>ERZ842401.97-NODE-97-length-110113-cov-29.993921_pt1 | contig 110113 bp, 86 predicted proteins | sample MGYA00521270_ERZ842401 | MGnify/ENA primary metagenome ERZ842401 (study PRJEB31892, sample SAMEA3878208) | bioreactor metagenome | biome: Moose rumen | place: Sweden | collected 2011-10 | study: EMG produced TPA metagenomics assembly of the PRJEB12797 data set... | reverse complement strand
CAGTTTCTGGTATTCGGCGGCCATGACATAACTGGTGCCCATGTAAATGAGCCTCTTGCCGCTTATCTGAACACCATTGGCGCCGGCCATTGCTACCGCAGTCATGACTATTGCTTACTCCCCAGTCTTCCCTTCGGCGGTGCTGCTGGTACTATCGCCCTGTGCCGTCCCGCCGCTTTCCTGGCTTGCACCCTGCTCCTGGGCAGCAGTGGCGGACTCCGGGGTATCTGTGTCAGAGACAGATGCGGCCATGTTGTCCGCATCCTTACCCTGAAGTTTGGCCAGCTTGCGTCTGAGCTGGTAGTTCTCCTTCAGCAGCCGCAAAATCTCCTTCTTCCGCTGCGCCAGGGTCCTGGGCATGACATAGCCAATTTCGTAAGGCTCAGGCTTATAGTCAGGACTCTGACTTCTGTTGCGTTGGTCAGTGGGAACGATTTGCTTGGTCTCAGGGTCAAGTTTGCCAATGAGCCGGCGGCGGCAGATGGGTTTCTTGTTGACCTTGTCCCAGGTGGCCAGATTCTCATAGGCGTATACCACCCCCGACTTTTGCTTCACGTAGGTTATGTTCCCTGTCATGTACCCCTCCTATGGGTTTCTATCCATACCGTTATATTATACCATATTGAGAAAACAAAGCAACAAAAATATGAAAAAAAGTTAGGCGCCAACAGGCTTTTTTGGGGTTTTTAGGGGGGTGGGCTAGTCAATACAACCGTTCGATCGGGCTCTGGAGCCCCCGAAACGAGGAAATTTGCCGGGGAGCATTGAGCCGTCTGGGTTTGTGGGCTAGGATTAGGGGGTGTGAATAGTTACGTCTCATCACCTTTTGCAAAAGCGGTCCGGAGGGAGGGCTTTTTTTTCATGTTATAATCCTCAAGTCCGTCTCAGCAGTCCGTTATGAGTCCGCCGGGGCGGCCCACCTGATCACAGGAATATCCCATGGATTTTGACAGAAAAGACGCGGAAGTAGTCAGCAGGGAAACCTGCTACAGCGGTTTTTTCAAGATGGACCGCTACACAGTGAGGCACCGCCTCTTTGGCGGCGGCATGTCCGGCACGTTTACCCGGGAACTCCTGGAGCGGGGGCACGCCACGGCAGTGCTGCTCTATGATCCCCGGCAGGACGCGGTGATCATGATTGAGCAGTTCAGGATCGGCGCCCTGGCTGCCGGCATGAACCCCTGGCTTTTCGAGGTGGTGGCCGGCGTCAACGAGGAGGGCGAGAAGCCCGGTGATGTGGCTGTCAGGGAATCCCAGGAGGAGGCGGGGATCGCCATTGAGCGCCTGCACTTTGTCAGCCGCTACCTGGTGAGCCCCGGGGGCACCTCTGAGACCATTTACCTTTACATCGGCATTGCCGACAGTTCCGGCGCCGGGGGCGTGCATGGCCTCAGCGAGGAGAACGAGAACATCCGGGTCCATGTCCTGCCCTTCAGCCAGGTGCTGTCCATGGCCGATGACGGGGCCATCTGCAATGCCACCGCCCTGGTGGCGATCTACTATCTGGCCTCTCACCGGGAGCAGTTCCGCTCCGTGGAGCAGCCGTCATGATGGAGACTGCCAGCGTCAGGGCCGCTGATCAGAGCCGGATAAAGATCCTTCAGCTGACGGATCTGCACATTTTCCGTGATCCCCATGGCACGCTGCTGGGGGTCAACACCGCTGACAGTTTTCAGGCCGTGCTGGATGAGATTGCCGCCCTGCCTGCTGAGAGGCAGCCGGACATGTTTCTGGTGACCGGTGACATCTCCCAGGACTACTCTGATGGCTCCTACCGCCGCTTCGCCTCCATGATCAACGGTCTGGGCAGACCCCTGTTCTGGCTCCCGGGCAATCATGACGACGGTCCCCTCATGTACCGTATCTTCCCCGGAATGGGTCTTTCCGTGGCCCGGCAGATCTTCTGCGGCAACTGGCAGATCATCATGCTCAACACCCAGGTGTACAGCAACCCCTGCGGCTATCTGCCGCCGGATCAGTTTGAGTTCCTGAACCACTGCCTGGAGGCCCACCGGGATCTTAATGCCCTGATCTGCATCCATCACAACACCTTCCGGGTGAACAGCGCCTGGCTGGATCAGCATTATCTGAAGAATGCGGACGAGTTCACTGCCATGCTTCACCAGTACTCCTCCGTGCGCTGTGTCCTGTGCGGCCATGTGCACCAGGAGACGGATGAGATCCATGACGGGATCCGCTACATCTCCTCTCCGGCCACCAGCATCCAGTTCCTGCCGGAAAGCGACGCTTTCGGTCTGGACAGCGCCGGCCCCGGCTGGCGGGAACTGCAGCTGTTCCGGGACGGCACCTTTGACACCCAGGTGCACCGGGTCCGATCCGGCTGCTACATCCCTGACTGGAACGCCGTGGGCTACTGAGCCCCGTTTCTGCACCTCCTTTCCATTTCCGGGAGCATCCCTCCCGGTCCCTTCCGGGCGCATAACTGCTCCGGTCTTAAACATCCCCTGCCACCTCCCATACGGACCGGAGCCCCGGGAATGGCTTTTTCCGGCGCCAGCTCCCGGGCGGATCAGGGCGGCAAAGTGACTTTCACGTGTCTTCCCATGATCCAGGGCTCCCCATGGCGTGATCGGCGAGTCCCGGGAGCTAGGACTGGGGTAGTGGCTGGGGCGGACCTTTCCCGCTAATGGTGAAAACCGGGCATCTGCATTTCATTAAGTGGCTCCGGGCATTTATTATGCTTTCCGGATGTTGGTAATATAATTGCCTGATCTGGCAGCGGCAATGTTTAATGAGTTGGTAATAAATATCCGGCGGCAGGGAGTATTTAAAGAGGTGTGGTAGATCGGTTTATATTTATCCGGAATGTTTGCTCTGTTACGGTACCGCCGGGATTAAATAATTCAGCATCATGCTGATATTTATTTTCCCGACCTGGAAAATGATCCTGCCCGGAAAGTGACGGCCGCCGCCGGGCTGGCCGGGAGGCTGACACGGGCTTTTAGCCCTGGGCCACGGCCAGATCCGGAGCCGCAACCTGTCTGCTGGTGCTCTGCCCATCGGACATCAGAGCTGTGCTGTCCGGACGCTTCCGAAGCTCTCGGGACCAGATGCACGGGAGTGCCATTCCCGACCGGGAGTCTCATTCCCGTCGGAAAAAGGCTTCGGCCGCTGGCCGGCCCAGCGCCAATTCTTTGTCCGGGGGTATTTGCCCTCCCCTTCCCGCAGGGTGCGGGGAGCCTTATTTTTATCCGGCGTCTTGCCGGTCACATCCCGGGGGATCAATTGACCCCGGTGCTGGTGTTTGCTATACTCAGAAAGCATTTCAGATATATATTCAGGGAGCTTTTATGACCTCTGCCATTATTTATCTTCATGGTTTTCTTTCTGCGGGAAATGCGGTCAAGGCCCGGACATTCCGCTCCTTCATGGAGCAGACCCGTCCGGAGGTCACGGTGCTTTCCCCGGACATTGACAATGATCCCCTGAAGGCCTTCGGATCCGTCATGGACTACCTGAAGGACAAGCCCCGTCCCCAGGGGGTCATCGGCAGCTCCCTGGGGGGCTTCTGGGCCCGGATGCTTGCCCGGGAACTCCAGATCCCCGGAGTGCTCCTTAATCCCGTGGTCCATGCGGACAGCCTGATCCGGGAGCGGCTGGGGGAATATCAGAACCCCGCCACCGGGGTGCGGTTCTGCCTCACCGAGGACACGGTCAGGGGGATCTGCGGTGCCGAGGCTGATGCTGACGAGCTGGATCGGCGGCTGCTCAGGGTGTACCTGGGCACTGCGGATGAGGTGCTGGATCACCGGGTGGCCCTGGACTTTTTCAAAGGCTGTGATGTCCGCCTGCTTCCCGGGGAGACCCACCGTCTTTTCGGCTTTGAGGCCTTGTGCCCGGAGATCGCCGACTATCTCCTGTCCGGCAGTGCCGGCTCCTCCGGGAACTGATCCCGGAATATCTCCCGGAAAGGTTCTGATCCCCGGCTCCCGGGGAGCACCTGCTCCGGGTACGACTGATCCCCGGCGCCGCCTGGCCCGGGGCGCATCCCGGCTGGCCGACGGTCCGGGACTTTTCTTTTTTTCATTTGCCTGTCCCGGGATGCCTTGGCATCCGGGCAGGCAGCCGGGTTCTGCCCGGCGGATGCGGATGCTGTGAATGGCTGAGGAAAACGAATACAAGGCGGAGAACATCGTTGTTCTCAAGGGTCTGGATCCGGTGCGCTGCCGGCCGGGCATGTACACTGACACCACCAGACCCAACCATCTGGCCCAGGAGGTCATTGACAACTCGGTGGACGAGGCCCTGGCGGGCTTTGCCAAAAAGATCGCAGTGGTGCTCTACGAGGATCAGTCCCTGGAGGTCACCGATGACGGCCGGGGCATGCCGGTGGACATCCATCCTGAGGAGGGAGTCCCGGGGGTGGAACTGATCTTCTGCCGCCTCCATGCCGGCGGCAAGTTCGATCAGCGGAACTATCACTTCTCCGGCGGTCTCCACGGTGTGGGCGTCTCCGTGGTCAACGCCTTGTCCACCAGGGTGGAGGCGGTGATCCGCCGGGACGGCCAGGTGTATTCCATCGCCTTTGCCAACGGCGAGAAGGCGGAGGAGCTGAAGGTCATCGGCACCTGCGGCCGGAACAACCGGGGCACCGCCGTGCGCTTCTGGCCGGATCCCAAGTATTTTGACTCCCCCACCTTCAGCGTCCAGAGCCTGTGCCATGTGCTCAAGGCCAAGGCGGTGCTGTGCCCCAATCTGGTGATCACCTTTGAGAACCGGAAAACCGGGGAGAAGACCACCTGGTGTTTCAAGGACGGTCTGAGCGACTACCTCACCGAGGCAGTGGCGGGGCTGGCCACCTGTCCGGACACCCCCTTCTGCGGCCGCCTGAAGCAGGAGTCCACGGAGGTTGAGTGGGCCGTGTCCTGGATCACCGAGGGCATGGTGCCGGTGACGGAGTCCTATGTGAACCTCATTCCCACCTTGCTGGGAGGCACCCATGTGAACGGCTTCCGCCAGGGCCTGACCGATGCGCTCCGGGAGTTCTGCGAATATCAGAGCCTGCTGCCCAGGAACCTCAAGCTGCAGCCGGATGACGTGTTCTCCCACTGCGCTTATATCCTGTCGGTGAAGATGACCGATCCCCAGTTCTCCGGCCAGACCAAGGAAAAACTGTCCTCCCGGGAATGCGCCGGGGCGGTGCTCAGCGTGGTGAAGGACTCCTTCACCTTGTGGCTGAACGGCCATCCGGAGCAGGGCCGGCAACTGGCGGATTTCTGCATCAGCGCCGCCCAGAAGCGGCTCCAGAGCTCCAAGACCGTCACCCGGAAGAAGGCGGCCCACGGACCGGTGCTGCCGGATCGGCTCAAGGACTGCTACGGTGAGGATCCCATGCAGTCCGAACTGTTCCTGGTGGAGGGCAACTCTGCCGAGGGATCGGCGGTCAAGGCCCGGAACAGCCAGAACCAGGCCATTCTCACCCTCCGGGGCAAGATCCTGAACACCTGGGAAAAGGGCCAGGATGATCTGATGTCCTCGGAGATCATCCGGAACATCATTGAGGCCATCGGGGTGGATCCCGGATCTGACTCCCTGGAAACATTGCGCTACGGCAAGATCTGCATTCTGGCAGATGCCGACTCCGACGGACTGCACATTGCCACCTTGCTGTGCGCCCTCTTTGTGAAGCATTTCCCGCGGCTTGTGCGGGAGGAGCATATTTATGTGGCGGTCCCGCCCCTGTTCCGGGTGGCGGTGAACACCAAGGATGGCGGCACCTACTATGCCGAGGACGAAGCGGAGCGGGACCGGATCATTGCCGGACTGATGAAGAAGAACAAGAAACTCACTCTGAACTCCTTCCGGGTCACCCGGTTCAAGGGTCTGGGCGAAATGAACGCTGAGAGCCTCCGGGAGACGGCCCTGGATCCCAACACCCGGCGCCTGGTGAAGCTGGTGCTGCCGGAAAATGAGGAGGACACCGTCAGCGTGATGAACATGATGCTCTGCCAGGATCGGGCTGGTGACCGCCGGGTGTGGCTGGAGACCAAGGGCAATCTGGCGGATCTGGACTGAGCCGGGGCGCTTTTCTGAGAGGAGAGATCAGGGATCATGGCCACACTGAAGATCAAAGCCGCGGTAGCCGGGGGGCTGGCGGCGCTGCTGCTGGCAGCCTGGGCGGGAGGCGTTGCTTACACCCGCCACAGTTTCTGCGAGATCCTTACCCGTCTGCCCGGGGATCTGGGAGGTCTGGCAGGTCCCGGAAAACTCCGGATCTCTCTAGGAGAGCCGGATCACCGGGGCTTCACGGAAACGGTTCACCATGTGACTGTGGACTCCTTCGGCAAGAGCCTTGAACTGGACATGGACTGCAGTTACGGCCTGGCCTCGGCTGCCTGCGGCTTCCGCCTGCCGGAGGGTGCGGGCAGTTCCCGGACCCAGACTGCATCATCGGATCAGACGGGAACTCCGGATCGGGCTCCGGCGGCTGATCCCGCCGGGACACTGTCTTCGGATCAGGCAGACGCCCGGGAGCTGGATCCAACTGCCCGGATGCTGGAGGGGCTTAAGCTTGAGTACGGCGGCTTCACTGACCGTCTCCGGGGTACCTACCAGATCAGTGCCGGCTCCTGGCAGAACTCCGGGGGCACTCTGTCCTGGTCTGACGGGAAGATGGTGTTCCGGCTGGATGAGGTCTCCCGGGGCGTGCCGGAGTTTTTCCGGGTGCGTTTCAAACTGGATCATCTGAGCCATGAGCAGGGAAAGGACGGTACTGCGGTGCACCTGGAGAAGATCCGCCTCCGCTCTGGCTATGACGGCATGAAGCTGAGCCTTGGCCGGCTTGAGGTGAAGGATCCCTCCCGCCCCCTGACGCTGGAGCTTAAGAAGGCCGCAGTGTTCTGGGAACTTTCGGATCCTCCTGCCAGCGGGCGGTTTGACTTTGACACGGGGCTTTCTTTCAGCCGTCTCCTGCTTGAGCGGGGACAGGATCACTATGATGTGGACGGGCTGGATCTGTCCCTGAAACTGGCTGATCTCAGTGATCCCCGGCCCCGTCTCGGGGGTGCGGAGATTGCGGAGCTGTTCCGCTCCCACCGGGGAACTGAGGTGCTGATGGCTGCCCTGGGCCGGGAGTCAACTTTTAAGCTGTCCTTTGACACGGAACTCAATGATCAGGATGCGGAGCTGGAGCTGAAGGGCTCCCTGGCCTGCTTCCCCCAGGAAGGGGGCAATTCCCCCCGGTGGCTCCGGAAATGCCTGATCCTGGAGGGCAGGGGGGAGATTGACGCCGCCCTGTTTGACGCGCCGGGACTGGCCGGCTACCGGGACTTTTTCGCCGCCGAGGCCCAGGATCCCGCTGCCAAGGTGTTCCGGTATGAGATCCGGAAGGCGCCGGACGGCGACATCACCGTGAATCCGGATCAGAAGAGGGAGCGGGCGGAGAAGCTGAAGGAGCAGGAAAAGGGCGGTGACGCCCCCGCCGGCGGCCGGTGAGGCTTTTCCCGGGCGGGGCCGGTGAGGCTTTTCCCGGGCGGGGCCGGTGAGGCTTTCCCCGGACGGGGCCGGCTGCGGACGTATGGGGAGCATAGCCCCGGCTCTTCCGGATCGGGAGCCGGATAAGAGCGCGGATCCGGAGTTGGGTTCAGAAGATCTCTCGGATGCGGGGTCGGGAGCAGATCCAAAATTGGGTGCAAACGATCTCTCAGAGATGCGGGATCCATGGGCGGATCCGGTGACAGATCATCAGGAGACCGAGCACCAGGACTGGTGCAGGGGAGGGAGCAATGAGTGCGAAGATATTTGCCGCCGCCGGGCTGCTGGGTGTGGCCCTGCTGGGCACGGCCGGCTGGTTTGGCGGAGTCACCTACACCCGGATCCGGGGCGAGGAGGTCATTGACGGACTCCGGGAGCAGATCCGGGAATTCCTCCATGAGGACGGGGGCGGGCAGGATCTGGCCCTCAGAAACTCCGAGAGCACCGGCTTTGCCTCAGTCAGGCACCTGTACCAGCTGACCGGTCCGGTGGAGGCCGGGCTGGTGGCAGACTATTCCTTCGGCCTGGGGACGGCGGATGCCCGGCTTTCCCTGGATGAGGACACCGTGAAGGCCTGGTGCGGGGGGAGCCCTGAGCTGTGCTCCCTGATCCGCAAGACGGCGGAGGGGTTCACTGCCCACTACAACGGCTTTGCGGACACCCTGGAGGCCTCAGTGATCCTGCCGGAGGCCGCCGTGCCCCTGACGGGGATGATCCTGTCCCTGGGCGGGGGCCGGATTGAGGCGGTCCGGGCCCTTTTCTCCCCTGCAACCCAGGATGAAGCCACACGGCTCGTCCTCACCTCCCTGAAGGTGACCGATCCGGACGGCCATGAGGATCTTGTTCTGGAGGATCTGCATCTGGGTGTCCAGGTGTTCTCCCCCGGGGCCATGGAGATCTCCATGGATCTGAAGAACTTTGCAACTGATCTGGCTCCCGTGAAGGCGGCGCTTGAGGGCTTCAGGATCCGGGGCGGCGTTGTTCCCTCTTCTCTGGGGAAGAAGGATCGCTACACGGTCACCCTGACCATGGATCTGGACCGTGGCCGGGCGGAGCAGCCTGGCGGAAAGGCGGCGGAGGATTATGAGATCTCCGGGACCGGTCTTACTCTCAGGCTGGCCAATCTGAACTATGCGGAGCTGGTGTGGCGGTGTGCCGGGGCCGGGCGTCCGGATCGGCTTCTGAGCGGCTCGGACATGAGCAACTGCATCGACTCCATGTCCCCGCCGGAGCGCCGGGAGGCACTTCTCACCCTGCTAGAGGACACCACGGAGATCCATCTGAGCTTCCGATCTGCCCTGAACGGATCCAAGGTTGCCTTCAGCGGCCGCCTGGGCTTCAGGCCGGGCACGGACTTCACGGATGCCGGCTCCCTGGTTGAGGGCCTCACCGCCGAGGGGGATCTCTCCCTGGACGCTTCGGTGTTCCGTCTGCCCCAGTACGGCCTGGGCACATTGGAGGAGGAGATGCGCTCCATGGCCCGTGAGCCTGGATCCGGGGTGTATGACTATCATATTGAGTTCCGGGGCGGCCATCTGAATATCAACTCCAAACAGATGATGTGATCCCCCGGGGCCGGGCGGCCGGGTAAGGGCCGGTTCCGGTCCGGCACCCGGGCAGGGGAGCGAAAATCCTTGCCCGGCGGGCTGTTTGCATTTAAAATCACGCACGAATTTTCGGCAGGGCGGGGCTTTCCGATCAGTTACCGGGAAGCCCCGCCGGTTTTTCCAAACAGGGAGTGTATATATGAGTGCCAAGTTGTTAATTGCCGCAGGCGTCGGCGTTGCCGTTCTGGCCGCTGGCGGATATGTGGGCGGCACCTATTATGTGAAGGATCGCTGTGACAACATCTCCAAGAAAGCCTTCTTCCAGGCTCAGGATCTGCTGGCCGAGGGGAAAGTCAAGCTGGAGGATGCTGGAGTCAGCGATGAGAGTTTCAGCAGCAAGACCCAGAACTACAAGGTGACCTTCCCCGGTGGTGAGCCTATTCCGGTGCAGATCCACTACACCTACAGCCCCACCACGGTTGAGGGCAAGATTTCGGTGGACGATGCGCTGTACAAGGCCATGCAGCTGGATGACCGTAGCGTCTCCGCTGTCAAGGATCTGATCCAGGGCTTCAGCGCCCGCTACAGCGTGCTGTCCGGGATCATGGAGAACAGCCTCACTTTCCATGACGGCGCAGCCAGCATCATGGGCCTGGATGTGGCCTGGAAGGCCGGCAGCGTCCGTGCCGGCATGGCCACCAGGAATAGCGGGATCTACAACCAGAGCTTTGCCATGGATATCCCCTTCATCGCTGTGGACAAGGCCGGCAAGAGCCTGTTCAAGCTCAGCGATCTGAAGTCATCCTCCGACAATGCGGAAAAGAAGTCCGCCGGCACCCTCACTTTGGGCGGTCTCACCATGTCCTTTGAGGATCTGGGCGGCATGTCCATGGACTTTGAGGGGATCAGCAGTGACGGCTCCGTGGTGCGGGGCAGTGGTGATCACTATACCGCCAAGCTGGGGACGGCGATCCGCTCCCTGAAGTTTGATCTCACCGAGAAGGAGCAGGTCCCCCAGATCTCCGATGAGGACAGCGGGGAGGACGGTCCGGCTCCGGCAGCTGCGGTGAAGACCGTCCGCTACAACGTCGCCGTGAACAAATATGAGCTGGAGGCCCGGGAGCTGAACTTTGCCACCTTCACCTCCAAGTGCGACATCATCCCCACCATTGCCACCGGCGTGGAGTACCAGAACTGCGGGGCCAAGCTGGGTGATGCCGGCCTGCAGCAGGCTCTCCTGTCCCTGGTGGATGCCAAGACCACCTTGGATCATAATTTTGTGCTGACGGTTAACGGTGCCGAGGCTGAGCTCAAGAGCCACCTGAGCGTGAAGGACGGTGCAGATCTGTCCAACCCCATGGCCCTGGCCACCTCTCTGGTGCTGAATGCCGACTTCTCCCTGGACGCAGTGGCTTTCCAGAAGCCGGAGCTGCACATGGAGTCCATGGCCGGGATCTTCAAGCAGTATGCCAAGGATCCATCCAGCGCCAAGCTTGAGTACCACATTGATCTGAAGGACGGCTCCCTGACGATCAACGGCAAGAAGCTCTTCTGATCGGACTTCTCCGATCGGAGATGACGGGCGCGGGCTGATGAGGCCCCAGACCCGAAGGCAGAGGACCCGGAGATCTGCTGATCCCCGGGTCCTCTTGTGTCTTATGGCGCATATCTCCCGGGTGAGTCCGGAGCCGGGAGCGGCGCCGGCATGATCCCGGTGCCGGGAGCCCCGGCGGTTTTCTAGGCGCCGGCGGCGGTCAGCTCATGCCACTTTCGGGCCATGGCAAGGGTTTCTTCCTTTCCCCGTCCGCCGCCGGTGAAGCCGTTGGGGTGGACAAACTCCGCCCCCTGGATCCCGGACACCTGCTCCAGCTGCTCCCCGGAAAGCCCCCGCCATGATACCGGTGCCAGGCAGCGGTTTTTGAAGCGGTCTTTGGGATCTGCCCCCAGGGACTTCACCCGCCAGCGGTCGGTCTCAATTTCCGGATAGACCAGAAGCTGCACCCCCTCGAAGAGATCCCAGTTGCGGTTCACCACCTCCTGGAAAGCTGCCCGCTGCTCCACCAGCAGCACCGGCTCCCCCTCATGGCCCTTCAGGGCCTTCAGCACCACCGCTTCGGATTCCAGGTACTTGCTGAGGTACTCCACATAGCCGGCAATGGTGTCCCGGGCCATGTCGGCCCCCTTGCGGAAGCCCGTCAGGTTGTGGAAGCCGTAGCGGTAGTTGAGCATGAAGACGATTTTGGGATAGGTGGGCAGGTTCTCATCCCCCAGGGTGATGCCGTTATCATTGGCGTCGATGTAGCGGATGAACTGCTCATCAATCTCCCGGAGGATGAAGTCGGCCTGCTCATCTGTCAGATCGCTGTTCCGGGAGGCGATGAAGGCCCGGCCGAAATGCTTCCAGATCAGACCTGCGGAGGCGTACTTGATCCCCCGATCCCCCTCCTTTTCCCCGGGGCGGAACTCGGCAAAATCCCTCTGATGGTGATCAAAGTCTGTAGTGCCGTTGTACTGTCCCCCCACGTCAATCCTGAAGTCGCATAAGGCGAGGGCCACCGGATCCCTTGTCCGGATCAGATCGTTGTTGGGATACACCTCGGAGAGAATGGCGAAGGCGGTGCAGTCGTCGGCGTGGAAGTTGCCGTTGTGCACCGCTATTCTGATCTTCCTGTCCTCTGTCATGCCGCAGGCCTCCTCTGCCTTGGGGATATCGCGGTTAAGAACCGTCTTGTGCTCTGATGAATGCTGACGGCGTGGCTCGCCTTGCGAGGCGCCGCCCCCGGAAATTATAAGCCATCTCCGGATCCCTGGAAACCGCCGGGATCCCTATGGCGTCACCGGTTTTTCCGGCCCGGTTCCCCGGGATGCGTCCTTGGGCTCCGTCCCGGACAACGCAGCAGGTCTCCAATCCCGGGCCTGTCTTGCCCGGCGGGGGAAAAATGATAAAATTTGCGGTGCGGGCGGTGTGTGACCTGCTCCCCACTTTCCGCCGGGGCAAACCGGGGTGGGGCAGGACTGCCTGAGACAGGATCTGACATTATGAGTGACATTTCAGAGGCCAGCATCACCGAGAAGATGCTGGTCAAGCAGCTCACCAGCGTGGAGACCTCCAAGATCTCCTACAGCGGCGAGATCGTTCAGCCCGAGGTGAATCCGGTTCTGGTGACCCCCGGGGCCTATTCCCCTAAGTGGTTCCGCCTGCGGCACAAGGCCTACTGGCTCCTCCAGGGCATGCCCCTGGAGTGCATGGAGAATGCCCTGACCGCCGTCAGCATGTCCACCAACCGCCGCAGCCGGGATAACCTCCTGGACACGGTGGAGATCTACGGGGAGGGCAACTGGTGCTATGAGTTTGCCCACCAGGGGATCTCCCTGGTGAACCGGGCCCGGGAACTCACCCGGGAGGGGGAACTGACTCCGGAGAAGACCGCCGAGGCGGTGAAGCTGCAGAATGCGGCTATGGTGTGCTTCAGCATTGCCAGCTACCCCCATCTGAAGGGGGACAAGAATGCGGACAAGGCCCAGACCATTGCCATTCAGTGCTACCGGGACATGCTCACCCTGGCCGGGGTGCGCTTCAAGGAGCTGAGCATTCCCTGCTCCGCCGGCGGCAAGGCCCCCATCAAGGCCTGGCTGCACCTGCCCCGGACTGATCAGCCGGTGCCCATGATCATTGCCGCAGGCTCCTATGAGACGCTGTTCTCCGACTTCTTCCTTCTGTACACCGAGTGCCTGGCCCCCCACGGCATTGCCATGCTCACCCTGGACAATCCCCGCTGCGGCCAGAACCAGTCCTTTGCCCTGGACTACGACTGCTCTGTCCTTCACCGGGAGACTTTGGACTACATTGTGGAGCACGAGCCCCTGGTGGACAGCACCCGCATCGGCGCCCTGGGCTTCCGGTTTGGCGGGAACATTGTCTCCCGGATGTGCTTCATGCGGAGCAAGCTTATCAAGGCCGCCATCTGTCTGGGACCGGCCATCCACCGCTGCTTTGTGGACGATGAGGTCCTGGACGGCCTGCCGGCGGTGATGAAGGCAAGCCTGGCCAACCGCATTGACCGGGATGCGGCGGAGTGGAACTCCATCAAGCCCATCCTGTCCCAGTTCTCCCTGAAGGTCCAGGGACTGCTGGGAACCGGCACGGAGGTGCCTATTGCCGCCGTGGGCATTGAGGGGGATCCCATCTGTGACCGCAGCGATCTGAAACTGCTCTCCGGCTCCTCCGCCAAGGGCATGCTGCTGGAGATCAAGAAGAAAAAGCTGGTGGACGCCACCGGTGGCTTCTACGAGATGATCCTGGACTGGTTTGGCAAGCACATGGATCTCAAGTCATGAGCAGAAAGGAAGGCAAGACCATAACGGTGAAGCTGGGCACCAGCATTCTCACCGCCGGCACCGGAAGTCTGTCCAAAAGGCATATTCTGGAGATCGTCCGGGTGCTGGCAGATCTCCATTCCCGGGGCCACCGGATTGTGGTGGTGACCTCCGGCGCCCAGGCTGCCGGCCGGGACGCCCTGGGGCATCCGCCCCTTTCCCGGGATATGATCAGCCGCCAGATGCTGGCGGCGGTGGGTCAGACCTACCTCATCAACATGTGGGCAGAGCTCTTTGGCATTTACGGGATCTATGTGGGGCAGATCCTGCTCACGGCGGCGGATCTCCAGGATCGGGAGCGCTACCTCAACGCCCGGGACACGGTGAACGCACTGCTGGACAACGGCTTCATTCCCGTGGTGAATGAGAATGATGCCCTGGCGGTGGCGGAGATCAAGGTTGGCGACAATGACAACATGTCAGCCCGGGTGGCGGTGCTGGCGGATGCGGATGTGCTGTTCCTGCTCACAGATCAGGAGGGCCTGTACACCGCCGATCCCAGCTCTGATCCCAGTGCCCGGCTGATCCCCGAGGTTGACGAGATCACCTCTGCCCTCCGGGCGGCAGCCGGGGACAGCGTCAGCGGCCTGGGCACCGGGGGCATGTCCACCAAGCTCCAGGCGGCGGCAGTGGCCACCATGTCCGGCATTGAGGTGCAGATCGTCTCGGGACGCCATCCGGAATACATTTATGACGCCGTGGAGGGCACCACCCATCACGGAACCCGCTTCCGGGCCAAGAGCAACCCCATTGAGCGGCGGAAGAGCTGGATCCTGTCCGGCCAGAAGCCCCAGGGATCGGCGGTGGCTGATGACGGGGCGGTGGAGGCCCTGCGGAACCGGGGCGGGAGCCTCCTGCCCATTGGGGTCCGCCGGGTGGAGGGCACCTTTGAGCGGGGGGACGTGATCCGGGTGCTGTCCCTGGCCGGCCAGGAGGTGGCCTGGGGCATTGCCCGCTATGCTTCCGGGGATCTGGCCCGGATCTGCGGCACCCGCTCGGAGGATATCGGCGCGGTGCTGGGCTTTGAGCACGGCTCGGTGGTGATCCACCGGGATGATCTGGTGCTGATCTGACATTTTTCCGGATCTCCCGGCCAGAGCCTGGCGGGAGATGGGGAGCATTTTCCCGTCATCCGGGAAAACACCAAAAGAGGAGAACCATTATGGACTGCAGGATCAAGGAAGAGGACAGCAGCGGGACCAATACCTCCGCCAGGACCGGGGAGATTGCCCCTGAGCTTCTGGACATGGGAGCCCGGGCCCGGAAGGCCGCCGCCGTCTATGGCGCTGCCGGCACCGGGATCAAGAACAAGGCTCTGCTGGCCGTGGCCGCCGCCCTGGAGCGTGGGAGAGACACAGTGCTGGCGGCCAACCTGGAGGACTGCCGGAAGGCGGAGGCTGCAGGCACCGGGCCTGCCCTCCTGGATCGGCTGCGCCTGGATCAGTCCCGGCTTGACGGGATCATCGGGGATATCCGGAAGGTGGCGTCCCTGGACGATCCCGTGGGGACAGTGCTGGACTCCCGGGTGCTGCCCAACGGTCTTTCCCTGACCCGGCGGCGCATTCCCATCGGGGTCATCGGGGTGATTTACGAGGCCCGGCCCAACGTCACCGCCGACATTGCCTCCCTGTGCCTTAAGACCGGCAACGTCTGCATTCTCCGGGGCGGCTCCGAGACTTTGGGCACCAACCGGGAGATGGTGCGCCTGATCAAGGAGGGCCTGGCGGAGGCCGGGCAGTCACCGGATCTGGTGCAGTTCATCGACAGCACCGATCGGGCCCTGGTGTCCCAGTTCCTGCGCATGGATCAGTATATCGACATGATCATCCCCCGGGGAGGCAGCCGCCTCAGCGCACTGTGCCGCAGTGTGTCCACCATTCCGGTGATCGTGGGAGGCTTCGGGATCAGCCACATCTTTGTGGATGAGTCCGCGGATCTGACCCGCAGCGTGCCGGTGATCATCAATTCCAAGGTGCAGCGCCCCTCGGCCTGCAACGCCCTGGACACCCTGCTGCTGCACCGGAGTGTGGCCCGCGCCATGCTGGCTGAGCTTCTGCCGGAGCTGGAGCGCCACAATGTGTCCCTTGTGGCCGATCCCGAGTCCTTCGGGATCCTGCAGGCTCTTGGTTGCACCCGTCTCGAGGCCGCCGGTCCTGACACTTATGACACCGAGTGGCTTTCCATGACCCTGGGGATCCGGGTGGTGGACAGCCTGGATGACGCCATTGAGCATATGCGGTGCCACAACGCCACCCATTCCGATGCCATCCTCACTGACAGCCTGGAGAATGCCAAGCGCTTTGTGGAGAACTCGGGATCGGCGGCGGTGTATGTGAACGCCTCCACCCGCTTCACCGACGGCGGTCAGTTTGGCCTGGGGGCGGAGGTGGCCATCTCCACCCAGAAGCTCCATGCCCGGGGCCCCATGGGCCTGGAGGCCCTGACCACCTACCGGTGGATCTGCTCTGGAGACTACCTGATCCGGAACTGATCCCCGCATCCTCTGTCCGGGAAGAGCCCGGAGATCCCCGCCGTTGCCAGGGGATCCCGGGATCTTTGCCTCCGCCCGGGGTGACAGCCCCACTCCCTTTCAGCATTTTACGAGTTCAATAGAAATGTTCACAGTCAAGAAACGCCTCACCTTTGCCGCCGCCCACCGGCTGGAGCTCCCCTACGAAAGCAAGTGCACCCGGCTTCACGGCCATGAGTGGGAGGCGGTGATCTATCTCCGGGCCGCGGAGCTTGACAGCTGCGGCATGGTGATGGACTTCTCCGAGATCAAGCGCCGCATCGCCGGGACCTTGGATCACACCTGCCTCAATGATGTTCTGCCCTTCAATCCCACCGCCGAGAACATTGCCCGCTGGATCAGCGATCAGCTCACCGACAGCCGGGTGACTTGCTTTGAGGTGGATCTGCGGGAGTCCGCCGGGAACAGCGTGATCTACACCCGGGACTGATCATGCGGGTAAGCGAGATATTCACCAGCCTGGAGGGGGAGGGGATCCGTCAGGGCTTCCCCTGCTCCTTTGTGCGCTTTTACGGTTGCCCCCTCCACTGCTCCTACTGTGACACCCGTTATGCCTGCCAGGGGGGTGAGTTCCGGGATATGTCCCCGGAGGCGATCCTGGAGGAGCTCCTCCGCCCCAGCTGCCGCCGGGTGACCCTGACCGGCGGCGAGCCCCTGTGCGCCGGGGGGATCGTCCCCTTCACCGATCTGCTGCTGGATCGGGGCTTTGAGGTGAACATCGAAACCTCCGGGGCGGTGGACTACAACCTCCTCTGGAGCCGGGAGCGCCGGCTCCATCTCAAGGATCGGCTTATCATGACCGTGGATTACAAACTTCCCGGATCTGGCATGGAGCCGCGCATGGTCTCTGCCTGCTTCACCTCCCTCATGCCCTGGGACGTGCTGAAGTTTGTGGTGTCAGACCTGGAGGATCTGGAGGTGATGCGCCAGGTTCTGGAGCGCCTTAGGCCCTTCTGCCATATCTATGCCGGGGCGGTGCTGGGGCGGATCCACCCCCGGGATATTGCCGGCTACCTGCTGGAGCACGGCCTGAACAATGTCCGGCTGCAGCTGCAGCTGCACAAGTATGTCTGGGATCCCGACGCCCGGGGCGTCTGATCCTCCTTTTGCGCCGCCGGCGCTGAACTGCCTTTAGCCCGGCCTGGCCGATCCCGGGCGGATCGGACATGGGATCTGCTACAATAGCCGGGTTATTCTGAGGGGTGTTTTTTATGTCCGCATATTCTGATCAGGTGGCGCGCCGCCGCACCTTTGCCATTATCTCCCATCCTGACGCCGGCAAGACCACCATCACGGAAAAGGTCCTGCTGTTCGGCAACGCCATTCAGCGGGCGGGCACGGTGAAGGCCCGGGGCTCGGGCCAGTATGCCAAGTCCGACTGGATGGCCATGGAGAAGGAGAGAGGGATCTCCGTCACCACCTCGGTGATGCAGTTCCCCTATGGGGACTGCCTGGTGAACCTGCTGGACACCCCGGGCCATGAGGACTTCTCTGAGGACACCTACCGCACCCTCACCGCCGTGGACTGCTGCCTGATGGTGATCGACGCGGCCAAGGGCGTGGAGGAGCGCACCCGGAAACTTATGGATGTGGCCCGGCTGCGCACCACCCCGGTGATCACCTTCATGAACAAACTGGATCGGGAGACCCGGGATCCCATGGAGCTCATGGACGAGATTGAGCATGAGCTGAACATCATCTGCGCCCCGGTGACCTGGCCCATCGGCTCCGGCCGGGGCTTCAGAGGCGTGTATGATATCCGCCGGGACGAGATCATCCTGTACACCCAGGGCATGGGCCACACCATCCAGGAGCGGCGGGTGGTCCGGGGCCTGGACTCCCCTGAGGCCGAAGAGGCTTTGGGGACTGCCGATGTCACCCGTCTCCGGGAGGAGATGGAGCTGGTCCGGGGGGCGGCTTCGGAGTTTGATCTGGAGGCTTTCCGTGCTGGCGAGCTCACTCCGGTGTTCTGGGGCACGGCGTTGGGCAACTTCGGTGTGGATCACATGCTGGACGGTCTCACCGCCTGGGCCCCGCCGCCCCAGGGACGATCCACGGAAACCCGGGAGGTGCTGCCTTCCGAGGAGAAGTTTGCCGGCTTCATCTTCAAGATCCAGGCCAACATGGATCCCCGGCACCGGGACCGCATCGCCTTTCTCCGGGTGGTGTCCGGCCGGTATGAGCGGGGCATGAAAATGCACCATGTGCGCACCGGCAAGGATGTCACCATCTCTGATGCCGTCACCTTCATGGCCGGGGATCGGGAGCAGGCGGAGACTGCCTATCCCGGGGATATCATCGGCTTGCACAACCACGGCACCATCCAGATTGGCGACACCTTCACGGAGGGCGAGGAGCTGCGCTTCACCGGGATCCCCAATTTCGCCCCGGAGCTGTTCCGCCGGATCCGGCTGAAGGATCCCCTGAAGCAGAAGCAGCTGCTGAAGGGCCTCATCCAGCTCTCCGAGGAGGGGGCGGTGCAGGTGTTCCGGCCGCTGATGAACAATGATCTCATCGTGGGTGTGGTGGGTGTGCTACAGTTTGACGTGGTGGTGTCCCGGCTGAAGCATGAATATGCTGTGGACTCGGTCTATGAGACGGTGAATGTGGCCACGGCCCGCTGGGTGTCCAGTTCGGATCCCAAGGCCATGCAGGAGTTCCGGGACAAGTGTGAGATGAACCTGGCCCTGGACGGCAGTGACAACCTCACCTACATCGCCCCCACCCGGGTCAACCTCAGCCTCACCCAGGAGCGCTATCCCAAGATCGAGTTCTTTGCCACCCGTGAGCACTGAGCTGTCCTTCACTGACACTCATGTCCACCTGGATCTGATCCCCTCCTGGCGGGAAGATCTGCCGGCCCTCAGGAAGATGGGGATCCGGCGCTTTCTGGTGCCGGATGTGTCCTTCTCCCTGGATCAAGCGGATCTGGTGACGGCGGAGATGGTGTTTCCCATGTGGGGCTGCCATCCTGCATATGCGGGGACTCCCTGGCGGGAGCCGGAGGGAGCCATGGCAGCTGTGGGGGAGTGCGGCTTGGAGCCCGGATCTTCCCCTGCTGTCGAAGAGACCATGGAGGCGATCTTCCGGCGCCAGATCCGCCTGGCATCCGTTCGGGATCTCCCTTTGGATCTCCACTGCATCCGCCGTCAGGATCGGATCCTGCGGATCCTGGAGGAGGAGGACTTCCGGGGCCGGGCGGTGATCCACGGTTTTAGCGGCAGCATTGAGTCCGCCCGCCGCTGGCTCGACCGGGGGGTGATCCTGGGGATCGGCCCCCTGATCCTGGATCCCCGGTGCCGCCGGCTCCGGGACTCCCTGGTGGCTGCCGGCCCTGACCATATCCTCCTGGAGACCGACGCCCCGGTGTTCCGCCGCTCCTCTCCCGGGGATCTGCTCCTGGTGGCTGAGTGCTGTGCCTCCCTGCTGGGGATCTCCCTGGAGGATGTGTCCCGGAGGACCGAGGCCACAGCGGACCGCATCTTTTTTTCTGCCGATCACTTCCTTCCTGCCTGATAGGAGACGGCGGCCTTACGGAGTTTTGCCATGACTGATCTGAACAGCCTCAGCGGCAGTGTCCTTGACTGGGATCTGTCCGCACCCCTTCTGTGGAGCGGTGCTGTCTGCCGCCCCGTGACCGGATCGGGCCTGCCTTTCCAGGCCGCGGTCTCGGTGCTTCTTTCCCCGGGTGTCCTGGGACGGAAGCATGTGGATCTCTTCCTTCAGGAGGCCGGGAAGTATGCCCTGGAAACCGTCATGGCCGGACACTTCACTGAGTCCGGGATCCAGGGGGCGGTCTTTGTCCATGACCGCTTTGACAGTGAATTTGCTCACAGCCTGAAGTTTGCCTCCTGGGACATTGACGCTTTGCATGTGGGATCCCTGCCGGATCCCCGGACTCCGGGGGTGATCCTCCTGGACATGGACGCCACCTGTGTCAGGTGCGAGTGCATTGATGAAATGGCCAAACTGGCCGGGATCGGAGATCAGGTCTCCGCGGTCACCGCCCTGGCTATGCAGGGACATCTGGAGTTTCAGGAGAGCTTCCGCCGCCGCATTGCCCTGTTTGCCGGCAAGAGCGCCGCGGTTATGGATGAGGTGGAGCGGAATCTGCCGGTGATGCCGGGCTTTGGGGAAATGGTGGCCAAGGCCAAGGCCTGCTCCTGGCGTGTGGCCATTGCCTCCGGGGGCTTTGACCGGTTTGTGGGGAAACTGCAGCGGGAATACGGCCTGGACTATGTCACCGCCAACTCCATTGAGGAAAAGGATGGTCTGTTCACCGGCCGGGTGCTGGGAAGGATTGTGGATTCCCGGGTGAAGGCGGATACGCTACTGATGCTCCGGGAAAAGTACGGCATTCCGGTGCGCAATTCCATGGCGGTGGGGGACGGTGCCAATGATCTGCCTATGATCTCCCTGGCGGGCACCGGGGTGGCCATCCATGCCAAGCCGGTGGTCCAGGAAAAGGCCCCGGTGGCCATCCGGTTCATGGATCTCCAGGCGGTCCCCGCACTGCTGGAGGCGGCACTCCTGCTGACCAGGCTGCAGCCCGGGAGCTGAGGCGGCTGAAGTTGTGCGGCGGTTGGGCTCTCCGCCGCTCCATGCTGCGGACTGTGGGCCTTTCTGACCAGGTCCATTGGTGGCATTGTGGCTCCGATCTTTCATCTCCCCGGCAGCGGGGTGACCTGGTCCTGCACGGGGCCGGGGATCGGCAGCCTGGCCGCCTGCAGGGAGAGCACTGAGAGAGCCCATCTCACCTGTCTGTCCGGACTCCTGCTCACGGATCGGGAGTCAGCGGTGCATTTTTACAGGGGCACAAGCCCCCTCTTCTCATCTGCTGCTGCCGGCTTCACCAGGCTTAGAGCAGATCTAACTTGCCCTGGCTGGCCTCTGCCATCTCTGCCGCACTGGTCTGCCGGAGACTCTTCTCACTCAAATGTCCGCCAGGTCAAATATCCTTTCCACCCTGGGCGCCGATGAGAACAGATCGTTAGCCACCGCCGTCTTAACTGGATCCCGTTTTTTCTTGATGAGCTCTCCGGCGTTGATGACGGATATATGGCAGATCCCGTCATTTATCTCCCGGCGCAGAAAATTGAAACTGTGCTTGGGGAAAGCCATGTCGAGAATTTCGGTATTGTGGGTGGTGAAGAAGAGCTGCTGGTCACCTTCCAGTTTGTCCACCATCACCGACAGGAAGGCTTTTTCAATGTCGGGATGGACAAGCGAGAACATGGCATCACAGTAAAAGAAGGAATACATGCCGCATGTCATGGCCGCAAACATCTTTGCCAGACTGACGCCCTCCCTGGTGCCGCTGGCAAGCAACCCGTTATCAGCAAAGACGCCGTTTTGGACTATCAACTGATTTCGGCCAAGGTTGATAACATAGGCGTCATTGGCTCCACTGATTTTGACCACACTGCTGATCAGGGGATCCAGAGCCTGCAGGGTGTTTTCCAGGATCTTGCGATCCCGTTCCTCATCCTGAGGTGTGCTGCCGGAGGCCTGTTTCAGGCTTTCTCCGGAAAACTCAAAATCCCAGGACAGATCTTTGATCTTTTCCAGTTCCCGGATGTAGTCGCTGCTGTATCCGCCATCGGCTTTAGCATTCAGTTTTTGCAGAACTTTTTCGTAAGTGTCGTTTTTGCCGATCACAGTCTGTTCCACTTTGATCAGCAAATCAGGACATGAACTCTGTCCGCTTTCATCCCCGCCTTTGACGATGGCGGCAATCCGGTAAAAGTCATCCCCTGCGGCAAACTGGATCTCAAAGCTGGCGTCTTTGCCGGGATCATTTATGCTTGAGGTGATGCCTTCAGATCCCTTTCTGGCGATGAAACGCAGAATATGCAGGAGCATCCTGCCAATGGATGTTTTGCCGGAAGCGTTGGCACCCATCAGGATGTTCAACTTACGGTACCTAAAGTTGGGATGATCCTTAAGGCACTCAGTCATCTGGTTGCCAACGATCTTTTTGGGGTAAGTCATGGACATTTCAAAATCATTGAATGCCATGTAATTGTCGAGTTTCAGGTACAGCACAATCATTGTTCTGCTCTTTCTATTTCTGCTTGATCTGTTTTGGGGACGTATTCCGGTTTTATTATCCTTTTTTTGACTGATCAATCCTGTGACCGATTAAGAAGTGGCCTGACGTAGTGAAATCGTGCCAAGTTATTTAGCTTTTTTCTTAGACACATCTGGGATCACTTTCCGGATCTGGAGTATGAAATAAGCTGTAAAGGCGAGGAGACTAAGAAAAAAAGCAATGCACAAATTTGTAAGATCATGCTTGAGCCTCCGATCTTGTGGGCGCAGATCATGGCCATTGCAAAGCCATTGAGCACCATGTAGGTGTCGAGTTGCAGGTGCAGCAGGATCCTGGTGCTGTCCTTTCAGTCAGATCTACTTTCTGGAAGTAATGCTGGTTTGCGGGGAAATTCTGCAATCAGATCCTCAGCAGCGGGAGGGCTCAAAGACAGCGCTGCCGATTTGCTGCCGGGGCTCCGACAGGTAGTAGAGGTAGGTTACCGTCCAGTCGCCTTCCCAGGTGCTGATGTTCTGCATGAGGTTGCAGGCCACAGGCTTGTTCTTCAGCAGCAGACCGCTTACTGCGGCGGCATCCTTCATTTTTTCCAGCATGTCCGGCTTCATGTCTGCGGTGCTTACGGTGATCTCAAAGAAGAGGGAATTGTCCCGGAAATAGACATCGCTGATCACGGTGATCTCGTCAATGCGCACCGGCAGGGGCTGGGAACTGCGGATGGCATCCACTATTGACTGCTGCCTGGAGGCGGTAGTTGAGGCACCCTGACCCCCATCACTGGTGGCTGTCTGCTCAATGCTGTTCTGAATGGCGGACACCTGATCTGATCGGAGCCGGCTCTTGGCTTCCTCTTTCTTCTGATCCTCCGAGTAGATCTTCCAGGTGAGGGTCAGCATGGCACAGGCCAGCAGCAGGATGATGGTTACCGCCAGTTTCTGCTTCTGCTTGCGCAGATATTTCTCCCGCCTCTGGGCAAGCTCCTCGGGTGTCTCCATGGTTTCCTGTTCTTCCTCTGTTCTTCTTCAGTTCGGCTGCATGCTTGCCGGGATCAGACCTTAACCCGCAGTCTTTCTATTTGATGTCCAGTTTCTGCTTGTACAGGCGCACCTGGGCGGCGAACTGTTTGCTGGCGCCGGCGTGGCGCCGCACTGGATTGTAGATGGGCAGACCCGGATTGGTGGAGTCCACCGCGTGGCCGTTGATCTCCAGCTGGTAATGCACGTGGGGGCCGGTGCTGATCCCGCCGGACATACCGGACAGGGCGATGATCTGCCCCTGGCGCAGATGCTGATCCTTGGACACCAGGATCTTGCTCAGGTGCATGTAAATGGTCTGCACCCGGCCGCCGTGATCCACCACCACATAGTGGCCGGCTCCGGGGAACTGATGGCCCACCTTGGCCACCACACCGTCGGCGGTGGTGAACACCTGGGTGCCGGTGGGGCAGGCGTAGTCGGTGCCCAGATGGGCCCGGGTGCGCTTCAGGGTGGGATGGAACCTCTTGGGGTTGAAGGGGGAACTGATCCGGGTGAAGTGGTGGAGGGGGACCATGAGGAATTTGGCGGACACAGCAGCGGCGGGACCGTACTCGTCATAGTAACGGCCGTCGGCGGTGTTCAGGTAGCGGCTGAAGGTCTTGCCCTTGGCGCCGAGGCTCACCGCTAGCAGCCGGGCCTTGGAGTCAGAGGCCGGGCGGTCGAACAGCACCTTGAAAGTGTCACCTTTCTTAAGATCCCGCCTGAAATCGATCTTGCCCCGGAAGATCTCGCTGATGTTCCGCATCTGCTGATGGGACAGACCTGCCGTCTCGCCGTCCCGGACAAAGGATCCCTGGACGATCTTGCCGGCGATGACTGTGCGGTTGCCGGCAATGCTGCGCTGGCGCTCCTGCTCCTTCTTCTTGGCGATCTGGAGCTGGCGCTCCTTTTCTGCCTTCTCCCGGGCCAGCAACTCACGCTTCCGTGCCTCCTCCTGCTTCTTCCGGGCGGCAGCCAACTTCTCCTGCTCCTTCTTCCGGGCCAGCTCCTCCGCCTTCTCCCGGGCCAGCACATGCTCGGCATTGGCATTGGCCTGGGAGAAGATATCCCGGATCCCGGTCTGGAAGATCTCGTGGGTCAGGGGATTGTCCTGGGCGGCATCTGAAGAGGTGCCGGCGACGGTGCTCTCACCCGGGGATGACTGATACTGATCCCGGGGGATCATGATGGCTGAGGGTGCCTCGGACAGGTGGTGATCGGCGGGATCGATGTAGGACACATAGCGGTTGCGGATCTCATCCCGGACAAAGAGCACTTCCTGCTCGGTGTTCTTGAGGGGAATGGCCAGACACCGGAGCACCCCCTTCTCATCAATGAGAAAGTCCAGCTGTTGGCCGATGCGCAGCTGCACCAGGCTGTTTTTGATGTCCACCTTGAGGATCTTCTGCAGGGTCCCCTGGGGCAGGTTCAATGTGCGGAAAATGGCTCCCAGGTTCTCATTCTGCCTAACGGTGTAGGTCAGCCACTCATATTCCGCCGAGGTGTCCTCCAGGCCTTCCAGATCAATGGTCTGGCTCAGGATCCCCTCCTGATCCTCGCTGAAATCACCGAAGGCCAGGTTCTGGGAGAACTCGGCAAAATCCTCATCCTCCCCCCCGTCGTCAGCCTCCAGGGTGATGATCTCCCCATCCTCGGCCTCCTCCTCGCCCCCGGGAATGAAGGGGGCTGCCACCACGGCAGCCACGGCGCAGAACAGCAGACTGTAGACGTGGGCAGGGGGAATGGGGCTGTTTTCCAGCGCCAGGGTTCGTTTGATGAAGGAAAGGAAACGGCTGCAGCTCATGCAGAAAAAACCTAATTCCGCAGGGTTAAATCCGGTGCCGGCTCCATTCCGGTCCAGTGCCGGTGGCGGGCGCCGTGCTTATGACTCTAGTTTATCCCATCTGCTAGGGCAGCGGGCATATTCACCCTTTTTAGATGTGACAGACTGCGATTTGTTCCCCAAAAAAAACAGCCTGAACTTCTGTCAGGCTGTTCCGGAGCCGCCAGGCGGCATCCTGAGAATGCTGTGATCTGCCGATCAGCTTACTGATTGACGTTGACGGCAGCCTTGAGTGCCTTGCCGGGAACAAATGCGGGCACAGTGGAGGCCTTGATCTCAATGGTCTCCTTGGTCTTGGGGTTGCGGCCAGTGCGTGCGTTGCGGTGGTTGACCTTGAAAGTTCCGAATCCGACCAGCTGAACGGTGTCGCCGTTCACCAGGGCCTGCTGCACGGCTGCCAGGACTGCGTCAATGGCATTCTTGGCGTCAGCCTTGCTGAGATCCGTCTTGGCGGCAACTTCGTTAACTAATTCGTTCTTAGTCAGTTTCATATTTGTTCCTCTTAACCTAAACAACTGTTTTCGCCTGTCAGCGGCATTCACTGTGCCTGACAGGCGGTGCCGGTGTGGCGCCAGGGGCTTCCTCATCCGGGATCCTGCGGAATGCCGGTGAGAACAGCATTCCGGACGTGTTCCGGACACCTGATCCAGGCGCATTCCGCACAGGACGGCAGTAACCTATTATCAATAAAACGCCTAAATAATCAAAGTGTTTCCATTGAGCCTTTGGGCAAAAAGTTAATTTTGTGATTTGTTACAAGATTTGCGCCCGGGCGGCGCTTCAGGAGGCCTGGAGGTGCCTTGCAAGGGCGGGGGATGGCCTCCGGCACCCTTACCGGGGAAGGAGTTTTCGGGGCAGGTTCAGGGCTACCAGGGCCTCTTCGGAGACGTCCACAATGTCGCAGATCCCGATGATGCTCCAGATGGTTTCCTCCAGGCGGCGGGCCTTGTGGATGGCGTATTTGGAGATGTAGTCCAGCTCTTTGGCAATGTAATCGATATCCGGCTTGCCGGTGCGGGTGATATACAGCCGCACGGCCCAGAACTCCTTCCGTTTCAGGGCCCGGGCGCAGAAGAGGCGTTTGTCGGCATAGGTGGTGAAGTCCGTCTCCAGCTTGGTGTCGTAAACCGTGCTGCCGTTCTCATCCTGGAGCCGGGTGATGTACAGGGTAACCTCCGCCGGGCAGAAGTAGCGCTGCATCCTCTTCAGGGGCTCAATGAGCACCACCCTAAGGAGCCGGTCGTGAAACAGGGGGTAGACGTTCATGACGCTGCTGTCCTTGGGATTGCTTTCCTTGAAGAGGCTGTAAAGCGCCCGGGTCCGGTCAACGATCCCCAGGGCCCCCAGGCGGTTAGGCCGGTTCTTGGACAGGTACAGGGGTGTGGTGAAGATGTGCTGGGTGAAGATGAACCGCAGGCTCTTGGACATGGGGGAGAGGTTCTGCAGCTCCCGGGTGGTGGTCAGGGTGTCATGGTTGTTGGCGATCAGGAGATTGAAGAACTTCCGTCCCACATGCTCCGCCGGATCGCCGCTGACCACCAGATGGATGATGGTCACCGACTGATTCACGTGAACCACCTTGTAGGGCAGGTTCTTCAGTTTCAGATCCTTGGTCAACTCCTGCATCTTGGGCAGGGTGAGGTACACCTGATCATCCTTCTGGCACTCCACGGACTCGGACAGCTCCAACTGCAGGCCCATGGTCGATATGTCCTTGGTCCAGCCCACCACCGTGGTGCCGTTGGCCAGCTTCAGGGCCACTGCCGTCTTGTGGATATAGCGGGGCTCCTTGCGCATCTTGACGTAGTGGAGCATCTCAATGTGGCAGGGGCGGACGTTCATGCCGTGGGCGTACATCTGCAGTTCGTTGGCGTTGAAACTTTCCAACTGCATCTCCCGGTAGTCCGCAACCCCGTGCTCGTCATTGCCCACCTCGATGATCTGGGCTACATAGCCCAGGCACAGGAGATCCCGGACCGCCCGCTCCTTCTCCACCTGGGGCGTGCCGTTTTCGATGTAGCGCTCCACATTGTTCTTGTCGATGTCGATCTTCTCAATGCTGAACTTGTAGACCTTCCAGCTGGGGCGCCGGGCGCCCACGGTGAAGAACAGCTCCTTGTTGCCGTTGCGCTCCAGTTCGTCAATGGTGGCGGAGAAGAAATAGATGTGGCTGCGCACCATGTGCCGGAAGGCGTAGATGTAGGTCTCAGCGAAGGTGCCGTCTCCCCGGGAGAGGATCTCCTGGAGCCGGGCGGGGGTGAACAGGGAGGCCATCTTGTCATCATTGCGCTCGTCCCGCCAGTATTCCAGGATGGACTGGTTGTTCTCGCTTTTCAGGCAGTAGAGCAGGCGGGGCGGCTCGTCGGAGGAAAAGAACAGGGGCAGGGCGGTGGTCCGGGGCATGTAGAACTGCTCGTAGCCCTTGGTCTCCACCGTGGACAGCAGATTGTCCACGCTTACGGAGTATTTGAGCTTGTTGGCCTGGATGAAGCCGTCAATCAGCCGGGTGAAAGTGGGATCCTTGTCGGTGCGGATGGCCACCACCCAGTATTTGCCGTTCTTCTCGATTTTGTTCAGAAGCTTGTAGGGAGCCTGATCCAACTTGCTGTTGGGATCTGCAATGAGTTTCTGCAGGCCGGTGAAGGTGATCTGGCACATGGTTCCGGGCTTGATGTCCACGTCCTTCTCCAGGGCCAGCTTGATGCCGCCGCAGGAAATGTCCGAGGTCTTGACCCGCATGGGCAGCCGCCCCTCGATGAACATCAGTGCCGGGGAGCTGTAGTTCATGCGCTCCTCGCTGCGGTAGAAGTAGGAGGCAAAGCGCACGGTCTCCACGTCCAGCCGGGCCACCATCTCCTCTAGGGAAGTGGCGCTGACCTCACCCGAGGCGTTCTTCTCCTGCTCCTTCTTCAGTTTGTCCCGGTGGTACTGGGTGATCCTCTCGTACACTCCCATGGTGTACTCACCGTGGAAGATCTTCAGCATGTCCTCAAAATAGCCGCATTCATCCAGGGGCAGGTAGACATGGGTGCCGTTGAGCTCGTAGTGCTTGGTTTCCGGGGCGGAGTTTCTGAGATCAATGATGCGCACGCACTCCGCAAAGAGGCGCGACAGTTCCATTTTCAGCAGGAACTTGGAGTTGGGAGTCTCTTTCCCGGCCACATTCTCGAAAACCTGATCGAAGTCAGGCTCACGGTAGTAGGGTATTAGCTGTTCCAACAGCTGGCTGGTTGAATCTTCCACGGCATCGCACAAAACAGAACGCGGTTGACCGGATGCAGGCTGGACTGCCTTCTATGCACTAGTTAACTGCTTAACATCACACTCATTTCACACTTATATCACATAGTTTGATTATAAGTCATGGGGCAGGGTCAATAAACTGCGGGGATCAAAGATCAGCAAAGCCGCCTATCAGGATTTTTATATTTCCCAGCAGGAGGATATGAATGTCCGGACTCAGGGTTGCTATTTGGCTCCGGTGGGGTATTGCCTGAAGGAGACAGGGAATTTCATCCAGACCTCTTGCAAAAAACGATATGGGCAGAGAATGGCGTAGTTTTAAGTGCTGATCCATGGGAGTTTTTAACTAAGACGTTTTATGGCAGAGCGTGATGCTGTCTATGCACTGGATGGCGGCTGAGATGTATTTCAGAAAGTGAGTGTGGGGAGACTAGGTTAGAAATGGTATGTCTGTCCCAGAACGCTTGTTGTTTGTCCCAGAATACTTGTTGTGTGTCCCAAATTGGGTAAAATGATATTAAGTTGAGCACGCCATGAACGGCATAGGAAGGAGTTGGACCATGAAGAAGGGAGATGTGATTGATCTGATCAAGTACCATTATGAGCACCGTGAGCCTGAGTTTAGGGATAAGGCTGTGAATGTTGCACGGTATTTTGACGTGAACGGGGATCATCAACTTGCAGAGTATATTATGGGTCTTATGAATCCCTCCGGCTGTTTTTTTCCCCAGTGCGAGGAACTGGGCCCAGGCTTGGTTGCCGTAAAGCCCGATTCTTCCCCCCTTCCTCTGCCGGTAGCAGTGATGAATGATCTTAAGGGGGTAATCAATGCGGTTGGCCGAGGAGTGGGCATTAACAAATTCCTATTTGTGGGTGCTCCTGGTACGGGAAAGACCGAAAGTTCAAAGCATGTGGCAAGGCTACTTGGAAGGCAGATGCTGCAGGCAGATTTCAGTAGCCTGGTTGATAGCAGACTGGGACAGACGGCCAAGAACATAGTTGCGCTGTTCAATGAGATCAGCCGATTACCATTCCCTGAACGGCACGTGATCTTGTTTGATGAGATAGACACCATCGCTTTGGATCGTATCAACAGAAATGATGTTAGGGAAATGGGCCGGGTGACTTCAGCATTTTTCAAATCCTTGGAGGCGGTTCCTGCTAAAACTGTGATCATAGCTACTACCAATCTCTTTTCTGAACTGGACAGGGCTTTAATCAGACGCTTCGATGCAGTGATCGACTTTGACCGCTATTCTCCTGAAGACAAGATTGAGGTGGGTGAGGCTGTGTTGGACAGTTTTATGAAGCAGTTCAAGAACATTGCCAGAGACACCCGCCTATTCAGAAAAATCCTGAAAACTTCAGGCAACATCCCCAATCCCGGGGAACTGAAGAACCTTATCCGCACATCTCTAGCTTTCAGTGACGCCTCAGATCCTTATGACTATCTCAAGCGCATTATGAAGGGTCTGTCTGGTGGAAAGATCCCGTCTTTGAGCGATCTCCACGACATGGGCTTCACCGTCAGGGAAATGGAAATTCTGACCGGTATTTCCAAAAGCAGTGTTTCTCGTGAACTGAAGGAGGATCCGCAGTGAATAGCATACTGACTCTCCGGGGGCGGAGGTTCGAACACCGGTCCCGACCTTCAGGTGCCAGGATCCTAAGGCTTCCATCCGGAGTTCCTGCCAACTTGGATCATCTTGAAAAACTTCATAAATCACTTCTTAGGGTTAAAGAATTCTGGGAGTGCAAGGATCTTATAAATGGTGTACTGGCAAGTGTTTACTACAGGCGGATTGTGTCCAAGTCAAATCGGATTAGTGGCTATCTAGCTGGTGAGGGCAATCCTTCGGACACTGTTGTGGGTGCTAGATTTACCCGGGACAGAACTAAGCATATTATCACACATTTCATATCTAGGGAGATATTGGACAGAACTATTGAAACCTCCGGTCAGGTGATCAAACTGTTTGCCAGTTCCTTTGTCGCAGGTATTCTATCGGAGTGCGAGTTTGCCGACCGCCGGATTATGGATCTCCTGCCATACAGCGATTTTGGCTTGTCCAAGAGTGTCTTCAGGCAGTACCTAAGGGATTCCTGCCTGGTAGAGTCCTTTGGGGTGGAAATGGATGCAACCAAGGTTAACGGAGACACAGTAGTTACTTTCTATGATGTTGATTTGGATGCCATTGGGATCTTAAGTCGGCTCAACATCCGGGTCCCGGTTGTCAAAATGATTGGGCGCAACTCTGTACTGCTTGAGGAAAAGGATGTGGCTGTGGTTCTGAGGGAGGTCCCGTACCTGGTGTCAATGGCGGCGGAGGATTTTGCCGCATTGTCGCCTGAAGGTTTTAGTACTCCGGAAAGTTTTGCCTGTGGACTGATTCCCGCGCCGTCCCACGAGCCGGTGATTGGTGTTATCGACACCCTATTTGATACCCGGGTCTATTTCAGCGAATGGGTTGAGTACCATGACATGATTTCTGGGAACATATCTAGATCCCCTGAAGACTACTGTCACGGTACCGGAGTGACGTCTCTCATAGTTGATGCACCAAGAATCAATCCCCGTCTGGACGATGGCTGTGGAAGATTCAGAGTTAGGCACTTTGGTGTTGCCCTGCAGAAAGGCTTCAGTTCTTTCAGCATTATTAAGGAGATCCGGGATATTGTTTCCAGGAATTTGGATATTAAGGTCTGGAATCTGTCTTTGGGATCGAAGGATGAGATTAGCGACAACAGCATTTCCGTTGAGGGAGCAGTGCTTGACGAACTTCAGTATGAGTATGACGTGATATTTGTCGTCGCCGGAACCAACGGAACAATGAAGGGTCAGAAGAGGATTAGGATCGGCTCTCCGGCCGATTCCATAAATTCACTGGTGGTGAATTCGGTGGACTTTAATGGCAATCCCACAAGTTATGACCGCCGGGGTGAGGTGCTGTCCTTTTTCATTAAGCCGGACATTGCCTATTACGGTGGGGATCAGAATGGGTACATACACGTCTGTGAGCCACTGGGGCTGCAATGCGTTACCGGTACCAGTTTTGCGGCTCCATTTGTAACACGGAAAATGGCCTACTTGATCCATGTAATGGGCCTGAACAGGCAGGAGGCAAAAGCTCTGCTGATTGATTCGGCGGTCTCATGGAACCGGGAACCATCCTATGAAAGATCTGTCCTGGTGGGCCGCGGGGTTGTCCCGGTGAAGATAAGGGATATCCTCACTACCGGCGATGATGAGATCAAGTTTATTGTTTCTGACACTGCTGAGAAGTATGACACCTACAATTATCATTTCCCGGTGCCCCTTGTTGATGGCCTATATCCATATGTTGCACGGGCTACCATGTGCTATTTTCCACGGTGCTCACGCTGTCAGGGGGTAGACTATACCAACACTGAACTCCAGATCTCATTGGGCCGTTTAAGCGGTGCAAGGGGTGGTATCGTTCCGGTTAGCGGTGACTCACGGCATTTTGACGATGCTCCTGCATTCCTAAGTGAAGAGTCCGCTAGAAATGAGTTCAGGAAGTGGGACAATGTGAAATGTGTGATAGAAACCTTCACCGGACGCAAGAAGGCTAAGCCAGTGCTCAATCAGTCAAATCCTATGTGGGGCATGAGCATCAAAGCTGTACAGCGTTTGGGAAAAATGGACGAGCATGGACTCCGATTTGCCGCAGTAGTCACATTGAAGGAGATCAAGGGGATCAACCGAATTGAGGATTTTATCAACCAGGCGAATTTGAAGGGGTGGATTGTCAGTCGGTTGGAGGTGAAAAACCAGATTGAGGTCTACAACATGCTAAATCAGGAAATAACATTGGAGTGACAGAGATCTTGCAACTGGATCGGTAACCAGCGCACCTGCCCGGACCGCTTTTATGCTCATGCGCCTTCTTTGCCGGTGGTGGTCCGGTTGCCGGACCATTCGTCAGCGTAGGTGGCGCCGACCAGGCGGCGGTACTCCTCAGAGTATGCCCCGCTGCTGTCCCGGATGCAGAGCTCCTCCCGGATCGGAAGAACTGTCTTCCCGGGAGCCTTCAGTAGTTGCAGCACTTCCAGGTAGCAGGGCTTTGCCGGCACGGAGCGCACAGCCACCCTGCGGGAGATGATCAGATCGGTTACGGTCAGGGTGTTCTCCAGGGCGGGGACGGCGGTGGCGGGCACGCACAGGGACAGCATGCCCCCTTTCTCCAGCAGGGCGGAGCTTTGGAGCAGCAGATCCCGGTGGGTGAGAGATGTTGTGGAGCGGGACAGATCCCGAGCCCGGGAGGCAGCAGCGACCCCCGGTGGAAAATAGGGGGGATTGGATATGATGAGCCGGTAGGGCGCCTCCGGCCTGAACTCCCGGAAATCCCCGGTGATCACATGGATCCTTCCCCCCATGCTGCTGGCGTCCACATTCTCTGCAGCCTGGGCGGCGGCCTCCGGCTCAATCTCCAGGGCGTCCACGGACTCCCCGCCCCGGAAGGCCATCATCAGGGCTAGCAGACCGGTGCCGGTGCCCACATCCAGGATCTTTCCCCGGGACGGGGGATCGGTGAGGCAGCCCAGAATGACGCTGTCGGTGGATACTTTCATGGCGCACCGATCCTGCCGGATGGTGAAGTGCCGGAATCTGAACTGGCTGCCGCCCATGGTGTCTCCTTCTGATGGTGTCATGCTTTCCCGGCTCCGACCCGGGAAACCTGCGGAATGGGGCCCTGGGGGCCTGTCCAGGCTCACGGGATCTGGCTCAAGCCGGCAGTGCACCGGAGCCTGTGCCGGATCTGATCTGATCCCGGCATTGTTCGGGGATCCGCAATTCCCCCGGGCAGTCCGGAATTTATGGGATATAATTCCGGGAGTGCCGGTCAGGGCTCACCTTTTCCCGCCGGTGAAGTTCACAGGAGATCCCATGCAGTTTGCTGATCTTGATATTGATGAGTCCCTGCTCCAGGCGGTGGCCGCCGCCGGCTACAGCCGGCCCACCACTGTGCAGACCGAGGCCATTCCCGAGGCCCTGATGGGCCATGATCTGATGGTGGGCGCCCCCACCGGCACCGGGAAGACCGCAGCCTTTCTGCTGCCGTGCATCCAGCATCTTCTGGATTTCCCCCGGCGGAAGATCCGGGGCCCCCGGATCCTGATCCTGACTCCCACAAGGGAGCTGGCCATGCAGATCGGCGAGGCTGCGGAGACCTTGTCCGCCGGCTGCGGGGTGGAGGTGGCCTATGTCATTGGAGGCGTGGGCTACGAGGAGCAGGAGAAGGCCTTCGCCGATGCCGTGGATATCATTGTGGCCACTCCCGGGCGCCTTATGGAATATGTGCGCAACCATGCCTTTCCCGGGAAGACGGTGGAGATCCTGATCATTGACGAGGCTGACCGCATGCTGGACATGGGGTTCATCGACGATGTGGGGGACATTTCCCGGGCTGTGGATCGCCGCTCCCAGACCATGCTGTTCTCTGCCACATTGGAGGGCCTGGGCCTGGAGAAGTTTGCTGCCGAGGTGCTGCATGATCCGGTGCGGATCAGCTCCTCCGCCCCCCGCTCGGAGAAGCGCAAGATCCCCCAGCGCTTCTATTATGCCGACAGCCTGGATCACAAGAACCGTCTGCTCAGGCATCTCCTGCAGCAGGAGGAGGTTGGCAAAGCATTGATCTTCGTCAAGACCCGGGAGCAGCTGGCCCAGCTCAGAAGTTTTCTCCAGTCCTCCGGGATCCAGGCAGCCTATCTTCAGGGGGAGATGGAGCAGGAGAAGCGCAGTGCCGCCCTGGCATCCTTCTCCTCCGGGCAGGTTCCCTTCCTGGTGGCCACGGACGTGGCCTCCAGGGGACTGGATGTCCCGGATATCACCCATGTGATCAACTATGATCTCCCCTATTCGGCGGATGTCTATGTGCACCGCATCGGCCGCACCGCCCGGGCCGGCAGGAAGGGCACGGCCCTGAACCTGGTGGAGGCCCATGACTATCCGCGGCTGGCCCGGTTTGAGCGCTACACCGGGGAGCGGATCTCCCGGCGGGTGATCCAGGAGCTCCGGCCTGAGACCCGGATCCCCCAGTTCAGGGGCAAGCGGAAGAAGGAGGAGGAGCCGGAGCCCCGGAAGCGCACCAAGGATCGTCTCAGGAACCGCCGGGACAAGGGCAAGCCGGATTTTGCCGCCAGGAAGGCGGCCCGGGCATCCGCCGGGGCCGGCGGCACCGCCCCGGTTCAACCCTCCTCCCAGGGCGCCAGATCAGACTCCGGGGACAAACCTGCTGCCGGATCGGGAACCTGAACTGCATCGTCATCCGCAGTGCCTTCCTGATGTGGCCCCTTCCGGGGAACATGCAGTGTCCCCGGATCGCCCGTCCCGGACCCGTCACGGCGGGGCTTTTAATGAGCCAGAAATGGAAAATGCCGGCATCTGCCGGCATTTTGCCTGGGGGATCAGAACCCATCTGGTCCCGGATCAGGAGCCTCGGCTCCGGGGGATCAGGCCAGATCCCGAGCGGCGCTGTTGTACTGGACCAGGAAGGAGTTGATGCGCTCCATCTGCTCATCATTGTCAGCCTTGGTGCACTCCCAGGTGTAGGCGTCCTTCAGCTGAACGGGGCGCAGCTTGTCCTGGCTGAACTTCTCAAAATTCTCATGCACCGGAAGGAAGGACTTCCAGTTCTCCAGGGACTTGATCTCGCCGGTGAACCAGTTGATGTAGGCGTCAACGGCCTTCAGGGAATCCTTGGCGTCGCCGGCCTCCAGAATGGCATTCTTCTGCTCAAAGGACTTCAGGGTGACGCTGTTTGCAACGAATTGTACTCTCATGTTCTTTTGCCTGATGGGTGTTGTTGTGTGATGTGGGGATTATAGTTTTTTTGCCCCGGTGCCGCAATGACTTCGGCGGTGGCGCGGGTTTACGGGGGCTTTTGCCGGGTTTTGCTGTAAGGTTCTCAGTCCGGCAGCAGTTCCCGGAGCAGTGCGCTGCCAAAGCGCCAGCCCTGCTCCGTCACCCGGTGGCCGCCTTCCGGGGCCACCTCCAAGTATCCCTTCCCGGTGAGATCCCGGATCCCCCGGTTTACCGTCTCTGGGGGCAGGAAGGTTTTCCGGAGGATATCCTCCTGGCGGATGGTGACGTTCCGGATCCGGGCGCGGTTCAGAAAATACTGGAACATGAGGTAGTCCGGATCCACCCTTTCCCCCAGGGCGGTGAAGTTAAGGCAGCGGAGGTATTTCCGGGGCTCCTCCTCCTGGGGGATCCTGAGGATCTGCCTTTCATCCTCCAGGGTGATCTTGGAGTGGGCCCCGGCGCCGATGCCGTAGTAGTCCCCGAACTCCCAGTAGTTCAGGTTGTGCCGGCATTCATGGGATCCCTGGCAGAAGTTGGAGATCTCATAGCGGCGGTATCCCCGGTCAGCCAGCAGCCGCACACCCTCTTCGGCCATGGCGGCCCGGGTGTCCTCGGAGGGGATCCCGGGCGGGGGATTGGTGCCGAAGGGGGTGCCCTCCTCCAGGGTCAGCTCATACCAGGAGAGGTGGGGCAGTCCAAGGGTCGTGATCTGCTTCAGATCTTCCAGGGCGTCTCCGATCTCCTGTCCCGGCAGGCCGTACATCATGTCCGCGTTGATGTTGTCAAAGCCCGCCATCCGGGCGCTGTCCACCGCCTCCCGGGCCTCCCGGGCGCAGTGGATCCGCCCCAGGGCTCTGAGGAAGCGGTCGTCCAGGCTCTGGATCCCGAAGCTCAGGCGGCTGGCAAACCGGCGGAAGCCCCTGAACTCATCAGGGCCCGCAGTGCCGGGGTTGACTTCCAGGGTGATCTCCGCATCCGCTGCAATGCCGGCCATGCGGTCGATCCCGGTGAGGAGATCCTCCAGGATCCCGGGGCTGAACAGGGAGGGGGTGCCCCCGCCGGCAAACACCGTCCGGAAATCACCTCCCGGATGCAGATCCAGCAGGGCCCTGAGGTTCCGGAGCAATGCGGCGGTGTATTCCCGCTGGCGCTCCTCCGGCAGATTTGGTGCGGGGTAGGAGTTGAAGTCGCAGTAGGGGCATTTGCGCCGGCACCAGGGCAGGTGAATGTAGAGGGACCGGATCCGCTCCATGCTCAGATCAGTTCCCGGAGCCGGTCAAACATCATCCGAAGGGCCTTGCCCCGGTGGCTTAACTGGTTTTTCCTTTCCGGGGAGAGCTCGGCTACGGTCAGATCCCCCTCCGGAAGCAGGAAGACGGGATCATAGCCGAAGCCCCCGGTGCCCCGGGGTGCGGTGGCGAGGCTCCCCTCCCAGGAGGCCTGGCAGATCACCGGTGTGGGATCCTTGGCATGGCGCATGAACACCATGACGCACCAGTAGCGGCAGGTGCGGCGGGGTGCCTCCACCTCCCGCATGGCCTCCAGGAGCTTCTCCAGGTTCTTCTGATCGTTGCCCTCCTCCCCGGCATAGCGGGAGGAGTAGATCCCAGGCTGCCCCAGGAGGGCGTCCACCTCTATGCCTGAGTCGTCCGCCATGGCGGGCAGCCCCGTCTGGACGGCGGCGTTCCGGGCCTTGATGATGGCGTTCTCCACAAAGGTGGTTCCCGTCTCCTCCGCCGAGGTGACGCCAAAGCGGCTCTGGGGCAGAACGGTCAGTCCGATGGGGGCGAGAATGGCGCTGATCTCCCCCACCTTGTGGAGATTGCCGGTGGCAAGAACGATTTCCTTCATGATCTTTTCCCTGTCTGGTGATCTGACAACGGCCTCCATTGTAGCAGATCGGATCCCCCCTGCGGGCGCCGGGGTGCGGAACTCCGGTCTGGCCCCTGTGGTATACTTGCACGGCGTTTGCGGAGGTGCATATGAGGTTTGAGCATGCGGTGTTCCGGATAGCCCGCAACCGGTTTTTCACCATGGACAGCCTGGAGCTTCCTGGCAGCGGCTGCGTGGCCTTTGTGGGAGCCAACGGATCCGGCAGGACCTCCCTGGCCAGATCACTGTGCGGGGAGCTGGAGCTCTGTGAGGGCCGGGCGGAGCTGTGCCCGGCCGGGGACATTGTCCGGATCTCCTTTGAGGAGCAGGTGCGCCTCATGGAGGAGGACTTCCGCCTCCGGAACACGGACATGGCCTCTCCGGAGGAGATGCGGGGGCTCACGCCCCGGCTGTTGCTGGGGGAGGCGGCGCAGTGTCCGGATCTCTGCCGGCGGCTTGGGGTGGAGCCCCTCCTGGATCGGCCCTTCCATGTGCTGTCCAGCGGTGAGGGTCGGCGGATCCTCATCGCCCGGGCCCTGCTTACGGGGAAGAGGGTGCTGGTGATGGATGCTCCCTTTGACGGCCTGGATGAATGCTCCCGGCAGGAGCTTATGGCGCTTTTCGGGGAGATCAGTGCCGGCGGGCGCCTGGTTCTCCTGGTGGTCAACCGCTATGCCGAGATCCCCGCCTTCGCCTCCCATGCCGGGATCCTCAGCGAGTGCCGGGTGATCAAGTTCGGCCGCTGTGAGGATCTGGCCGGAGATCTGGACTTCCTGCAGCTGGAGAACACCGAGACGGTGACGGGGCAGGACATTCCCCCCGCCCCGGCGGATGCCCCGGCCCTGGCTTTTGACGGGCCCCTGGCCGTGCTCCGGGATGTGGTGGTCACCTATGACGGACGCAATGTCATTGATCACCTGACCATGACAGTGAACCAGGGGGAGAACTGGCAGATCCGGGGACCCAACGGAGCGGGGAAGTCCACCCTTCTGGCCCTGATCACCGGGGATCAGCCCCAGGGGTATGCCAATGACATCACCCTTTTCGGGATCCGCCGGGGATCCGGGGAGTCGGTGTGGGATATCAAGAAGCGCATCGGCTTTGTGAGCCCCGCCTTCCACCTGTCCTACCGGGTGAACTGCAGCGTCAGGAATGTGGTGATATCCGGGTTTTATGATTCTGTGGGGCTGTATGAGCGCCCCGGGGATGAGAAGTCCCTGCTGGCTGATCGCTGGCTTGAGGTTGCCGGCCTCCGGCCGGCGGCGGATCTGCCTTTCAGATCCCTGTCCTTCGGGCAGCAGCGGATCGTCCTGATCCTCCGGGCCCTGGTGAAGCACCCGCCGGTGCTGATCCTGGATGAGCCCATGCAGGGGCTGGATCCCGTCAGCCGCCTGCTGGTGCGGAACTTTGCCGAGTGCCTTATGCGCAGCGGCACCACCCAGCTTATGTTTGTGTCCCATCACCGGGAGGATGCTCCCCGGGGGATCACCAATATCCTGGATTTTGTGCCCTGTGAGGGCACCTATGAATACCGCTTCACCACCGTTGATCCTGCGGCAAAGGAGGCCGGAGAAACCAGATGATGGCATTCAGCAGAATTGCGGCCGGGGGGATCCTGCTGATCTCCCTGCTTCTTCTTGGCGGCTGCTGGGACAAAAAGCCCGCCCGCCACGCCTCTCCCGGCAAGCCCTTTGTGGGCCAGCATGACGGACGCATGGTGGGCAACGGCCACATGACCGTGAACGGTGTCCGGGTCACCGTCCAGGCCAACCGCCTGACGGTGAACGGCGTGAACTTCGGCTCGGTGCCCCGGGATGCGGTGACGGTGATCCAGGTGGATGATCGGGGCGGCTTTGAGATCTGGGTCAATGACGAGAAGCGGAAGCCGGATGCGAAAAGCCAGCGGAAGCCTGTTGTCCGCCCGGGACTGAAGCCGGGCATGTAATGAGGCGGATCCCCGGGTAAGGTCTGCGCATGATCTTCTGCGGAAGGCGCACGGCCCTCCCGGGAATGTGCACGCATGATCTTCCCGGTGAGGTAGTTGGGTGCTCCCGGGCGGGAATGCGAGGGTTCCCCGGGTGTGGGTGCGGCATCTTTCCGGGAAGGGCTGCGTGACTGTCCTGGATGGTGTGTGACAGCCCCGGCGGGAAGCCGGGGCGGGCGGGGCGGAGCCCGCCTGCCGGAGATGCTCCCTTTCTTGAAGGCGGCGGCGGTTGGCGAGGCCTATGCGGCCTTTATCCTCCGGCCCATCCCGGAGAATGCTCGTTATCAGAGCTTGAAGGTGCGGATCCTGGCGTACATGGACTCTGCGATGTCCTGGATATCCTGGGAGATCTTTAGGGAGTTGACGGTCTCCGCCGTGGTTTCCCGGGTGGCGTTGGAGATGGTCTGGATGTTGGCTGAGGTGTTGTTGCAGGTCTCAGTCTGCTCTTCCGTGGCATCGGCGATCTGGATCAGCCGGCTGTGAACCGTCTCCACGGAGGTGCTGATGCTGTTGAGGCTGTTTTCAATGGCCACGGTATCATCGGCGATCTCGTTCATTTTCCGCACATTGATCCCCATGGTGCTGGTGGCCTTGGTGACCCTCCGGGGGTGCCATGCCAGGCCTTGTTTTGGTGGTTTGGGGATAGGTTGAGATTTTAGGATGGAAAAATCCTTACTTCACAAGGCTTTCCCCGAGGCAATGAACTGGGAAACTTGAGAAATGAACCGGAGATGAATGAGGGCCTTGGGGATCTCAGGAGAGATCCTGTCCTGCCGGGAGCGGGGAGCCCTGGGGCTGGGGATCCGGAGTGCTTTCCGGAGCATTCTCAGGAACTGCGGTGGACTCCTCCCGGTGGCTCCCGGGCAGGGGCACCTTGGTGCCCAGATGCCGGGGCATGGTGCCCAGGACCAGCACATCCAGCACGCACATGGGCCGGGAAAGGTACTCCCGGAGGATCATCCTGAGGTTGGCCTTCCCGGCGGCGTTGTAGGCCACCGCCTCATTGCCGTGGTGCCGGGCGATGAACACGGCCCGCTCGTTCTGAAACTTCTGGGAGATGATGGTGAAGGATTTCTGATCGAAGATCTCCCCGGCCCGGATCACCGAGTCCAGGGTGCGGAAGCCGGCGAAGTCCATGACTATCCGGTCCCGGGGGATCCCCAGCTTGATAAGTTCCCGGAGCATTTCCCGGGGCTCGTTGTAGGACTGGTGGCGGTTGTCGCCGGAGACGATGATGGTGCGGATCTTGCCGGCCTCAAACAGCCGGACCGCCGCCTTCATCCGTTCCCGGAAGTAGATGTTCCGGGTGCCGGCGGCGGTGAACCTGGAAGTGCCCAGGAGGACCCCGGCCTCGTTTACCGGGAGATCTTCCAGGGAGTCATAGAGATAACTGCGGGAGTATTCCGCAACGTAGTAGTTGCAGGCGAAGAGGAAGAGGGCAAACAGCAGGGCCAGGCCCGTGAGGATCCTGAGGATCCGGCGCAGAAGGGCGGCTTTCCGGAGGCGCTTCCAGTTCAGATCCATGGTGAAAGGCGACCTGTGCTCAGAGAACGCACCTGACGGTTTCCAGACGCCCCAGGGCACTGTACATGCTCTTCAGATCCTCTTCGCTCCGGGCCTCTACGGTCACCGCATAGGAGGCGTAGGTTCCCTTACGGGACAGTGTCCGGGTCACCGGGGCCAGGGGGCTGCGGTCAAACTGCTCTTTGAGGCAGCCGATGATCTTCTCCTCCATGCCATCAATGTCCCCGCCGATGACCCGGAAAGAGAAACTGCAGGGGAACTGCAGCAGATCCCTGAAGGTGGCCTCCTTTCCGGGGGCGCCTTTGGTGCTGTCCATGCTCATTTGAAGAGTCCGGTGAAGAACTGTACGATCCAGTCCCAGATCTTGCCCAGGAAGCCGCATTCCTCCACGGCGTCCAATGTCACCAGGGGAGCCTTGTAGATGATCTTGTCCTCAGAGCGCACAATGATGCTGCCCACCCGGGTCCCCTTCTTCATGGGGGCCTCCAGTTTGACCTTGTCGCTGAGCTTCACGGACACCTTCACCGTGTCCACCTTGTTCCGGGGCAAAGCCACCCGGAGATCCTTGGGGGAGCCCAGTTTGATCTCGTTTTCCTTGCCGTAGAAGATCCGCTGGGACAGCAGCTCCTTGCCGGCCACGGCAATGGGTACCTTCTTGTAGAACTGGAAGCCGTAGGTCAGCAGCTTTTTGGAATCCTCCGCCCGCTGGGCCTCGGACTTGGCGCCGATGATCACGGAGATCAGACGGAAGCCTGTCTCATCATCCACGGCAGAGGCCACCAGGTTGTAGCCCACCTGGCTCAGGTGTCCGGTCTTGATCCCGTCCACGTGCAGTGAGGTGTCCCACAGCAGCCGGTTCCGGTTCTGCTGGGTGATCTTGTTGAAGGTGAACTCCTTCTGGGAGTAGATCTTGTACTCGTCCGGGAGATCGTTGATCAGGTTCCGGCCCAGCAGCGCCATGTCATAGGCGGTGGAGTAGTGGTTCTCGTCATAAAGGCCGTGGGAGTTGACGAAGTGGGAGTCCTTCATTCCCAGGTACTTGGCCCACTCGTTCATGAGGCTGGCAAAGGCGTCCTCGGATCCGGCGATGTGCTCTGCCATGGCCACGCAGGCGTCGTTGCCTGACTGGATGATGATCCCCAGGTTCAGGTACTCCACTGACACCTTCTTGCCCACTTCGATGAACATCTTGGATCCGTCATTCTTGTTCATCTCCCAGGCGTTGCGGCTGATGGTGACCTGGGTGTCCTTGCTCAGGCGGCCGGCCAGGATCTCCTGGCCGATGACATAGGAGGTCATCATCTTGGTTAGGGAGGCCGGGACGATCCGCTCATGGATGTTCTTGCCCAGGAGCACGGCCCCGGTGTCGTAGTCCATCAGGATGTAGGCCTGCTCGGAGAGCACCGGGGGATCCGGCATGAACTCCATGACGGTGGTCTGGGGTGTGGGCTTGGGCGCCGGCTTGTTGGGGGTCGGCTTGGGACCAGCCGCCGCACAGATCCCCGCAAAGCACAGGGCGCAGACAGTTGCGGTGAGCAGCTGACGGATCTTCATATGGTTGTTCTCCTAAAATTCAATCCAGGTACAGCAGGTAGGAGTTTGGATAGCCCACGGAGCGGACCCGCTCCAGCTCCCTCTCCGCTATGCTGGGACGGTAGGGCCCCAGATACACCTTGTACATGCCGGTGTAGGCCTTGACAAAGATCTCCCGGTCGTTTTTGGCCAGCTTTTTGCGCAGGTTCCGGGCAAACTCGTCCGCCTTGGCCTGATCGTTGGTGGCAATTACCTGGATATAGCGGCTGTGGAGCCGATCCTTGAGGGCCTGGGCGTTGGGGGGCTCCGGCACTTTGATGAGCTCCAGTTTGACTTTGGCGGTGCCGTTCTTCACCACGTCCAGCATTTTGGCGGCGCCCTCGGATAGATCAATGATCCGGTTGCCGTGGAAGGGCCCCCGATCGTTGACCCGCACCACAATGGCCCGGCCGTTCTCAAGGTTGGTCACCTTGACATAGGAGGGCAGGGGCAGGTTCTTGTGGGCGGCGCTCACCCCGCGCTGATCATAAACCTCCCCGTTGGAGGTCTTCTCCCCGTGGAATCCCGGGCCGTACCAGGAGGCGATGCCCACTTCCTGGTACTGCTCAATGTCGTTCCACACCTCGTAGTTCACGCCGTTGACGGTGTAGTCGGCGTTGCCGATGCGGGAATAGGGTTCGTAGACAATGGTGGCGCCCCGGACATTGGCGGTGCTCACCGGAGTGGTGAGGTATTTCCGGGCCTCGGTGCCGATCCCTGTGGCGTAGGTCTTCCGCCGGACAATAAGGGGCTTCTCCTGGGGTTCAGCAACGCTGCCCTCGGTTACCTCAGGTGTCCGGGTGGCAAGGCAGCCGGTGAGCAGGGACGCTGACAGCAGGTACAGGAGAGCAGATGTTCCGTAAAGATTCATAGTCGGGTGTCAGGGGGAGATCAGCGGCGGGGACGGTCGCGGCGGGAGTCATAGCTTTCCTCCTGCACCGGGACACGCCGGTCATGGGCGTCATGGCTGCCGGGACGGCTCTCTGCATGACCGGGACCACCCTGGATCTCCCGGCGGATCTCCTGGCTCAGATCGTGCACTGCCATGGCATACAGGGGGCTGGTGTTGTAGCGGGTGATGGACACGAAGTTGGGGTAGATCACGTAGTAGACCTTGCCCTCCTCGCCGTCCAGCTCTAGGAGTTTCACCCGGTCAGCGTCATGGACGGCGCCCCGGGGAGCCAGGATCTCAACCCCGCGCTTCCGCAGCTCGCCAATGGTGGTGTTGGGAGTCAGCTTGCCGCCCAGAAGGCCTGCCACAGAGGATTTCCGGGAGACAGATGCGGGATAGGCCACGCTGCGGCCGTGGATCCAGCCGCTCTTCTTGAAATAGTTGGCGATGCTGCCCACGGCGTCAGCGCGGGAGTAAAACAGATCCTTCTTGCCGTCGTGGTTGAAGTCCACGGCGTAGCCCAGGTAGCTGGAGGGCATGAACTGGGCCATGCCCATGGCACCGGCATAGGATCCGCTGCGCTCTGTGATCCCCCAGCCCTGGCTGTGGGCCAGCTTCACGTAGTTGGCGAACTCCTTGCTGAAATACTGGCTGCGCTTGGGATAGTGGAATCCCAGGGTGTAGAGGGCGTCCACCAGTTTCCAGGTGCCCATCTTGTCACCGTAGAAGGTCTCCACTCCCAGGATGGCCACAATGACCTCCTTCTCCACCCCGAAGTCCTTCTCGGCCTTCTCTAGTATCTTCAGGTTGTCCCGGAGGAACCGGGCGCCTTCCTGGATCCGCTTGTCGGTGATGAACAGCTTGCGGTAGGCGTGCCAGGGCTTCTTCTCCCAGGGTTTGGTGATGAGCTCAATGATCTTCGGCTGGAACTCCGCAGCCTCCACTGCCGCCCGGAGATCATCGGCATTCACCTTGGTCTCGCGGCTGAGCTGGTTCAGCCGGTGGGCGGTCTGGCGGTCGATTTCCGCGGCGGGGACGGCCAGGCTTCCGCCCATCTCCAGGATCAGTGCCGCAGCCGCTACTGCTCTGAGCATTTTCATGGTGTCTTTTATCCCTAATATGGTTGTTTTTTGCGGTGCGTGTGAATGGCCATGATTATACCAAAAGCCGCTGACAATGCTATCATCGACGTTCCGCCGTAACTTATCATGGGCAGGGGAACGCCCACCACCGGAAGCAGTCCGCTGACCATGCCCACGTTGACGAAAATATAGAAAAAGAAGGTGAGGGTGAGGGCCCCGCTCAGAAGCCGTTCAAAGGTGTTCTGGGCCTGCATGGAAATGTAGGCGCAGCGGGCAATGACCGCGGCGTACAGAGTCATCAGGAACAGCACCCCGGCAAAGCCGAACTCCTCGCAGTAGACGGCGAAGATGAAGTCCGTGTGGCTTTCCGGCAGGAACTGCAGATGGGACTGGGTGCCCTGGAGCCAGCCCTTGCCCAGCATGCCACCGGAGCCGATGGCGATCTTGGACTGGATGATGTTGTAGCCCTTGTTCAGGGGATCCGACTCGGGATCCAGGAAGGTGATGATCCGGTGCTTCTGGTAGTCATACATGAAGAAGTACCAGTGGATGGGGGCGTAGAGGGCAAAGGTCACGGCGCCGGCGAGGATCAGGTACCAGTTCAGGCCCGCCAGATAGATGATGAAGCAGCCTGACACCGCTATCAGCACCGCTGTGCCCAGATCCGGCTGCAGCACGATCAGTCCCACGGGAACCATGATCAGCATGAAGGCTGCAAGGCAGGGCAGGAACTTGGCCGGCAGGACCCGCCGGGCAAAGAAGGCGGCGATGGTCATGGGCATGATGATCTTCATCAGCTCTGCTGGCTGGAAGCGGATGATCCCCAGATCCAGCCACCGCTCGGCTCCCTTGCCCACGTGTCCGGCAATGAGCACCAGGAGCAGAAGCACCGTGCACAGAATGTACCCGGCAAAGGCCCAGCGGGCGTAGACCCTGGGGGGAATGGCGGACATGATCAGCATGGCCCCCAGGGCCACTATCGTGCGCAGCACCTGGCTGATGATCATGTCGGTGTTCTCGTTGGTGGCGGAATACAGCACCACAATGCTGGTGCCCATCAGGGTGATGATGCCCAGCAGTAGGGGCAGATCCACGTGGACGTGCTTCTTCAGCTTTTCCAGAATGGAGATCATCTCCGGGCGGCCTCCCGTTCAGCTTCCTTGCCCTTCCGGCTGTTCCGGCCATTCTTCCGATCCTGGGAGGAACCCCGGGCGTCAGCAGGTGCTGTCTCGGCGGTGAGCTGGGGGTGCTCGGGATCCAGCAGGTAGGCGTCCAGCATCTGCCGGGCGATGGGGGCGGCGAACTTGCTGCCGCCGCCGGCGTTCTCCAGGATCACCCCCACCAGGGCCTTGGGAGACTCGTAGGGGGCGAAGGCCACAAACAGCGCATTGTCCCGGTGCTCCTTGGCAATGGCTGAGGCGTTGTAGTGCTGATCCTGCTTGATGGTTATCAGCTGGGCGGTGCCTGACTTGCCGGCGGCCTTGTATTTGGTGCCGGCAAAGGCCCGGCGACCGGTGCCCTCGGGACCGTTCACCACCAGGTACATGCCTTTCATGCCCACGTCAAAATAGGTGGGGCTCTTCACCTCCACCGCCATCTTGGGGGGCGGAGTGTAGCGGCCTGACAGGTGGTTGAGCCGATATTCCAGGGGGGCCATCTCCTCATAGTTGGCGGCCAGGTGCGGGATCACATTTCTCCCGTGCTGGGTGAGGATGGCATGGGCCCGGACCAGCTGGATCAGGGTGGTGCTCCAGTATCCCTGGCCGATGCCGATGGGCACTGTGTCGCCGGGAACCCACATCTGCTTGAAGCGGGCCATCTTCCAGTCCTTGCTGGGCAGGTTGGCCAGGGACTCCTCGTAGATATCGATCCCCGAGTGCCTGCCGAAGCCGAAGGCACTCATGTATTTGTTGATGTTGTCGATGCCTGACTTGAAGGCCAGATCGTAGAAGAAGGTGTCGCAGGAGATCTCAATGGCCCGGTACACGTCCATCCAGCCGTGACCCCAGCGCCGCCAGTCACGGAACTTGTGGGTGGAGCCCGGCAGGCTGTAGTGGGGGCCGCCGAAGAACTGGGTCTTGGGGGTGATGAGGCCCTCGTTGAGACCCATGACGGTCATTAGTGGCTTGATGGTGGAGGCCGGGGCATAACCTCCCTGTGACACCCGGTTGATCAGTGGCCGGTCGGGGTTGTTCAGTAGTTCCTGGTACTCCGAGGTGAGGATCCCCCGGACAAACATGTTGGGATCGTAACTGGGGTTGGACACAAAGGCCAGGATCTCGCCGCTGGCGGGATCCATCAGCAGGATGGCCCCCTTGTGCTCCCCCAGGAGCTCCTGGGCCTTCTTCTGGAGCCGCACGTCCAGGGTCAGGTAAATGTCCCGGCCCGGGACCGGGGACTCAAACTCAATGGTGCGGGCTATGCGGCCGGTGCTGTCCACCTCCACTTTCTTGTAGCCCACTTTGCCGTGGAGGATATCCTCATAGTAGCGCTCCACGCCCTGTTTGCCGATATCCTGGGTGGCTGCGTAGTTCTTGGTCTTGTTCAGCAGCTCCAGTTGTTCCATGTCCTTCTGGTTGATCCGGGCCACATAGCCCAGGGCGTGGGTCAGGGTGCTGCCGAAGGGGTAGAAGCGCTTCAGCCGGGGCTCAACAGAAAAGCCGGCGAAGGCGTACTGGTTGACGGAGAAGGTGGCCACCTGCTCCTCGGTGAGCTTGGAGGCCACCACCACCGGCTTGAACTTTTTTCCCAGGCGGATCTTGTCCGCCAACTGGTCAAGATCCTCGGCTTCCAGGGGGAGAGCCAGCAGGGCCGTCAGCTCTGCCAGGGTGTTCCTGACCGTCTTTCCCTGGTCAAGGTTTTCGGGTATGACTTCCAACTCGTAAAGAGGCTGGTTCTCCGCCAGCAGCACACCGTAGCGGTCATAGATCAGACCCCGGGGCGGCGCAATGGGGAGGATCTTGATGCGGTTGTTGTTGGATCGGCTGACAAAGGACTCGTGGTTGACGATCTGCAGACTGTAGAGGTTGTAGATCAAGGCTATGGTCATGAGGATCACCACCGTGGCGGCAATCAGGAACCGGCCCTTGAAGAGATTGGCCTCGGCGATGTTGTCCCGGAAGATCACCCGCTGCTGCAGGGAGCCGGACTTGGCTCTCAGAAAGCTCAGGTTCATGGATCATTCCCGGTGGTAGGGAAGGCCGGCCAGGAGGGACCAGGCCCGGTAGAGGGCCTCCGCCGCCACGATCCGCACCAGGGGATGGGGCATGGTGAGCCGGGACAGGGACCAGCTTTCTGCCGCCGCCTGCCGGCATGCCGGGGAAAGACCTTCGGCGCCTCCGATGAGCAGGGCGATGTCCCGGCCCAGGCTCCGCCAGCGGTCCATGACTGCGGCCAGCTCCTCGGTGGTGTGCTCCCGTCCTGGAATGTCCAAGGTGACAATGTGGGAGCCTTTGGGCACCGCCTCCAGCATCATCTCCCCTTCCTTTTCGGTGATCCGCTCAATGGGGGCATTCTTTCCCCGGTGCAGGGCGGGGATCTCGATGAGCTCCAGACGGTTGTCCCGGGGAAACCTTTTCCGGTATTCCTCAAATCCCTGAGCAACCCAGGGAGGCATGCGAGTTCCTACGGCAACAAGACAGATCTTCAAGGTGGCGGCAGTCGGCAGAAGGGGTGAAAAAACAGCAGACAGTATAGCATTTCCGGGGCAAAACCTGAAACCGCGCCGGAGGCTGCGGAGCGGGGCCGGGCGGGTGAAACTCCGGGGAACGCGGGATCTGGGCAGTGGGAGAGATACTGCGGTGAACGGGCCAGAGGCGGTGCAGGGCTGCTACTGCGGTAGGTGGGTGCCGTGGCTGTGGTTCGTGGATCGCGGGTGCAAGGATTGTGGTTCGCGGATCATGCGTGCCGGGGCTACGGCCCGTGGATCATGAGGGTGCCGGGGCTGCGATCCGCGGATCACGAGGATCTGTGCAGCGTGTGATGCAAAGTCCGGGTGGCGGGGCAACTGCGCATCATCCCGGATCCGGTTTTCTGTTCTGATCACGGCATGTCATTTGTCATTTCTCATGTGACTCCGGAGCTGGGGATTTGGGTGCGCCCTGGGGGATCCAGGGCGTGGGCATTCCCGGTGCGGAGGACGGATCTACGGAGTCCTCTGCCGGGATCCCGGCGGGTGGAGACGGGGGATCTGCGGGCAGGATCCGCAGGGCGTCGTCATAGAGGAAAGCCGTCAGGGGGATGACTGATCCTTCCCGGATCTCCCGCTGTCTTATCACCAGACTTTCCAGCCGGGCCACGGCGCTGCGGGGGAGGCTGGAGGTGGTCAGGATCCGGATCCTTCTTCCGGTGCTGTCGTAGGTCACGGGGATCTCAGATGCGGATTTCTGCAGGAGAAGGGCGCCGCCGGGGCTGCTGATCTCCAGGATCCCGGGGGAGGCGCCCCAGTCTGCGGTCTCGGCCAGCTTCAGGGTCAGACTGAAGAACTGGCTGTCCTGGACGCAGTTTTTGCTGTTGAACCCGTGCCCGGCAAAGGCCAGGACTATTTCCCCCTCCGGCGTGGTGTAGGATTCCATCCACGGGGACCGGGGCGGCAGCCATTTGCAGCCCAGGGGCTCTGCCAGGGGCTCCATCAGGTAGCCGCCCCGGCTGCCGGGTGTCTCCGCCAGGAAGTGGAACACGTGACGGTAACTGTTCACCCGATCCTGGGGCAGGACATCGCTGCTCACCAGGGCCCGGCGGGTGCCGAAAGAGCGCATTTTCTGCAGGAACTCCTCCGGGGGAAGCAGGGTTGAACTGCCCAATTGGTAAAAATCCTGGAAGCGGGCACTGCCGTACAGATCCCCCACGGTGACCCCGTCATAGAAGAACTTGTTCCGCTCCTGGACATCAATGGTCAGCAGCCGGTCTCCAGGGGCAGCCAGGGCTGAGGCGGTAATGAACAGCTGGCGCTGCTTCTCGGACTTCTTCCAGAAGTCGCTCTGAGGCACGGTGAGGCGGAAGGCCAGGGCCAGCAGGAGGAAGGGGATGATGGCCAGGGGGCTTATCCTGCGGAAGATCCGGTGACCGATGACCACGGCATACATGATGAGGATCCCTTCTGCCGGAAGCAGGTACCGGGGGATGGGGAAGAGCTGGATCCAGAGCAGGGAGTACACGGTCAGCCCCAGGGCCACCCAGTCGGCGATCCTCATTTTGGAGAATGCGCCTTCCCGGTGGCGCCGGATCATGGTGACCCAGCGTCCGGCTGTGACGCCCCAGGCGAAGATCATCGCCCAGAGGGTGTGGTGGATCACCGCATCCAGCCCCCGGGGGCGGTCGGTGCGGATATCCGCAGCATTGGCCGCAAAGTCCTCCGGGCTCCAGACCCGGGAGCCGAACACACTGATGAGGAAGGGATCCACCGGGTTGCCGTCCTGGATGAGGTTGCGCAGGTACCAGAACGAGCCGGCGGCGCCGCAGGAGAGGGCCAGGCACAGGGCCTGGCGGTGCATGCCGCGGATCCCGAAGTAGAGCAGGGCACCTCCCAGCACCATGGCGCAGACAGCGCTGGTCTGGTATTTGCAGCCGGCGGCGGTGCCCAGCAGCAGTCCCAGGAAGGTGAAGAGCCACAGTTCCCGCCGATGCCTGATCAGCAGGAGGAAGTAGAAGGAGGCAAAGACGAAGAGGGCTGCCATGTAGTCCACATAGGCATAGCCGATGTGGACCGTGACCGAGGTCTTGCGCAGGGCCAGGAACAGGGTGAGTCCAGCCAGGACACAGCTGACGCTCCTGGTCATGTGGTGGATCCCGGAGCACAGCAGCATGATCAGGAGGAACAGCGGGGCGCTGGCCGCGGCCTGGCAGAAGTGCACCGAGATCACGGGATCAAAGTCGGCGGCGAAGAAGCACAGGGCGAAGATAATGTCCGCATTGAAGGGCGCAAAGGGGTAGCGCAGGAAGAGATTGGGGGTCAGATCGCCGTTCCGTGCCAGATCCCGGGACACTATGAGGTGGTATGATGTATCATCCCAGAACCCTGGATTGTGAATGCTGATGTAGGTGGTGGCCAGACCCACGAAGGCCACGGCCAGCAGGTACAGGGGGCTCATCCCCAGATATTCCCCCCGTTCCCGAAAGATCAGCAGGGTTATCTCTAGGAGGATCAGAGTGGTAACTGAGCCGAAGATCATGATGGGGGTGAACATGCCCAGGGCAAGCAGGAGCTCCGACACCATGATCAGCAGTGCGCAGCCGGAGGTGAAGTCCAGGGGCAGCCACAGGAGGGTTCTGGTCTGCTGGACCCGGAGGATCCCGGCAAAGCACAGGGCATTGGTCATGCGTCCCAGGACGCACACCGCCAGCAGCATCAGGGAGATGAGGGCTACTGCCATGTTCTGTCCCGCCATACGGTGAGGGTGATGCCGGCGATGATCAGCAGGGTGCCCAAATAATAGCGGAGGGAGAAGTTCTCACCCAGGATGAAATGGCTCAGCACCGGAACTGTTATGAAGGCCAGGGCCATGAAGGGGTAGAGGCGGCCCAGTTCATCCCTGCTCAGGAGCCAGATCCAGAACACCGTCACCAGAGCATAGAAGGATGAGGCCCCGAAGAATGTCAGCAGGACATCAGGGCGGAAGACTGACCCGCCGTCCCTGTAGGCGTTGGCGCAGAGTTTGAATAGGACCTGGCCTATGGCCAGGGCAATGCCGCAGAAGGCGGCGCCGAGATAGTTCATTATCCTTCAGATCCAGTGATACAAGCTACCCGTACCTATGAAGATGAGGGCGGCGCAATGATTGCGGAACCGAGATCATTCTGACTGCACTCACTCTGCCGCTATATTCTGAGATTTTACCATACTGGTTGCTGTTTGTTTGGGTGCAGTACAGAAACTGGCGATGATGTTGTCTGCTGTTAGGAAAGGCACCGATCCAGCCGTTCAAAAGGTTAAAATTCATCGAATAATGTGGAGCTACTCTTTGCTCATCAATGTTAATTTGATCTAGTTACGCATCATGGGACTTTCTGATATGTTCATTCAGCGTTGCTGCCTTTTATCTCCTGCGGGCAGAGTTGTGATAGTCCTATTCCTGTCTTTGATGTTGTCTACTTTTCTTGTCCTTGGCTTTTCTGGACATAAGCAACTATCACGCTACGAAATTGAATTAGTCTTTGATTCCCCCTTGCCTTCACTGCCTGCTCATGCATTAAAGCTTGAACATTCTCCTTCATTTGGTAAATTTCGAAATGAATTTGCTGTTTATAATTTTACTGCTGTAGAAGATGATGTTCTGAGATTTGACTTTGAAACTCTTTCTGAGAGTATATCCTCACTTAGGCTTATGCGGTCCAATGCTCTGTCACCGGAGATCCCTAAGTTACCAGGACTTTTCAAGATTCGCTCAGGCGGAACTGATGTTGACTTCAGGATAATTGATTCAGGTGTGGATGGAAATGGATATAGACTCGGTACTGAATTCCGATTGTCGCAGCCTCTGACGCCTGTTTCAACAAAGATACAAAGCAATAAAGGAGAACTAGGGTCAAAAATTATTCTGTTTTTTTGCTCTGTTCTCCTTCTGTTTCTTTTTTTTATTTGGTTATGGGGTTTTAGTAAGGGTCTTAAAAAATATACTGTCAGACGTAGTTTTGTTATTCTGACTTTTATTTTATATGTTTTTAATATAGTGCTTGTTGGTTTCTTTACCAGAGATTTTGATAATCAATATCAGATTTTATTGAGTAATAGTATTCTGTGCGCGTTTGAATGGTTGGTATTGTCTTTTTTTGTGATTTCTGTTGATAAGTTATTGTTCCAATCTTTAATTACTATATTTTGTAGTATATTGATTTTGGCGCAATTTATGTGTTTGGAGTTGTCATGTAGTTATATTAGCCCAGTATCGTTGGGAAATATTAATCTGGACAATTTGGATATTCTATTTAATAAGTATAATTGGAAATATCCTGCTCTGGCAGTTTTGTTTATTTTGTTTGTGATCTTTAGTCGTGGATCAAAGCAATATTCGATAACACTCGGTAATATGAGTGGGCTTATTTCTAGGCTGATATTTGTTATTTCTGTTATTGGAGTTTTTTTTGTGAATGTACTGCCAAATGGCAGTCGAATAGATTCGTTTCAGTCACCCCTTGTTGGTATTGCCAAAACCGGGCTTAATGCCATATTTCCAGAACAAATTGGCTCTTTATTTAGTCTTATTTCATCCTCTAGACTTAAAGAATACGAAGAACCGTGTTTTGCTAGTTTTGCATCTTTCTGCAACGCAACAGCCTACGATTCTCCACTTCCATTTGAGACTGTTATTGAACCCAAATCACCTAATCTTATTCTGATCTTTGCTGAGAGTCTTACGGCTGAGTTTATTGATTCTTATAGGAATCGGCCATTAGGTGTCATGCCTTTCACTTCAAAGGTACATCTTTCAAAAGCAGGAAATGCAAGAGTGACACTTGTCCGTAATTATTTCAACCATAGTGCAACTACCCTTAGAAATATAAGAGGTCAGCTGATTTCTGGATTTCAACGTGGTTCCCTTCCTGGAAGAGATGAGGCTGACTTATCTTCAATGGTCAAGCTCATGGAAAATGATGGGTATATTTCCTACTTTCTTACTGGCGAAAAAAGTCTAACTTTTGAATCGCTGCTACATACTGTCGGTTTTCGTTATATCCTTTCACCAAATCAAAATTCAATTGATGATATTCCGCTAAATCTAAATAAATGCTCCGGGGGCAGTGAATGCTCAGATTTGGAACTTATGGATCGCCTTAAAGCTATTGTAGAATTTCACAAGAAAACTTATGAGAAAGCTTCAAAGCCTTTCTTTATTTCAATTTATAATTATGGAACTCATCTTAATCATGACGGTGAAATTAAGTTTATGGAAGGAAATAATATTATTCTAAACAGATACTTTACTTTAGATCATGCTCTTAAGAAAATTATAACATATTATAGTCAAAATCTTTCTTCAGATACGATCATGATTCTTACCGCAGATCATTCAATAATACCAGGTGATCGTGGATCTTATGTTATCGATTTTGATCAGCGATATATAGTCAATCAAGTCCCTTTTTATATTTTTCAGCCTTTTTATGATATGCCTATAGAATATGATCTTAAAAATACCAATGGTTATATGAATAGTTTAGCGGCTGCACCTACAACTTTGCACCTCTTGGGTATTAATAAATCCAACTGTTTTCTTGGTTGCTCGATTTTTGAACAGCATTGCAATCGTGCTGTAGACCTTTCACATTATGGCTGGTACATGGATAGTGGGTTCTTCTTTGAGAGGGGAAATTATGAGAACCGGAAAGCGTATTCTCCAGTCGTGATTGATGGAAAATTACAGGATATTCACAAGGATATAGACTTTTCTTTGATTAATCAATACCGAAATAACTATTTAAATTTGTTTGATTAGCAGTCATTAGTCTTAAATTTGAAAGTTTTGTCTAAATTAACAATTCCTTCAGCATGTTTTGGACTTTAGTTGATATTTATTGAATAGCAAAACTTTTGGATTTAAATTACTAGTTTTGCTATTTGTAGATTTATTATTGTTGTTTTATTCTGGAGTATTAGATTTTGAATAACGTATTAAGTAAAAGCAAGGTTGTGCTTCTATTGTTTGTAGTTGTTGGCGCATTTATTTCGTTGAGTAATTCTTTAATTGTTTATTTAGATATTTATTCTACATTTAGTTGGGTAATAGATTACAGATTTGGATTCTGTAAAAGAGGATTTTTGGGTACTTTGTATCATATCTATCTTGCTATTACGGATTCTGAATTAACATATCGAATTCTCGAACGTGATGTTTTTATTTCTCATTTGTCTCTTTCTTTTACTTCGTGCTTGCTACTTATAATTCTTTTTATTGATGTTTTTAAGAGAATCGATGATAAGTTTTTCGTTGTCGGATTGTTTTCTCTTCTTATAGGCTCTTTTTTTATAAAAAATGTTTATTCTCTTACGGGATATCTCGATTTGTGGATATACAATATATATTTGATAATCCTTTTATTGATTGTGAGAAAACATATTACTTCTGCAATGGTTTTGGCATGTATTTCATGCCTGTTCACTGAGTTAGGTTGTGTATTTTGGTGTTCTGTTTTTATACCATTTTTGTTAAAAAACGGATTTTCTAAACGATCACTAATTTATACCTTACCGTTTTTTTGTGGAGTTTTGGTACATTCTGCAGGTGTTCCAACATCTCATTTAATTGATTTTTACAGAAGTTTTTCATTTGAATTAAATCAATCAATTCAAGATGGTATAGATGAACTGTTCGGTAAACAGTATTCTTTATTAAATTACATTCCCGAAAGGTTAACTTTTATTAGTGAAAATTTTGGTGTGCTTTTTATTTCGTTTCTATTATTAGGTTTTGCTTCTCTGCTAAACTTTACTCTTGGTTTGACACTGATTGATTATAAATTATTGAGATTACCAAAACGCATCTTTGTGATTCTATTGATGTTTTTTGCTGTATTTGCTCCACTTTTGCTTGTTCTTATTTCTATTGATTATTGGCGATTCGTCGGTTTTGCGGTTTTTTCTTCTTTTGTTTTTCTTGTTTCATTTGCTTTCATACCAGTTTTCGAGTCTAAAAGTCAGTTGTGCGTTCCTTCTTTTGAATCTATGGTGAGATTGCGTAATGGTGCTTTACTTTGTGGGATTTGTCTATCACTTTTTACCTTGTTTCTGCCCCCAATCAGAAGTTTTGGAACGTATTTCATGGCAATGACCCCAACATTTTTTAACTATATGGGAGGTGATAGAGGGTTCGTTTTAACGCCTTTTCTAATAGATAATGATCTTTTATTTTCCTCTCTTGCAATTTTTAATAATACACATGACATCTTCCAGAAGAAATTGGAAGGTTCAAACATAGAGGCTTCAAAATTTGGAAATAAGTATTCAGCAGGTTCGCAGCAATTGTACGGGAAGACGAGACTGGTAATTGAAGCTTCATTTCTACCTAATGATAAGGATAGTAAGAAAATTATAGAAATTTATGGCTTAAGATTTGAAATTTTTAAGGGAAAAACTAACGAATTTGAATTTGATCTTCCTAGTTATTTAGTGGGACGGTATCCAGCACTCATAATAAAATTCGAACCTTCTTCTGAAGATTGGGTGATCAAACAATTTAGAATTGAGAACTTAGATTGAGTTGGTGAGAATATTTGTTTATTTTACGTATGATGTTTTTTAATTGAAGGCTTCTATAGTAGTCTTACTAATTGATTTTACTGATTTTTGCTGTGGTATAGTTATGAGTTTACTAACTGGAAAGAATAGTTTTCAATACTATTTTGGAAATATAGAGTTAAAAAAATATTTGTTTTATTTGATACCTTTTCTCTGTAGTAGTGTTGTATTTTGTGTTCTATATCTTTCCTTTGGGTACGAATACTCCACAGATCAAAAATTAGATTTGCAAAATAAAATCGATATCCAATATGCATACACTCTAAAAGGTGGAATATTGTCGGTTCTTGGATTTAGCGATGATCGTTTTACCACAAGGCATCCAATTAGTATCAAGTCAGATGAAGTGTTAAAACCTCTGACAAGTACTGTTTTTTTGCCATATTATAACTCAAATGAAATTCTGCTCTCCTTTGATGCAGGTGAAAGTGATGTTATTCTTCATGGAATATTTATAAATGATATTCCATTGGACTTAAAAAATTATGAACAATCTCTTAAATTTAGAAATGTTTCATCTGTTAAATACTCAGATGAACTGAAATCATTGATTGTATCTTTATCTGATGCAAAAAATCAAATTCGATTATCAGATAAAGTTATGAACACTGTTCCAAAATATTCCAAGAAAGAAATTGAAAAATTAAATAAAGAATCGGCTAAAAATAGATTTTATGAGAAGGTTAAAGTACTTTTGTGTTTCTTTTTTCTCTTTCTTTTGTTGTCTTTTGTAATCATTAGATCAAAGATTTATAATTATTTGAATGCTTATATTGCAATAATTTTGATTTTGGCTTTGGATTTTTCATTTATTTTATCTATTAAGGGATATGTTTTATATTTAAATGAAAATGATGTTTTAGGTAATCTTTTTAAATTTCATCAGAATTATTTGCCTTTATTTTGGTTTTTATTTTTATTTCCTCTGTTTATTTCAGGATTGTTAAAAAGTAAGATTGTAAGTACATTCACCTTTGTTGTTTCTTTATTATCGCTTATAATCCTGGTAGGTGATAATTTTGTTATTTCAATTCTTGATTCGCGTTATATATTTAAGGGGAGTGGTCTCTTTATTAAACAGGCAGAATATTCCTACCCTTTTATAGTTAAGTACTTAATGAGTGATGCTGGTATTTTAATGCTGATTTCCTTTGTTTTATTTATCTATGTTTCTTTACTAGGATTTAAGTTTAAGTACAAACTTGGTTATAAGAGTATTTGTTCATGCTCACTTATACTGGTTGCATATCTTTTTTATCCCGTTGATCTAAATTATAATGATTACAAATTTAGTAATGTTTTTCAGGTAAATAATATTTCATTTATAAATCGCGGTAATTATCAAGTTAATTTTTCTAAGGATTATCCTGTTTTGAAGGATTTTGATTTTAAGTGGCAAACAAAGAAAGGACTGAATCTGAGGAAGAATGTGATCATTCTTCTTGTTGAATCTCTTGATTGTTCGCTAACTTATTCTTGTGGTAGTGTTAGAGAACTTACTCCAAATATTACGAAGCTTGCTTCTGAAAATGTTTTTTTTGATAAATATTATTCAAATAATTTTAATACTCACGGTGCATACCTTACTGTCATTAAGTCTATTCCTTTCTTTCCGCCAAAAGATTTAGTTTTTTCTCAATCTCTAATTAAACTTTATGATCATAATGATTTGGTCGAGGCATTTAAGAAATTTGGCTACACTACTTCTTTCTTTTCCTCAACGGATATGGTGTATGGGATGGATGTCACTGTTTCTCTTTCAAATTACGATAATGTTTTTACTGAAAAAGATCCATATTTCTCAAACGTTACTGATCGTTATGTCTTTAATAGTGTTCCTGATGAGAATCTTTACGAGTACATTGCTTACCGCGCAAAATTAGAGACTAAACCATTTCTGTATGTTACCAAGTCTGCCAGTTCTCATACGCCATTTTCTTCTCCTTTTGGACTAAATGATTTTGATAAATCGTTTGAATATACCGATGTCATGGTAGATCGGTTCGTTAAACTTTTAAGACAAAATGGCTTTTTTAAAAATGGTATTTTGATAATCACAGGCGATCATAAAGCGTGGGACAATCAGCATGGTGATCTGTTTTCCGTTTCTAAAAATAGGAGTGCAGGTAATTTAGCAATGGTTAATAATCATGTTCCATTGATTTTGATCGATGATATACATAAAGGAAAAGTGAATCATACTGTTTTCTCTCATTCTTCTCTTGGGGTGTTTCTACAGAGTCTTTTATTGCCAGAATATAAACTTAACAGATTTAATGCTGATGTCATAGTCAGTACACATCCTGAAGTAATCATCCATTATGAAAATGAGAAGAGAAATTATGTTCTTGTAAAGGTTGGTGACCTAGAGGATGAAGTAATTCTTAATGGTGATCGATCAGAATTTCTTAATCATGTTTTTGAACCTCAACTTGAAAGATTGATACTTGCCTTTATTGCACGCTCAAAAGACGGTGAAGATTAAAATAGAGACTATGAGAATGATTTTTATAACTTCTTTTGAAGTTTTAAAGTGGCTCTGTTGTAGAAAAGTGTTGATCTTATCCACAGACTCAAATGAGTCCATCTAAAATTATTTCAATATCAGTCAAATTATTACATACATCTTAACATATCTCAAAAGTTATCCACAAAAGAACTTTAGAAGTCCTTTCAATTCAAAAATCGCTTAAAACTACCTAATTTTGAGCAAATTCACAGATTTTGCTTGATGTTATTTACTGTTACCCATGAAGTGTGAATAATGCCATTATAGAATATACCCACTCCAAAATTATTTGTAAATACCAATAGTATTTATAATTACTTAAAGGTCTAAAATGGCAAATATACATCATACTATTGAAGAAGTCAGAAAGTTAAATCCCGATCTTGCTCATCAGATTGAGACATACGTTAAAGATCATGCTTATGGACTTGTTTTTGAAGAGAACCTCCCTGAAGCAGTCCGTCTTTGGAAAAAGGAAGTCTCAATTGGTGATACTGTGAATATCCTCCCTCCTAGAGGACAGTTTGATACTCCAGAGAATAAAGTGCCATGGAGAGTCATCAGATTAAACCCAGAAACGCATATAGCCACTATTGAGCATGATGGAGAAAGTAAGACCATTTCCACCTATGATTTGGTTACTATCGTCAGTTACAAGGACGTGATTTATCCCGGATTAAAGGAGATAGACAGGGTTGAAAGAGGTGATCCCGATGATCCCTATCACATGGTCATTAACGCTGAGAATTATCACGCTTTGCAGGCTCTAATCTATGCCTATCAAGGCAAAGTTGACTGTATCTACATCGATCCTCCTTATAATAAAGAAGGACGTCATGATTGGAAATACAACTGTGACTATGTTGATAAAAATGATAGATATAGACATAGTAAATGGCTAGTATTTATGAAGCGAAGATTAAAACTTGCAAAAAATCTTTTAAATCAATCTAACTCTGTGTTGATTGTAACAATAGATGAAAATGAATATGCAAGACTTGGTCTTTTGTTAGAGCAAATGTTTCCAGATGCTAGGATTCAAATGATAACAACAATAGTTAATCCAAGCGGGAATAAAAAAAGTGAATTATTCTCAAGAACAGATGAGTATGTATATTTTGTAATGATAGGGGACGCAAAGCCGTTACCATTGAGTATAGAGCAAACTAATAATTTAAATATTCATTGGAGATCATTACGAAGAGGTGATTTAGAGTCAAAGAGAGGGTCAAAGAAAGGTGGAGTGCAGCAATTCTACCCCATATATGTTAATACTACTACGCATAAAATTCAAAAAATAGGGGAAGCATTACCAATACAAATCAATAGAAATAACGTACCTCACATTGATGGCTGTGTTCCAATATTTCCTGTAAGAGACGATGGGACGGAATTAAACTGGGGTGTAGTACCCGAAACAGCTGAAAAATTACTAAGTGAAGGTTTTTTAAAAGCAAGCAAGTATGCAGAGCCAAAAAAGCCGAATTCGTTTAAAAAAATTCAGCCGTATGACATCAAATATTTAACTGAAGGCTCGGTGAATGATATCAAATCCGGCAAGGCTATTTTGGATGGATACGATGAAGATGGGTCAGTAATAGCGCATTACGAAAATGGGAAAAGTATTTTACCAAAAACAAATTGGTCATATTCTTCTCATGACGCCAAAGAATACGGAACCAAAATTTTATCAGATATTTTAAAAGGGAAGTTGTTTTCGTATCCAAAGTCATTATATGCAGTTGAAGATGCAATAAGATTATTTATTTCAGATAAGCCAAATGCTATTGTTGTTGATTATTTTGCTGGCTCCGGAACTACAACTCATGCTTGCATGCTATTGAACCATTTAGATGGCGGAAGAAGAAGATCAATAATTGTTACAAATAATGAAGTATCAGAAGAGGAAGAAACTAAATTTATAAATAATAAATTACGTCCATCAGATCCAGATTGGTATCAAAAAGGAATCGCAAATTTTATTTCTTGGACAAGAATTAAGTCTTCAATTTTAGGGGAAGATAGTACTGGAAATAAATTACAAGATAATTATAAGTTCGCTGAAGAGTTTCCTATGGCAGATGGTTTTAAAGCCAATGCTATATTCTGTGAATTGACTTATGAGTCTGAATGGCCAGTTAGATTGGATAGGGCCTTTGAGGCAATAGCACCTATCTTATGGATGCAGGCGGGCTGCAAAGGTAAGATCATTAGTAACCGAGTTAAAACCTATAGTCTAACTGATTATTATGGAGTTCTATTTGATTATTATCAGGCATCCAAGTTCTGTGATGAGATTAAAAAAAGACCAAATCTGAAACACGTATTTGTAGTTACCGATGATCAGAGACGTTACTCAAATATCTGTAGGCGATTACCGGGTATTGAAGTTCATAGACTATATGAAACCTTCTTAAAGACCTTTCAGATATGCGGTGAAGGTGGATTAGATTAACGTAAAGAAATTTTGATAAGTTTAGACACGTTTAGACTGGATTAGAATAAAATGAGAATTGAATTATTTGACTTTCAGAAGAATGCAGTTAAGAAACTTTTAGAGTCGATTAATATCATGCAGCACAATTATTCCGAGTTCGGAAAACTGTCTGCTGTATCATTAACGGCTCCAACTGGTTCAGGAAAGACAATTATATGTGCATCTGTAATCGAATCTTTATTCTCTGGAAATACTGAAATACCTAATTTTCAGCACGATCCACTTGCCTGTGTGATCTGGTTGACTGACAGTCCGAGTTTGAATAAACAGACGCTGAAGCGATTTGCGGATGCGTCTGATCACCTTGATTCAACTGTAATGGAGATCATCGATCAGAATTTCGCTAAATCTCATAAAACCTTATCAGCGGGCAAGGTTTACTTCCTTAACAGGCAATTGTTAGGCAAAGACAAAGTTTTGTCTAAACCCAATGAAGGAGGGAGAACCTTTTATGACGTCTTAAATAACACCATAGAAGATCCACGGGTGCATTTATATCTGTTCCTAGATGAAGCTCATAGAGGACTAGGTAAAACTGATGATACCAAGACCACCAGTCAAGCCATTAACAAGACCGTTTACAGCACTATAATTGACGGTCAGGAAGGTATCAATAAGCCAATACCCTGTGTTATTGGCATTTCAGCCACACCAGACAATTTCAATAGGGCTATGAATGGTAGAAAAAACCGTGGACGTGAGCCTGATGTGGTTATTCCTGTTCCGGAAGTTAAAGAAACTGGCTTGATCAAGGACTCAATTGAAATTCGGATACCCGATCTTAATAGCAAGATCAGGGATATTGATTTAGAAGTTGCTTGTAAACGGTATAAGGAAATTGCTCAAACCTGGGCTGATTATTGTGCAAGAAATGAAATTAAAACCGTCATTCCTTTAATGATAATACAGGTTGAAGATAAGGTTACGGAAGATGTCTTACATGATTTATGTTGGAAAATACTTAGTACCTTACCTAGTCTTAATCCTAATTACAGAACTTGCTTTGCTAATGTATTTGGTGAAAAGAAGAATATTACAGCAAAGGACATCCCTGTTCCATATTATAATCCTGAGGATATATCAGACAATACTGATATTAAATTTGTCTTTGCCAAAGACGCTATTACAACTGGTTGGGACTGTCCTCGAGCTGAGATCTTATATTCAAGACGCAGACGCAGTGATGAGACTTATATTGCTCAATTAATAGGACGCATGATCAGAACTCCATTAGTTAAGACATTAGATGTAGAAGTATTAAACAGTGTTTCATGTTATTTACCAGAATTCGATCCGGATTCAGTTAGTAATGTAATTCAATCATTAAATAGTGATTCTATTCCTATTGAAGAAGATGAAGTATTTGTTAATCCGGCTAGAGTTGGATTTTATGAAGATCAAAGGAAAATAATTGATGAAGAAATTGCCAAAATCCAAAAAGAAATTGAAAACATCACTAATCAAAATATAGTGATACCCAAAAATACTTTGAAGAATATCGAAACTCAATCTAATAATACTGAAACAAATGATATTGATCAAATAAGCATCTCACGTGGATCTGATTATAATCAAGATACTAACAATACAAGCGAGACAAGTAATCCTGATAACAATTCAAATTTGGAAGCACTTCGTGAAGAATTAGAAAAATATAAATCAAAGCTTAAAACAATTCTTGAGCCTTCACCTGATAAGATAAAACAGAGCTTTGAATCTATAATTACCAGGTTAGTTAAGAGAAGTTCTAAAATAAATGAATTTGAAAATCTTTGGATTTGCGTTGAATTAAGTAAACAAATATCAAGTGCTGAAATAAATATAGAAGATGAATTTTATCGAAAGGTAGAATCGTTAATAGTAGAATTTGGTCAGCAGTTTCAAACTAGTTTAACAGATATTGAGAATACAAAAATTACAGTTACAAGGATTGATCCACTTACAAAAGAAGTGATCTTAAATGATAACGGCGATATTGAATTAATAAGAAATAACGAAAACGGAATTAGGGAGTTATATAGAAAAAGCGTTAGTGTAGTATCGCAAAATGACATTATTAAAGAATATATAAACAAATTTAAATCTGAACATAATGTAACGGACTTTGAAGCAATTAAGAGAATAACAGCCGTAACTGGAACTCTGGAGATAGTAGGCGGTCTTCAGAAATGGGCTATTGAGAAAGCTAAGGAATTGGTTGATAAATATGATCCAGATTCATTCCAGTTAAAATCAGAAGATAAAGAGCAGTGGGAGACAATTAAGGGGAATGTTAATCCTTATATTGAAAAGAATCTGTCTTTAGATACCAATTTCAAGAATCAGGAAAAAGCAGGTGAAGCCTATCAGAACCATATATTCTGTGATGAGAATGGTTTAGCGTATTTCAAGTTTAATAATACCGAGCAAAAAGTATTAAAAACAGAATTGAGCAAACCTTTAACTGTAGGATGGTATAGAAATATGCCTAAAAATCTAAATTACTCTTTAAGTATTGCCTATAGTAAAGGGGATGATAATTATGTTAATATGTATCCTGATTTTATTTTCTTTTGTAAAGTCGGAAACGATATTAAACCTGCAATTGTAGATCCTCATGGTCATTGGCTTGGAGATAGTATTGCTAAATTAAAGGGATATGTAGATTATCTCGAAAAACATCCAGATATATTCTGTAAGGTATTATATGTAAGTGATCTTTCTTCAAATATGTATAAATACTTAGACTTGAAGAATGAAAAAACACAAAAGATGATCAAAGAATTCAAAGGCGAGAATTGTCTTAAAATCTTTGAACTCTGTGGAATAAATTACGGTTAAAAAGACTTGATAAAATTTAAGGTATATCTACGACATTCCAGATTTTTGAAATTGTGAATTGTTGTGGATAACCTAAAACTAACGGACTCATTTGAGTCCGTTTTATGGTGTTGTGGATAAGATCAACACTTTTCTACAACAGAGCCTTTAAAGTTATAACCTTAATGGCTTGAATTCGAATTTGCGAAGTGCTTTTAAATGATTAAACGAATATGTATTGATCTTGACGGTACATTAGTAAAGACTGATATGTTATATGAGTCTTTTATATATGTCATGAAGAAAAAGCCTTTAACTTTTCTTAAGGCATTATTCTTGTTGATTAAATATGGTAAAGCTAGGTTTAAGAGCCATCTTGCAAAATATTTTGAGTTCCAACCGTCTATTCTTCCGTTTAATAAACAGGTTGAGGAATTTATCGATAAACAACGTTCCCGATTTCCTGATGCTGAATTTTATCTGGTTTCAGCCTCAGCTTTTTCTATTGTTGATACGATTGCAACTTATACCGCCAGTTTTTCCGGATGTTATGGTAGCAGTGATACTTTAAATCTGTCTGCTGAAAGAAAGGCTGAGTTTCTTAATCAGCAGTTTGGAAAAGGTGGTTATGTATACGTTGGAAATTCCTCCCATGATATACCTGTTTGGAGGTGCTCTTCTGAAGCCGTGTGTGTTGACACACCGAAAGCAGTGATCAAACGTCTTGACAGTTTAGGCGTAAAATACTGTGAAATCAGAACGAGAAATAAACTTATTAAAACAGTTGCAGGTGCAATCAGGTTACGTCAGTGGCCTAAGAATCTGCTCTTATTTGTTCCGCTAATTACAGCAGATTTATTTACAGATATTCATTCTGTAATTAGCCTCATGATTGCTTTCCTTTCTTTTTCTCTTCTGTCTTCTTTTGTGTACGTTCTTAATGATCTCCTTGATTTAGAGAACGACCGGTCACATCCTAGCAAAAAGAACAGACCCTTTGCCAGTGGTGCTCTTTCAATCAAGGCTGGACTTCTGCTTCTTCCCTTGCTTTTTATTTCTTCACTTGCTCTCTCATTGATCCTTGGTGGTGTTTTTGCCAGCTGTCTGATTGTTTATCTGATAATCACCACCGTCTATTCCTTCAAATTGAAACAGTTTCCCATGCTGGACTGCATGGTGCTTTCCTTTCTTTATACTTTCAGGATGATCACCGGCATTATGGTTCTGAATGTTCCCATGTCATTATGGCTTATTACCTTCTCCGGCTTTTTCTTCCTATCCCTGGCCCTGGTAAAACGCATGGCTGAGATCAGGAAAAAGCAGGAAAATAAGGTGATCTCTGTAAGTGACTCCGCCCCAGGTGCTCCTGCCTCAGTTCCAGAAAAGGTGATGGGTAGGGGGTATTCGGTTGCAGACTATCCTATCCTGAGTCAGATAAGCGTTGCCGCCGGGTTCATTTCCACTCTGGTGTTCGCACTCTACGTCAACAGCAGCAAGGTCCAGATGTTTCCCCATCCCATGATTGTCTGCTGCTGCGGTCCGGTGCTGGTTTTCTGGTTTTCCTATATCTTTCTCAAGACCCACCGGGGAGAGATGTCAGACGATCCGGTCATGTTTGCCATTAAGGATCGGACCAGCCTTGTGTCCGGTATCCTCTTTGTGGGACTGTTCATCTGCGGAGTCATTTCCTGATGATTGACTTTTCTTCATGGGGACGGCTTTATAAAGCACCCCACTGTCTCTATGCTCCTGCTCACCGTTTTTCGTCACTTCCTTCCGTGACAGATGATTATACGGGAGGGAAACTGCTTCCCCGTGGCAACGGCCGGAGTTATGGCGACGCATGCCTCAACTCCTCGGGCACCCTGATATGGTCTGTTTTTCTGGACAGCATTCTGGACATTGATCCGGCTGCCGGCACGGTGAGGGTTGAGGCGGGTGTGCTGCTGAGGGATCTTCAGCGTCTTCTGGTAACGCGAGGATTTATGCTGCCTGTCACCCCTGGCACCCAGGAGATCACCGTGGGCGGGGCCATAGCCAGTGATGTTCACTGCAAGAACCACCACCGCTTCGGCACTTTCGGCTGCCATGTGCTTTCCTTCACCCTGCTGCGCTCTGACGGCCAGATCCTGGAATGCTCGCCGGACAGCAACAGCGGTTACTTCAGAGCGACCATTGGCGGCATGGGGCTTACGGGCTTTGTCACTGAGGCGACACTGAAACTTCGGAAGGTCTCCGGATCTCTGATCCGGGCTGAATATCATAAATTTGCCTCTCTGGATGAGTTCTGCGTTCTCGCCCGGGATTCTGAAAAGGACTATGAGCATACCGTGGCCTGGACCGACTGCATCAGCGGATCGGGCGGCAGGGGGATTTTCATGCGGGGCAACCATGAGGATGATCCCAAGGTAAGATTTGCCGGGCGTTCTCTGGGTTTTCCCTTCACGCCCCCAGTCTCCCTGGTGAACGGACTTTCCCTCAGGATGTTCAATGAGGTCTATTACTGGCTCAACTCCCGGAAATCCAAGCCATTCCTCATTAACTATGACAAGTTCTTCTATCCTCTGGATGCAGTGACCAACTGGAACCGGATCTACGGTCCCAGGGGATTCTACCAGTATCAGTGTGTGGTTCCAGGGAAGGACGGGATGCAGGCGGTCAGGGAGATCCAGAAACTGATCTCCCGGTCGGGGGAGGGCTCTTTTCTGGGGGTACTTAAGACTTTCGGTGACATGAAGTCGCCGGGGATCCTTAGTTTCCCCATGCCGGGATTCACTTATGCCCTGGACTTTCCAAACCGGGGCGCGAAAACAGCGAAGCTGTTTGCTGATCTTGATGCGGTGGTCCGGAATGCCGGGGGACGGCTCTATCTGGCCAAGGATGCCCGCCAGCCAAGAGAACTGTTTGAAGCCGGCTACGGCAGCAGTCTTGAGGAGTTTGTCCGGTATGTCGATCCCGGCTTCAGTTCGGATCTTTCAAGAAGACTGATGGGATTCTGATCCATGAAATACAGAAAGATAGTGATTGTGGGGGCTACGTCCTTTATTGCCCACAACTGTGCCAGGCTGTGGGCGGAGCAGGGGGCGGAGAGTTTCACCCTGGTGGGACGGGACGTTGAGAGGACAACCTCGGTGGGGCAGGATCTCCGGAGCCGATCCTCCGCAGAGGGCTTTAAGGTCTCCTGCCGCCAGGTGGGGGATTTCTGCTCCCCCGGGGAGGTGGAGGATGCCGTCAGGGAGATCTGCGGGGAGGGGATCCCGGATCTGGTGCTTATTGCCCAGGGATCTTCGGCGGAGGCCAACAGCGAACTGACCGCCAGTTCCGGGAAACTCAGCGCTTCCCTGGCCCTCAACGGCATAAGCCCGCTGCTTTTCGCCCAGGCCTTTGCCAACCGTATGCAGGACGGTGACGGACAGATCGTTATCGTTGGATCGGTTGCCGGGGATCGTGGACGGGCCTCCAATTATGTTTACGGAGCCGGCAAGTCCATGGTGGACACCTTCGTTCAGGGCATGCGCCATTACATGGCCTTAAACGGCAGGAATCTGGCGGTGTCGTTGATAAAGCCGGGTCCCACATTCTCTCCCATGACGGCTGAACTGGTGGGCAGCATGAAACTTGCGGATGTACGATCGGTGGCGGAGGCGATTGTGGCTGGTGTCAGACGGCGGAAGAAGGTGATTTATGTGCCCTTCAAGTGGCGGATCATCATGCTGATCATCAGGCTGATGCCGGATTTCATTTTCAACCGTCTGAAAATCTGACTGTTCCCGGACGGATCTAGACATTGTGCCTTGAGCTCCTCGGCGGGGCGGTTCCGTGCTTTGGCGAGATCACTGCCCCCCATGCGGCTAACGTCTTTATGAAGAAACTTATCAGGCTTTTCTTTTCAGGCCAGTTCCTGGCTTTTCTGGGTGCTGGGGCACTGGCGGCGCTGGTGAACTTTCTTGTCCGGATCCTTCTGTCCCGGGCGGGGATGGAGTACAGCCTTGCAGTTGCCCTGGCATATCTGGCCGGCATGGTGGTGGCCTTCATTCTTTTTTACAAACTGGTGTTCCGCAACAACACCAATTCCCTGGGCCGTTCACTGTTCGGCTTTGTGATGGTGAACCTTATGGGCATTCTGCTTACAGTGGCGGTGAGTTCCCTTCTGTATTATCGGGTGTTCCCTGCTTTGGACTTTGCTTTCTATTCCGGTGAGATTGCTCATTTCCTAGGGATCTCCACCACCAGCGTCTCCAGTTTCATCGGTCACAAGTTCTTTTCCTTCAGGGAGGCAGGGACGGCCGGTACGGCAGATCCTCAGTGATCTCGTCCAGTTATACCCTTGCGCAGTGGTGCTCTGTTTTCAGCGTTTTTCCGGTAATCGGACCAGTCCAGGAGCAGGGCTCCGGTCATCAGCGCTGCTGCGGCAATGAAGATGGCGGCGCTGAGGGCGAAGCGGGCACTCAGCAGGAGGAGCATGGCGGTAAGACCTGAAAGAAGTGCTGATGTCTGCAGAATCCCCTGGGAAAAGGGCCGTTTCCGGATCAGGGCCGCCATGCGGCGGATAAAGCGCAGGGTGTGCAGCATGGGGAAGGTGATGGCGGCGGCGATGATGCTGACATGACTGGTTTCGCCAGCATATCTGGTGGAGGTGGGGAGTTCAGCCATCCGGACACCCCGTAGTCCCAGCTGGCATAGTATATCGCTTTCAAAGAAATATCCGCGGCTGATCTCATCCAGGTTTATGGTGCCGAGCATGGCGGCGGAGATCGCCGTGTAGCCGCAGGTGGGATCCGTTACGTCCCAGTATCCTGAGGAAAAGCGGCTCAGCAGCGCCAGCCCCCGGTTGCCCAGGTACCGCACCAGGGGCATTTTCTTCCGGGCATCTCCCTGGATAAAGCGGCTCCCCTTGCAGTATTCAGCCTCTCCCCGGGCAACCATCCCTGCCAGGTGGAGAAGATCCCCGGGATCCATCTGATCATCCCCGTCCATCTTCACAATGATCCCAAAGCCGCCCTGCTCAAGACAGTGCCGGTAGCCGGTGATCATTGCCCCTCCCACTCCCTGGTTTCGGCTGTTGGCAAGCACCGTGATCCGGGGATCATGGCAGTTCTGACGGATGAAGTCCCCTGAGTGATCCGGGCAGGCGTCGTCAACGCAGATGATAGCGTCAACTTCAGGGGGAATGCCCTGAAGTACTGTGAGGATCTGACCGCAGACCCGGTAGCAGGGGATCACCACGGCAATGCGCTGGCCTTCAGTCATGATGGTAAAGGTGATGCTTTCTTATGTAGGCGGCCACGGGCTCCGGAACAGTCATGGGGGAGATCGTTTCTGGATGGGCTCTGAGGAAGGTGGATGATATGTCCATCGGGGAAGTGTCCAAAAGCAGGATCTGACCGGATCGGCCGGGATCAAAGTCCTCCTGGCTGGTAATACGAGCGCGCACCAGATCTGAGACAGTGCTGAGGCTGTAACCCGGCCGGCAGGCCACGGCAAGGCTGCAGTTTTCGAGAATTACTCCGGGACGGCTCCAAGTGTGCAGGGTCTGCAGGGAATCGGCTCCGATGATGAAGATGATCCCCCGGCTCTTGAAAAGGGGCTCCTGGCGCAGCAGGAGCAGGGTGTCAGCCAGATAAGATGAGCCCTGGCGCCGGAGTTCTGTGTCCAGGCAGCGGAACTCGGGATATTCCCCGCAGATCAGGCGGATCATGGCCAGCCGATCAGCGTCACTGGCAGTTGCCGGCGGTTTGTGGGGCGGAATGCGGTTGGGCATGAGGAAGACTTCTGCCAGGCCCAGGGCCTTTCTGATCTCCCGTGCTGCGGTCAGGTGCCCCCAGTGGGGGGGATCAAAGGTTCCACCCAGGATCCCTGCCGGTTCAGACATTTGGCGCAGCCTGCAGGAAGCCTTCCAGCTCCCGTGGACTGGAGAAGAAGGCCAGGAATGCCTCCACATATCTTGCTGTCTGACCCTCATCGAAAGTGGTGCGGCTCTGGTTGATCAGGGCGAACAGCCGGATCAGGTTGTTCAGATGGGTTGGAGGCATCCGCCGGGCGATGTTCTGAAACTGGTTCTGCTTGGCCGGAAGGAACACGCCGCAGTTGCGGAACAAGTTTGCGGGCACTTCCTGGGCCTGCCGAAGCCGCAGGATCAGGTTCAGCATCTTTCCCAGCTCTGCCAGCAGCATAGGGGTGTTGTCTCCCTGTTGATCTGCCAGGGAACGGGCAATTTTCAGCGCCCGGTAACTGTCACCGGCCAGCAGGGCGTCGGAGATGTCAAAGGCCATGAAGCGGGTGCTGAGCCCCAGGAACGGTGCCACGTCCTGGGCGCCGATCCTGCTCTTTCCCTGGATCATGATGGTCTTCAGGGTCTGGACCGCACCTCCCAGATTGCCCTCAAAGGATTCGGCCAGCAGGGCGGCGGCGTCGGTGTTCAGCTGCAACCCCAGGGCGTCGGCCTCCTGGGTCAGCCACCTTGGCAGGCGGGCAGGATCCGGGGCATAGAACTGCACTGTGATGTTGGGGATGGCATCGCTGAATTTCCGGAACCACTGGGCTTTCAGCGTCTCCTTCCGGATGTGGGGACCCACTGTAAGCAGGAGCCTGTCAGGACCCAGGGCCGCAGTAAGATCCCCCACCCGGGTGGATACAGCTTTCAGGACATTGGCGTCGGCCTCCCGGAGGATCACCATCTTCCGGTCGGCGAACATGTCAAAGGTCAGCAGTTCGTTTTCCAGTTTCAGCAGAAGTTCGCTGTCGCCCCCGGAGATGCGCACCACACTGCCGTCGCCGGCGGCGGTGAAGCACCTCTCCACGGCAGCGGTCATGCTGTCCTGGAGGTACTGCTCATCTCCCAGGAGGATGATCAGACCAGGCATGCCCTCTGAGGCAAGTTTTGAAGCCAGATCTGAGCCGGAGGCAATGTTCCTGAGTTCCATATGACGGACCTACTGCCGCAGAAACTGAATGTAGATATCCTCGGCCGTCTGCCGGATCAGGGACTGCTCCAGGAGATCGGCCTCGTTGTTGGAAGCCAGCACCTCATCGTTCTTGTTGAAGTAGTTGCGGGTGTGGCCGGAGGTGCGCCTGGCCGGGCGGCGCTCGGTCTCCGGAATGGCGCTGTCGATGAAGTAGAACACGGTGCGGCAGCTCAGGGAGTACTCCACGTCCTGGGAGCGGCTGTCCACCGCCACCAGGGATTTCCGGAACTCGGGCCCCGCAAAGGCGACGATCACCGTCCCCTCCTGCTCCTGATCCACCATGGGCAGCCCCAGGGTCATGAGCCTGGCGTAAAGTTCCTCATACAGGACGGATGAGCGGTCTCCCCTGAGGAAGATACTGCTGTATTTTGCCGTCACACTGGTCTGATCCAGCCCCCGGAGCCTGAAGCTGCAGGAGCAGAGAACCGCCAGGACGGCCACGGCCGCCAGAACCTGCAGAAACCTCTTCACAGCCATCCTCTCAGGCGGCCACGATGTTGAAGAGCTTGCCCGGGACATAGATCATCTTGCGCACGGTCTTGCCCTGGGTGTGTCTGATAACCGATTCGTCGGCCATGGCCAGGGCGGTGACCTGCTCCTGGCTGGCGCCCACCGGCACCTTGAGCCGGGCCCGTAGCTTGCCGTTTACCTGGACGATGATGAGGATCTCCTCTGTCTCCAGGGCGCTCTCATCTACCTCAGGCCAGCTTTCCCCGTCAATAGGTGTGTCATGACCGAGCTTCTGCCACAGAGCGAAGCAGATATGAGGGGTCACCGGGTAGAGTAGCAGCATGATCTGGCTCAGAACATGGACAATCAGTGCCTTGTCCTGATCGGTCTCCTGACTTGACCGGTTCATGGTGTTGATGAGTTCCCGGACAGCGGCAATAGCGGTGTTGAAGGTCTGGCGCCGGCCGATGTCATCCGTCACCTTGGCGATGGTCCGGTGAAGCTCCCGGCGCAGGTTCTTCTGATCTTCGGTGAGGCTGGCAGTGGGATCGAATTTCAGATCCTTAAACGGCTCCATGGCGGTAACGGTGTTCCAGAGTTTTTTCAGGAACCTCTGGGCGCCTTCAACACCCTCTTCCTTCCATTCTAGGGTGAGATCTGCCGGGGAGGCGGACATCATAAACAGACGCACAGTGTCGGCGCCGTAGAGTTCCACCATGGTCTGGGGATCGATGCCGTTGTTCTTGGATTTGGACATTTTGGTCATGCCAGCGTGGATGACCGGCCGCCCCTGGCTGTCAGTGGCGGATATGATGCGTCCCTTTTCGTCCCGGACAGTCTTCACTTCCAGGGGACTGACCCAGATCCGGGAGCCGTCCTCGCCGGTACGGTAGAAGGCATCAGCCAGCACCATGCCCTGGCACAGGAGCTTTTTGAAGGGCTCGTCGCAGCTGACCATGCCTGCATCCCTGAGGAGCTTGTGGAAGAAGCGGGCGTAGAGCAGGTGCATGCAGGCGTGCTCAATGCCGCCGATGTACTGATCCACCGGCAGCCAAAAACGGGTCTCTTCCGGATCCAGCATGGCATTCCCGCAGTCCGGGCAGCAGTAGCGGGCATAATACCAGGAGGACTCCATGAAGGTGTCGAAGGTGTCGGTTTCCCTAAGGGCACTCTTTCCCTCCCAGGTGGTCCGGGCCCATTCAGGATCGGACTTGATGGGGCTCTGGACTCCGTTCATGGTGACATCCTCCGGCAGGATCACCGGCAGATCCCCGGCCTTCACTGGCTGGGTGGAGCCGTCCTCCAGGGTGACCATGGGAATGGGCGCACCCCAGTATCTCTGCCGCGACACTGACCAGTCCCTGAGACGGTAGTTCACGGTGCGGTGCCCACGGCCCAGGCTTTCAATCTTCTTGGAGACCGCATCGCATGCCTCCTGGAAGTTCATCCCGTCAAACTCGCCGGAGTTGTAGAGGATACCTGTCTTCTCGGTGAAGGCGGCCGCGCTGACATCCGCGCCCTCAGCGTCTGCGGGGCGGATCACCGGGATGATCTCCAGACTGTATTTCTTGGCAAACTCCCAGTCCCTCTGATCGTGAGCCGGCACAGCCATCACGGCGCCGGTGCCGTAGTCCATGAGTACGAAGTTGGCCACCATCACCGGGACCTTTTTGCCGGTTATGGGGTGCAGGGCATATCTGCCGGTGGGCATGCCCTTCTTTTCCATGGTGGCAATCTCTGCCTCGGCCACCTTGGCCTGACCGCATTCCCGGAGGAAGGCCGCCAGTTCCGGATTGTTCTCTGCGGCCTTCACTGCCACCGGATGGGCGGCGGCCACTGCCACATAGGTGACGCCCATCAGGGTGTCGGGACGGGTGGTGTAGATCTCCAGCTTCTCGCTGCTGCCGTCCATGTCAAAATTGATGGACAGACCTTCCGAGCGGCCGATCCAGTTGCGCTGCATGTCTTTAACGTTTCCAGGCCACCCGTCCAGGGTGTCCAGATCCCGCAGAAGTTCCTCGGCATAACTGGTGATCTTAAGGAACCACTGGGGGATCTCCCGGCGCTCCACCGGGGTGTCGCAGCGCCAGCACTTGCCTTCCTGCACCTGTTCGTTGGCCAGTACGGTCTGATCATGGGGGCACCAGTTCACTGAGGTGGACTTCCGGTAGACCAACCCCTTTTTGTAGAGCTCTGTGAAGAACCACTGCTCCCAGCGGTAGTACTCCGGGCGGCAGGTGGCGATCTCCCGGTCCCAGTCGTAACTGAACCCCAGCATCTTCAGCTGCTTCTTCATGTACTCGATGTTGGCGTAGGTCCAGGCTGCGGGCGCCGTGCTGTTCTTAAGGGCGGCATTTTCCGCCGGCAGACCAAAAGAGTCCCAGCCGATGGGCTGCATGACCTCACAGCCGTTCATCCGCTGAAAGCGGGAGATCACATCGCCTATGGTGTAGTTGCGCACGTGACCCATGTGCAGGCGGCCTGAGGGGTAGGGGAACATGGACAGACAATAGAACTTCTTCTTGCCTGACTTGCCGTCAGCATGAAAGGTGCGGTGCTCTTCCCAGTATTTCTGGATCTGGGGCTCAATCTGATGGGGGTTGTATAAGTCGGGTGTATTTGCCATTTGATCCTGTGATCCCTTGGTGCCGCCTGGAAGCGGAAAATTCCTTGAAAAAACTAAGTGAGAATTATACTTCATTGAACCCCGGGGTTCACTTAATATCGGAAGGACCGCTGAACCTGCCGGTACGTGCGGGGTGGGCGGGGTGTGCCGGGATGGCGGCGGAGTGGATGCCGGACGGCAGGGCAGGGCGGAAGTGGCTGACAGGTAATGGGAGATCACCGCTACGGAGGGCCGGGGCGGGGAAGACCGCGCCGGGAAGAATGGGGGATCATCGGGAACCGTTACCAGGGAAGACCAGATTCACTGGATCCAGGCTCCGTCTCCGGGCGCCCCGCTGGACTGGATCCGGAAAGGAGGACATGAAGCCGGATCCTGGTGTGGAGATCCGGGGCGCCGATCAGCGGTTTGTGGAGCCGGAGCAGGTTCTCAGAAGGAGAAGCCGTTGATCTTCACCGGCACGCCCTTGCGCTCAACCAGTGCTTTGGTGACCACCGACTGATCCACGTCGGGGCTTTCAATGATGGAGAGCACGTCCTGGGGAATGTGGTGAAAGTCCACGTCGTCGTTGGAGTTGAGCTCGCTGAAAGTGGTGGACAGGGGCTGGTGCACTTCAAGGTATTTGGAGCCGTCAGGCTCTACGGTGGCCTTGATGGGTTCGTTGATGAACTCCACCCGGGTGTTCACCGGAACATTGTTGAACAGCCACTCGATGTCTGCGTCCCGGAGCCGGATGCAGCCGTGGCTGACCCTGAGACCGATGCCGAAGGACGCATTGGTGCCGTGGATAGCATACATCCGGCCCACATACAGGGCATAAAGACCCATGGGGTTGTCCTTGCCGGCGGGCACCACTGCGGGGAGGATCTCTCCTTCAGCCGCATATTCGGCCCGCACCTTGGCACTGGGGGTCCAGGTGGGTCCGGCCTTTTTCCGCTCCACCTTGGTGACCCAGTTTACCGGAGTGTCCTTGCCCAGCTGGCCGATACCGATGGGCAGCACCACCACCTGATCAGATCCTGCCGGATAGTAGTACAGGCGCATTTCCGCAGAGTTGATGACGATGCCGGCATGCACCGTGTTGGGGAGGATCAGCTGGTGGGGGATCAGCAGGACGGTGCCGGGAGTTGGGAGATAGGGATCGATGTGGGGATTGGCCTCCATGACGTTGGTCAGTCCCAGGTTGACATGGGAAGCGATGTCCTCCAGGGAGGATTTCCCGGCGGGAACCGTGTAACTGAAGTTCTTGCCCACCACCCTTTCACCGGGGTAGAGGTCATAATTTACGGCCTGTGCATCTGCTCCCGCTGCCGCCAGTGCGGCAACAGCCAGGATTTTTCCGATCATCCCCATTTTCCGGCACCTCTGTCTGTGTCAGTTTGCATATGTTCCTTCAGGAACTGGGGCGATTATAGATGAAATTGTGATCACCGGCAAATAATCAGCATGCTTCCAGATGGTCCCGGTGTTCCCGGCGGCCACGCTTCAGCCGGCGCTCACGGATGCGGCGTCTCCTGCCGGTGGTGGTCATCATGAGAATGAGCAGGTGGCTGCCGGCGATGAGGAGCATGCCGAAGATCACGGAGAAGACGATGCTGTAGCCGTGGATCCCGAAGGGGGTGCTGCCATGGCGGGGCGTGACGCTGACTGTAAGCACCCCCTGCTGGTAGAAGGGCAGCTCCGCCAGCACGGTACCGTCGGCGTCATATACTGCCGTCAGGCCGTTGTTGGTGGCGCGGATCATGGGCTTCTGGAACTCCATGGCCCGCATCCGGGCTATTGCGGCATGCTGGTAGGGACCGGCGGATACATGGTATTCGGCGGTAGCCGGGTTGTAGGTGCCGAACCACCCGTCGTTGCTCAGGGTCAGGAGCAGGGTGGTGGTGTCATGGATGTTCTCCTGCATCTCGTCCGGGAAAGCGACCTCGTAACAGATGGCCGAGGCAATGCGGACGCCCTTGGCGGCAATGTTCTCCTGCTCATCGGGACCGTTGCTGAAGGAGGACATGGGCATGTTGAAGAAGGAGCCATACCGGCGGAGGATCTCCTGGAAGGGCACCTTCTCCCCGAAGGGAACCAGGTGCCGCTTGTAGTAGCGGTTGCCGCTAAGGAAGGTGTAGATATCCTCCGGGCTGTCCTGGACTCCCACGCTCAGGACGGAGTTGTAGTAGGCCTGATCCTGGGGCTGGTAGGTCTGCAGCCCGGTGATGAAGGAGAAGTCCTGCCTCTGGGCCATGAGATCCAGTTTGGCAATGAGATCCCCGATGTTGTTCTCCATGTCGGGCAGGGCCGACTCCGGCCAGATCAGCAGATCGGTCTTCTCCTCCCCCAGGAAGTAGGGGCGGCTGAGTTGGTAATAGGTGGAGAAGATCTCCCCGGCCCGGGCAGGATCCCATTTGATCTGCTGCATGATGTTGCCCTGCACCAGCACGGCCCGCACCGGCTTTTCCGGCTGGGTGTAGGTTCCCCCGCACACTGTGGTCACAGAGACGAGCAGCAGGGCGGCGGCCACATGCCACAGGTGGCGCACCCTGAGTCCATGGTAGGTGAGTCCGGTGACCAGCAGCAGGGCCAGGGTGATGCCGTGGACTCCGGTGACCGGGGCCAGGTTGCCGAACACCGTGCCGATCTGGGTGTACCCCAGGCACACCCAGGGGAAGCCGGTCAGTATGTGGCCGGCGGCATAGTCCGCCAGAATGAAGCAGGCCGGCACCGCCAGGATGTTCTTGATGAACAGCTGCCCCCGGAACAGGCGGTTGCACAGGAATATGGCCAGGGCGTGGTAACTGCTCAGGTAAAGGGCGAACAGGATCATCACCACCACGGCCAGGATCATGGGCACATCTGAGTATTCCGTCATGCTCAGATGGATCCAGAAAGTGGTGAAGAAGCACAGGGAGCCCAGGAGCACCCAGCATTTACGGGCCTGCTTCCGGGGAAGGTACAGCAGGCGGAACAGCACCCACAGGGTGATGAAAATCAAATATGACTGCTCAGCCGGGGCAAAGGCGAAAGAGCCGGCAAGGCCAGCCAGCACCGCTGTCAGGTAGTCCGCCAGTTCCGGCCACGATGGGCGCAGCCGCTGAAGGGAGCGGCGGAGCAGGCTGCTGCGGCTGCCAGATCCGGTGTTCCTGTCTTCTTTCTTCATGTCCCCGTCTGGCATTATCCGGCGTCCTTTCCGGCGTCTTCGGCGCTGCGGTGGAGCCGGCGCACCTGGAACAGGTTGATCCGCCTCCGCTCAGCATTCAGCACCTTGAACTCGAAGTCGCTGAGCCGTATGCGGGCGCCGGTTTCCGGCACGTGACCCAGCCGACCGATGACGATGCCGGCCACGGTTTCCTTGGTGTTGCTCTCCAGCTGGGAGCCGAAGAACTCATTGAACTCGGTGATGCCGGTTATGCCCCGCACATGGTAGATGTTGGAGGCCACTTCCCGGATGTTCTCCTCCGCCTCCTTGCTGTATTCATTGCCGATTTTGCCCACGATGCATTCCAGGATATCCTCAATGGTCACAAGTCCTGACAGGGATCCGAACTCGTCAATGACCAGGGCCAGGTGGTAGCGCTTCTTCTTGAAGTCCTTGAGGAGGAAATTGACCTTCTTGCCTTCGGGGACAACCATGGCCGGGCGGATGATCTTCTTGAGATCGAAGGGTGTGCTGGAGGTGCTGACTGTGCGCAGGAAGGGGATGAGCTCCTTGACCAGCAGCAGACCGCTTTCCTCCAGCCGGTCATCGCTGATCACAGGGTAGCGGGAGTGGGAGGTGGAGGTTACGGTGTTCAGCACCTCATCCAGGGTGTAATCGAATTTGATGGTGACGATGGAGGATCGGGGAACCATGATGTCCCTGACCCGGAGATCGGTCATTTCCAGGATCCCCTGGATCATGTCCAGGCTGTCACTGTTGATGATCTTGCGGTCGGAGGCGTCCTGGATGACCTCATTGAGTTCGTCGATGGTCTGGGGCTCAGACTGGAACAGTCCGGATATCCTGTCGAAAAGGTTTTCCTCCTTTTCGGGGATGTTGTTTTCGCTCATCGGGTTTTTGATCTTCCTCCTTTTTTCGTCAGTCCCGGCACTCAGCAGCCGTCCTGGGCATAGGGATCCGGCAGGTGCAGTTTTGCCGTCATCACCCGGCGTTCAATGCCCTCCATCTCCTCGGCCTCGTCGTCAGTGATGTGGTCAAAGCCCAGCAGGTGCAGACAGCCATGGACCACCATGTGGGCATAGTGATGGGACAGTTCCTTGTGCTGCTCCTGAGCCTCCCGCTCCACCACAGGCTTGCAGATCACCAGATCCCCCAGAAGCCTCTCCTCCGGCTCCGGAAAGCCCTCGGGATACTCGTAGGGAAAGGAGAGGACATTGGTGGGGCAGTCACGGCCCCGGTACTGGCTGTTCAGCTCCCGGCTCTCCTCGCTGTCCACAATGCGCACTGTGATCTCCGCATCCCCGGTGAAGTCCTCTGCGGCGGCGGTGGCCACACGCTCCAGTTCATCGGCGTCGGGTATATTCAGGTCCCGTGCATTAAATTCATACTCATCCGGATTACCCAGGGCAACCTGGAGATCCACCTTAACTGTCATTCCTCACCCTTCTCCCCGGGATCTTCCCTGTTGTCAGACTCACTGTGCATGCTTTCTTCCGGCTCCGAAGCCTCCTTCCGGCCCTTTTCACCGGCCTTTTCCTCTGCCGCCGCTTTTTCATAGGCGCTGACAATCCGGGCCACCACGGGATGGCGGACAATGTCCCGGGTCTCAAAGAAACTGAAGGCCAGACCCTCCACCCCACGGAGGATGGCGGCGGCGTGGCGGAGACCGGACTTCTGGCTCCGGGGCAGATCGATCTGGGTGATGTCGCCGGTGATCACCGCCTTGGAGTTGAAGCCGATGCGGGTCAGGAACATCTTCATCTGCTCAATGGTGGTGTTCTGGCTCTCGTCCAGGATGATGAAGGCGTCGTTCAGAGTCCGTCCCCGCATATAAGCCAGGGGGGCGATTTCTATCACCTGCCGCTCCATGAGCTTTTCCACCTTCTCAAAGCCCAGCATCTCAAACAGGGCGTCGTAAAGGGGGCGCAGGTAGGGATCCACCTTCTGGGAAAGATCTCCGGGCAGGAACCCCAGCTTCTCCCCGGCCTCCACTGCCGGGCGGGTCAGCAGGATCCGTCTGATCTCCTGGCGCTCCAGGGCGTCCACTGCGGCGGCCACGGCCAGATAGGTCTTGCCGGTGCCGGCGGGGCCGATGCCGAAGGTGACATCGTGCAGGGCGATGTTGCGGAGGTATTCAGCCTGGTTGCGGGTCCGGGCCTTCACCAGGCCTTTGCGTGTTTTGAGAAAGCCGCTGCGCAGAGGGATCCCCTCCCCGTCGGATCCGCTGTCCGGATCAAAATCCGGTGACCGGGCCTCCGCCAGGGCAAGGTTCACCTGCTCCGGGGTGATGTCCGGCACCTTCCCCTTTACGGTCTTGGTGTCCACATACAGGCGCTTCAGCACAGTCTCCGCCGCCCTGGTGCTACCTGGGGCGCCGGTGATGGCGAAACTGTTGTCGGTGCAGCTGATGGTGACATTGAGGCGCCTTTCCAGATGCCGCAGGTTGTCGTCCATGGGCCCGCAGAGCATTTTTAGGCGGTCGGCGCTGGCGGGCTCCAGCACCACCGTGGCGGTGGCGTCGCTTTTCATGAAATGGTAAGGAGTTCTCCTCTGAGGGAATGGGGCAGGATCCCGGTGATGCGGACGTCAGCCATGGAGCCGGCCAGTTCTGCGGGACCGGTGAAATTCACAATCCGGTTGTTGGATGTCCGGCCGCAGAGGAACTGTCCGTCTTTGGATGGTCCCTCAACCAGCACTCTCTGGACGGTGTCTGCCATTTCTCGGCTGTGCTGCAGAGCCAGGGCATTCACCATCTGCTGAAGCCGTGCCAGCCGCTGGCTTTTCACCTCCGGGGGCACCGGATCTTCCAGATCAGCTGCGGGGGTTCCGGGCCTTTTGGAGTAAACGAAACTGAAGCAGCCGTCGAAGCGGATATCCTCAATGAGCCGCATGGTGTCCTCGAAGTCGCTGTCGGTCTCTCCGGGGAAGCCCACAATGAAGTCGGAGCTGATGCTGATCCCTGGGCGGACCAGGCGCAGGCGGCGCACCATGTCCCGGTATTCGTCAGCGGTATATGAGCGGTTCATCAGGGCCAGGATGCGGTCCGATCCGCTCTGGGCCGGAAGGTGCACGGCATTGGCGATTTTGCTGATCTCGCCGATGGCTTCAATGATGTCCTGGGTGAACTCAATGGGATTGGAGGTGGTGAAGCGGATGCGTTCAATGCCCTCCACCGCGGCTACCCGGTGGAGGAGTTCGGCAAAGGTGCAGATGCTACCGTCGGGATTGACTCCCCGGTAGCAGTTGACGTTCTGCCCCAGCAGGTTGATCTCCCGGGTGCCGCAGTCACGGAGCTGCCGGATCTCCTGGAGGATCTCCTCCGAGGACCGGCTGATCTCCCCGCCCCGGGTATAGGGGACGATGCAGTAGGAGCAGAAGTGGGAGCAGCCCTCCATGATGGTGACAAAGGCTGAGGGACCGCCGCTTTTCCGGGGTGGCAGAAAGGCAAATTTCTCGTTGGGGGGAAAGGACACGTCAGTCTGGGGACCCTCGCCGTTTTCCACTCTGCGGATCATCTCCGGCAGGCGGTGGTAGGTCTGGGGTCCGAAGATGATGTCCACAAAGCGGGCCCGGCTACGGATCTGCTCGCCCCGTTCGGCGGCGACACAGCCCCCCACGGCGATGAGCCGTTCCGGACGTGCCTCCTTCAGGGGCCTGAGTCTGCCCAGCAGGTGGAAGATCTTCTCTTCGGCCTTTTCCCGGACGGCACAGGTGTTGAGGATCACCAGATCCGCTTCTTCAATGTCCTCCACAGGAGTGAGGCCTGAGGCAGACAGCATGGCCGCCATGCGGGACGAGTCGTACTCGTTCATCTGGCAGCCCCAGGTTCTGATGTGGAATGTTGCTGTTTTCACTTGTCTGTCTGCTGAAAGCCCCGCGTCCGGGATCAGAAAAGCCCGGATCCGCTGTGTCCGGGCAATTGTAGCAAAAGATCCGCCCTGGTGCACGGGCGGACCGGGCAGGGGCTTCCGGGTCTGGGTGTCCCGGATCGGCAGACGGATCTGACGGGGAACTTGAGGGAGTTTCCCATGCCGGCCGGGATTATGAGGTGTTCGTCAGGCACCTTCACCGTCTTCCGGTGCGGCGGGGGTGCTGTCATCCTCCAGATCCCCAAGCCTCTGCTCATAGTCGCTCCACAGATAGTTCAGGGGCAGAGCATAGACGTCATCGTCCAGTTTCCTGATATCCTTCCCCAGGTAAAGGACATATCCCCGGGTGAACTTGGAGCCCAGCAGCTCCCGGAAGGCCCGGAAGTGTTCAATGTCCTTGGGCAGGATCTGATCGTTGCCCCGGATCCTGAAGCCGATGGCGTTGGTGCCCTCCCGGGTGAGCATCACATCAATTTTGCAGTCGGGCTGATCGATATACCACAGTTCGGCTCCGGCCTGGGCACTGGAGATCTTTTTGAGTTCGGACACCACAAAGTTGTTCAGGAGCTGGCAGAAGAGCACAAAGTCGCCCTCAGTCCTCCGGGAGATGATCTTTCCCTTGATGTAGGCCAAAAAGTTGCAGTCGATGAAGTAGAACTTGCGCTCCTCATAGTCCTCGCCGCCGCCTTCCTCGTCTTCACTGTCGTCCAGCAGGGACCTGTCCCCGGTGTAGGGCCGCACCTCAAATCCCAGGAAACTGTCCAGCAGGGACTGGTAGTAACTGGGGTAGGTTATGTCGTCCAGATCCGTGTCAACGCAGATCCGCTCATGCTCCGCCACACGGCCGATGTAGTTGCCCAGTCCCATCATGATCTTGACGGCCTTGCTGGGGGAGTTGAGGTGGTAGAGGGAACCCACGTTCTGGTTGAGGATGAGGTTTAGGAGATCATCAAAGTAGTCGGGGTTGTCCTCGCTGTATTTGGCGAAGGTTGCGCTCTTCATGACCTTGGGAAGGCTTGCCCGGGGATAGATGTCATGATGCAGCCGGACTGCGTAGAGTTTGTCCAGGATGTTGGCGTTGTACCCGGCGGCCTCGGCGGCGGATGTGGGGTAGAGGTTGTTGACAAACATCTTTTCGGAGAGGATCTGGTTGAGATCATCCAGCTGGCGGATCTCGGCGCAGGTGCCGATGATGACTTTCATGCCGCCAAGTTCGTTGCGTGACTTGAGGTGGGAGTAGAGGGAGATCAGGTTCTGGGTGATCTCCGGCAGGCACTGAATGTTGTTCAGCACGTTGATCCGGCGCCGATCCAGGCGGCTGATGAAACCGTCGGGATCATCCTTGATCTCGGCCTTGATGAGGGGGGAGGAGAGGTTGATGTAGTTGATCCGGCCCTCGTTGATGTTCCGCACGATTTCATCAATGCCGATGTGGTACGCACCCTTGAGCAGAAGCACGTCGCAGTATTCGGTGAGCTTTGCAATGTAGGAGACAAGATAACCCTGATCACGAGCCATGGATCCACCGCCTTATGGTTGACTGTTCCGGCGTCGGCTGCTGCCGCCGCGGTGGGTGCCGCAACGCGGCAGTTCCCCACTTGAATTTATCCCCGCATTGGAGCCGGCTCAACTGTTCCGTGGCGATAATGCGATGAAGTCAGCAGAACTCATGCCGTCTGTGTATTCTGCGCCTGCAGAGAGAGCAGAAACAGAGAGTGAGAAGAAAAGTGAGAAAAAGAAGAGTGAGAAGAAGAAAAGAAGAGGACAGGAAAAAATAGACCAAGCGCTGACTGATGGAGAGTGGGAGGGAGAGGAAAGTGGCTGGGGTACAAGGATTCGAACCTTGGAAATGGCGGAATCAGAATCCGCTGCCTTACCGCTTGGCTATACCCCAACTTGAGGATGGTGGCTATGATGGGACTTGAACCTATGACCCCCGCATTATGAGTGCGATGCTCTAACCAGCTGAGCTACATAGCCGCTTGTGTTATGACCTTCTGCAGAAACGTCACTCTGGCTGGGGTACCAAGGCTCGAACTTGGGAATGGCGGGATCAAAACCCGCTGCCTTACCACTTGGCTATACCCCAACACCCCGGACTGGATGACTGTTTCTGAGAGGTCGTCTCAAAAGCGTGTTCATTATCCGCATAATTTCCGTGGGCGTCAACAGTTTTTTTGACCTCCCCCGCAGTTCTTGATCCGTCCGGCGGATCCTTGGACAGTAATCAACTGTGGCCCCTGCCAACCTCTGTTCTTTTCTGCCGGTCGGGTGCCCGTATTCGGGCAAGTGTCCGGGCATCAGTTTACGGCGGGTGGCTGTGACCGTGAAGGATCTCCTGCGCCGGGCGGTCCGGGCTCTGTGAGGTGAAATGCGTGTTCAGCCGGGTTGACGGGGGCAAAAAAGATCTAAAATGGAGGGGAGCCGGCTTTTGGATCCGGTCCCTTTCCTGCATTTCCTGATGAGTACTGTCCTGAAGGCGGCATGCACATGAACAACGAAGAAATCGAACTTAAGTTTTTTGTCAATTCTGATCTGTCGGCGGATGCTGTGGTGGCGCTGATGGATCAGAACCTGTCCGGGTATGAGTTGCAGAAGTTTCCCCGGAAGTCCCTTTGCAATGTTTATTACGACACCAGAAGCCAGGCGCTGCGCCGGAACCACATGGGCATGAGGGTGCGCAGTGATGGTGAGGGCTTTGAGCAGACCATCAAGACCTCTAGCAACACTGGAGGCGGTCTGCACAGCCGCCGTGAATTCAACGTCAGCCTGGATTCCCAGGAGCCGGATCCCGCCCGCTTCCCCCCGGAGGCCTGGGAAGGCACTGATCTGGATCCGTCCGCCCTGGGGACGGAGCTCCGGGAGGTGTTCACCACCAACTTCACCCGGATCCGCCGCAACGTCGTTTCCGGCGGCCGGGTTCTGGCGGAGTTCTGCTTTGACAGCGGCAAGATCACTGCGGGTCAGTCCTGTGAGTTCATCAGCGAGATTGAACTGGAGCTTGCTGATGGCACCCTTCCGGAACTGCTGGAGATCGCCAGGCACCTTATCGACAACGAGGCGGTCTCCCTGCATCTGGACTCACGATCCAAGGCTCAGCGGGGCTATGCCCTGGCGAGGCTTTCGGTGCCTCCCGCTGCCCGATCCTTCACTTTGCTGGAAGGCCCCCGTGACGTGCTGATCCGGTCCTACTTTGATATGTTCCTGGAGCACGAGCAGATCCTCCTGTCCCGGTTTGATCTCAAATCCCTGTCCGTCATGACACTGTCGGCTTACCAGCTCCAGAAGCTCACCAACGATGACGGCTACAACATGATCATTCCCCGGCTGTTGGAACTCGAGCGGATGGTGGCAGACAGTGAGGGGCGCCTGAAGAAGTTCATCCGCATGATAAGCTCCCGGGCGTACATGCGCTTCATCCTGGACTCCTTTGAGAAGATCTACTGCGCCTGATCCCGGATCCAGCTTCTGTCCGGCAGCATGGAACAGGGGCGGGGCCGGCGGTGGGCGCTTTCCGGGGGACTTGTGATGCTCACAGAAGAACTTCTGAAACTGGGCGCTGAGCGTGTTTCCAGACTTGGGGAGATGGCAGGTGTACTTTCCGGGGATGAACGGGTGCGGACTGAGCTGCCCCAGATCCTGGCATTGTCAGACTTTGTCTGGGAGCAACTGTCCCGGAACCCGGGCTGGCTGGCGGACATGTGCGCCGAGGGGCTTCTGGGGGATTCCCTGCCCACTGACACAGGATCTGCGCTGGCCCGATGGCTGGACGGCGTGGGAGATGGTGACGATCTCCGGTGCCGGCTGCGCCGCTTCCGCAATTACCGCATGGTCGCCCTGGCCTGGCAGGATCTTTCCGGTCGTTTTCCCATCAGTCAGATCACAGCCGCACTGTCGGAACTGGCTGAGGAGATCGTGACCCAGACATTGGATCTCATTTACCGGAGGATGTGCACCTCCCTTGGAACCCCTGTGGGTGCCCTGTCCGGGGAGGAGCAGCATATGCTGGTCATCGGCATGGGGAAACTGGGGGGCGGCGAACTCAATTTTTCTTCGGACATTGATCTGATCTTCGCCTATCCCGAGGGCGGCTGCACCCGGGGCGGGCGCCGGGAGACTGACAACCAGATTTTTTTCACCAAGACTGCCCAGGCACTGATCGCCGCCCTGAACCAGGTGACTGCCGACGGACAGGTGTACCGCGTGGACATGCGCCTGCGGCCCTTCGGTGACGATGGGCAGCTGGTGTCCAGTTTCAGCGCCCTGGAGCAGTACTATGTCCAGCACGGCCGCAGCTGGGAACGCTATGCCATGGTCAAGGCCCGGGTGCTGGGCCGGGGCTGCCAGCGGGAGGCGGAGGAACTCTGGACCATGCTCCGGCCCTTTGTCTACCGGCGCTATTTTGATTTCGGTGCCATTGACGCCCTGCGGAAAATGAAGGCCATGATCGAGGCTGAGGTCCGCCGCCGGGGGTTCAGGGGCAACATCAAGCTTGGCCAGGGCGGGATCCGGGAGGTGGAGTTTGTCACTCAGGTGTTCCAGCTGATGAGAGGCGGCCGGGAGCCGGAGCTGCAGCAGCGCGGCCTGATGGCTGCCCTGGAGGCACTGGAGCACAGCGAGATCATCTCCCGGGAGAGTTCTGCCAGCCTCCAGGCGGGCTACTGCTTCCTCCGGAAACTGGAGAACGTGCTGCAGGAGATTGCCGACCGGCAGACCCAGGAACTTCCGGAGGATGAACTCAACCGCCAGCGGGCGGCTGCGGCCATGGGCTTTGCCTCCTTTGCCGATCTGGAGCGGGAACTGACCCGGCACTGCGATGCTGTGCACGGGGAGTTCCGTGAGGTGGTGAAGGATCAGACCTGTCCTGACGAGGGAGTGGAGCAGCTGTGGATTGACATCTGGCGCTCAAACCTGTCTGCCGGGGACGTGGCACCACTCCTGGGGGAATACACATCCTCGGCGGATGACTTTGCCAGGGACATTGTGGATTTCCGGCAGGATGTGCTGCGGCGGGCTGCCGGTCCGGTGGGCCGGGAGACCCTGAACCTTCTGATGCCTCGCCTTCTTTCTCTGGTGTCGGAGTATGACGGCCCTGAACTTCTGTTTGCCCGGGTGTCCTCCCTTATCCGCAGCATTATCACCCGCACCACCTACCTGCAACTGCTGTATGAGAACCGGAATGTCCTGGATCAGGTGATTTACCTGTGCAGCGCCAGCAACAAGATTGCCGATCAGCTGAGCTCCTATCCCATTCTCCTGGATGAACTGCTGTATCCCGACAGCCTGTACCAGATCAGCACTGATGCCGGAAGTCTGCGCTCAGAGCTGCGGCAGCACATGCTCCGGGTGGAGGAGGGTGATCTGGAGCAGAAGATGGAGATCCTCCGGCAGTTTAAGCAGATCCAACTGCTGAAGATCTCCGCCTCCGACATTGTGGGGCGGCTTCCCCTGATGCGGGTCAGCGACTTTCTCACTGAACTGGCAGAGGCAGTGCTGACAGAGCTGGTGGGCATTGCCTGGAATGAGCAGGTTGCCCGCTATGGTGAGCCGCCATACGCTGCTGAGGGCCGTGGCCGCGGGTTTGTGGCCGTGGCCTATGGCAAACTGGGGGGCATTGAGCTGGGGTACGGCTCGGATCTTGATCTGGTTTTCCTCCATTATTCCTGTGCCCCTGACGAGATGACCACCGGTTCCCATCCGGTGACAGTGCGCAAGTTCTATGCCCGCCTGGTGCAGAGGATCATTCACCTGTTCAGCATCAGGACGTCCACGGGCATTCTCTATGACATTGATCTGCGTCTCCGGCCTGACGGGGACAGCGGGCTTCTGGTCTCCTCCATCTCCTCCTTTGAGCGCTATCAGATGAATGACGCTTGGACCTGGGAGCACCAGGCCCTAGTCCGTGCCCGGCCGGTGTGCGGTGACACCCCCCTGGCGGAGGAGTTTGCCCGGGTGCGCCGGATGGTGCTCAGCCGTTCCAGGGATCGGGAACGCCTGAAGACAGAGGTGGCCGAGATGCGTGCCCGCATGCGGTCCCACAACAGCCGGGACCGGGCGGATGCCTTTGATCTGAAGCAGGGGCGGGGCGGCATGGTGGACATTGAGTTTCTAGCTCAGTACATGGTGCTGGCCCATGCCGTGAGCCATCCGGATATCCTCTGCCGCTGGTCGGACAATGTGCGGATCTTTGATTCCTGCGTGGAGTGCGGGATCCTGGCGCCGGAGACGGCGGCGGCCCTGAAGCGGGCTTATGTGGATATCCGCAACGAAGCCCACCGGCGCAATCTCCGGGGAGAGCCACTGGTGACTCCGGCCGGAGGGGAACTGGACAGTGGCAGGGATTTTGTTATCGGCTTCTGGGATCGTATCTTCGGCGGCACCGGAGGAGGGGAAACAAGCACCACCCATGAGGCTCAGCCTTCCGGGGCGTGATCTGCCGCTGTCTGGAACTGCGCCGGGGGTGCATTCCGGCTACGGATGGTGCTTTGCCCAGCACACGGGCGGCGGGAAGCGGTAAGGACAGCCCCGCTGGGATGGCGCTATCAGATCGGCCAGAACTTCAGGTTCAGAAGGGGCTGCTGTCGTCTTCTTCTGTCTGTGCCGGCCGCGGTCTGGGGGTGATCTTTGCCTTGATGACGCTGCGGCCGTCGGTTTCGGTGATCCGGGCGGTGTAATTTCCCAGATCAACTTCCCTGTTCAGTTGTGGATTGTCCCCCAGCATCTCCAGGATGATGCCGTTGATGGTGACCGGACCGCTGGTGGGAATGTCCCATTTCAGCTCCTTGTTCACATCCCGGATATTGGCCTGGCCGTCCAGGATGTAGGATCCGTCTTTCAACTTTTCTATCTCATCCTCAATGTCTGTGTCGAAGGAGGTGGTGTAGTCGCCCACGATCTCCTCCAGGATATCGTCCAGGGTCAGCAGGCCTTGGATATCACCGAACTCGTCTATGACAAGCCCGCAGCGCTTTTTGTTGCGTCTGAACTTCTGCAGCTGCACCAGCAGGGAGGTGTTTTCAGGAATGAAGTAGGGCTCCACTATGGTGCGCAGCAGGCTTTCCTTGGAAAAGTCCTCCAGAGTCAGCAGACGCAGGGCATCGCGGCTGTGCATGAAGCCGATGATGTCATCCATTTCGTCCCGGTAGAACACTATCCTGGTGTGGGGGGTGTTGGCCACCTGCTTCTGGATATCCTTCCAGTCATCATTGATGTTGATGGCATACAGCTCGTTCCTGGGCACCATGATCTCCTCCACGGCGATCTTGGACAGGTTCAGTACTCCCAGCAGCAGTTCCCGGTTCTGCTCGGTCATAACCCGGCTGCTGCCGCTGAGCAACGCGCTGTGGAGCTCCTCGGCGCTGAGCTCCATGCTGTCGGTCTTGCTGGGATCCACACCGAAGAGTTTGATTATGGCACGGGAAAGAAGGCTCAGGGCGCTGACAATCGGCGACAGGAGGAACATCAGCACCGCAATGATGAAGGAGCCTTTCCGGGCTACAAACTCCGGTTTGATGGCGGCTATGGTCTTGGGTGCCACCTCGCCGAAGATCAGCACCACCGCCGTCAGGGCTCCCGTGGCCACGGCGATGCCGTAATTGGGGAAGTGGATCAGGGCCAGATGGGTGGCCACCGCCGTGGCCAGGATGTTGACCACGTTGTTGCCTATGAGCACCAGCACCAGGAACCGATCAGGCTTCCTGAGCATTTTCATGATCCTCCGGGCCTGCCGGTCCCCCTTGGATGCCAGATGCCTGATCCTGTAGCGGTTTACCGCCATGACCGATGTCTCGGTACCGGAGAAGAAGCCTGAGCACAGCAGCAGCAGTGTCAGCAGGATCCATAGAAAGGTTTCTTCGGTCAAAATGTTTCCTCGCCTGTGTTCCTGCCCACAGTTTACCACAGCTTGACAGTTGACTATGGAACTTGTGGTACGTAAGAGTGTCTCCTTGCCGACGTTGTGAGGATGCTGGAAGTCGTGCTTGGGAGTAGCGGTTCCGGGCGGGCGCCTTCCGGCCTTTAGTTGGATCAGCGCTTTTTTGGTATCATAGCGCCGGTTCACCGGGCGGGACGGCGCTGATGTCAGCAGATCCCGCCTCATGTTTTCTGATCCTGGAGTCTCCTTTTTATGGGCCGGTTGCGCTACGGTTATCTGGCGGATCTTATTGCCTGCCTGCTGCTGAGTCTGGTGGTGGGTGCCACTGTCTGCTCCTTCTCCCGGCTGCTTTTTCTCAAGGAGATCCCCGGCGGCAACATGGTGGAGTTGGAGTATTCCCTCCTCAAGCATCCCGGGGCCATGCTCATTTCACGCTATGATGAGGACGGGGTCCAGGTGACCACCGACAACATCTCCGTGTCGGAGGTGAAGACTAGGCTTTCCCACACGGCGGACATTCCCTTTATCCATTCTCACCGCATTGCCTTCTCCTTCACCCCCGACGACAATCTAGTGGCGGTTTACCGGATGCGGGTTAACGGTGAGGAAATCGATCTCCGGGACATTTCCAAGGTGTTCCGGATCTCCCCGGGAATGGGCGCTGCCTACTCGGATGAGATGCGGGCTCTGATCATCCACAGCCGCCGTACCCAGAACTCCATGGAGTTTGCCCCGGGATTCACCCGGATCATCCGTCTGACCCGGCAGGAGCTCAGCGATCTCAAGCGCACGGAAGTGGTGGTCAACGCCGCCTATCTGCTGCTGTGCTGCTGCGGCAGTTTTTTGTTCTTCTTCTTCCTGATGAACCATTGCAAGAAGCAGAAGTGCATGTTCCTTTTTTATGCGCTGTTCTTTCCAACGGCACTGCTGTCCTTTGACATGGCCTTTGTCAAACTGACGGAGAACTATCTGCTGAACCTCAATGATGCCGATGCCGCCGGGAACATGCTGAAGCTGCAACAGAACTACCTGCCACTGCTTTTCATCGGGCTCATTCTCCCCCTTATCGCCAGTTGCCAGATGCGCCGCCTCTGGCAGTCGGCGTTGCTCCTGCTCCCTCCCTGTGCACTCATCGTCCTGCTGCTGCTGGACAGTTTTGCCATCTGCAACATTGACTCCCGGTTTATGTTCGTGCAGATCGACCGGTCAGACTTCTTCCAGCATTACCGTTACCTGATGCCCTTTGTGATCAAGTACCTGAAGTCTCCCGGGGGCTGGTTCATGTACATGGGGATCATCCTGTTTGTGATCTGCTGTGTGATAAGTTTCCGCCGCCTGGCCATGAAGGACCGTTTCACCCTCATAGCCGCTCTGGCCGGGGCGGTGATCATGACCGGCTTCGCCTTTTACCCCCTGAAGTACGAGTACAACGATCACAAGTTCTCCAATGTATTTCAAATTAACAACTTCACCACCAACAAACTAGGGAACTACCAGCGGGATTACCACAGCTCCTATCCCCCCAGGGACAACCTGGACTTTGACTGGGAACTGCGCCGGGGGGAGAACAACCAGCGCAGCGTCATTGTGCTCTTTGTGAGTTCACTGGACTGCTCCATGACTTTTGTCTGCGGCCTGGAGGACAACTTCATGCCCAATCTGGAGCGCATAGCCGGGGAGAACCTGGTCTTTGACAACTACTATTCCAACAATTTCAACAGCCTGGGCTCCTACATCACCTTCCTGAAGGGGCTCCCGTATTTTCCGCCCCGGTCCTTCGGGGGATCCAGCCGGTTTGCCACCCAACTTTACGGCCGGGATGATCTGCTGGATGATTTCCGCAAGTACGGCTACCGCACCGCCTTCTTTTCCGGTTCAGATCTTCTTTTTGGCCTGGAGGAGGAGGTTGCGGCCGGGGGCTATGATCATGTCCATACGGACAGATCCGAGGAATTTGACCGGATCAGCCGACGCTATGTGTTCAACAGCGTTCCCGACGGCGATCTGCTGCGCAGCGTGGCCGACCGGGCCCGGGAGGAGCAGGGACGTTTCCTGTATGTGGTCCGCACCGCCAGTTCCCATTCGCCCTATTCAACCCCCTGGGGGGACTACAACTTTGAGCAGTCCTTCCGTTACACCGACAGCCAGATCGGCTTGTTTGTCCAGCGCCTGGAGAGTGACGGCTTCTTTGAAAAAGGGATCCTGATCATCACCGGAGATCACCGGGCGGTGGACAATCCCATGAACCCCCTGCGGCATTCCGGGGTCATGGTCCAGAACCGGGTTCCCCTGGTGCTTATTGACGGATCCCACCAGCAGCGGTTCAACCATGTGTTCTTTTCCCATTCCTCCTTAAGGATCCTCCTGGAAAGCCTGGAGCTTCCGGTGTATGAGGTCAACCGCTTCCACGCTGATCCCCTCCACCGTCCGGAGCCTGAGATCATTTTTCATTATGAGTTTGAGCGCAAAAACTTCGTGATTGTTAAGATCGGCGAGGAGGAGGCGGAGATCAAGCTGCTGGGAGAGGATACGGTTTTTCAGCAACACATCTTCCCGGCGGCAGTGGAAGAGGCCGTGCTGGGCTACCTGGCATGGTGCCGCCCCTGAGCAGGGTGCCGGTGTGGCGTGAAGCGACAAAATAAAGTATCATCAGACTGGATATTTTCACCTGGTTTTTTGCATGACTGAATGCCGGCGCCGGTGACACGGGAACAGTGTCCGGCGGCGGCGTCACCGCCTTTGATGGAAACAGCAGATGTTCGATAAACTGACCAACCGCCTCACAGACGCCTTCCGCACCCTTACCGGAAAAGCCAAGCTGACTGAGGACAATATCAAGGACGCTCTCCGGGAAGTGCGCATGGCACTGCTGGAGGCGGATGTGGCACTTCCGGTGGTCCGGGAGTTTGTGGCTGCGGTGAAGGAGAAGGCCCTGGGTGCCCAGGTGGAGTCCTCCCTCCAGCCGGCCCAGCAGTTCTTTCTTATTGTCAGGGATGAACTGACCAGGGTTATGGGCGAGACCTGCCAGGAGCTCAATCTTCGGGCACAGCCTCCTGCAGTGGTCCTCATGGCCGGACTGCAAGGTGCGGGCAAGACTACCACCGTGGCCAAGCTTGCCAAACACCTGATGGAGAAGGAGGGGAAAAGGGTCATGGTGGCCAGCTGTGACGTCTACCGTCCGGCCGCCATCAAACAGTTGGAGACCCTGGCCGGCGAGGTGGGGGCAGAGTTTTTCCCCAGCTCTGAGAGCCAGAACCCCGAGGCTATTGCCCGGGATGCCGTGGCGGCCGCCAAAAAGTCCTTTGCCGACGTGCTGCTCATTGACACTGCAGGCCGCCTGCATGTGGATGACGAGATGATGGATGAGATCCGCCGGCTTCACAGTGCCGTGTCCCCGGTGGAGACACTGTTTGTGGTTGACTCCATGACTGGACAGGATGCCGCCAACACTGCCGCAGCCTTCAACTCGGTCCTCCCCCTTACCGGTGTTATCCTCACCAAGGCCGATGGTGACGCCCGGGGCGGCGCCGCTCTGTCGGTGCGCCACATCACCGGGAAACCCATCAAGTTCATGGGCACCGGCGAGAAGACCGATGCGCTGTCGCCCTTTTTCCCGGATCGGGTTGCCAGCCGCATTATCGGCATGGGTGATGTGTTCTCCCTGATTGACGATCTTCAGGCCACCGCCGATCAGAAGAAGGCGGAGGAACTGGCCCAGAAGCTTAAGAAGGGCAAGGCCTTTGACTTCAATGACTTCCTGGGGATCCTGCAGCAGATGCGGAACATGGGCGGTGTGGGCTCCATTATGGACAAACTGCCGGGACTGAGCCAGATCCCCGAAGAGATGAGGGGCCAGGTCAGTGACACCAAGTTCCGCCAGATTGAGGCCGTGATCCTGTCCATGACACCCAAGGAGCGTGCCAATCCTGACATCATCAAGGGTTCCCGCAAGCGCCGGATAGCCGCCGGATCCGGCGTCACCGTTCAGACGGTCAACCAGGTCATGACCCAGTTCGCTCAGCAGCAGAAGATCATGAAGCTGATGTCCTCCAAGGGCGGCATGCGCAAACTGATGGGTGTTGTGGGCCAGCTCAGCCGCATGATGCCCGGGGGCTTTGGGCGCTGAGGAGGAGCCCGGCACTCGGTCCTCTGAGTTTCAGAGACATCTTATCCTCAGTGGATCCGGCTGTTTCTCCGGATCCCCTGCTGTTGTCTTCCGTATTCCCGTCTTGCTTTCCTTGTCTTTTCTCCTGCTCTTTTTGCACTGCTTACGCTTCCCTTGGCTTGGTGATCACCCTGGATCGGCAGATCTGTGACGGAGATTGCATTTGAAAGCCCCGGGGGATATAATCTACACGCTTTGGAGTGTCCGCCCTGTTTAGGTGCAGATCCCCAGGCGGCGCCCGTTTTGCGGGCATTGCTTTTTTGCTTTTTCACACCTGTGAGGCTTTTATGGTAGTTATTCGTCTGGCGCGTGCCGGTGCCAAGAAGCGTCCTTTCTATCAGATTGTTGTGGCCGATTCCCGCCGTGAACACAATGGAAAGTTCATTGAGCGCCTGGGCTATTTCAATCCCATCGCAAAGGACAAGGATTTCCGCATTGAACTTGACCGGGTTGATTACTGGGTTGAGAGAGGCGCACAGCCCTCTGACCGGGTCAGCTCCCTGATCAAGAGAGCAAGAAGTCAGGCTTGACCGGAAATCTGGCAATGGATGAGATCAGCGAACCTGTGGAACTGGGCCGCTTCGGCTCGGTGTTCGGCGTAAGGGGCTGGATCCGCATTCATTCTTACACCGAGGATCCTGAGAGCATATTCAGCTACGGTCCCCTGTTCATGCGACAGGGCGAGGACCAGTGGCAGCCGGTGAAGGTGCTGGAATGGCGCCGTCACGGTGACGGGTATGTGTGCAGGCTGGAAGGCTTTGACCAGCGGGAGGAATCCCAGTCCTTAACCGGAAGATCTGTCTACGTGGATGAGTCGGCGCTGCCGCCACTGCCTGAGGGTGAGTTCTATCTGAACAGCCTCATCGGCATGCACGTGGTGAACACCGACGGCTATGATTTGGGCGTGGTGCAGGATCTGATGGAGACCGGAGCCAATGATGTTCTGGTCGTCAAGGCAAACGAGAACGATGCCTACGGCAAAAAGGAGCGTCTGCTCCCCCTGGTGCTTGATCACACCGTACTGCGGGTGGACAGCGACCGGAATGTCGTGGAGGTCGTCTGGGACCCTGATTTCTGACAACAGGCGGAGACACTGGTGCGGATCGGCATTGTTACGCTGTTCCCCGGTATGTTTGCGGCCCTGACAGAGTTCGGTGTCACGGGTAGAGCGGTCCGGCAGGGACTGCTGAAGGTGGATTTCTTCAATCCCCGGGATCATGCCACGGACAAATACCGTACTGTGGATGACCGCCCTTTCGGCGGCGGTCCCGGAATGCTCATGAAGTATGACACCCTGAAGCAGGCTGTTGCCACAGCCCGGGAGAACCTGGGCCCCGGAGCCGTCACCGTGTACATGTCCCCCCAGGGCAGAAGGCTGGATCAGACCCAGGTGAGGCGTCTGGCCGGACTTGAAAGCCTGGTAATCATTGCCGGAAGGTATGAGGGCATAGACGAGAGGATCATCAGCACCTTTGTGGACGAGGAACTGTCCATTGGTGATTATGTGCTCAGCGGCGGGGAACTGCCGGCCATGGTCACCATCGACGCCCTGGCGCGGTTTGTACCCGGAGTTCTGGGTGACATGCGCAGCGCAGAGTGCGACTCCTTTGCTGAAGGAATTCTTGACTGTCCCCAGTACACCCGGCCGCCTGAGGCTGACGGCATGAAAGTGCCCGAGGTTCTGCTGAGCGGCTCACATGGTGATGTGGAGGACTGGCGCCTCAGGCAGGCGCTGGGACGGACCTTTGAAAGAAGAAGGGATTTGTTGAAAACCCTAGCTCTGACTGACCGGCAGGAGCGACTCCTGGCCGAATACATCCGCGAAGCGGATGGTCATAAGAAGTAAGGTTGCAGTTTATTCTAGGTAAAGGAAAAAGAAATGAATATTATTGAACAGCTGGAAAAAGAGCAGATGCGCACTGATCTGCCTGCTTTCTGCCCCGGTGACACCGTCAGGGTCAATGTCCGGGTCAAGGAAGGCGAGAAGGAGCGTATCCAGGCCTATGAGGGCGTGGTTATTGCCAAGCGCAACCGGGGCATCAACTCCGCTTTCACCGTGAGAAAGGTTTCCAACGGTGAGGGTGTTGAGCGTGTGTTCCAGACCCACAGCCCGATCATTGAGTCTGTGACCCTGATCCGCCGTGGCGATGTGCGCAGGGCTAAACTGTACTATCTCCGTCAGAGATCCGGCAAGTCAGCACGTATCCGCGAGAAGCTGGTCAGCAAGAATTCTGCAGAGAAGTCAGCATCCTGATCCGGGATCAGGAGCATCGGCGTCAGACGCCGGGAGAAAGGGGACTGTGGTCCCCTTTTCTGATCTTGGAATTGATCTGGGATCCGCTGTTGCTTTGTGCGACATTCGGTCGGGATCCCGGGTTGACCTGCGGAACTGCCCAGAGCATTCCTTCGGCAGACACTCCCCAAAAAAAAGACCGCCCTTGGGGCGGTCACCTCAGAGGTTAATCATTCATATCACTTCTTGGAGGAAGTCTTCCTTCCAGCAGTGGGCTTCTTGGCAGCCGGAGCCTTTTCCCTGGCAGGGGCTGCTGCAGTCTTGGTGGTCTTGGCCGGAGCCTTTTCCTTGGCAGGGGCTGCTGCGGGGGCAGGTGCAGAGGCTGCCTCAGCCTCGTCACTCTGACCGTCGCTGAGACCTACGTTGAGATCCACCAGGGAGTTCTCACCGCCAAAGGGGTTGGTAACATAGCGGTCGGCATTCCAGTCGTTGTCATACTTTTCCTGGCCATCTTCCATGACCAGACGGAAACGATACTGGTACTCGGTCTTCTCTTCGACCTTGACATTGAGGTTATACTTGAAGTCACCGCTCTTCAGCAGTTCCATTTCGATGGGATCCCAGCCGTTGTACTCACACAGCAGAAACACCTGCTTGGCACCCTGGGCTGCTTCCTTGGATACCTTGAAAGTCAGACGGTATTCATTGGAAGTCTTGTTGAATTTCTTTGAGACTGTCATAGTTTTCCATTCCTTGTGGTTATGAAAGCTACATGCCGCACTGAGCCTGCCGGAAATCTGTATGCTTCTGCCAGATCCCGGGATCATCCGCCGCCAGCCATGAACTTGCGGAATGACATGCGGACATGTATATGCGAACGCAATTGCATATTTGCAAATAGCGTAAAAAATACATAATTGTTATTTTACACAATTTTTATTTTGAATTGAAAAAATTTTTTTATTCCAAAAAAAATTTTTTTTCGATTGGATAATTTTTTGTCATAGCCCCTGAAGACGGGAAATGCGCAGGCTTTGCGGCGGATCAGATCGAGTCCGGGATCCGCTGCCCTGAGATGTGACTGCGACGGCGGGGCATCCGATCAGGAGAGAATTTTAAGGGTTGCCGGATCCCGCTTGAGACTGTAGGCCCGGTCTATAATCCTCTCGGTGAAGGCTTTCCGCAGGTAGAACCCCCGGGGTCTGGTCATGACAATGGTGCCGTCCCTTCCCACGGCCTGGGTGAGAGCCCTGCCGTCGGCGGCTTTGGGCCGGATCTGCAGCACGGCGCCGTCCCTGGCGGTGATGGTTTCCACCAGTCCGGTGGCTATTTTCTCCATGTGCTCGTTCCAGTCGGTCCGGAGTTCCAGATCCTCCTGGGGTGTGGGACTCCAGAGAAAGGGGGTGAAGATGATCCGATCGGCCACGGGCACATCCCGGGAGCCGGTGAAGGGCACCCACAGAACTCTTGCCAGTTTGTTCCTGACATTGGAGCCTTCGTAGGTGATGCCGCTGATGTTCATCAGGGGTGCGGCGCAGACAAAGGTGGTTTCCTGGGGATAATACTCACCGTCCAGGGGTATGGTTTTGAGTTCGATACCCAGCTCGGTGAAATCCTGCACCGGGGTGCTTCCGGCGTCTGCTCCCAACTCGGTCTCGATGAGTTGGCCGAACCAGCCTTTATAGTGAAGAAGGCTGGAGGGGACCCGGCCGTGGCGGGCGGCGATTTCCCCCACGGTTCTGCCCGCCAGGGCGAAACAGCGATCCATCAGTTCCTCCACTGAGGACGGGCGGCTGATGTTGGCCATGATGACTGAACTCCTGATGTCTGCTGGATGTTGCTGGAAGGTGAGATGACAGAACTGCTACGCCCCACGGGAAAGGATTTCGGTTCCTGTTTCAGGTGGGATCATATCACGGGTGGCGCCGGCTGTGCCTGGCGGAAGCGGTCGGGGACCGGAGAAGCCATCCGCTCTGCCCGGGCTGGCTCCCAATTTTGGAACGGTTTTCCCGGTCCGGCTTGAGTAATGTACCTTTCTATGGAAAAATTGAGCCCGTCGGTGACGGGCGCGGCAGGCGGCAGGGTGGTGGCAGCCGGGGAGATGCTGCCGGAACTTTTCACCTGCGGGGGAACATGTCCTCTGCTGCTGCGGAGCCATGTCAGGGATCTTTTTTTATGATCCTTTCGGATCTTTTTAACTGTTTAACTGTGGGATGACGCCAGGGTGGAGGCCTGAGTTCTTTGATCGATCAGGAAGGTTACCGCTCCAATGTGGGGATTGTGGTGTGCAACCGGCACGGCCAGGTGCTCTGGGCCCGGCGTATAGGCCAGAACTCCTGGCAATTCCCCCAGGGCGGGCTTGATCCCGGTGAGACTCCTGAGGAGGCTATGTACCGGGAACTGGGGGAGGAACTGGGACTTTCCCGGGGTGATGTGACCTTGCTGGAGCAGTCCAGGTACTGGATCCGCTACAAACTTCCCCGGCGGATGATCCACCGGGAGAGTTCTCCGGTGTGCATCGGTCAGAAGCAGAAGTGGTTTCTGCTGCTACTTTCGGAGGAAAGGGAGCAGAGCATCAGTTTTGACCGCAGCGATGACGCAGAGTTTGATGGCTGGCGCTGGGTGTCCTACTGGTATCCTGTGCGCCAGGTCATTGCCTTCAAGCGGGAAGTTTACCGCAGGGTTCTCAGAGAATTTCTGCCTGCGGCGCAGCAGTGCGGCAGGGCTGCGCCGTGCAGGAGAACATCAGTCGACAGGCCGCATTCCTCGAGGAAGAGCAGATGCTAACACTGCTTCGAAAAATCATTGAAGGTGTCATGGGCGCTCCCTCTCTGGGAGAGGCCATGCGCTGTCTGGTGACCAAGACCAAGGAGTCCCTGCGGGCAGACTGCTGCTCAGTGTATCTGGCCGAGCCTGAGGAGCGGCGCTTCCGCCTTGCTGCCAGTGACGGCCTTTCCCCGGATGCCGTGGGCAGGACTGTGCTACCTTTCGGAGACGGCCTGGTGGGTTTTGTCGGCAGCCGGCAGGAACTGGTGAATCTGGCTGATGCCACGGTTCATCCCTGCTTCAAATACCTTCCGGAAACTGGTGAGGACTGCTACCGATCCTTCCTGGGCGTTCCCATCGCAGATCAGGGCAGGCTGCTGGGGGTGCTGGTGATCCAGCGCCGACAAAGCAGGCGGTTTGACGAAAGCGACGAGTCTTTCATGGTCACCCTGGCGGCCCAGCTGGCCTCCAAGGTTGCCCATGCCCAGATGCTGAACCGGATCCGTGAGGAGCACACTTTCTCCGGGCCTATCCGGGGGATCCCCGCTTCCCGGGGGCGCTGTGTGGCCCGGGCCTGTGTCTGGTACCCCCAGCTGGATCTGGATCATGTGGCTATCTCTCCCACTGAGGATGTGCCCACCCAGGTGGAACTGTTCCGCCAGGCGGTATTCCAGGTGCAGCTTGATCTGGACACCCTGATGTTGCGCATAAGCCAGTCCGGGGTGAAGAAGGAGTCCTCGGAGATCTTTGAGATCTTTGAGATCTACTCCATGATGATCAATGACTCCTCCTTCACCGGGAAGATTGAGTCTGTCATCAGGGAGCGCGGGCTCATGGCGGTGTCAGCCGTGAAGATTGTCTGTACGGAGCTCATGGAGAGCCTCACCACAGGCGGGTCCTCCTATATCCGGGAGCGGTCGGTGGATATAAGGGATATTGCCCAGCGGCTCCTGAGCAAGCTTTCCCACAACCAAGCCAAGGCCTTTGATCCTGACAGCCCCATGATCCTGGTGGCGGAGGAGGTTTCCGCCTCCCTGCTGGTGGAGATCCCCTCAAAGATCCTGAAGGGCGTGATCTCCGTGAAGGGATCGGTGAATTCCCATGCCGCCATCATGGCCCGTTCCCTGAGCATTCCGGCGGTGATGGGCGTGGAGATCCCCGTGGACGCTCTGGACGGCAGAACTCTGGTGCTGGATGGCACCAGGGGAGAGATCATTGTGGATCCTAACCAGGCGGTGCAGGAGGAATACCGTGAGGTGATCAGCCGCAGCCGCCATATGCAGGAATTGGCGGAGAAGGAGTTCTGCCAGCCGGCGGTGAGTTCGGACGGGCAGAGGATCCTGGTGGGCCTCAACGCCGGTCTGAACGTGGGCATGAAGGATGAGGAGAAGTGCCACCTTGACGGAGTCGGACTGTACCGCTCCGAGATCCCCTTTCTCCTGCAGAACTCCTTTCCCACTGAGCAGGAGCAGCAGGGTTTTTACAGTGAGTTTCTGACAGCCTTCAGGAATATCCCTGTGTGCATGCGCACCCTGGATGTGGGCGGTGACAAGCAACTCCCGTACTTCCGGTATCAGGAATCCAATCCGGCCCTGGGCTGGCGGGGGATCCGCATGACACTGGACAACCAGTCCATCCTCCTGTCCCAGTACAAGTCCATGCTCCGGGCGGCGGAGGATCTCAACAACCTGAACATTATGATCCCCATGGTCACTGCTGTGGATGAGGTGAGGCGCGCCCGGGAACTGCTGGAAACCGCCTTCCAAGAGGTGTCCGAAGAGGCCAGGGCTGCGGGCCGGGAACTGGTGATGCCCAAGTTCGGCGCCATGATCGAGGTGCCCTCCATGCTGTTCATCATGGAGGATGTGGCTCCCCTGGTGGACTTCTTTTCCATTGGCACCAATGATCTGACCCAGTACATTCTAGCCGTGGATCGGAGCAATTCCCGGGTGTCACAGTTATACAGCCCCTATCATCCGGCGGTTCTCCGGGCACTCCGGGAGATAGCCCGGAAGAGCAGAGAACTGGATCGGAAGGTTGAGGTCTGCGGCGAATTGTGCGGTGAGGTTTTCGGCATGATGCTGCTGGCGGCCTTTGGATACAGGGTTTTCAGCATGAATCTCAGCAGTATTGCCCGGATCAGGTACGTGGCCCGGCGGATCGATATAGGACGGGTCACGGAGATGACCGACCGGAATGATCTGAAGGACATTCCCGCGCTGATGCAGGAATTCACCGGGTACATGGATGAACTAGGTCTGCAGCGCTTTGTGGCTGACTGAGCCCTGACGCATTCGAGGATCCGGCCTGCACTTTTTCACGCCGTGCAGGCTTTCGCAAGGAGAATTTCACATGAGGCAGTATCTGGATCTGATGGAGCGGATCCTCAATGAGGGAACCCCCAAGGGGGACCGCACCGGAACCGGCACACTTTCCCTTTTCGGCTGTCAGATGCGGTTTCCCCTCAGCCAGGGATTCCCGCTGGTCACCACGAAGAAACTGCATCTGCGTTCAATCATCTATGAATTGCTGTGGTTCCTGAAGGGCGACACCAATATCAGGTATCTCACCGATCACAAGGTCACCATATGGAACGAGTGGGCGGACGAGAACGGCGATCTGGGCCCGGTGTACGGACACCAATGGCGTCACTGGGACACCTGCGACGGCAGGACTGTGGATCAGATAGCCGCTGCTGTTGATCTGATCAGAAATGATCCCGACTCTCGTAGGATCATTGTCTCCGCCTGGAATGCCGGTGAACTGGACAAGATGGCTCTGGCACCCTGCCATGCGCTGTTTCAGTTCTATGTGGCCGGAGGACGGCTGTCCTGCCAGCTTTACCAGCGTAGCTGTGATTTTTTTCTGGGTGTTCCCTTCAACATTGCCAGTTATTCCCTTCTCACTCTTATGATGGCCCAGCAGTGTGATCTCCAGCCTGGGGATTTCGTCTGGACCGGTGGTGACGTCCATCTGTACTCCAATCATCTGGAGCAGGCGCGTCTGCAGCTTTCCCGGGAGCCCCGGCCCCTGCCTCAACTGGAGATCCTGCGCCGTCCGCCCACCATCTTTGATTATGAATTTGAGGATTTTGCTGTTGTGAACTATGATCCCCACCCGGGGATCAAGGCACCGGTGGCAGTATGAGGCGCAGATCGTAGGACACCCCGGCGGTCGGGCAGATCCCGGATCGGCAGGTTTATTGATTGCAGGAACAGGAGCGCAGACGTGGCAGAGGGAGCTCCCTACACTTCCCAGGAACTGAACCGCATCCGCTGGCAGTGCCGCCGGGGGATGAAGGAGTTGGATCTCCTCATTGAGCAGTTCTTCGAGGACAGTTTCAATGCCCTGACGGCAGAGCAGCAGAAGACTTTCGTGCGCATGCTTGAGGAGTCGGATCTTTCCCTTTTCCGCTGGCTGCTCCGGGGTGAGTCTCCGTCTGATCCGTCTTTTGCGGAGCTTATTGAGATCATGCGTAGCCGCTACGCCCGGCGCATACAAGGCTCCGGCTCAGATGAGTGATCGCCCGCGGCGGTACTGTGGTGTTCAAGGACAAAGCGAGGTTGTTATGAAGAAAATTTGTGTTGCCGGTGCCGGATATGTCGGTCTGTCCCTGGCAGTGATGCTGGCCAACGGAAATCAGGTCCGGCTGCTGGAAATCAACCCCGCCCGGGTTGAGCTGGTCAATCAGCGCCAGTCACCCATTACTGACGAGTACATTTCCAGATATCTCCAGGAGAAAAAACTGGATCTGGTGGCCACATCCGATCCCGAAGCTGCTCTGAAGGATGCGGAGATTGTGCTGGTGGCAACCCCCACCAATTATGATCCGGAGGAGAATTACTTCAATGTGGATTCGGTGGTGGACGTTATTCAGAAGGCGGTGAAATATGCCCCCCAGGCCCAGATAGTGGTGAAGAGCACGCTGCCGGTGGGCTTCATAGAGAAGACCCGGGCGGATCTGGGTATCACCAATCTGCACTTCTCACCTGAGTTTCTCCGGGAGGGCAAGGCCCTCTATGACAATCTCTATCCGTCAAGGATCATCATCGGAACGGATGACGAGGACTTTGGTCGGCAGTATCTGGATCTCCTGGCGTCGGCAGCAGAGAAGGATCGCAGTGACATTCCCTGCCTGATCATCAAGCCGACCGAGGCAGAGAGCGTCAAACTGTTTGCCAACACCTATCTGGCAATGAGGGTGTCCTTTTTCAATGAACTGGACACTTATGCCGCATCCAAGGGGCTCAGCACCGGGGATATCATCCGGGGTGTATGCCTGGATCCTCGGATTGGCGATTTCTACAACAATCCCTCCTTCGGCTATGGCGGTTACTGCTTGCCCAAGGACACCAAGCAGTTGCTGGCCAACTACCGTGATGTGCCGAGCACCATGATCCGGGCGATAGTTGACTCCAACTCGGTGCGCAAGGACTATATCGCCTCTGAGATTGTCAAACGACATCCCCGGGTGGTGGGCGTGTACCGCCTGGTGATGAAGTCCGGATCTGACAATTTCCGGTCGTCATCCATCCAGGGGATCATGAAGAGGATCAAGGCCAAGGGCATTGAGGTTGTGGTTTACGAGCCCATCATGAAGGAGGATTTCTTCTTCAACTCCCGGGTGGAGCGGGATCTGGCGAAGTTCAAGGCAGACTGCGACCTGATTGTGGCAAACCGGATCACGGATGAGATCCGGGATGTGAGGGACAAGATCTACACCCGGGATCTGTTCTCCAGTGACTGACACTGGCAGGTACGGCGCCGCATGGGGGCGGTGCTGCAGAGAGTCGGCTCCAGCGGAGCCAGATGGTGGCACTGTTTCCCGTGCCTTTCTGCTGGCTTGGGTGTGTGACATTCCGTGAAGCTCATGATCCTCGGCGCTGGAGGGCAGGTCGGCCGGTGTATCAGTGATCTTTCCGGCTTCCGGGGTATCGAGTGCATTCCTTTGACTAGGGGTGAACTGGATATCTGTGATTTGGCAGGACTCCGGGAGGCGGTGGCTGAGCTTGCGCCTGATGTGGTGCTGAATGCGGCTGCCTGCACGGATGTTGAGCGTGCGGAGAGGCCTGAAAGCCGCAGCGAGGTTTGGTCGGTCAATGCCAGTGGGGCTGAAAACGTAGCCCGGGCTTCCGCTGATGCAGGCGCACCGGTGATCCATCTGTCCACCGATTATGTCTTTGACGGCACCGGCACCGCTCCCTATTCAGAGGATGACACTCCCTCTCCCCTGAATGTGTATGGCATGGCCAAACTTGAGGGTGACCGTCTGGTGGCGGCTGCCAATCCTCGCCATCTTATCCTCCGGAGTTCCTGGATCTTCTCCCCCTACAGCCGCAATTTTGTTCGCACCATGCTCAGGCTCATGGGAGGCCAACGCGAGATCCGGGTTGTGGATGATCAGGTGGGAGGTCCCACCAGTGCGTCAGATCTGGCTAGAACGGTGCTCCTTTTGTGCTGTGCCATTAGGGACGTTCATGATTTTGGTGCCTGGGGACTGTACAATTATGCAGGCAAGCCAGACGTGAGCTGGTTTTCTTTTGCCTCCTTTATCCGCCAGACGGCTGTGTCAGAGGGACTTCTCCGGGAGGTTCCGGATCTGGTGCCCATATCTTCCCGGGAATATCCCTCCGGAGTGCGCCGCCCGTCCAGTTCAAGGCTTGATTTGAGCCGCATTCGTTCCGTTTTCGGACTCCCGCCTTCAGACTGGCAGCATGAGATCAGGTGTCACCTTGCCGCCTATCTGGGGCAGGGGTGAAATTCATCTGAATATCAGCAGAGTCATGAAATGCAGGACGGCGCCCGAAAGCGCCGCCACTGCTGTGTTCTGTTTCTGTTGTCAGATGGAGTCTGTTACTTCTGCTGCTTTTCCTTGTGCTTGACGATGAGGCGGACCACTTTGTCCAGAAGCACATCCACAGCTGCGTAGAGATCTTCCCCCACTGCCTCGGTGTGATATGTGTCACCCACCACCTCGACCACTGCCTCGGCCTTCTGCTCAAGTTTTTCAACCGACAGTGTCACCAGGATCTCCTTGATGCCTTCAGCCTGTCTTTCCAGTTTGGAAAACTTGTCATGAACAAAGTCATTCAGCGCATTGGTCAGCTCGATGTTGCGGCTTTTTACTGTAATCTGCATAAGCACTTCCTTATTGTTTTCCAAAATATACAAGACCGGTCTGACCTCCGGAGGCGGCAGGCATAAGCCTGTCTGTTTCCGCCGAAAGTCGTTGCCAGAGGATCTAGGATCTTGTGCTGGCAACCACAGTCTCATCTGTATGTTATCCTAACGGCCACCTGTAAAGGCAAACTGCTTTCACATAATTTGACACAGCCGGAAAAACTGGCCCTGCTCCAGGAGAGGCAGTTCTGTTTTCCCATGACCGGTGTTGGTGTTTCACAGTTTTTCCGGCGGGGATGTGCTACTATCTCCTGTGACGGATTGGTTCCAGGCCTGCTTCTGACGGTGGGTTCTGAGCGTCCGGATCAGGAGTTCTTTTGGGACCGCATGTTGCGGATCCGGAACTGAGCAAAACCTGATCTGGCTGATCTCTCTTCTCTGAGGAACATTCACGGAAATTTATGGAACTTGTAGTTGTTAGCGGAAGATCCGGTGCCGGAAAGACGGTTGCCCTCCGTTGCATCGAGGATCTTGGATATTATTGCGTGGACAACCTTCCGGTGGCGTTGCTGCATGATCTGGTGCGGGTCTCGGCGGGGCAGTATGAGCGCATAGCTGTGAGTATTGACGTGCGCAATCTTCCGGCGGATTCCTTTTCAGTCCATGAGATCCTCATGAAACTGAGGGAGACGGCGGATCTCAAGGTCACCAGTCTTTTTATAGACGCTGACGACAGTATCCTCATCAAGCGCTATTCCGAGACCAGGAGGATCCATCCTCTCACCAAACTGGCCAATTACACTCTGGAACAGGCCATCATTTATGAATCCAGCCTTCTTGCCCCGCTGGCCGTTTATGCAGATCTGAGAATTGATTCCAGCAATCTCAATGTTTACGGACTGAACGAAATTGTTACGGACCGCCTTATCGGTGTGAAATCCCGGGAGATTGTTCTGGTTTTTGAATCCTTCGGTTTCAAGAACGGAATTCCCAAGGATGCAGATTTTATTTTTGACGCTCGCTTTCTTCCCAATCCCCACTGGGTTCCCAAGCTCAGGGCTCTCACCGGGCTTGATCAGCCAGTGATTGACTACCTGAAATCCAAGGATTCGGTTCTGGATTATGTGAACCAGATTGAGATTTTTCTTAACACCTGGCTGCCCCAGATTGAGAGAAACAACCGCAGTTATCTGACAGTTGGGATTGGCTGCACCGGAGGACAGCACCGCTCAGTGTTCATAGCCCAGCAACTGGCAGACCGATTCAGGGCCCGCAACAAGAATGTTCAGCTGAGACATTTGACACTGGAAAAGAAGACTGGTCCGTCCTGATCAGGGGGTGTTTCAGATATGAAGGAGGGAGATGTTCTGCTTCTGAATGCTGAATGCATCAACGATCTTGGCTTTGGGGTCTTCAATCATGCTGGAACCAAGGTTTTTGCCTATGGTGTCCTTCCGGGTGAACAGGCGGAACTGGAGATCAGCGCTGTCCACCCCACATACTGTGAGGCGAAACTGCGGAAGGTGCTCCTGCCAAGTCCTTATAGGATTATCTCTCCCTGCGTTCATGAGTCCTGTGGCGGCTGCCAGTTTTCCTGCATGAGTTACCCCGCTCAGCTTGCTTTCAAACGCAGCAGAGTCAGCCGTGCTTTTTACTCGGCAGGCTTGTCCCTTCCTTTTGATGTTCCTGTATGTGCTGGCATGGATTCTGCCAGGGGTTACCGTAACCGGAGTATTTATTATGTGAGGAGCATTGAAGGCCGCCCTCGTGCTGGAATGTTCGCCAGTAAGTCCCACACGCTGATCCCGATTGATGATTGCATGATGGAAGCCGACTGGGTGAGTTCCTTTAACCGTCAGATATTGTCCTGGGCCGAAGAATGCGGGGTTGCCCCCTATTCTGATGGAAACAATAGCGGGATCCTTAGGGCGGTGATCTGCCGTACCGGATACCTGACAGGTCAGCGTATGGGAGTGCTGGTGGTTACCTCAGCAGATTTTCCCGGAAAGGATCGTCTGTCGGTTCTGGCATCGGAGGAAGGGATTGATTCGCTGTACCTCAATATCAACGGTGCCGTAGGCAATGCAGTCTTTGGAGCCGGTTTTGAACTGGTGCATGGCGTTCCTGAGATCACCACCTCCCTCTGCGGATTGGATTTTTTCCTTGGTCCGCGTTCCTTTTGGCAGCTGAACAGCAGTCAGTTTGAGAAGTTGTGCTGCCGGATAAGAGATTTCGCTGAACTGAGCGGCAGGGAGACGGTTTTCGACCTTTACTGTGGGGCAGGGGCCATAGGTCTCCTTCTGGCAGCATCATGCAGCAAAGTTTACGGCATTGAAATCATCGATGAGGCTGTGACTTTAGCCCGCAGGAATGCCATGCAGAACGGAATCGAGAATGCGTTTTTTTTCACCGGAAAAAGTGAGAGCGTGTGTCAGAAACTGCTCGCTGAGGGGATCAGACCTGATCTTGTGGTGGTGGATCCGCCACGTAAAGGATGTGACCGTGATCTTCTTAGGTCTATAGCAGTTGCTGAACCTAGCAGGATTGTATATGTGTCCTGCTGTCCTGAAACCCTGGCAAGGGATCTAAAATATCTTTCATCAGAGTATGGTTACCGAGTTGAGAAATTAGAACTTTTTGACTTTTTTCCTGGAACATCGCATGTTGAGACTGTAGTTTTACTGTCAATGGAGAATTAGGGAGCGGTAATAGTTTTTTCTTTTTTTTTTTTTTTTTTTTTTTTTTTTTTTTTTTTATTCAATAAATGTGCGAGCTGTGATGGTTTATGCTGAAGATATCAAGAACGTGCTTTGATTTCTTTTCTAAATCCATAATTATATCCTTAATATGTTTGTATATAATACTGTTTGTCTTTTGTAATTCAAAACAATCATTATTCCTACAAGTGTTGAACTAAAAATGAAAGGTGGTGATATGAATGAAATAAGAAACTTACTATCCGCTCATAGACCATGTAGGTAGTATGGAACCTCCGTAAGAGATTGATTTCTCAATAGATATCATGTTTGCAGAAGAAGATTTGGAACTTTTTTTACTAAGGAGAATTGTATGGATATTTCAGAGGTTACAGAACTCCTTGATAACGGTGAAAAAGTGGATATTGAGTGTAAAGAGTCTGACAGTAATCTTTCCAAGTCTATATGGGATACCTATTCTTCTTTTGCAAATACAAATGGTGGTTATATATTATTGGGAATCAAAGAAGATAAGAAAAAGAAGTTACCTGAGGAAAGGTTTCAGATTCAAGGAATCAAGAATTATGAAACTCAGGTCAAAATTTTTTGGGATACCATTAATAGTGACAAGGTTAATAAGAATATCCTGAGGGATGAGGATGTTCAGATAGTTAAAATTCCATCTACTTCCCTGGCCGTTGTTTCAATTCATGTTCCCCGTGCAGATTATAATAACAGACCGGTATTTATAAATGGAAATCCCTACAAGGGAACATTTAAAAGAAATCATGAAGGTGATTATCATGCCTCTGAAGACGAAGTTAGGGCAATGCTTCGTGATCAGGAATCTGAAGGAAATGATGGAATAGTTCTAGAACATTATGGTATGGACGACATTGATTCTGAGACTCTGAGCCGTTATAGAATCATGTTTCAAAATAAAAATCCAGATCATGTATGGAATCAGCTGGATAACAAGCAGTTTCTTACAATGCTTGGAGGGTATAAGAAAGATCGCAATAAAGGGATTGAATATCTTACTATAGCAGGACTGCTAATGTTTGGCAAAGGACTTTCGATCAGAGAAAGATTCTCTAATTTGATGATGGATTATAGAGATGAAAGTAATGCAACAGACGAGATGCGTTGGGTTGACCGGGTAACATATGACGGTACGTGGGAGAATAATCTTTTTAATTTTTTTATGAAAGTCTCCCCCAAATTATCAGCAGATCTTAAAAAACCGTTTGTTCTCGATAATCAGCAGCGGGTAGATGATACGCCAATCCATAAGGCGATCAGGGAGGCGTTCGTTAATATGATAATTCATTCTGATTATCTGCTTGATGCTGGGATACTTAAGATACTTAAGAAACGGGATGAGTTTATATTTACAAATCCAGGTGTTCTTAAGCTTTCTGTAGAAGAAATTTTTAAGGGAGGAAACTCAAAGTCAAGAAATCCCAATATGCAGTTAATGCTGCGCATGATCGGCTTTGGCGACAATGCCGGGTCGGGTATTCCGACGATTCTTAATGCGTGGAAGCAAGCTGACTGGGTAGAGCCGGTCTTATGTGAAGACTCTCATTTAAATCAAGTCACTCTTAAGCTTAAGACATTAGCAACCTGGACGAATTCTGTTAATGAATTACATGATAGTATTGCGTACTTGCCGAATGTAACTGAAGAGAGTCTGAGGACAATAAAGAATGCTCTATCAATCTATAATTTAGGGATATCACCGGATGTTCATGCAAATCTGACGGAAGTTGCGAGTGCTATTTCTATTGCTGTGAAGGCATCTTATCAGTCGGATTTTTCAGGATTATCCGAAGCCGTTTTCCGATTTAAAGAAATAAGCAAATTATCAAAGTGTACTAGCGAGAATATAAAAAAACTGGCATCATTAATATCAGATAATTTGAAATTGTGCATAGAATTACCAGTTTCGGATAAGGGGTCAACGAAAAAATCAGCGGATTCGGATAAGGGATCAGCAGAAAAACCGTGTTCTGACGAAAAATCAGCGGAAAAATCAGTGGATTCTGGTGAGGGATCAGCAGAAAAACCTTGTTCTGACGAAAAATCAGCGAAAAAATCAGTGGATTCTGGTGAGGGATCAGCAGAAAAACCGTGTTCTGACGAAAAATCAGCGAAAAAATCAGCGGATTCTGGTGAGAAATCAGCAGAAAAATTGCATCCTGAAGAAAAAACAGTGGAAAAATTGCCGTCTGATGAAAAAAGAGTCGATACGGATAATAATTTTGAGGATCGTGCATGTGGACTTACGCGGAGACAGAAGGAAATTATTACCATGCTGGAAGATGGCGGTGAGTTTACTACTGATACTATTGCCGAGGCGATTGGATTAAAAGGTCCAAGAACTAGACAAATTTTGAAAGAACTTGTTGAACTTGGAATGATAGTAAGTCTTGGTACGACAAAAGGACGTAGATACCGCAGGAAATGTAGTTCTCTAACCGTCTTTGGTCAGTAAAATTTTTTAATTTTTTTCTTCCTAAGAAAATCAGTGCTGATTAAAAAAATTAGGCACTAATTCCTTCTGCACACAGTTCTGAAAGAAACAGAATTAAGAAAAAATACTGACCAATGACGGCTCTAAGATTATAGGTTGAGAAATTGTAGTAGAAAAAACCTGCCGCATAGGTGAGGTCGTTCAGGTTCTGGCTATCACTGTTTATGTCTTCTTTGTCGATGAATTTCGATCAGATCGTCAATCGCCACATCTGGATCAAACGTGTGAAAAGCCATATAATTGCTCTTCATGGTCTTTGCCGGTGCCTGGCGGTAGATTCTCTTGCTCTGCTCGCCTCGTGTACAGGCCCAGTAGCGATACAGATAACCAATCCAGTACAACACTTCCGGAGAATATTTTTCCCCATCTGTATCCAGCGTCTTTTCATCCTTCAGTTCATCAATCAGATATTCTTCTCCCATCCACTGCAGCTTATTGTAGGGAGAATCCAAATGCTCAGCTACCTCTGAATTCATGAAATCACGGATGAAGCCTTCACTAGCGTAGGCGGTAGAACGCTCAAACATACGACCTTGGATATCACAAAGTTTTAATTGAATGCTATCCATGATCCTTACCTCCTGGCTTCCTTCAGAATTTCGTCGAAGAACTGGCCTTCTCTGCGATAATCTCTACAGATTTCATTGGCAAGATTAACGCCTTTCACGCGATTTGATTTACTCAGATCCCGGAGAAAATTACGCTCCAGATGAGATAGCTCAATCTCCGTTTCAATTTTCGCATGCTCACAAGCCTTCTCGGTAATCGCAACAAACTGCTCTCCCAGCTGCAAGGCAGACAGGCTCATGACAAGTGCTTTGTCCGTAATGTTTCCCAGGAAGAAGTTATCCAATACATAGAACATTCTGTCATTGGCGATGCTGCCTACAACCACATCATAACCTTTTGACATTGCAGCATAGTGCTCGTAAAGAGATGTCCCTCTCGCTTCGTCCATCTTGCCCCGGTTATAAGCCACAAGCATCGCCCATTCCAGATCAGGCTTTACATTCAACACACGCAACCCAGTCATATCCAAGCTGATAACATAGAACTTTGACTCCTCAAAATCACTGATCAACGTCAATGGCTGATAGGGCTCCGTCCCCATATAGAACCCTTTGCCAAAATCACAGCGTTCTCTGCTTATCGGAGCAATGGGACCTTTGATGCCAGATTTGGAACCATGATACAATAACGATTTTTCAGAGCTGCCGCTTACATTCACAACACTTTTCTCAATCTTCTTTCGAATAATATCTTCCAAATCGATGTTTCTTTCCTTACAGATATCGTACAAGCGAAGTTGAGCTGCCTTGTACGGCTGAGAATGTCCGTTTTCCCACCGGTTCACGGTTGTATAGGAGATGCCGATCAACCTAGCCAAATCTTCCTGACTTGCGTTCAACCGGTTTCTGATTTCAAGAATAAGATCCTTCACGCCCAGCCTCCGACATAACATTTGCTATGTCTGTATTATAGTGTTTGCTATATCGAAAGTTAATTCAAACAAAATCTGCGCAAAAACAAGATTTAGGAACTAAAAATTAGGACGTTTCCTAAACAATCAATGATGCACTAAACGTGTATAAGGTCTGAAATGTTTTTCAGAACCCCCCTAAGCCTCTTGGCCCTTAGGCATGTTCCAGGGGAGGAGGTCGTCAAGGATTTCGTCGGGGATACAGTGGGATTTGTATCCGATGACCGAGCCCCGATGCGTCCGACATGATGAACGCATCTTCGTTCATGTCGTTCTCTGCCAGGATCTTCAGGGGGAGCATTG
>ERZ842401.96-NODE-96-length-110203-cov-16.213522_pt1 | contig 110203 bp, 94 predicted proteins | sample MGYA00521270_ERZ842401 | MGnify/ENA primary metagenome ERZ842401 (study PRJEB31892, sample SAMEA3878208) | bioreactor metagenome | biome: Moose rumen | place: Sweden | collected 2011-10 | study: EMG produced TPA metagenomics assembly of the PRJEB12797 data set... | reverse complement strand
AAAAAGAATTGCTGGAAGCGTTCGAGTCAAATATCCACATTTTCCTGATAATCGATGAATTGAGTTACGAGCAGAAAGAAACGATAAAAAACATCATTACATCTTTCAAAGTTGAGAACGGGAATCCTGCCGTTTTCGATGCCACGGTCGTGAAACTGGTTCAGAAAATCAGTTTTGTTGATAAAGACTTTGAGTATGCTTTGACGGCGCAGTAACGCGGAGATGAAAATGGAAATAAAACAAATTCCGTTGTCGAAATACCAACGGGAAATAATGAAAGAATTTTATGGCATAAAGCCAACAAAAGTTGTCGCTAAAAATAAAGAATCTTCTTATGCTCAAACTTATGCAAATATGTTTGAATTAACTCTAGTGAAGGATTTTTACAAGGCAACAAATTTAATTTCTGAATCAATTAGGAACTTATTGTCTTCTCTTTATATTTTTCCAGAATATGTATATTCTTCAACTGTCAAGCAGAAATTACTCATTCCAATTGAGCATTATAAATCTGTTGATTTTATTCTTATGAATGCAAATGATTTTAGTATTCATACTATAAAATTTAAAAATCCATCGTCAAAGGAAAAGGCTGATGAGTATATAGATAATTTCAGAAATACTAAAAAATATTCTGATTTATTTTGTACGGAAGATAAAAACGGATATTTGGTTATGCTACCGATAAATCAAGTAGTTTTATGGGCAAAAAAGAATTTTCAACTTAGTTTAGATTATAACGAAGTAAAAAGTTATTATCAGCAGTTGTTTTAAAAACACCATGAACGCCCCACCTCCCAAAAAAAAACGCCCGCCATTTCTGACGGGCGTTTCACCTTTTACTGATGCGACTTTATGCCAGGCAAGCGTCCAATTCGGCGGAAATCTGCTTTTTGTCAAGATTTTGCCCGATGATGCAGAGTTTAATCATGCGGTCGCCCACGGTTTCGTCCCATTCCTTTTTGATTTCGGGATTTTCGGCAAGGATTTTCTCCTGCTCTTTTTTGGGCGCGCTTGCAATCCACTGACCGCTATAGCCCGCAGAAATCTGCCTTCCGCTCGTCTCGAAGACATAAGCCATTTCTTCTTCGTCGCTGAACCACACCAAGCCCTTGCTTCGGATAATGTTGCGTGGCCATTTGCTCGCGTACTCATCGAGTTTTTGGCGGTCGAATGGCTTTCGGCGGTAATAGATGAAAGTTCCGATTCCGTACTCATCTTCGCTTTCGCCCTCGTGCCTGTGTTCGTGGTGATGGTGGTGATGTCCGTGTTCATCTTCGCCATGCTCGTGATGATGCTCATGCTCGTCGTCATCTTCATCTTCATCGTGGTGATGGTGATGCTCATGCTCTTCGTGTTCATCGTCATGCTCGTGGTGATGATGTCCGTGTTCTTCATGCTCATCATCATCGTCGTCCTCAATCTCGCCTTCTTCAAGCTGCTTGCACCAACCTGCGCTCGCATAAACCGTTTCAAATTCAAAACTGTTCGTGGCGAGAATGTCGGCGACAGGCACATCACCGTGGCTCGTTTCGATAATCTTTACGCCAGGGTGCAAGACTTCGATGACTTTGCGGACTTTCTTGAACTGGGCTTCCGTGACCAAATCTTTTTTGTTGATGACGAGCGTCGAGCAGAACTCAATCTGCTGAACGAGAAGGCTTTCGATGTCCTCTTCGCCAATCGCCTCTTTTGCAAGAAGTTTGTCGCCGCCCGCAAATTCGTCAACAAGGCGAGCCGCGTCAACCACGCCCACAACATTGTCGAGCGTGCCGTTTTTAATGAGCTGGAGTTCCTGCGCAATCGGCATTGGCTCGCAAACGCCACTCGCCTCAATCATAATGTAGTCGTATTTTCCCGTTTTAATCAGATTTTCGATATTCTGTGCGAGCTGACTTTTGAGCGTGCAGCAGATACAACCGTTCGTGAGCGGAACAATGTCGCTCGTGTCGGTGATTTTTGCGCCGTCAGCGATGAGCCGCGCGTCAACATTCACTTCGCCGATGTCATTCACGATAACGGCGACCTTGTAGCCTTCCTGATTGTTGAGGACTTTGTTGAGCAAAGTCGTTTTTCCCGCTCCGAGATAGCCGCAGAGCAATGTCATTGGCGTGAGTTTTTTTGCCATTTTAGATTCTCCTAGAAAATTTTTGATTTTATGTTTCTTAATCATTGTTCAATATACAAAAAAATCGCTTAATCGGCAATTTTTCATACGCCGAGTTTTTTTTGACTTCCGTAAATCGAGCGTCCAAAGTTTGCAAAAAACGCAACCGCGCAAACGACAACCGTTGCGGGGAGATTTTCTGCGCCAAAGCATTCAAAGCCGATGAGAATGGGAGCGAGAAACGTGTTTGTTGCGCTTCCAAAAAGCGCGGAATAGCCAAGCGCGGCAACGAATTCGGGAGGAAGACTAAGAAAAGTCGCGACCGCCGCTCCAAGACTCGACCCGATTGCAAAAAGCGGCGTGAGTTCTCCGCCTTGAAATCCTGCCGAAAGCGTAAAAACCGTAAGGACGAGTTTCAAAATCCAGTCGTATGCAAAAATGTCTCCGCCTTGAAGAGAAGCGTGCGTGATTTCTTCTCCAAAGCCCGAATATCTGCCGCCGTGCAAAAAAATAAACGCGAGAGAAAGAATCGTTCCGCACAAAAACGAGCGGACAACGGGATTTTTGAAAGTGCGCGAAAGAAATCGCTTTGTGTGTTTGAGCGAAACCGAAAAAAATGCTCCAGAAAGTCCAAAAAGAAGCCCCAAAAGAAGAAGTTTCCAAAGCAGATTTGGCGTGAATTTGACCGCGTGAACCCAAACGTGATAGCCAGAAAGTCCAAAATAGTGCGCCACCAGTTGCGCAGAAAACGCGCTCACAACAGCGGGAAAAAGCGACTTGTATTTGAGTTCTCCGCAGACCAAAACTTCGAGCGAGAAAAAAATTGCCGCAAGTGGCGTTTGAAAAAGACCTGCAAATCCTGCCGCAATTCCGCACACGATAAACGTGTCGCGGCTGTTTTGAAAAAGCGGCGAGATTTTCTTAAAAAGCCTTCCGAGTTGGTCGCCGATTGTGGCTCCAATTTGAACCGCAACGCCCTCTCGTCCCGCGCTTCCGCCGCATAAATGCGTGAGCCAAGACGAAATCATCACGAGCGGAGCTAATCGAAGTGGAACGGACGCTTTTTCTTCCGCCGCTTCAAAAACAAGATTCATTCCGCGCTCTGTTCCTTTGCCAAATTCTTTGTACAAAAGAGCGATAAAAATGCCCGCAAGCGGAAGAAACGACGTTAAAACGACGGGATTCGACAACCGCGTTTTTGTTACAAACGCAAGTCCCGACGCAAAAATGACTTCCACAAGACCTATCGCAATTCCCAGCGGAAGCGCGACGAGCGACAAAATTCCCACCGTTCTGTAAGACTCGATTGACGTTAACACTCTGCGCTCGTAATGCCGAACAAAACTTTCACCTTCCCAACTTTTTCGCAATTCTTCGGAGTCTTCGTCGTTGAATTTTGCCAGTGCTTTTATCAAAACGGACTTTGAAAAATCCGCGCCGCTTCCCGTGTCCCTTGAAACGAGCGGAGCGTGCAGTTCTTCTTTTTCGTTCATCGTAGCATTTCCTTGTAGATTTTGTAGACTGAACCACAGTTGTGGCAAAACACTTCAAGCGGGTCGGTGTCATGCTCAAAAATATCGTTTAATTCGTCTTTTCCCAACGCGCGGATTTTTTGTGCAAATTTTTCTGCGCTACACGGGCAATCAAAAATAACGCTTCTTGAAAGGATTATTTTTGGCTCAAAATCTTTGAAAATGCTTTGAATCGCGTTTTCCGCCGATTCACCCGACGCGATTATTTTTCCGATTGATTTTGATTTTTTGAGAGCGATTTCGATTTGTTCCGTAAGCCACTCGTCTTCTTCGTCCGTTTCTTCTTCGATTTTGTTTCCGCCTGTTCGTGCGATTTTTTGCAAAAAAATGCCGCCCGCTCCAATGATTCTGCCTTTTTTGTCAAATTGAACGGAAGTCGAAAACGCCGTTTTTGTTTGCTCGCTTTGGTCAAAATACCAAGCGAGGTCTTGCGCGATGTTCCGATTTTTGATTTCGACTGAGCCAGTTTGCGCTTCTTTCATTCCTTCTCCAAAGCGAGAGAGCGTGAGAAATCCGTTTCCAAAAAACGGCGACAAATCCCAAGATTCTGGTGGCGTGGAAACTGGAATAGGATTTGTGAGCAAAAATCCTCGAACGTAGCCCGTAGAATCCGCTTCCGTTTGAAAGCCCGCGCATTTTCCGTCCGTTTCGTATCGAAGCGTTACATGCTCTCTTCCTTTCATCGTTGGAATCAAAAGGGCTGTTGAAAGAAGCGCGTGTCCCAACGCAAGCGACTCAAGAATTCCGAGCGAATGATTTTCTCGCATTTGGTTCAAAAGGCGCGGAGCGGAAAGAAACGCGCCTCGAAATTTTCCGCCAGAAAGAATGAACATCGTCATTCCATCTTCCGTTGCTTTTTTTAATGAATCGAGCAATTCAAAATCTGTAATTTCTTTTTTTAGCATGAACACATTATAAAAAAAGGCACGTTTTTTTTGTAGACGCAACTCGATTTTTGCTAAAAATGGACAAACGACCGATTATCGCCGATAATAAAACTTGTTTAGAAATGTGACCTGAGCGATAGATTTTCTGCGCGGGTTGATTGTAAAAAAATCTTTGGAGAAGCAAATGTATAAAAATCGAAGGCGGTTCGCGCTCATTTCGATAAATGTGGTTGCCGCCGTCATTTTTACGGTAATTGCGGTTTCGGTCGCTCCCCAGACAAAAATCAACGATTATCGCACGTATTCAAATCTGTTTCCGATGTGCGTTACCGCAGTGCTTTTTGGAATATTGATGTTTGCGAGCATTTCGATTTTTCAAAACACGCGCGAACGAATCGAAAAAAAAGCAATGCAAACGGGAGCCACGGAATATATGACAAATTTTATTGACCGCTTGCGTTTTTGCTATTCTCTCGATGATTTTTACCGCGCAATTTATGAAATCCTTGAACTTGAAGCAGATTGCTCTGTTTTTTACCTTGACAGAACAACAAACTATACGCTTTATAACAGTCCTGGAAAACTTACGGTTGGAGAAATGGGCGGAAGAAGCAACATGATGGAAACGCTCATTGCCAATTTCCGCGAAGAGTGGCCGAACGGCGTGTATTATTTTAACGACGAATGCGGGCTTGTTACAAAAGAAAAAGACGGGCGTGGATTTTTAATCGTTAGCAACGGCGAGCATTTGTATGTTTTTTGTCGTTATATGTACCTTTTTGACACGGAGATTTATCCAAAACTCTTTGAAGAATTTGCGCGTTTTCAAAATCGTTCCAGAATCATATCGAGCCTTTCAGAGATTTCCGAACTTTCGCGCGAGTGGGCGCAACTTGCGGTTACGCAGCAGTCGTTTCTCCCCCCAGAATTGCCACAAGTCGAGCGCGTGTCTTTTGCGGCGTATTTCCGTCCGCTCATAAACGTTTCTGGAGACTACTACACCGTTCTTCCAATCGACGAAAAAAAGACGTTTATCATGCTCGGCGACGTTTCTGGAAAAGGAATGGCTGCTGCGCTTGTTATGGGACTCGTGATGAATACGGTAAAAATCCGCGAGGACAAGGAAGATTTGGTTGGTGCGCTTCGCGCTGTTGATGCGGCAATAAAATCAATGCACTTGCAAGATAAGTATACTGTTCTTTTTATGGGCGTTATCGATACGGAAAAAATGCGAATCCGCTACATAAACGCTTCGATGAGCGACCCCATTATTGTAACAAAATCGCCTGAAGGCTACAGAATAAAGCCGCTTTCGTCGAATTGCTCTATCGTTGGAATTATTCCGCTTGACGACGACATTGCGGTGGCAGAGCAGCGTCTTTTTTCAGGCGACCTTATTTTGATGGCTTCCGACGGCGTGAGCGAAGTTATGAACGAGGACAAGGTTGAACTTGGCGACACAACGCTTTATACGGACACCATAAAAGCCTCTGCGTCAAAAACTCCACAGGAATTTGTGGACGACATTGCTTCATTGGTCATGTCTTATAATGCGGATACAAGGCTTCATGACGACGTTACAATGCTTGTGGCAAAAATCGGCGGAAGTCGGTAGGGGAGGGGAGAATGATTTACGGGGTACTTAATTTTGTTTTTGCCGCACTTTTGATATGGCTTTCCTATTACACCGACAGGCGTATGGGCGAGCAAACTGTTTCAAACCCAATCATCGTGATGAACTCGGTTCTTGCCGCTTCCTGTGCTTCAATCGCGTTGGCAATTTTCTTCTCGCTTTCTTCATCTCCAGAGCGACTCACGTTCTTTTTTGGTCGCTGTATGTTCTTTTTGATAGGCGTTTATGCGATTGAATTTTGCATATATTGTTGCTTTTTTCCCTCTTTTGAAAGACCGCTTGCGGCAAAAATCGTAAAGTGGGGCGGAATTTTATTTTGCGCTTGGCTCGTTTTCTCGCAATTTACTGCGGTGAACATCACGACGTTTCTTGGATTGCGCGTTGACGCAAAATCGATTTTTACGGGAAGACTCACAAATTATTTCCCGTATAGTTGGTACGATTTTTACGAAATCTTTATGACATTTGGACTTACTTCGCTTTCTGTGATAATTATGCTTCTTCGGAGCGAAGCGAGAGCAAGTCGTCTTGACCATCAAAAAACTGCGGTTACGGCAATCGGAATGGTTTTGAGTTGGTGCACGCTGTTTTTAGTTCGCGTGGCGAGCACCCGCGTTCCGCTGTTTTCTTCGATTGTTTTGCTTTCGTTCGTTCTCGCGCAAGCGATTTTGGTTCAGGCGGCAGTGCAAAACTTCCTGTACGACACGCGAAGCGGAGTCGGTTTTTTGCTCAAAGGACTTGGGTGCTACGTGATTCCGTCTGCCGTTGTGGGATTTTTGTTCCCGTCTTTGTGGAAATTACATTCTTCCGCCCCTGTAAAGTTTTATTTTTTGCTTTTGTTGGTTGTTGCCATTGCAATTATTGCGTCTTACAGACTTCAAAAATATTTTAGTTCTCGAATCGTTCTTCATTCAAATCAGTACGCGCCCGCGCTTGAACAAGACCTTGCGGAAATGGATTACAGCGACGACCCGTCGGAAATCGTAAAGCACATGCACGAAATCCTTTCAAAAAGTATAGGTCTTTCTTCGTTTCGTGCGCTCATCGACGTGGGAAACGATGAAATCCATTCCGTTTACGACGACGAAGGCGTAAAACCGCTCGTTTTTAACGTGAAAAATTTGATGTTCGACACGCTTTTGAATTTGAATGCGCAAATCGTTCTTCGCGGTTCTGTTGAAAATGGCTACCGATTTTCGTCCATAAAGCGCGAGCTTCTTGATTTTTTCAAAAAGACAAAAAGCGACGCGCTCATTTTGCTCAACGAAGGAAGGCACGTTCTTGGCGCGATAATTCTTGGCTCAAAAAGCGGCGGAAATATTTACTCGGACTACGATTATGAAGTTTTTACAAAATTGTATTCGTATTTTTTCGTGTTCGGTTATTACATGAAAAATATCGGAAATCAAGAAATCGTTGGTACGGTAAACCGCGAAATCCACATGAGCGAGCAGATAATCGAGTCGATTCAAGGCAACATGGACGCGATAAAAAATAAAAAATTCGACACGGGACATTTGATGGTGCACGCGCACAATATCGGTGGCGAGTTTATTGACCTTGTGCGTTTGAACGACAGCCAGCACATTTTTGTCCTTGGCGACCTTAGCGGAAAAGGAATCAGCGCGTCAATGAGCATGGTTATCGTTAAGTCGATTATACGCTCGTATATTGCTGCGTCCACGGATTTTAAGGCACTCGTTGAAAAAGTCAACGCATTTATTCGCTTTAACCTTCCAAAAGGCACTTTTTTTGAAGGTCTTTTCGCGCTCGTAGATTTTTCTGACAATACGGTATATTACATAAACTGTGGCGTTCCTGCGTTATTTTTGTACACGCGCTCGTTTAACAATGTTGTTGAGATTCAAGGTGAAGGACACGTTTTGGGATTTGTGAAAGACATTTCGCCTTATATAAAAGTCAAAAAAGTCAAGTTAAATGCAGGCGATATACTTGTTACGTGTTCTGATGGACTGGTGGATTCACATTCTCTTAGGGGCGAGCAATTTGGAAAAGACCGCGTTCAAAAAGCGATTACGGAAAACATGGTGATGAATGCGCAAAAAATCGCCGACATCACGTACTCAAATCTCATGGAATTCGTTTCCGCGGAACTTGAAGACGACGTGAGTATTTTTGTGATGAAACTCAACAAGTAAAACAGGAGCAAAACATGGAGCAACTTTCCATAAAAGAAAAAGTCGGAACAAATTACGTCATGTACGAACTTTCTGGAAGTTTGAATTCGTATACGTCTTCGGAATTTCAAGAAAAAGTCTACGAGAACATAAAGTCCACGAGCGTTGTTGTTGATTTGTCGCAAATCATTTCCATTGACTCTACGGGCGTAGGGATAATTATGGCGGGTTTCAACGACGGACTTGAGTACAATCACAAATTTTATCTGATGAATCCGTCGCCGTCCGCCCGCACTGCCATTGAAGACACGGGCTTTATTTCGATTTTTGAGTTTATCCACTCGGTTACGGAAATTGTCTAACCATGCGTCGCGTATTTTTTTCTTTTACGATTTTTCTCGTTTTGTGTTCGGTTTCGTGTCAAAAAAAGCCTGTCAAAAATGTGCCAAAAATTGACCCTGAAATCGAAAAACTCGCAAAAGTGCTTTCTTCGATGAGCCAGCGGTGCAAAGACGAGATTCCGAACGGCTCTCCGTTTGAATTTCTTTCGGATTTGCGAGTCGTTTTGCAAGCAGACCGCGATGACCTTTTGCTTCTCTGCGACAAAACGCATCCGCTTCCAGACAATTTTGAGCCGCTCGACCTTGCAGAACTTTTTCCAAACGATTCTTACAACGTGAATCGGCGAGGGCTTTTTCTTCGTGCGCCTGCCGTTCGCGCTCTAAAAAAAATGGGCGATGCGGCACGAAAAGACGGATTAACGATTTTGGTGAGTTCAACGTATAGGAGTTTTTCGCGTCAAAAAGAAGTATACGACGCACTCGTAAAGCAAGACGGGCAGGCGGAAGCGGACAGAGAAAGTGCGCGAGCGGGAACGAGTCAGCATCAAACGGGCGCGGCTGTGGATTTTGGCTCAATCGATTCGAGTTACGAAGAAACAAAAGTCGGAAAGTGGCTTTTGGAACACGCTTTTGAATACGGGTGGTCGCTTTCATTTCCAAAGGACTACGAAGATGTTACGGGGTATCGCTACGAATGTTGGCATTTTCGTTACATCGGAGTTGAGGCGTGCAAGTTTCAAAAAAAATGGTTCGGGGACGTTCAGCAATTTATGCTTGAGTTCATCGACGCTTGGAAAAAGGCGTAAAAATGCAATTTTCAAAATAGAAAAAAAGAGGAGACAACATGAAAGTCATACTGTTTAACGGAAGCCGAAACGAACATGGAAGCACTCACACGGCGTTGAATTTCGTCGCTGAGGAATTGAACAAAAACGGCGTGGAGACCGAAATCTTTTGGGTCGGGAATCGCGCGGTGAACGGCGAAATTGACGCGCTCGTAAACGAAGCGGTCGAAAAACTTCAGAGCACGGACGGAATCGTGCTCGGCTCGCCAGTGTATTATGCTTCTCCGAGCGGCGAGTTGATTGCGTTTTTGGACAGATTGTACTGGCAGGGCGAAAAATTCTTGCGTTTTAAGCCAGCGGCGGCTGTTACGGTGGCGCGGCGAGCGGGAACAACGGCGTGCCTTGATGTTTTGAACAAATACATCACTTACGCGCAGCAACCCGTTGTTACATCTCGCTACTGGAACATGGTTCACGGCTTAAACGGCGCAGATGTGCTTCAAGACGAAGAAGGAATCCAAATCATGCGCACAATCGGGCGTAACATGGCGTGGATTTTGAAGAGCATTGAAGCGGGAAAGCAAGCGGGAGTCGCGCAGCCCGAATCCGAAAAGAAAATCTTTACAAATTTTATCCGATAATTTTGTACAAAATGCCGTAGAGCGTTTGTGCTTCGTCTGCGCTCAGATTGACGCACTTGCCCATTTCTTCGGGAACGCTTACGGCTTTTTCTTTTAACGCCTCGCCTGTTTCGGTAATCGCCACTTTGACCACGCGCTCATCGGTTTTGTCGCGACTACGAACAATCAAACCTTTTTCTTCCATTGATTTTAGGAGCGGAGAGAGCGTTCCCGTGTCAAGATACAATTTTTTCCCCAAATCGCCCACAGTGAGCGTTTTTTCTTCCCACAAAACCATCATTACGATGTATTGCGTATACGTAAGACCGATTTCTTTAAGAAGCGGCGTGTATTTTCGCAAAATCTCTCGACTTGCGGCATACAGCGGAAAGCAGAGTTGATTTTTAAGTTTAAGTGAATCGTAATTTTTCTCTTCCATAATTTTTCATTTTTCCTTATTTTGAGTGCGGACCGTGCGTTAATCGCTCACATCAAAATCAAACTGAACTTGCACATCGTAATCGGGGAACGCTTCGCGCACATCGGCGACCACGTGATTATACATCGCCTGCATATTGGGCGAGTCGAACGACACGATGATGTCAAACCGCATTTTTTTTGCCTCTTCGTCCACAAAAAAGCCGTGCATTTGCAGAATATCCTTGTGTTCATGCACGATTTTTGACACACGCTCGTGAATTTGCGCCGCACTATCGTGCTTGGTGTTCACGCTGTACACGCCTACCGCCGTCATAATCACATGGTGTTTTTCGTAGACTTCGGCGACGATTTTGCGCGTTACCGTGTCGATTTTTTCCGCTGTCCAAATGTCTGGCACTTCAATATGCGCCGAGCCGAGATGCTTGTCAGGTCCGTAATTGTTCAGCACAAGGTCAAATGCGCCGCGAATTTCGGGGTCAGCAGAAGCGATTGTTTTTTTGATTGCGTGGGCGGTTTCCGCGTCAATTCGCTCACCCAAGATTTTACTCAACGTTTCACGCAATGTTTCCACGCCCGATTTGATAATTGCAAGCGAAATAATCACGCCGAGCCACGCTTCAAGCGACAATCCAAAAAACACAAACACAAGCGCGGCAACAATCGTGGAAGCGGAGATAATTGAATCCATGAGCGCGTCCTGCCCAGTCGCCACGAGAGAATCCGAATTGACGCGCTTTCCCGTCGCTTTTACAAAAAGTCCGAGCGCGACTTTGACCACGACCGCCACCGCCACAATGATGAGCGAAGGAGGTGCGTACTGCGGCACAGTGGGCGCGATGATTTTTTTGCTCGCCGCGACAAACGCCGTTACGCCCGCGTACAAAATGATGACTGAAATCACAAGCGCGGTCAGATATTCTGCGCGTCCGTGTCCGAAGGGATGCTTTTTGTCGGCAGGTCGAGAAGCGAGTTTCGTTCCAATTATCGTAATGACCGAAGAAAGTGCGTCCGTCAGATTGTTCACCGCGTCCAGCACGATTGCGATTGAGTGCGAAAAAAGCCCCACCGCCGCCTTAAACGTGGCAAGCGCGACATTTGCGAGAATCCCGATGACGCTCGTTCGGACGATGATTTGTTCACGATTTTGCATAGAATCCATTTTCTCGCTCCTTTGGTATGTCATTTTTAGTTTAACACAATTTAATTTGATACGCTATAGAGTGTCTGCTAAATCTGCGGTAGTTTCGATGAACTCAACCACCGCAATTCGCGCAAAATCGTCAAAGCGTTTTTGAGAATCTTACCGACTAATTTCTTTTTGCGAATTCTTGCCGTTCTTGCTAAAATGAATTTTGCACACGATTTGGCGTTTTTACAAAACGTATCTCAAATCATCAAAAAGCGGGGATTTCAATATGAGTCGATTGACAATCAGGACAAAAGACAAAGCGCAAATCACTATAGAAGAATTGTACTCAGACCTTGAGCGGCGGATTGTCGCAAGCCCGCCGGGGCTGTGCTATGTGGACTTGACGAGTTCGTTCGTCAAGCTGTGTCTGGCGCAGTCGTGCGGAAAGTGCGTTCCGTGCCGCGTGGGGCTTTTTCAGCTCGCGCGGCTTTTGGATTCCGTTTTGGACGGCAAGGCGAATTTGGCGACGATTGACTTGATTCGCGACACGGCGCAGAGCATTTATGAGTCTGCGGACTGCGCGATTGGATTTGAGGCGGCGCGCATGGCAGTAAAATGCGTGGACGGCTGCCGCGACGATTTTGTCTCGCACATAAAAGAACATCACTGCGTTTGCAATTCAAACCAGCCGCCTGCCTGCGTGTCGCTCTGCCCCGCCAATGTTGACATTCCCGGCTACATCGCGCTTGTGGGGCAAAAACGCTATGCGGACGCGGTGCGGCTCATCCGAAAGGACAACCCCATGCCCGTGGTGTGCGCGTTCATCTGCGAGCATCCGTGCGAAAACCGCTGCAAGCGCACTATGCTCGACTCTTCCGTGAACATCCGCGGCTTGAAGCGCGTTGCCGTGGACGAGGCGGGCGAAGTTCCAATTCCGAAGTGCAACGAAGCGACGGGGAAAAAGGTCGCCGTTGTGGGCGGCGGCCCTGGCGGTCTTTCGGCGGCGTATTATCTTTCGCTCATGGGGCACAAGGTCACGATTTTTGAGCAGCGCAAAAAACTCGGCGGCATGCTCCGTTACGGAATCCCGAACTACCGCCTTCCGCGCGAGCGGCTTGACGCGGACATCAACGCGATTTTGTCTGCGGGAATCGAAGTGAAAACAGACATCAGCGTGGGGAAAGACATCTCCATGCTGGAACTCAAAAATCAGTTTGACGCGCTCTACATCGCAATCGGTGCGCACACGGACAAAAAGCTCGGTCTTGAAGGCGAGGACGGCGCGATTGGCGTGACTTCCGCCGTGGAAATGCTCCGCGCCATCGGTGACGGCGACTATCCCGACTATTCGGGAAAACGCGTCGTCGTGGTGGGCGGCGGCAATGTGGCGATGGATGTCGCCCGTTCTGCCGTGCGTGCGGGCGCGGATTCGGTGAAAATCGTGTATCGCCGCAGAAAAGCCGACATGACGGCTCTGTTTGAGGAAATCGAAGGCGCGGAAGAAGAAGGCTGCGAGGTTGTGGAGCTCAAAGCCCCCGTCAGAATCGAGACGGACGAAAATCATCGCGTGACGGCATTGGTCGTTCAGCCGCAGATGATTAGCGAAGTCTCGCGCGGTCGCCCCGCTCCCAAAAACGCCAATCTTCCCGAAGAAAAAATCGACTGCGACCTGATTTTGGTCGCCATCGGGCAGGGAATCGTGTCAAAGCCGTTTGAGGAATTCGGAATCGGCGTGAAGCGCGGCGCGATTGAGGCATTGGATTCGAGCGAGATTCAGAACCTTCCGGGCATTTTTGCGGGCGGCGACTGCGTGACAGGTCCTGCCACGGTCATCCGCGCGATTGCGGCGGGAAAGGTCGCGGCGGCAAACATCGACGAATATCTCGGCTTCCATCACGAAATTGCAAGCGATGTTGAGATTCCCGCGCCCGACTTCACGAACAAAAAGGCGTGCGGTCGCGTGGAACTTTCGTTCAGAAGCCCGATTGAGCGCAAAAAGGACTTCGCGCAGATTGAAAACGGCATGAGCTGCGAGGAAGCCTGTCAGGAAGCGGGTCGCTGCCTGAGGTGCGACCATTTTGGATTCGGTTCATTCAGAGGCGGGAGAAAAGAAACATGGTAGATACGAGCAAGATGATTCATCTGACAATAAACGGCATTCAGGCGAGCGTTCCCGAAGGAACGACGATTTTGGAAGCGGCAAAATCCGTGGGCATTACGATTCCCACGCTCTGCTTTTTGAAGGAACTGAACGAAATCGGCGCGTGCCGCGTGTGCGTGGTCGAGGTCAAGGGCATCGAACGGTGCGTTCCCGCCTGCAATTCGGTCGTGAGCGAGGGCATGGAAGTGTTCACCCACAGCGCGAAAGCCCGCCGCGTCCGAAAGACGAATGTGAAACTCATTCTCTCGCAGCACAATTTCCACTGCGCCACCTGCATACGAAGCTCCAACTGCTCGCTCCAGCGCATTGCGCAAGTCCTCAACATCTCCACGCTTCCCTACGACAATGTGCCGGAAGAAACTCCCGTCAATCTGGAATTTCCGCTCATCCGCGACGCGAGCAAGTGCATCAAGTGTATGCGCTGCGTGCAGGTCTGCGACAAGGTTCAGACGCTCAACATCTGGGATGTGGTGAACACAGGCTCTCGCACGACGGTGAATGTGAGCCACGGAAAGAAAATCGAGGATTCCGCCTGCTCGCTCTGCGGTCAGTGCATTGTGAACTGCCCCGTGGGTGCGCTCCACGCCCGCGACGATGTGGGAAAAGTGCTTTCCGCCGTGGAAAATCCCGAAAAAATCACGATTGTGCAGATTGCGCCCGCCGTGCGCTCCGCGTGGGGAGAGCCATTCGGCGTGAGCCGCGAGATTGCCACGGAAAAACGCTTGGTCGGCTCTCTGCGCAAAATTGGCTTCGACTACATTTTTGACACAAATTTTTCTGCCGACCTTACGATTATGGAAGAAGGAAGCGAATTTTTGGAGCGGCTTCCCGAAATCAAAAAATCCAAAACGCCGATGTTCACTTCCTGCTGCCCCGGCTGGGTGAGCTTTATGAAAACGCAGTACCCCGAATATGCGAGCCGCCTTTCCAGCGCGAAGTCGCCGCAACAGATGTTCGGCGCAATCGCAAAATCCTACTACGCGCAGATTCTTGGCGTTGAGCCTGAAAAATTGTTCGTCGTGTCGCTCATGCCCTGCGTGTCGAAAAAGCGCGAAATCACGCTTGAGGGCATGGACTCGTGCAAGACGGGCGCGGATGTGGACGCTGTGCTGACCACGCGCGAAGTCGCCCGCCTTTTAAAAGCCTACTACATCGACCCCGCCAGCACAGCCGAAGACGACTTTGACAAGCCGCTCGGAGTCTACAGTGGCGCGGGCGTGATTTTTGGCGCGACGGGCGGCGTCATGGAAGCCGCGTTGCGCACGGCGTACAAACTCGTCACGGGCAAAAATCCCGACCCAGAGGCGTTCAAAATCGTGCGCGGCAAAATCGGCGCGACGGGCGGCATCACCGAAAGCGAGCTTGACATCAACGGAACGAAAATCAAGGTCGCCGTGGCAAGCGGACTTGGGAACGCGCGAAAAATCATGGAAAGCGTCAAGGCGGGAAAGTGCGACTACGACTTTGTGGAAATCATGGCATGTCCCGGCGGCTGCATCAACGGCGGCGGTCAGCCAATCCACGACGGCGGCGCGGATATTGCCGCGCGAAGTAATGTGCTGTACACGCTTGACAAAAAGAGCGCCCTGCGTTTCAGCCACGAAAACCCTGAGATTGTCGCCTGCTACGAGAAATTCTTGGGAAAGCCTTTGAGCCACAAGGCGCACGAGCTTTTGCACGTGGAATATTGAGCGCAAATGTTGCGTTTGGAACGTATACAAAATCAGCGGTGGTTGAGTGTGTCGAAACCACCAAAAGGTTTATGGAATTTGAGCATGAGGAGGAATGTATGGGACTTATAAAGGCGGCTCTTGGAACGGCGGGAGCGATGCTTTCAAATCAGTGGCTTGAAAAATTTGAAAGCGACTCGCTTGGTGCGGACGACCTTTTGGTCAAAGGTCGCAAAAAAACGGACAAGCGTTCGTCAAATACAAAAGGAAACGAGAACGTGATTACAAACGGCTCGATTATTGAAGTGAACGCGGGGCAATGCGCAATCGTTGTGGATGGCGGGAAAGTCGTTGACGTTGCGTTAGAGCCAGGCGTTTTTGAGTTTAGAAGCGACGAAAACGCGAGCCAGACACTATTCGACAAAAATCGAAAAAAAGGCTGGATTGGCTCTGGTCTTATGGAAAATTTTTCATTTGGTGGTGGCGCACTTCGGGCAAATCAGCGCGTTTATTACATCAACACAAAGGAAATCCTTGGAAATAAATTCGGAACTCCAACGCCTGCGATGTTTCGAGTTGTTGATTCTGAAAAAGGAATCGACATGGACATTCGCGTAAAATGCAACGGCGAGTTCAGTTATCGCGTAAAAGACCCGCTGACTTTTTTTGCGCTTGTGGGAAACGTTTCGGAAAAATACACAAAAGACGACCTCAATCAAAATCTCCGAAGTTCGATTTCTACGGTTTTGGGAACTGCGTTTAAAAGACTTTCCGACGGAAAAATCCGACCTTACGAACTTGAAGGCGCAAAAGAGCAAATCGGACATTTTATTCTTGAAGCAATGGCTTCGGAGTGGGCGAGATTTGGAATTGAGCCAATCAAAGTGTACGTTTCCTCTGCTGTTCCTGTGGAAGAGGATTTGAAAAAATACAGCGAGCAGCAAGAAATCGACATGAATATGGCGCGAGAAATCAGGCGATATTCTTCGGCAGAGGCGGCGGCGGGGGGGCTTGTTGGCGCGGCACGAACTGCGGCGGCTAATTCAAATGGAGCCGTTTCGGGCTTTATGGGCATGAATATGATAGGTGGCGCGGGAACGATTCACAATTTGTACGCTTCTTCTCAAAGTCAAGTGCAGGTTTCTGCGCCTGCAAGTAATGCCGCAAAAACAAACGGTTGGACGTGCCAATGCGGTTTTGTGGCAACTGGAAAGTTTTGCCCTGAATGTGGAAAACCGCGCCCCGCTCCTTCGGTCGGTTGGACGTGCCAATGCGGAGCGGTAAACGAAGGAAAATTCTGCCAAGAATGTGGAAAACCAAAACCTGCATCCGCGCCTCTGTATAGGTGTGACAAATGCGGTTGGAAACCCGAAGACCCAAAAAATCCGCCCAAATTTTGTCCAAATTGTGGCGACCGATTTGACGAAAACGACATCGTGGGCTAACGAATTGCTCGGTTGACAGATTCGCCGATTCTCTTGAAAATCATTGTATGTCAGAAGTTTCTTCACAGGCATTTGATGCCAAAAAAAATCCTGCGGCGACAAAAAAAGCGCGAAAAAAACTGCCACTTATCGTGCGTTTTTTTCGCGCCGTTTTAATTATCGTTGCAATTTTTATAGTTCTTTTGTTTGCGCTTTTTGCGTTTTGCGCCCTTGACAGAAAAAGTCCGATTTCCGCAATTCCGGGGAATTTTTCGGCTTACGTTCGGACTGATGACGCTTTTTCTACGCTCAATCCGCTTTTGGATATTCATGCAGCGGACGTTGCGTTTGCAAGCGTTGCAGAATTAAAAAAATTCCGCCCGCTTTTTATGAATCTTCGCTCGTCTGCGTTAAGAAAAAACGTCCTCGTAAAACTCGCCCTTGCTCGCTCGGCTTCTGCCGCGCTTTACGAGGACGACAGTTTTGTTTTTGTAGTTGATTTGGGATTTCTTTCGTTTTTGACTCGTCCGCTCACCTTTGCATTTTCAAAAATGCCGTCAATTTCTGATTTGCTTTTGAAAAACGGCGTTGATATTCAGTTCGTAAAAGACGAGATTTTGCCGCATTTTGTTCTAAAAAGCGTTGATGAAAAAGGCAAGGAAACTATAACGTATCTTCTTCCCGTAAAAAATCTCGTTTGCGCTTCTTCGAGTCTTGACACGCTTCTTCTTTCTGTTGGAGCGGAAAACGGCACGTTTTTTTCGGAAACGCAAAAAAAAGCCATTTCGGGAAAAGTTGATGGAATCAAAATCGTTATGAACGCGCGAAAACTTGCACAGTCGTTTACGCAAGAAGACGATGTTCTTGGAAGCCTTGGCGAATTGTTGCCTTACGACGCGCTTTCTGAGATTTCTGTAAAAATTACGGATTCTGATATTTTTCTTGATTGCTCGATTCCGATTTCAAAAACGGGCGATACAGAAAAACCGTCCGCGCTCGATTCGCTTTTGGAAAAAAAATCCACTGTGCCGTCCGTGCTTTCAACTCTTGGCGACCTGGTTCAGTACTGCACGATTTTGAATGCGGGAAGTCTTTCTGAATTAAAAGACGCGCTTTTTCCGATTCTTCCTGTAAAAGACGCGACTTCTCTTTGGGGACGCGCCGATTTTGCGTGCCGATTGGCGTTTGGGCTGGGACTCGACGAACTCGTTTTTTCTTGGACGGGAGTCGAATTTGCGGCATTTGGAATCGAAAATCAAAATGACCCCGTGTTTGCGATTCAAATCAAAGACGAAAAAAAACGGCGCGAAGTGTTTGAAAAATTCGTTTCGTCGATTTTTATAAAAGACGACAATTCTTTGATTTTGGGCGGAGTCAGATTGCCGCGCCTTAAACTTCCAGGCTTTTTGACTTCGCTTCTTTCGCTCTTTGGAGTTGAAATTCCTTCTCCGTATTACATGGTTTTGGGCGATTTTATTTATTTTTCCGAAAGTCCCGAAAGTCTTTCTGCCGTTTTTTCTTCCCGCGATAGCGGTCAGTCGCTTCTAAAAAGCGAAGGTTGGAAAACGGTTTCTTCTGGAATTAAAAACGATTCTTCTATAACGCTTTTTTATGACCTTGCACATTCAGCACCATTTTTTATCAGAAAAAATGCAGGTTTTTCCGACGTTTTGAAACTTTATTCTCTTGGTCGATTTGACGCAAAATTCAAAGGAAATTCGATTTCGCTTTTGCTCAAGGCGAATTCAAAAAAATCGGAAAGTTTTAGAGCGATTCCTGGTTTTCCAATAATTGCCGCAAAAAATGCGAATCCTGAAAGCCTTGTTTTGGAGGGCGGAAAAAATCCCACGAGCGTTTTCTTTTCAGCGGGAAACAGCGTGAACGCGCTTGATACATCTTCGCTTGAATTAAAAAGCGTTGAAAATGTTGGTCGCTGCGCTCTTTGTGCCGCTTCTGGAAAAGTAAAGGACGGCGTTTTGTGGGCGGTCAGCGAGGGCGGAAACGTGTATTTGTGCGACAAAAATCTTTCCGTTCAAAAAGGATTTCCCGTGTCTTTGGGCGAAAAAACGAGCGGTTCTCAAGCGGGAATTGCTGCAACAGAAAACGGGCTTTTGATTCCGCTCGAATCAGGAAAAATCGTTTTTGTGGATTATTCTGCAAAAATCACTGCGGTTGATTGCCCGCCGCTTTCGTTAAAATCCGCGCCGTCCGTGTGCGAAACCGTTGCCGCCGTTTACGATAAATCGTTTTTTGGCGGAGTGTATGTAATCGACTTAAAGACGCTTTCTGCTGTGAACTCGTCTTCGCCGCTTTTGGTTGACGGAATCGGCTTTGGCTCTCCGTCGGTCATGGTTTTTGAGAAAAAAACGTACACGGCTTTTATAACGCAGGCAGGATTTTTGACGATTTGGGAAGGTCTTTCTGAATCTCAAATGCAAAATCCTGTAATTCAAAAACAACTTGACGGCACGTTTGAAGGAAAAATCGTTTCTTCGGGAACATATTTTTACGCGCTTTCGACCGACGCAACTCTTCACAGAATCAGCGTGAGTGGCGACGTGCTTTCTGTGAAAATCCCACATGCAAGCGCGAAAAATGCTCATATTTGCGTTCTTCCGATTGGAAAAAATAAAAAAGGCGTTTTTGTGAACGCGGATTCAAATGTCATTTACGCTTTTAACGAGGATTTGGAACTGTTGCCGCGCTTTCCGCTTTCTGGAAGCGGGATTCCCGTTCTTTTGGACGTTGACGGAGATAAAATCGACGAGTTGATTTCGATTACGCTCGATAAAAAAATCGTTGCGTGGAAAATGCGCTAAATTGAGGAGTTTTTTATGAAAAAATCGATTTTTTTGATTGCTTTTGTTCCGTTTATTTTTTCTTGTACGAGTTTGCAACAAGACGTGAGCATTGAGCAAGTTTCGTACAGCGAGGAAGTGCTCGCGTTTGAAAGCAAAATGGCGAGTCTGGACGCGACTTCTTTTGAGCCGCCGTTAGACAAAAACGAAGAATTGCACAGAGAACAAGCCCTCGAAGATTTTATTGATGAAATCTCCGCTTTTGCGTCCGACCCGTCGGTGCAAAGGTCGGAACTTGCGCGACTGCTTTCGTTAAAAGGAAAGGCGTATTTTCTTTTGGGAAAAAACGCGCGGGCAAAGTCGTTTTACGAGGAGGCAGAAAAAGCGTACAAGGGCGATGCGCAGGCGGCAATTCTTCTTTCGCGCCTTTCGCCGTCAAATGAACCTGCGGATATTGAAAGCAAAGCGGGGGAAGTTTCCGAAAAGTCGCTTTTGACGCTTGAAGCCGCGCTCAATTTGTACAAAGCAAAACGCTTTTCTGAGTCCGTTGCAAAATTCGATGAGGCGTTTTTGGCTCTTCCAGATTTTTATCGCGCTTCATACGAAAAAATACGAAACATGGCGTGGAATCTGCGCTCGGTTGATGCCGATAGCGACGTGGCTTCGCTTTTGCCGCTCAAAGAGATAACGGTTGTGCAAATGCTCGTTTTGGCTCGCTCAAAATCGGATTTTTTCTATAATTTTACGGGCGGAAAAAAACTCGGCGACAAGGAATTGTTTAATCGCGCGGCGGCAACGGGGCTTTTGAATCCCGTTTCAAAGCCACTTGACGCAAACAACGCTTTGGGGCAAGCAGATTTGGTTTCAAAATACGCTGCCGCACGATTTCTTTGGAATCTTTACAACGCAAAAAATCCAAACGCAAATGCAAAAAAATATTCTTCGAGAATGAGTCGCTCGCCCGTTTTGGATTTGCCGTTTGACAGTGCCGATTTTGACGCGGTTTTAGGATGCATTGAGCGTGAGTTTTTGTCGCTCGAAGACGGACGTTCGTTTTTTGGAAATAAAAATCTTTCCGCTGTGGAATTTGACGGTGCGCTTGAAAAAGTGCAGTAACGTTTTGAGCGCGTTTTGACAAAAAAAATCCCAGAAAAGTCTGGGATTTTTTTTGTTGTTTTTTAGTCGTCGTCGTGTTGAGAGAGGAAGACGAGCCAGTATCCTGCGCCGACAAGCACCGAACCACCGATGATGTTTCCGAGTGTTACTGGAAGCAAGTTTTTATAAAGGAACGTCAACCAATTCAAACCGTCTGCGGTGTAGCCGTAAAAGGTTTTTGCGATAATTCCCGTTGGAATAAAATACATATTTGCAACCGAGTGCTCAAAACCGCAGATGACAAATAGAATGATTGGAAGATAAAGCGCGACAATTTTTCCAGGAACTTCCTCGGTAGAAAACGAAACCCAAACGGCAACGCACACAAGGAAATTGCACAAAATGCCTTTTATCATTGCAACGTAAAAAGGCATATCGACTTTTGCTTTTGCCGTATTCACCGCAAGACGCGCCAATTCGCCGTCATACATATCAAGAATGTGACCCACGTTCACCAAAACCGAAATGAAAAGTCCGCCAACGATATTTCCGAGGTAAACGAACAGCCAACTCCGAAGCATTGCCATAAGGTACGTGTTTTTTGAAAGAACCGAAATGAAAATCAAACAGTTTCCTGTAAAAAGTTCGCCACCTGAAATGATTACCATCATAAGACCGATTGGAAAGACGAGTCCGCTCAAGGCGCGCCCAAGTGCTACAGGAACAACTCCGCAAGAAACAATTTGACTCGTCAAACCGCCTAACGCGATAAACACTCCCGCAAAAATTCCCAAAACGAACAGCACCCAAAGTCGCCGTGTCGTTTTTCCGTCGCCTACCATAATATACAATTCTGCAATCTCTGCTGGTGTATTCATTTTTTATCCTTCCATTTTTGAAAATTTTTAGAAAAAAATTCTTCTCACTATTATATATCGAAAATACTCGGCTTGTATACTCCTAAATTCTCAATAAATCCATTTGGAATTTTTTGTTTCAAAAATAGGTCAAAATAGAGCAGGGGAGGAATCTTGCTTTCTGTGCCTTGCAAAATGCGATTTCTTGCTTTATTCTATATTATAATTTTTGAACTCACTTTGAAAAAATCTGTTTTCAGACAATTTTTATAAATGATTTATGAGGCAAAATCGTGCTTTGGATATATTTGGTGAAAGGACTTTTAATGGGTCTTATTTTTGGGCTTCCAGCAGGTGCTCTTGGCGCAATGACGATTCAGCGGACGCTTGCCCGCGGATTTTGGTGCGGATTTGCCACGGGAATGGGAAGTACGCTCGCAGACATTTTTTACGCGAGCGTGAGCGCGTTTTCCATAACGATAATTGCGAATTTTTTGAACGCGCACTTACAGCCAATCCAACTTCTTGGCGGACTTGTGATAATTGGAATTGGCATTAGTTCGATTTTTAGAAAGCCAAAAACACGCGCGGATTTGAGCGAAACAAAAGGCGTTGTGGAATGTTTCCTTTCCGCTCTGCTTGTTGCAATCTTAAATCCTGCGAGTTTTCTTGCTTTTGTGGCAGGATTTTTTTTCCTTGGAATCACGGAAACGCTTGAATTTTCGCAAGCGGTTGTTCTTGTGAGCGGAACGGTTTTGAGTCTTCTTGTTTGGTGGTCGTCGATTTGCCTTATTGTTCATTTTTTGCGAAAAAAAATTACGATTCGGATTCATCACATTTTGAACGTTGCGTTTGGAATCTGCACGATTCTCTTTGGAACTGTTTGCATTGTAAAATCGTTCCTCGATTCTCCCGCTGAAATCCAAGAAACTCCAAAAATGGAATCGACCGTTTTAGAATAGTTTTGGCTCAAAAAAGTAGAGAATGCGAAATTGCAAATGCTCGCAGTGATTTTTAGAATATTTGACACGACATCGAGCGCGTCAAGAATGTCATATCCGACTTTGAGGCGATGCGCTCGAAGGAAAACTAGAAAAGCATGGAACTTGTTGAACTTATCATCGACATTCTGGATAAATCCGAAACACCTCTGACGCAGGGCGAAATCCTCGCGCTTGCGGAAAAGCACGAGAAATATGCCGAATGCGAAAAGTTGCATTCGGTAGAAGTTCCGCTCTCCGCCGTTGCCCGATGCCTCTCTAAATATTCGAGCGGAAGCAATCCCGTCTTTGGAATTCAAGACGAAGGAAAGGCAAAGAAGAGCCGAAAGCATTTCTTCCTGAAGACGAAGGACATTCCAGAGGCGACGGTCATTCCTGAATCCTCTCTGCATCCGTATCTCGTGAAATTTGCAAGGGAACGCTTCGGGGTGTACTGCAAGACGATAAACGCGCTGAAAGTCTCCAAGAAAAAGGACAAAATCGGCAAGTGGACGAATCCCGATATTGTGGGGATAAACCCGACCATTTTGGATTTGAATCCGCTTTTTCAAAAGGAAATAGAAAAACTCGGACTTTTTTCAACGAAAGTAATGCAGTTCTACAGCTTTGAGCTAAAACTCAAAATCGACAAAAGCAATTTTACGGAATGCTATTTTCAGGCGGTCTCAAATTCGGCGTGGGCGAATTTCGGCTATCTCGTTGTGGGCGATTTGGACACCGACCAAGTTTTTCTCTCAAATCTCACTCGGCTGAACAACGGGTACGGAATCGGCGTAATAAAATTGAATGTGGGCAATCCCTCAAAAAGCGAAATCGTCGTTTCCGCGCGGGAGAGGGAAATTGTTGACATAAACTTTATGAACTTTCTTGCGGATATGAATCTTGATTTTTATGATTTCGTTGACACGGCTGGCAAAATCATAAAAGCGAAGAGAGTTGACGCGGACAAATTCGATGAGGTTATGAAATGATTGAATGGTCGGCGAACGGCGTTCCCCGCAGAAAGATTTTCGCAGATGAGCAAAAGGGCAAGAAAATGCAGGACATTTGGGATTTCAAGGATTACCAATATCCCGTTTACCCGACGGAAAAAAATCTTGATTTGCTCAAACATATTGTGCAAACTTCCTCGAATGAAGGGAGCGTCGTGCTGGACTTTTTCTGCGGCTCGGGAACGACGCTTTGCGCAGCCCAAGAACTCGGACGAAAATGGATAGGAATCGACCAGTCGGAGCAGGCGATACAGGTTGCAAAAAATAAACTTTCACGTATGCAAGATACGCTTTTTGAGGAACATAAATTTACAGTCATAAATCTTGAAAATGATTTTGAAGGAAAAATTGCAATATAAAGTACGGAATGCTCAAAAACGCTGTCTTGCTTCAATGAATCTCACAAAATCTGCTTCGGCGAGGGGTTTTGAGTAAAAATATCCTTGCACTTGGTCACAAGAAACGGAGCGCAAAAAATCTCGCTGCGCTGCTGTTTCAACGCCCTCAAAAATCGTTTCTTTTTCCAGATTTCGCGAAAGGTCGATGAGCCCTTGAATGAATTTCGCACCTTTTTCATCTACGTTTCCATTTTTATTTGTTGAGGAACGCAAAAACTCTCGGTCGAATTTCAAAACGTCAACGGGAATTTTTGTAAGCATATTCAAAGAAGATTCGCCAGAGCCAAAATCATCCATTGCCACCGTAAATCCTTCTCGGTGAAGACGCTCCGTGATTTCGCAGAGCGTTTCGTCGTCCATGACCGACCGTTCCAAAATCTCAATTTGAACAAGCGACGGCGGAATGTTGTATTTTCCAAAAAGCGTAAGAAAATCTTGCATAAAACGCTCGACTTTATTGTGTGCGCGGCTCATGTTCACGCTCACGGGAACAACGCTGTGCCCCGCCTTGATTTCTTTGTCAAGAAAGCGAAAAACCTGCTCATAAACGTAAAAATCGAGTTTTTTGATAAATCCGTTTCGCTCAAAAAGCGGAATGAATTTATCGGGCGGTAAAATGCCGCGCTTTGCACATCTCCAGCGAACAAGAGCCTCCGCTCCAACCACCGTGTCGTTTGAAAGTTGAATTTTTGGTTGGTACATCACAAAAAACTCGCCGTTTTCGAGCGCGTTTTCCATGTTTGTTTCCATAAAATGTTCTTCGTTCACTTTTTCAAGAAGGCGCGAATTGTAAATGGCGTAAGGCTGGAGCATATTGTCTTTTATGGTGCTTTTTGCAAAAGAAGCCTGCCCGATTAACTCGCGAATGCTTACGCGCTCTTTTCCGTCTGGTCGAAGAAACGTGATTCCGAATTTTGGAAAAAACGGAATTTCGTAAGCGCGTATTTCTTCAGAAAGCGTTTTGAGTTCTTTTCGGAATTCGCCCATTGCCGTCCGAACGTGCCGAATTTTTACGATTGCGTAAAAATGGTCGGCGTATCCGCGAGACAAAAATCCGTGCCACTTTTTTACGATTTTGTTCAAAACGGTGGAATAAAAGAAAATGATTTTGTCCGCCGCTTCTTCGCCGTAATTTTGATTTATGAACTTAAATCCGCGAATATCCGCTTCCACAAGCATGAATTTTGCTTTTTGATTTCGCTTCATAAATGCTTCTGTTTTTCGCTCAAATCGTTGCCTTGTCCACAGTTTTGTTACTGGGTCGTACACCGCGTCGATTAGTTGATTTCTGTAAAAATAATTTGAGATAATCAATTCAAGAAACAAAAGCACAAAAAGCGACGCAAGCGAAATGGCAAGAACAAAAAGCCGCGTTGAAAATTGTTGTTGAGTGATTTTTTCGATTTTTGATTTTTCAAACGCCACTTTGAGCGTCCAAGCACTATTTTTGATTGGTGTGGACAAAACGTTGTATTTGTCGTTTTTTTCATTTTTTGTTCCAAAAATCCCGTTTTCAGCAGGCGGAATCAAAAATGCGTCATTTCCGTCAAAAATGCACATGGAATAAGCGTCCGTCGTTTTTAACTCGTTTGAGATTTTTTTGACATGTTCGGTTTTTATTGCGGCGCAAAGAAAGCCTTGAAACTTATTTGATTTTGAAAAAACGGGCTTTTTTATGATAAAAACGGGCGTTTTTTCGTTTCCAAAATTCACGATGTCGCTTACAAAAAAAATGTTTTGTTCAAAATGGAGAATGTTAGAAAGGTCTTTTATCGTGCCGTCAGAAAAATATCCTGTTTGGTTTTCGTCCAGATAAAATGTTTCAAAAAAATCTGGATGAAAAAAATGCTTGTTTTTGATAAGCCAATCGTGAATTGATTTTTTGTCCTCTCCTTCAAAAATACTTTCATTGTAAATAGTAGAAAGCGACGAGTGATAATTTTCAAGAAAAACATGTACAACGGCGGAGTAGCCGTCAAGAACGTTGTTACAACTTTCGATATACCGCGATTTTTCGGTTTTGAGCGCACGGTCCATAATAATTCCTGTAAGAACGAATACTATAATAAGAACGATTGTGCTTACGATAAAAGTTGAGATGAATTTTGCTTTGTTTGGACTTATGCGACTTTTTAATGCGTGCATAAGTCATAATAGCACAAAAATTGAGCGCATAAAAGAAAAATTTTGTGTCATATTATGAGTATAAATTTTACTTTTTCAAAAACGCTTGAGAGTCGTTTTTCGCTTCCTTTACTTTGCTTTCATTTTGATGTAATATGAGTTCAATAATTTATTGATTTATTCCCTATTGGAGGAAACGGTAAGATGATTAAGACAGTCAAAGATGTCGATTTGAAAGGCAAACGCATTATCATGCGCGTTGATTTTAATGTTCCGATGAAGGACGGCGTGGTTCAGGACGACACTCGCATTATGGCGGCTCTTCCGACCATTCAGTATATCTTGGAGCAGAATCCGCGCTCGCTCGTTTTGATGAGCCACCTCGGTGACCCAAAAAAAGATGTCAAAAAAGCGCAGGAAAAGGCAGAAAAAGCCGGCAAAACTTGGACGAGCGAAGACGCGGAAAAATTCATCAACGGAAAGAACCGTTTGTGCCCCGTCGTTGAATATTTCGCAAAAAAATTGGGCAAGGAAGTCACATTCTTGCCGGATGCTCTTGGTCAGAAAGCGGCGATTGACGCTTTGCCAGAGGGCGCGGTCGCAATGCTTGAGAACACCCGCTTCCACAAGGAAGAGACTTCAAAAGATGCGGCAGAGCGCGATGTAATGGCAAAAGAGCTTGCTTCTTACGGCGACATTTTCGTAAACGATGCGTTCGGAACGGCTCACCGTGACCAGGCTTCTACCGCTTCAATCGCAAAATTCATGCCAGTTGAGAGCGTTGGCGGCTTCCTCATGGAAAAAGAAGTCAAATACATTCAGCCGATGGTTGAGAATCCGCCAAAACCGCAGGTCGCGATTATCGGCGGCGCGAAAGTTTCTTCAAAAATCGCTGTTTTGGAAAGTCTCTTGAAGAATGCAAGTGCGCTCGTTATCGGCGGCGGCATGGCTTACACATTCTTGAAGGCGCAGGGACACAAAGTCGGAATCTCGCTCGTTGAGGACGATTTCATCGACACGGCGAAAAAATTGCTCGCAGATGCCGAGGCAAAGGGCGTTAAAATCGTTCTTCCAGTTGACCATGTTGCGGCGGACAAATTCGATGCGAACGCAACTCCCGTGGCTGTTGACGGCGTTGACATTCCTGACGGTCTTATGGCAATGGATGTCGGTCCAAAGACAATTGAAAGCTACAAAGAAGTGCTTTCTACGGCAAAATCAATCGTTTGGAACGGACCTGTCGGCGTATTCGAGTTTGAGGCGTTCGCAAAAGGCACTGCTACTGTGGCGCAGCTCGTGGCGGATGCAACTGGTCGCGGCGCAATGACTGTCGTTGGCGGCGGTGACTCTGTTGCTGCGGTGAACAAATTCAACCTTGCAAGCAAAATGAGCCATGTCTCAACGGGTGGCGGCGCAAGCCTTGAATTCCTCGAAGGAAAAACTCTGCCAGGAATCGCGATTTTGGCAACGAAATAGTCGAGAACCCTTGTTCGGGAACGCTTACAAGTTTTCCGAGCAAGGGATTTTTTTACACGTATTTTTTGCATGAAACGGTTTTTCTTTGTTTTCTTGTTCGCGCTTTTTTCGGTTTTTGGTGCGTTTTCGCACGTTGGCGTGGGTGGCGGTGGCGATTTTTTTGCTTCTCCGCACGAGTCGTCTTCTGCCATTTCCGTTTCGTTTAGAACCGACACAAGTCCGTGGGGCGTTACGCTTTCTGCTTTGTTTGAGTCAGATTTTTCAGAATTCAAACATGAGTTTTCGATTTTTGTTGATAACTGGTTCGTGTACGAGCGGCTTTCTTCGTTTGTGGATTTTTTTGTTTTGTGGGGAATTTCTGCGGAGTTTTTTGCAAAAACGCAAGACGATTTTTTTGTGGGAAGCGGTGCGCGGCTTGGAACGGGATTGAGTTTTATGTTTTTTGACCGAAAAATTGAATTGTTGACGCAAGCGGTTTGGAATCCTTACGTTGCTTTGGGAAAAGATTCGGGGGATTTTTCTGTAACGCTGCGTCCGCTTTTTTTTCCGCTCTCGCTTGCGCTCAGGTTTTGGATTTAGAAAGTTACATCGTCCACATAATTTCGCGTCCTTTTTTTCCGATTCTCTTGCAAAGATTCATTTTTTCAAAAAGCCACAAAAGATAATTTGACCATTTTGCTGCGGATTTTCTCGAAAAGTCGTTGAAAAAAATGCCTTCCACTCCAAAGTCCGCTTTCAAAATTGCGTTTTGTAGCATTTTTTGAGTAAACGGCATTTCCACGCCTGCTAAAAGCGAAATCCAATCGTCTTTTTTGCAAAAAGTCTTTTTTCCAACGATTTTTGTGAGCGATTTTCCAAGCGGAACGAATTTTTTGAGATGACGGCGGCTTTTGTTTTTGAGTTGAACGGGATTTTTTGTTTCTTTGCGCGTTTCCGTTGCCTCTACAAAAATCACCTCGATTTCGATTTTCAAAAGAATATCGCTCATTTTTCCCATTCCGCGTAAAATCGAATATACGCTTTCTTGCTTTGGACTTTTTCGTTTTGAGCGCACCGTGCCTTCCGCCGTAAGCGTTTCTACGGTTTTTTGGACGATTACGGGGCGAATTACGCGAACATTTCTTTTTTTTGAAAGCAAAAATCTGATTTTTTTTTCAAGCGGGGAGAGCGATGCGCATTGAATTTCTGTAACGCTACCGTTTTTTGCTACAACGTCAAAAATCCAGTCTGCGCCGTCGATTTTTTGTTCCGTTTTTCCGTCGCATTGTTTTGCAGCGATATTTTTGAGCGTTTCGTGGAGAGCAGATTCGTTGTACGTGTTTATCATTTTTGAAATTTTATCATTTCTTTTGTTTTTTCGCCCCTCTTAATTTGCACCGTATTTTCGCCGAAATTGAAATTAAGGAAAAAAAATCGTGGAAATTGTGCATACGCCGGTTCTTCTCGACGAAACTCTCGCGCTTCTCGCCCCTGAAAAAGAAGGGGCGTTTATGATTGACTGTACGCTTGGCGAGGGCGGACATTCGGAGGCGTTTTTGAAGGCTTTTCCGACGCTTTGCATTTTAGGACTTGACGCGGATTCTTCGATTCAGGCGCGGGCAAAAGAAAGGCTTTGTGATTTTTCTTCTCAAAAGAGAATGAAATTTTGGAATGGCTGGTCGAACGATTTTTTTGAACATTATTCCGATTTGAGCGAAGAAACGGGCAGGAAAAAAGCCGATTTGATTTTGTTTGATTTAGGAATAAGCGTTTTTCATTACGAAAAAAGCGGGCGCGGATTTTCATTTCGTGGGAACGAAAAACTCGATATGCGGCTTTCTCCTTTGTCAAAAAAAAGCGCGGCAGAAATCGTGAATACGCTTTCGGAGGAAAAACTTGCGGATTTGATATTTCGGTTTAGCGATGAAAAAAAAAGCCGAAAAATCGCTCACGCGATTTGCGTCGCTCGCGCGGATGCAAAAATCGAAACGGCTTCGGCTCTTGCTCAAATAATCAAAGACGCGATTCCGCATGACGCAAAAATTCATCCTGCAACGCGAACGTTTCAAGCACTTCGCATTGCCGTAAACGATGAACTTTCAAGGCTTCCGAAAATGCTCGTTTGGGCGTTCAAAAATCTTTCGATTGGCGGAAAAATGGGCGTGATTACGTTTCATTCTATCGAGGACAGAATTGTCAAAAATTGTTTTAGACTTCTTTCTCGTGCGTGCGTTTGTCCGCCTGAAATTCCTGTGTGTAATTGTGGCGGGAATGAATGTGCGGTTTTGCTTACAAAAAAGCCGATTGAGCCGACTGAATCGGAAGTCAAAAAAAACTCGCCAAGCAGAAGTGCAAAATTGCGAACAATAAAAAAAAAATCCGAGCTTTCGGACGAAAAAATCAAGTACATTTTTTCGGCTCTCGGCTCTGTTTCGTTTTGAAAAATTGTGGGAGGAACTATGAATATTCACGCTTTTGAAAAATACACTGGAGAGAGAAAACTGCGCTCTCATATTCTTGCGTTTGCGCTTGCCATTTTGATTCCCGTGCTTCTTGCCGTGTGCGCTTTTCAAGCAGACAGGCATACGAGGCTTTTCAAAGAATTGCGCGACCTTGAAAATGAACAAATCTCGCTTGTTGAAAAAAATCGCGAGTTGATTTCTGAAATCAGCGTTCTTTCTTCGAGTGACCGAATTGGTAGGATTGCGGAGCGCGAACTTCAAATGCACAAAGCGAGCAAAGAGGAAATCGTGCGTGTTGAAATAACGGGAGAAAATAAAAGATGACGCTTTTTTCTGTGGAAGAATTGCTCGCTTCTTGCAACGGACAGTTGATTTCTCCGATTTCTCGCGATTTTTCCAAAATCGAAGACGTTGCAACCGATTCAAGGCTTGTAAAAAAAGGTTCACTTTTTGTGCCGTTAATCGGAGAAAAGCAAGACGGACACGCTTTTATAAAAAACGCAATTTCCGCCGGCGCGAGTGCCGTTTTAGTTTCAAGTCAAAGCGAGCAGATAAAACGTATCGCGATGGAAAATCCGTCTGTTCCGTTTGTCTTTGTTCAAAATACGCTCAAAGCGTTGCAGGACGTGGCGGAGCAGTACGTTTCGCGTTTTCCAAATCTTTTGAAGTGCGCCGTTACGGGGTCGAGCGGAAAAACGACTACAAAAGAATTTTTGTCTTCGATTCTTTCAACTCGATTTTCCGTGATTTCCACCAAAGGAAATTTGAACTCGGAAACGGGGTTGCCACTTTCCGTTTTTGGAATTCAAAATCAGCACGAAGCGGGCGTTTTTGAACTTGGAATGAATCGCGTGGGCGAAATGGCAGAAATTTCGCGCGTCTTAAAGCCGAATTATGTAATAATTACAAATATTGGCTCTGCGCATTTGGGAAAATTGGGAAGTCGAGAAAAAATCGCTTCTGAAAAAAAACACGCGCTTGATTTTGTAAAAGAAGACGGAATCGCACTTGTTCCTTTGGAAGACGATTTTGCGGATTTTTTGTGCGACGGTGTGCGAAGTTCGATTGTGCGCTTTTCATTGAATTCAAAATGCGCGTCGCTTGTTTCGCTTGACGCGCTTTCGCCTTCTGTAATCCGCGTGTGCGATACAAAAATAAACGTCCATATTCCAGGGCGGCACAACGCGCTTGACGCAATCGCTGCCGCGCTTCTTTCACTGTATTTGGGAGTTTCGCCTGCTCAAATCAAAGAGGGAATCGAATCCGTTTTTCCTTCAAATGCTCGAAGCGAGGTTGTTCGGGGAACGTTTACCGTTGTAAAAGATTGTTACAACGCAAACCCCGATTCTCTAAAGGCGGCTCTCCGTTTGTTTTCAGAGCTTCCGCAAAAAGAAAACAAAAAAATCGTGGTTTTAGGCGAAATGCTCGAACTCGGAGATGAGTCAAAAAAAGCACACGAAGAAGCCGCTCTTCTTGCAACAAAGTGTGGCGCGTCGCTTGTGATTCTTGTGGGAGACGAGTTTTCAAAAGTGAATGTGGAAAATGTTGTAACAATTCCCGGACGAAACGAAAACGCAATCGAAGAAGCCGCTCGATTGATTCAAAAAGAAGCAAAAAAAGGCGACCTGATTCTTTTGAAAGGTTCGCGGGCGGTTGCGCTTGAGCGGATTCTTCCGTTGATTGGTATGTGATTTTTTTGAGCGAGCATGGGAGCAAAAAAATGAGATTCAAGTTTTTTACCGATAAACCCCTCGAAAAATACAGAAAAAGCGACCCGATGATTTTGGTGGCAATGCTTCTTTTGTGGGGATTTGGTTTGCTCACCTTGTATTTTAGTTCTCGCGGCGCGGGGCTAAATCTCAAAAACGATTCGCTCTATTTTGTAAAAAGGCAATTATTTTGTTCGGTGCTTGGATTTGCGGTATTTTTTTTGTTCGTTTCGATGAGCATGGACTTGATAAAGCGTTTTCTTCCAGCACTCGTCCTCGGTTCTATTCTTTTATGCCTTATGACGTTTATTCCGCACGTTGGAGTCGAGATGAACGGAGCGAGGCGATGGCTTCGGATTCCGCTTTTGGGAACGTTTCAGCCGTCCGAGTTGATAAAACTTTCGTGCGTGCTTTATCTTGCAAATTATTTTGACAAAATGAGTTCGCTTCGGCGAATGGACAAATCGATGTTTCCTGCGGTGCTTTTTTTGGTAACGTTTTTTGCGGTCGTGATAATGCAGCAGGATTTTTCGACGAGCACGTTCATTTTGATTTTGGGCGTGTCGATGTTTGTAATTGCGGGCGAAAAAGTAACTTGGGTGCTTCCGCTCTCTCTGATTTTGATTCCGTTTGGCGTGATAATGGTGCTTTTGAAGCCCTATCGCTTGAATCGAATAATCGGTTTTTTTGACCAAAGTTCGTTTGAGCAAACGTACAATTATCAAATTCAAGCGGCTCGAAAAGCGATGGCGTCGGGCGGATTTTGGGGACAAGGATTTGGAAGCGGGCTTTCAAAACTTTCAAGCGTTCCAGAAGTGCAAACGGACTACATTTTTGCAGGCTGGGTTGAAGCGATGGGATTCTTTGGAGTTCTCATTTATTTTTCACTTTTGACGTTTTTTGCCTGGCGCGTTCTCCGTTGCGCGCTCACTACAACGAATCGCTTTGCTTCGCTTGGAGCATTTGGCTTTTTGCTTGCAATCGTGGGGCAGTCGCTTATGAACGTGGGCGTTGTGGTTGGCGTTCTTCCAACAACGGGCGTGCCGTTGCCGTTTTTTTCGTCGGGCGGTTCTTCGATAATCGTAACGCTTGCAATGTGCGGATTTATCGTAAGCGCGTCTCGCCTTGACCGCGTTGACGCATCTTTTCGTCCAGAAAGCGAAAAAATCGAAGGCTTGGGCGAAAAAAAGTGGCATTAAAAAAATAAAAAAAAATCTTTTGGCTTAAAAATGGCAAAAAAGGGGTGAAAATGAGTGATTTTGCTTTTGGGCGGAAAAATCCTGAAAAATGGACGGCATTTTTTGAAAGGGTAAAAGAGACATTTTTGTCGTTTGGAACGTTTATGCTTTCGAGCGTTTCAAAAATTTCTCTAAAAACGTTTGGAAAGGCGGGAAAACGTGGCAGATTTTGGGCAATAAAATGGTTTGCGATTGTGTTCGCGCTCATTTTTACGATTGAAGCGATTGTGTATCTTGTCTTGATTCCGTCGCTTCAAAAACCGATTTTGATTTTTAGCGGCTCGCGCTCTTACTCTGAAGCAGAACTGACGCGCGTTATTTCGCCACTTCTTGAAAAAAGTTGGATGAAATTCAGCACGGAAGAAGCGGGGCTTTTGCTTTCGTCGGTTTCTGGAATCGAGGACGTTCAAATTGTAAAACGATTTCCAGACAAAGTGTACGTTAACGTTTTGGAGCGGACGGGAGTCGCGATGACTTTTGTTTCTGTTTCCGACAGGACTCTGCCTGTTCAAATTGACAGAAATGGTGTACTATTCACGGCAAAAAGCGTAAAATCGCGTTCCATTCCGCTTGTTTCGGGAATCCCTGTGGAAAATGTCCAAGGAAATCTAAGGATTCCTGCAAAATATCGCGGACTTTTGGAGCGAATTTCTGCGATAAGCGAACTTTCGCAAAATTATTTTGCGGCGATTTCTGAAATCCATGTTGTTCCAAAGGATGCGGGAAATTACGAGTTGCTTCTTTATCCGATTCACGGACGAACGAGAATCCTTACGGGGCGGGAACTTTCGGAAGAAGCGTTGCAGTACATGATGATTGCGCTTGATGTGGTGAACACGATAGAGCCTGAAGTTGCGGAAATTGACCTTAGATACGGTTCGATTTCATATAGAACTCGGCGTTAGATGAGGAGATTATCTTTGACCAACATTATTATTGGACTTGACATCGGAACGAGTTTTGTTCGTGCGGTGGTCGGCGTGATAAACGAAGATTACTCGGTGGAAATTTTGAGCGTTGCCAAAAAGCCGTCATCGGGATTTTTGCGCCACGGAGCAATCGTCAACATTGAGTCCACAAAAAACGTCATAAAGCAGGTAATCGACGAGGTTGAGCAAAATTTTGGTTACGAAGTGCGCTCGTGCGTTACGGGAATTGGCGGAAAATACATTGAAAGTTTGAATTCTCATGGTTTTGTGGCGATTTCGTCAATCGGAAAGCGAGACCGCGCAATTACTGAAGACGACATTGAGCGTGTGCTTACAGCGTCAAATGCCGTTCCCATTCCGCCTGACCGCGACATTCTTCATCTCATTCCAAAGGATTACATCGTGAACGGCGTTTCGGGGTACAAGCAAGAGAACGCACTCAACTCTCTTGCCGTGCGTCTTGAAGTTGACGTTCATATAATCACCGCAAGTAGAACGCAGATTTCAAATATAACGCAATGCGTTGAACGCGCAGGATATGAACTTGACAGAGTTTTCTTAAAAACGCTCGCTGCCTCTGAAGCGGTGATGATAAAAGAAGAAAAGGAACTCGGTTCGATTTTGATTGACCTTGGCGGCGGAACTACGGACGTAATCGTGATAATCGCGGACGCTCCCGCTTGCACAGCATCAATTCCCGCAGGCGGAAATCTCGTTACAAACGACATCGCGTATATGAAAGGCGTTCCCACGGCAACGGCAGAAAAACTCAAATTGGAGCATGGTTGTTGTTGGTCGGAACTCATTGACGGAAACGACGAAGAAGTCGTGATTCCCGCGTTTGGCGGTCGTCCTCCAGAACTTACTTCAAAATCGGAATTGTGCGAGATAATTCAAAGCCGAATGGAAGAGATTTTCACGCGCGTTCGTGATGAAATTGTGCAGCGGAGCGGATTGACGCAACTTTCTGGAAGTATCATTTTGACGGGTGGCGGTGCGCAGTTGAGCGGTGCGGTGGAACTTGCCGAATACGTTTTTGGAACGAGCAGCGTGCGAATTGGTGTGCCGTCGAGTCTTGGCGGAATTGAGGAGAGTTACAGAACTCCAGAGTTTGCGACTGCCGTTGGACTTGTGCTTGCTGACAAAGAAAACGTGCGCGTGTCTTCCTCTGAAAAAGGCGGAAAAAAGAAAAAGGAAAAAGCCCGTCGTTCAAACGAAGACGCTTCACAAAGTGCTGAACCAAAAGAAAGCGCGTTTTCAAAACTCAAAAAATTTTTCTTTTAACAAAAAAATGCGGAGCGTGTCTTCGCATTTTTTTGCGCCTTGTAAGAAAAACGTCATAAAAATTCGCTCGGTGTCTTTTCTGATTTTGTAAAATCTAATAAAATAGAAAGAAAATGTCATTTTTATTTTGAAAAAAAGGGTGGGGAATCGAATGTTTGATTATCAAGTAGAAAAAGACGCTTCGGATTTGCACGCGGCGAATCCCGCCGTGATTAAAGTTATAGGCTGTGGCGGTGGAGGTGGAAATGCCGTCAACACGATGATAGACGCAGGTGTGCAAGGCGTTGAGTTTCTTGTCTTAAACACAGACGGGCAAGACCTCGATAAATCAAAGGCAAGTGTAAAAATCCAAATTGGTCGAAAAAATGCTGGCGGACTTGGAGCGGGTGGACATCCAGAACTCGGCGAGGAGGCGGCAAAAGAAAGCGAGGGCGAAATCAAAGACGCGCTTTCTGGAAGCAATATGGTTTTTATTACGGCTGGAATGGGCGGTGGCACGGGAACAGGAAGTGCGCCCGTTGTTGCAAAAATCGCGCGAGAAATGGGGGCTTTAACGGTTGCCGTTGTTACTTCTCCCTTTAGTTTTGAAGGCGAGGTTCGTGCAAAAAATGCAGAAAGCGGAATCGCTCGGCTCAAAGCGGAAGTCGATTCTCTCATCGTGGTGCCAAACGACAAGATTTTTGAAATGCGCGAAGACCTCCCAGTGAAAGTTGCGTTTCAAGCGGTTACAGACATTTTGCGGCAAGGCGTTCAAGGAATCACGGACATTATAAAGCGACCAGGGCTTGTAAATCGCGACTTTAGGGACGTTGAAAGCGTGATGAAAGGGCAGGGCGACGCGCTTTTGGGAATTGGACGGGCGAGCGGGGACAACCGCGCAATCGATGCCGCAACGCTTGCGATTTCAAATCCGCTTTTGAAAGATACTCACATTGACGGGGCGAGAAATATTCTTATCAACGTGAGCGGAAACGAAAAAGTGAGCATGAAAGATTGCCGCGAAATCGCGAATTTTATTACGCAACGCGCACATCCTGGCGCAAATGTCATTTGGGGACTTTTAATCGACGACAATCTTGAAGAAGAAATCAGCGTAACCGTCATTGCAACGGGCTTTAGTGCACAAGATTCGATTCCTTCACAAAAAAGCGACGCTCGGCAAGGAAAAAAAGACGGTGCGTCGAATCCGAATTTTGTTTCTGCGGGAGATTTTGAAAAAATCATAAATCCTCAGACTACTGTACAAAATCAGCAGAAAAAAACGACGATTCTTTCTGACGGACTTTTTGACGGAGCGGCGGTTTACGAAGATACGGGAAATCATGCGCAAGACGGGCAACGAGTGGCGGTTGCTGGCAGACCTGGATTAAAAATTCCTTCGGATTTTGTTCCAAACCCAGACGACATTGAACAACCTGCGATTTTGCGTCGTGCGTCAAAACTTGATGGGCTTCCCCGCGCTATCAATTTGGGAAAATAGCCGATGACTCAAGAGCTTTTGCTCTCGCGTTTTTACGCAGACCTCATCTCCGTGGAGCGACGTAGCGAACTTACCGCTTTGACGTATTGCGAGTGTTCAAAGATTTTTTTCAACTGGCTTTCTTCGGAGCGCGTAAAACTTGCCGACGTTTCCGTGAACGTTTTGATGTACTTTCTTCTTTGGCGGCGAACGGGCGGAATCGATGAGTTGACGATTGCAAAGGACATTTCCGCGCTTCGCTCTCTCGGGGAGTATCTTGTGAGGTGCGGAATGTGGATTGAAAACGTCGCGCAACTTTTGGAACGTCCGCACGCTTCTCATTCGCTTCCAAAGGTTTTGAGCATTTCTCAAGTTGATAACATTCTTTCTTCGATTGACACAACAAAGCCCCTCGGAGTTCGCGACCGCGCTCTTTTTGAGTTGATTTATTCGTGCGGACTTCGCGTGAGCGAGGCGGTTTCTTTGAAAATCGAAAATCTGCATTTGAACGAGCGAATCGTAATCGTTTGCGGAAAAGGGGACAAAGAGCGCATGGTTCCGTTTGGAGAAGAAGCGTTTTTGAAACTTTCTGATTATCTTGAACATGTGCGTCCTTCCTTGGTCGGAAAACGAGTTGTGAACGAGGTTTTTGTCAATTATCGAGGCGAGCCGATTTCAAGAAAAGGCGTTTGGAAACGGTTTAAGGAATTTAATGCGATATGCGGAATTGACGCAAAAGTCCACACGCTCCGACATTCGTTTGCAACGCATTTGCTCGCTGGCGGAATGGATTTGCGTTCCGTTCAAGAACTGTTGGGACACGCCGACCTTTCAACCACAACGATTTACACGCACGTTGAAAACCGTTTTCTTCGAGAGGGACACAAAAAATATTTTCCAGGACACAAATCTTCAAATTCCGAAAACGGAAAAATCGATTCTGATGTATAACCATTTTTGAAAAATTGCACAAAGAAATCGCAAAAAATCGAATTTTTGTGATAAATAAAAAGGGAGGATTATTATGAGAAAATGCAAAAAAATATGGTTTGGAACAATCGCGATTTTTATGATTTTTGCCTTAGAGTCTTGTACAAAATCGAATCGCACGATTCAGCGAATGCAACGCATGGAAGAAAATGTTGGCTCTCCAACGACCGAGGCGGAATTAAAAGACGCGATAAAAAAGTATCAAGACAGAATCGCAGACATTCAACTTGCGGACGCGCAAGTCGGAATTTGGTACAAAATGCTTGCCGTCAGATACCTTGACGCAAAAATGTATGGCGAGGCTTTGAAAAATTTTCAGATTGCACTTCAATATTATCCAAATAATCAAAACTTGTATTATTACCTTGGCGTATGTGCTTCATTCATGTCAAATACAAAAATCGGCATAGGAGAGCAGGGCGAGCAAGAAAGTTATTTGAAAATGGCGGAAGATGCTTTTTTGCGTGTGCTTGCGATTGAACCGAATCACGCAAAGGCTCTTTACAGTCTTGGAGTTTTGTACGTTTGGGATTTGAAGCAATTTGACAAGGCGATTCCGCTTCTTGAAACGCTTGTTTCGACGCAAAAAAAAGATGCAAGTGCAAAGGCGGCACTTGCGGCGGCATATTTTGGAAACGCGGATTACGAAAAATCGGTTGCGATGTACGATGAAATCATTTCAAGTACGCAAAATGCGCAAACAAAGCGAGAGGCGGAGGCAAACCGCCAAATTGTGTTGGATACCGCTTATGCAAAATAGCCGTGAATCATTTATTTGCCGCCTTGTTATTGCAGATGCGCATTTTTTGACGCTCAAAGAAAAAATGCGACTGCTTTCGTATCTTCGCCGCGTGTTTGATTCGTCTGGCTCGGATTCCGCCTTTTTGGAAATTACTTCGCTTTCGATTGCAAAAATTTCGGCAATCGTTGGTCGAAAAATCCGCTCGTTTGAAGAGTGGGACGGCTCGGCTCGGCTTTTGGCAGCGGAAAAATCGTACAAGATTCTTTGCTCGCTTCGGATTTCTGCCGTTTTTTATGGCGACAAAGAGTATCCGCCGATTCTTAGTCTTATCACAGACCCGCCGTTTTCGCTTTTTTATCGAGGAAATCTGCTGTCGTTGTCGTCGCCATGCGTGTCCGTTGTTGGAAGCCGACGGGCAGATGCGGAAGCGATAAAAAAGACGGAGGAGTTTGCATTTGACGCAGCGTCTGACGGGCGAACGATTGTAAGCGGAATTGCGTTTGGAGTTGACGTGGCGGCGCACAGGGGAGCACTTCGCTCTGCGAGTTTAGGAAAAGGAGCCACGGTTGCCGTTTTGCCAGGTGGAATCGACGAAATTACGCCAAAAAGTCATATCCGTGTTGCCGCTCGCATTTTGGAAAATGGCGGGGCAATCGTCGGTGAGTACACTCCAGGCACGCCTGCTGCCGCTTGGAGATTCGTGCAAAGAAATCGAATTATTGCCGCTTTGTCGCCTGCAACCGTTGTAATGCAAAGCCCGCCAGGAAGCGGCGCACTTCACACCGCGTCATTCGCGCTTGATTACGACAGAGACCTTTTGTTTCACTCGTCGAATTTTACGGTTGGAGCGGCAACTCTTTCAGAGGCGGTTCGAGCAAGAATGAAAAAAAGCGCGGCTGCAACGTGTTCAACTTCAGAGCGATTTGTCAGCGAGGGCGCGAGAGTCATTTCGAGTTACACGGATTTTTTGAAAGCGATGTCGCTTCCGCCCGAAAGTCGGTGATTTTACAAGTGATTTTTGAAAAATCTTCTTTTTGCCGTGTTGAAATACAGGTCGATATTGTCGAAAATGAAAATAGCAAGTGGCAAAATACTCGCTAAAATGGAAAAGTAAAAGGAAAACGGGGAAGCATCATGTCGAACAGCGTGTCCAGTAATGGTACGGCAAAAAAAACGGTAAAATCATCGAAAAAAGTCGAAAAAAACAAGACTCAAAAATCAAAAAAACAGACGCTTGTTATTGTGGAATCTCCTGCTAAGGCTTCAACAATCGAAAAATATCTTGGAAAAGGCTATGTCGTCAAAGCGTCGATGGGGCATTTGATAGACCTTCCAAAATCGCGCTTGGCGGTGGATGTTGAACACGGATTTCAGCCAGAGTATATAACGGTGCGCGGGCGTGCAAAAATCTTGAAAGAATTGCAAAAAGATGCCAAAAAAAGCGACATCGTGCTGCTTGCAAGCGATAACGACCGCGAAGGAGAGGCGATTGCCTGGCATTTGAACAATGCTTTGCGTGACAAGACCGATGCAAAAATTATGCGCATTGTGTTCAATGAAATTACGCCGCCAGCGATAAAAGACGCGGTTCGACATCCTGGCGTTATTGACGAAAACAAGGTGAATGCGCAAAAAGCGCGTCGTGTTTTGGATAGACTCGTTGGATACAATTTGAGTCCGCTTTTGTGGGAAAAGGTCAAAAATGGACTTTCTGCAGGAAGAGTGCAGTCTGTTGCTTTGCGACTGATTTGCGACAGGGAGAAAGAGGTCGAGGATTTTCTTCCCGAAGAATATTGGACGCTCGAAGCGGATTTTTCAAAAGGAAAAAGCGTTTTTACGGCTCAACTTGTGCTTTTTAAGGGCGAAAAACCAAACCTAAAAAGCGAAAAAGACGTTCAAAACATAATCGATGCGATTTTGAGCGCGGAATGTAGCGTTTCCGACGTAAAAATCACTGAAAAGACGGTAAAACCGCGCCCGCCTTTTACGACTTCAAAATTGCAGCAGGCAGCGGCAAATCGGCTCGGTTTTACATCAAGAAAAACAATGCAAGTTGCGCAGCAACTCTACGAGGGAATTCAGATGGGAGAAAATCGAATCGGTTTGATTTCCTATATGCGAACTGACTCCGTGCGTATTTCAAAGACTGCGCTTGATGAGGTTCGCGAGTGGATTTCAAAAAATCATCCGAACGAACTTCCGCCTGAAAGCGTTTTGTATTCTGTGGGAAAAGGGGCGCAAGACGCGCATGAATGTATCCGTCCAACGTATTCGAGTTACACGCCCGACGACGTTAAAGAATACCTTTCGCGCGACCAGTTTCGGCTTTACGCGCTCATTTGGGAGCGATTCGTTTCTTGTCAAATGACGGCGGCAAAAACTTCCACAACGAGCGTTGATATAAAAGCGGGCGACGCGCTTTTTCGCGTGAGTGCAAGTCGTTTAGTCGAAAAGGGATTTTACAAAGTCATCAAACTCCTTTCTTCCAAAGAGGACGTTACGGGAAATCTTCCGTCATTAAAAGTCGGGGAAGTCCTTTCAAGCGAGCGGAAATTCTATCCAGAAAAGCATTTTACGCAAGGTCCTTCGCGTTTTTCCGATGCGTCAATCGTGAAAACGCTTGAAGAAAAAGGAATCGGTCGTCCTTCAACGTATGCTCCGATTATTTCGACGCTCCTCGACCGCTATTATGTTACAAGGAGCAACAAGCAACTCGTTCCAACGATTTTGGGAAAAATGATTTGCCAAATTCTTGTGGAGGCGTTTCCTGACGTGATAAACGAAGGATTTACCGCAGAAATAGAGAACAAACTCGACGGCGTTGAAAACGAAGGAATCGCTTGGAGCGCAATGATTGAAGAGTTTTACGAGCCGTTCAAAAAAAGAGTGAACGAAGTCGAGCAAAATCAAGAATCTGTCAAAGGTTTTATGGACGAAAAAACCGAAGAATTGTGCGAAAAATGTGGCAGACCATTGTTAAAAAAACTCGGGCGATTTGGCTATTTTCTTGCGTGTTCGGGCTTTCCAGAATGTCGAAATACAAAATCAATTCCACTTGCAAAATGTCCAATGGACGGGTGCAATGGCGAAATCGTTGAACGAAAAAGCAAAGGGCGCGGAAAATCGTTTTTTGGTTGCTCCAATTTCCCAAAATGCAGTTTCTTGACGCATTTTAAGCCAATCGAAGCGACGTGTCCAAAATGCGGTTGGTTTTTGGTCGAAAAATTCGACAAGAAAAACGGTTCGTATAAATCGTGTATAAATCCTGCGTGTGATTTTTTGCACAGCGAAGACGAAACGGAAGAAAAATGATGATTCAAGACAAATTGCGTCCAATCCGCGCTGACGGACTAAAAACGCTTGGCGAATGTGTAGAAGAATATCTCGTTTATATTACAGGCGTGCTTTCCGTTTCTGAAAACACGGTCAAAGCGTATCAAAACGACCTTACGGGACTTCTAAAAATGCCGTTTATTGACAAAAACGCTCCCGTTTCGCTCGTTGAAACCGAGGATTTGCGGCGGAGCATTGGCGAACTTTCCAAAAAACATCGCGCGTCAAGTACAATCAATCGATTTATCGCGTCTTTTCGCTCGCTTTTTGCGTATTGCAGGCGACTTGGCTACATTTCCATAAATCCTGCGATTTCGATTCATTCTGTTCGAGAGCCGAAGCGACTTCCGCGCTTTATGACACAAGCGGAAATCGACGCGCTTTGTTCTGAGCCTACAAAAAACGAAATCCTTTGGAAAGAGCGCGATGTTGCGCTTTTTGAGGTTTTGTATTCGAGCGGTTGTCGAGTTGGAGAAATCGCGGGGCTTTCGATAGATAACGTTTCTGATGATTTTTCGCAGGCTCTCGTAACGGGAAAAGGCAAAAAGGACAGAATCGTCTATTTTTCTCTTGATGCCACGCGCGCACTTTCAGAATATTTGAAGTCGCGCGCCGAGCGGTTTGGCGAGGACGATTGTGAAAAAAGCCTTTTTGTGAACCAGCACGGGGGCGCGTTGAGTGTGCGCGGAATTGCTTATATTTTGAATCGGTATTCTGGCGTTGAAGGAACAAATCATCGGGTGTCGCCACACGCATTTCGGCACACGTTTGCAACCGCGATGATTTCTGCTGGCGCGGACGTTCGACTCGTGCAAGAATTGCTCGGTCATTCTTCGATTTCCACGACGCAACGATACACTCATATAAGCACAGAAAAATTGATTGCGATGTACAACAAAGCGCATCCGCACGGAAAATAAACGTTTGAAATTTATTTTAAGGAAAAAATATGTCGGAAAAAACAAAAATTCGGAGTACGACGGTTGTGGCTGTAAAGCGAAACGGAAAAGTTGCAATGGCTGGCGACGGACAAGTTACGCTCGGAAACACAGTTTGTAAAGGAAACGCGCGAAAAGTGCGCAAGATTTACGGCGGCAAGGTTCTTACAGGTTTTGCGGGAAGCGTTGCCGATGCGTTCACGCTTCTTGAAAAGTTTGAGGAAAAACTCAAGGAATTTTCGGGCGACATAACGCGGGCGAGCGTGGAATTGGCAAAAATGTGGCGTACTGAAAAAATGTACAGAAATCTTGAAGCAATGCTTGTGGTGGCTGATTCGTCAAAAATCCTTCTTGTTTCTGGGGACGGAAACGTGATAGAACCAGAGAACGACGTTCTTGCAATCGGTTCGGGCGGAAATTATGCGTACTCTGCTGCCCTTGCGTATCTCGACTCGTCGTCGCTTAGTGCGCGAGAAATCGCCGAGCGAAGCCTAAAAATCGCAGGAACTATTTGCATTTACACAAATTCAAACATCACCGTAGAAGAACTCGGCTGATTTTGTAAAAAAAACAGGAATGAAAAAATGGACAAACTCAAAGGACTTACTCCAAAAGAAATCGTAGAAAAACTCGACCAATATATAATTGGGCAGGAAAAGGCAAAAAAAGCGGTTGCCGTCGCTTTAAGAAACAGGCTTCGCCGTCTTCGCCTTTCTGAAGATATTCGCGACGAAGTAGCACCAAAAAATATTTTGATGATTGGACCTACGGGAGTGGGAAAAACTGAAATCGCGCGAAGGCTTGCAAAACTGGTGAATGCGCCGTTTGTAAAAGTGGAAGCAACAAAGTACACGGAAGTCGGCTACGTGGGACGCGATGTGGAATCAATGGTGCGCGACCTTATGGCAGTTGGTTTCAACGACGTGAAGCGCGAAGTCGAAGAATCGATGAGAAAAGACAGCGAGCCAAAAGTCGAAGAACGGTTGCTTGACCTTTTGCTTCCAGGAAGCGAAAAAAAAGACGGCGCGGAAAACGAGGACGAATCGAAGCCTGTTGTTTCGGAAGAAACGCGCGAAAAATTCCGCTCGATGCTTCGTGACGGAAAACTCGAAGAGCGGGAAGTGGAAGTTACCGTTAGAAAAAGCCGCGGAATACCGAATATGGGAATCATTGCGGGCGGAAGCCTTGATGACATTCAAAGCGGCATGATGGACATTCAAGATATGCTTTCTGGAAAGAACGTGAAAAAACGGCTCGTTTCTGTGCGCGAGGCAAGAAAAATTATCGAAGAGGATGTTCTTGATTCGATGATTGACGTTGACAAGGTTTCGGACGTGGCGCGGGAGCGCGTTGAGCAAAGCGGAATCATTTTCATCGACGAAATCGACAAAATCGCTACAAAAAACGCTTCGTCTTCGGGGCAGGTGAGTCGCGAGGGCGTTCAGCGCGATATTTTGCCGATTGTCGAAGGAAGCAAAGTCAACACAAAATTCGGCGTTGTTGATACAACTCACATTCTGTTTATTGCCGCAGGAGCGTTTAGTCTTTCGGCTCCAAGCGATTTGATTCCAGAACTGCAAGGACGCTTTCCACTTCGGGTGGAACTCGAATCGCTCAAAAAAGAGGATTTCCGACGAATTTTGCTTGAACCAAAGAACGCGCTCACTCGGCAGTACACGGCTCTTCTTGAAACGGAAGGGCTAAAAATCGTGTTCACCGATGACGCGATTGAGCGCATGAGTTTTCTTGCGGAAGACGTGAACACGCGGAGCGAGAATATTGGAGCGCGGCGACTTCACACGATAATGGAAAAAGTCCTTGAAGACATCAGTTTTGACGCTGATGAAAAGGCGGGAGAAACCGTTACTGTGAACGCTGCTTACGTTGACGAAAAACTTTCCGACATCGTAAAAGACGAAGACACGAGTCGATATATCCTTTAAGGCGTTTTGGAAGGAAAAATCAATACTTGCTCATAGAGCATTTTGGGAGTAAAATGGTACATTATGCAAGAAGCAACAATTATGTCATCAAGTCCAGTTGGTAAGCATCTCGAAAAAATCTCCGAAGGTGCGCCCGTTTCTTATCTCACGTTCAACAAACAGCGAGTAAATCTTGTCGCAAAAATGACGCTTGGTCGCAGTCCAGATTGCACTATTGTCATTGACGACAAACTCGCCAGCCGCGTTCATGCTACGATTCAAAAAATCAAGGACGCTTATTTCCTCAAAGACGAGAATAGCACAAACGGAACTTTTGTAAACGGACATCGCGTTCCTGGCGACGGAAAGTTCTTGAAACTCAACGCTGGGGATAAAATAACTATCGGAACGACTTCGTTGGTTATGGCGTAAACGCGAGAAAAGAGCGTGCCAAAAACAGATGTCGCAAATGTGCGAGCGCGGTTAACCGCGCTTTTGCACCTTGACGGTCTTCCTTTGTACGACGATTTTATTTCTCTTTGCAACGACGCATCTTCGGTGCTTGAAACGGAAGATGCGTCTTATCGTCCGTCGGATTCTTCGGGAAGCCCCGGCGGACTTTTGGATTTTGCGTCTTCTTCTATGAACGCGCTCCCCGTGATAGTCGTTCCAGATGTTCACGCGCGTCTTTCTCTTATTTTGGATGTGTTGGATTTTTCGCCTCCGTTTGGAGAGGGAAAAAGCGTTCTGGAACTCCTTTTTGCTGGAAAATTGCTTGTTGTTTTGTTGGGCGACCTTCCTCATGCAGAATCTCGTGCTAGAAAAAGATGGGCAGATGCCTACGGCGATTTTTGCTCGTTTTATTACGACGATAAGGATGTTGACGTTTTTCTAAAAAGCAAATCGATGAACGAAGAAATGCGGGAAAATCTTGCCGTTTGGCAAAGCGTGTTCATCTTAAAAACGGCATTTCCGCACTTTTTTCACGTTTTGAAGGGAAATCACGAAAATGTGCGAAACGCCACTTTTTCTAAAGGCGTGAATCTTGAGTTTGGAAATCGCGCTTTTAGAAAGTTTTGCGAAGAGGGAGTCATGTGCGCGGAGTTCATTCGCAACAAATACGACGACCTTTTTTTGCATTGCCTTGCTTGTTTTGAACACGCGCTTCCCGTTTGTGCCGTTTTGAAAAATTGCATTTTGAGCCACGCAGAGCCTTTCCGTCATTTTTCAAGAGAAGAATTGGTGAACGCACTTACAAACGATTCTGCCGTTTACGATTTGACTTGGACTGCAAACGATGCCGCGTCAGAGGACAGCGTTTCTCTTACCATTTCGTCGCTTTACAAACGCGGCTTTTTGGGGCGAAATCAAAAAGCCGTTCGTTGGATTGGCGGACACAGACCCGTTTCAGACACATTCGCGCTGCGGCAAGGCGGACTTTTTGTTCAAATTCACAATCCAGATGTTGAGCAAGTTGCGTGCGTTTTCCCAGACCGCACGTTCAATCCTCAAACGGATATTTTTTTGGTCGAAAAACGAACGTTGTAAGTCAAAAAACTGAATTTTTAATTTTTTAAGGAGAAAAAATATGGCAGATACGTCAGAAACCGTTGTTGCAGGTGGCGCAAAAAGTTCTCCGAGCGCACGGCAGCCAAAAACAGTTGAATCTACCGTGGTCGCGAAACCCGTGGCAAAGAAAACTCCTGTGGAGAGAACGGTGGCAGCCACTGTCATTTCGCAAACTTCTGCGTCGCCTCGTGTTTCAGGAAAGGGCGCGGAAAAGCCTGCTGCAAAAAAAACGACGGCGCACAAAAAAATCGGAAATTATCCGCTCATAAAAAAACTCGCGCAAGGCGGAATGGGGGCGGTTTACATTACAAAGCACCCTGAACTTGGAACCGATTTAATTCTCAAAAAGTTGATTCTAAAAAACAACGCGGCTGCGGAAGAACGGTTCAAGCGGGAGGCAACGATTCTTCGAGAATTGCAAAGTCCGTATATCGTAAACACGTATGAGTATTTCAAAGCGGGCAGAAGCAGTTATCTTGTTGAGGAACTCGTGGACGGGTGTTCGCTCGACAAACTCATCGAAAAATGCGCAAAACAGCGAGAGCAAGATGCCCGCGATGACCCAAAAAACGTGGCAAAATGTGGTCCACTCGGTCTTGAATTGGCACTTTTGATTTTTATGGATGCGTGTCGAGGTTTGCAATTTGCGCACAAGCGAAAAATCATTCATCGCGACATAAAACCTGCGAACCTTTTGATTTCAAAGACGGGGGAAGTGAAAATCACCGACTTTGGAATTGCTGCGGACGACAAAGAAGAGGGGAGTGCTGACGACGACGATGACGGAATGGTCGTTGAAAACGGTGACGGCGAAGACGCGCTTACGCTTGCAGGTTCAATGCTTGGAACGCCGTCTTATATGTCTCCAGAGCAAGTGCTCGATTCTTCGTCCGTGGATTATAGGGCGGACATTTACTCGATGGGCGTTATGCTCTACGAAATGCTCACCGGAAAAAAACCATTCGGTTGTCCCGTAAACATGAGCACGATGCGCCCTGACGAAAACGTGATGAAGTGCATAAAACGCGGAAAATACACTTCAATTAGAAAATTGAATCCAACGGTTCCTCGAAGCGTGTGTTGCGCGGTAAAAAAAATGCTCAAGTACAATCGCGAAAAACGCTATGATTCTCTTGAACCTGTCATCGACCTTTTGAAAAAAATCCTTTCTCGCTACGACACGCACGAAATTCGCGTGTCGCTTGCAAAAACCGTGGGGGCACTTTCAAGCGGACGCTCGTTTAGAATCGCGTCGTTTACGCCAAAAAAGCCGATTCTTCAAATTGTGCTTTCGTCGCTTCTTGGCGCGATTATGTTGTGTTCGCTTGCCGTTTGGCTTTGGAGGAGTGGAGCGATTCACAAAACGATTCTTTCGCCGTTCTTTACGCCCGTGAATGTTTCAATCAGTATTCCAGACAAAGGAATCAGCACGGCGTACAACACGAACCTTCCAATGATGGCGTTCTTTTTTGAAGACGGCGGAGACCAACCAGAGGTGAACGGAAGTCGTCGCGTTTTCTCGCTCGATTCGGGAGAAACAAAAAAGGCGAGCAGAAAATACTCGATAAAGCCCGCCTATTTAACGCGCGGAAGTTACCGACTCAAAGTCGTGTTGGGTTCTTACGTTCTTTGGCGGTCGTTCAAAGTCGAAAGCGGAAACAAAACGGTTTCGATTCAATTTGACGACCTCTTAAAAGAAAATCGCCAGATTTCAATAATCACCAAGTCGTTTTCGCTCAAAGACGGAAAAGATTTGACGGACAAAACAAAATTCACCGTAAATTACAAAGGCGAGTGGGTTTCGCTTTCAAAAATTCCTGCAAAAGACCTTTTTGCGGGAACGGTTTGGAAAGTTCGGGCGCGGTGTGAAGGATATAGCGACAAAGAATTTTCGATGAGCGTGGACTGGTATCAAGACAAACTCATCGTGAACGTAGGACTTGAGTGAAAATTTGCCGATTTTGTGTGGCTTTGTTATATTAAAATGAAACCTGTTCTAAAACGGGAGTTCTTGAACAGGCTTTTTAGTCCGAGAAACGTCGGGCTTTTTGCCATTTTTTGAAAGGCTTTGCCGCTTAAAAAAATGAGATTTTTATGGAAACCCGTTCTGATTTGTTGGAACGGGTCAGTTTTTAGAGCATGACCGAAAATAACGACAAAGAACAAGAACAAGCCCCTCAAGAAATCGAATCGGAAGAAAGGGCAGAAAAAAACGAAGAAGAAAAGCGCAAAATCCTTGAGATTCAAATATCTCCGGGAAAAGAGCCTGAAGTGGTTTCTTCGATTTCAGATGAAAACGAAGAAACTGAAGGCGCACCTTCGCCTTCGGTAACAAAAAAAATCGAAAAAGCGATAACGAATTCGCTTGCTTCTGCGCTGAATAACGCTTTGCTTTCCATGGACGAATTTATGCCGCCACAGATTCCGATTATGCCGCTTTCTGTGCGTCCGATTTTTCCTGGCATTTTTACGCCAATCGTTGTGAACGGCGAAGATGACGTTGCGACCGTGGAAAAAGCGCAGGCGGCGGGCGGTTTTATCGGCTTTATTCTTACAAAAAAAGAAGAAGGTGCTCTCAATTCTTCTGAATTGTATCGCATTGGCTGCGTTGCAAAAATCATGAAGCGCATAAATCTTCCTGACGGTGGCGTGAACATTTTTGTGTCCACGATTCGGCGGTTTAGAGTTCGGCGATTCATTTCGTCGCGCCCGCCTTTTGTTGCTTTGATTGAATATTTGGACGACGAAGAAACGGATTCGTTTGAGGTGAAGGCTCTCACGCGTGCGCTCGTTAGCGAAATGAAGGACATCAGCGAAAATAATCCGCTTTTTTCCGACGAAATGCGACTCAATATGGTGAATATTGAAAATCCGGGGAGAATCGCAGATTTTGTGTCAACGATTCTCAATGTTGAGCGCGAAGAGCAGCAAAAAATCCTTGAAGAACTGAACGTTCGTCGCCGTCTTGAGCAAGATTTGGTTTTTATAAAACGCGACCAAGACATCATTCGTATTCAGCGGAAAATTCAAGACGAGTTTCGGGATAATTTTGAAAAAAATCAGCGCGAGCATTTTTTGCGCCAAGAGTTGAAAAATATTCAAGAAGAACTTGGTGGTGGCGAGGACGGAAGCGAGTTTCAAAAACTCAAAGCGAAAATCGACGAGTTTGAATTTGAAGGCGAAGTCAAAGAACTCGTCTACAATGAACTCGATAAATTCAAACTCATGGACCCAAATTCCAGCGAGTACTTCATGGTGCGAAATTATCTTGATTTGGTCGTTTCTCTTCCGTGGGGAAGCGGAAAAAAGAAAGAAGAAAACGCGCCGACTTATGACCTTTTGCGTGCGTTCCGCGTTCTTGAAAAAGACCATTACGGACTTGACGACGTAAAAAAACGCATTTTGGAATTTCTTTCTGTGCGAAAATTGCGCGGCGACAACAAAGGCTCGATTTTGATTTTGGTTGGACCGCCGGGAGTTGGAAAAACGTCAATCGGGCGTTCCATTGCGGACGCGATGAATAAGCCATTTTACCGCTTTAGCGTGGGCGGAATGCGCGATGAGGCGGAAATCCGCGGGCATAGACGAACGTATGTGGGGGCAATGCCTGGAAAGATTTTGCAAGGACTCAAAATCACAAAGACGCGCTCGCCTGTTTTTATGATTGACGAAATCGACAAAATGGGGGCTTCTTATTCTGGTGGCGACCCCGCGAGTGCGCTCCTTGAGGTGCTTGACCCTGAGCAAAACGTGAATTTCCGCGACACGTATCTTGATTTGCCGTTTGATGTGTCCGATGTGTTTTTTATTTTGACCGCGAACACGCTCGACTCGATTCCGCAGCCGCTTCTTGACCGCGCTGAAATCATCACGCTTTCGGGCTATATCGACCAAGAAAAAATCGAAATTGCGCGAAAATATTTGATTCCAAAAAATCTTGAAAAAAACGGTCTGAAAAAAAATCAAGTAAAATACACAAAAGAGGCTCTTTTGAGAATTGCCGAGGAGTACGCGCGTGAAGCGGGCGTTCGGCATTACGAAAAATGCGTTGACAAAATCCACAGAAAACTTGTTCTTGAAAATCTGTCTGGGATTCCGTCGGACGTAAAGCGACTTTCAAGCGTAAAATTAAAATCAAAAAACGATACCGCGGAGATTCAAGCGGATTTTTCAAAAAAAACGTTTACGATTGACGACGCGGATTTGGAGCGATTTCTTGGAAAACCGATTTTTGACGAAAGCGAAATCAAAAAGGCGGATGCGCCTGGAAGCGCGATAGGACTTGCCTGGACGAGCATGGGAGGCGATACGCTTCTTTTGGAGGCGGTTTCGTTTGAAAGCGCAAATGGCGGTTTGCAACTTACGGGGCAACTGGGAGATGTGATGAAAGAATCGGCACAAATTGCGTTTAATTTTGTGCGTCGATACGCCGTTCAACATTCGATTCGTTCGGCGGAGTGGTTTGATAGGAACGCCGTTCATCTTCATATTCCCGAAGGAGCCACGCCAAAAGACGGACCGAGCGCAGGAATCACAATGGCGACGGCTTTTATGTCGCTCGTTACGAATAGAATTATGAAGCCAAACGTGGCAATGACGGGGGAACTTGACCTTTCGGGGCGCGTGCTTCCCATCGGCGGACTTCGAGAAAAGACCGTTGCGGCAAAGCGAAATGGAATCAAGACGATTTTCATTCCAAAGGCAAACGAGCGCGACCTTGATGACATTCCAGAAATCGTGCGCGCAGGGATTCATTTTGTTCCCGTAAAAAACGCGATTGAAGTTATGTCGAACGTGTTTTTGCCAGAGGAAAAGAAAGACACAAAAGGCTACGGATTTTAGATTGAGTTTTGGAGGGGAGAAAAATGGCTGGTGAAAAAACGGAAAAAAAAGACGCGCCAAGCGCAGAATCAACAAAAAAAATGATTCCGCGCATTATTTTAAAATCAAAGGAAGAATTTGAAGTAAAGCAAGGTTTTCCGTGGGTTTACAACAACGAAATCGAGTTTGTGCGCTTTTCGATTCCAAATGGCTCAAAAAGCGTTCCGTATTTTGACGCAGAGTCGATGGTCGTTCCAGACGGAAGCGTTGTGGAAGTTTTTTCTCATTCGGGCGATTTTTTGGGAACAGGCGTTTTGAATCACCGCTCTGTGATTGCCGTTCGCATAATTGGACGCGGGCGGGCAGAGCAAATTCTTTCTGACACAAACGGATATTTTCTTGCAAAAATACAAGCCGCTTACGATTTACGAAAACTCTTTTATTCTGCCAAAGATTCCTACAGACTCGTTTATGGAGAATCCGACCTTCTTCCAGGTCTTATCGTGGAGCGATACGTTGATGTTCATAAAAACGTGTATATCGTTGTGCAATTTTCGACCCTTTCGTGCGAGGTTTTTAGACGAGAAATCTTAGCCGCCCTTCGAGCCGTCTGTCGTCCGTGGGGAATTTATGAAAAAAGCGACGCTCCAACACGAGAAAAAGACGGACTTCCGCTCAAATCGTGCTGGCACGGAGAAGTCCGCGACGAAAAAATCGTAATCAGAGAAAACGATATTTTGATTGAGGTTGATTTGACGAACGGGCAAAAAACGGGATATTTTTTGGACCAAAAGGACAATCGAAAACTCGTTTCGACTTTGTGCGCGGGAAAGCGCGTCCTTGATACGTTCGCGCACACGGGGGCGTTTGCGCTCAACGCGCTTCGGGCGGGGGCAAAAGAAGCGATTGCCGTGGACATTTCGGAAGATGCCGTTTCGCTCATCAAAAAGAACGGCGAATTGAATTACGCGGGTGAAAAACTCAAAACAGTGTGCGCCGACGTTTTTGAACTTTTGAAAGAATACGAGCAAAAAGGAGAAAAATTCGACGTTATCATCCTTGACCCGCCAGCGTTTACAAAATCCGTGAAAAATATTCAAAAAGCGTATGGCGGTTATAAAGAAATCAATATGCGAGCAATGCGATTGCTCGCTCCAGGCGGAATCCTTGCCACGTGTTCGTGTTCGTACTTTTTTGACGCGGAGCATTTTTACGGAATGCTTATGAAAGCCGCCAGCGACGCAAAACGGCGCGTTCAGATTCTTTCAAAAACAGGCGCAGGACCTGACCACCCAGTTCTTGCTGGCTATCCAAAATCGGATTACCTAAAATGCGCCCTCTGTCGCGTTCTGTAAAAAAAAGTCGGTTGTGGTTTGAAAACTGCAATCGACTTTTTTCAATTCTATCGAATTATCCTATCTTTCTTTGATTTTGGACAAAAGACACTGCGCTCAAACCTGCAACGCCTCCTTCGTAAACGGCTTTGCAAACTTGAAGCAAGCCACCGTTTGCGTTTCCACACGAAAAAATGCCAGGCGCGTTCGTTTCCATTTTGTCATTTGTGGCGATTGCGTCGCCGTTTACGTTTAGACCGAGTTTTTTGGCAAAATCCGCCGCGCCTGCGCTACCTAGTGCAATAAAAATGCCGTCAATAGAAAACGTTTCTCCGTCAGAAAAAACGACTCCGCCGACTTTGTTTTTTTCAGCATTCGGAACGATTTTTTCGATTTTTCGAGAATCGATTTTGATGTTTTCGAGTTTTGACTCCGAGCGGATTTTTTCGTCGCTCTTTCCGTCCGTCAAAATAGTTACGCTTTGAGCAACGTGAGAAAGGTAAGATGCTTCTTCGGCGGCAAACGTTCCGTTTCCGATTACGGCGACATTTTTCTTTTTGTAAAAAAATCCATCGCACACCGCGCAATACGAAACGCCCTTGCCCTCAAAATCTGCAATGCCAGAAATGTTCGGGCGGAGTTTTTTGTTTCCCGTGGCGATGATTATGGCAGGAGCCGTAAACTCGCTTTCGCCCGCCTTTACAGAGTATTGTATTTTTGGAGCAGAATCGAGCATTTCGATGTTCGTAACTTCCAAAAAAAGCACGTCCACGCCCAGATTTTTTGCTTGCTCAATGCCATTTTTGTACAAATTCGCGCCCGTAATTCCGTCCGTAAATCCGTAATAATTGTCGATTTTGTGCGCCTTTTCAAGTTGACTTTCGCCAAAATAAATCACCAAAACCGAAAGATTTGCCCGTTTTGCGTAAAGACTTGCAGAAATTCCAGCAGGTCCCGCTCCAATTATAATTACATCGTAGTTCATAAGCCCTTCCTCGTTTTTTCAAAAATTATATTGTATCAAATATAATTTTGTCAAGAATCAACTCGCCCGCAAAAGACTTTTTGAGTGTCATATTGAGTCGCGTCCGAATCAAGGGGCTAAAAGCCCCCTCTAGTAAATATTTTCCCGCTCCCACAAAAGCAGCCCGCTTTCCACGAGTTGCCTGTTAATTTTCTTTGCGAGAACATCGCGCGCGTCAAAGAAACGCTCGAAAATCGGCAAGGCGACGGATGAAACCGCGTATTTTATTGTGTTCCTGCCAAAGCCTTTCGTGCCTTTTGTGGTCTTTGTCCGCGTGATTCGCGTGTCGTTGTCTGTTTCCAGCACCTTGAAACTCGAAGCGTCTTTTCCCATAATCGCGTTCGTGATGTCGTAGAAACTGTCGTTCCAATCGCGATTTTGTGCATATTCCTCTGATTTGTGGTAGAACCTGAAAATCTCCAGCGCCGCCGCATACAAATCTTTCGCCTCGACAGAAAAATCAAACTGCGAAAGAAATTGCCTAAAATCGAACGGGGCGTAACTGCCATTCTGAGGGAGCGAAGCGAGTGAAGAATCTCTGTGCGAATGAGATTCTTCGCTACGCTCAGAATGACGGTCTGAATCAAGGGACTTAAGCCCCTTGTTGTTGCCAGTGTCCGCCACGGAAGAGAACAAATCCGGCTCCTGCTCTTGTGGGAAAAGCACGTTCAAATCGTTTTTTGCGCAGCCAAGTTCTTCTGAGGTAAACGGCATGACGTAATTTTTCTGCCCTTTGTTTGTAAAGGCGCAATTTTTATAAAACAAAGCCATCATTATAGCATCATTTTTCAGCTCGTCTGAAATTTCAGAAACCTCTCCCTTATGAACATACTGATTTCTTTCAAAATAATGATTATGAGTGTTAAAAATCAATCCTTTTGATAACAAACAGTAATAAATATTATTTTGTGTGATATGGTTTTTAGTAGAATTTGTTTTATTCGTTAAATTTATGCTGTAACCAGCTGTCATATAACTATAATTTCCTAACACTAATCCAGTTTCATTTTCAATAATTTTGTCATTGATTTTATAAATCAATCCAGGCCGGTTGTCGTTATAGGTGTATGAATTTATAAAATTGAATCTGCCGTTTTGCAATTCATATCTTTCTGCTGTTATTTCATTATCGTTAATATCAATTCCTTTTTCTTTGTCAAAAATAATTTGAGAAATAGGCCATTCTGAAAGCATAAAAGTTGTTTTTGCATTGCTAAAAATATGAGAAACAATTTTATAACCAGATTTTTTATAATTTTCTATTTCATCTCGCAAAAAACTTTCCGTCATGTAATAAAACACAATCACATCGGGATTCAATTTGAGGACTTTGTTAAAAAATTCAATCGCAAGGTTATTCTTAAATCCCGCTTTTTTCTGATACGGCGGGTTCATCACAATCATCAGCTTGCGGTTCTCGCGGCGGCAAATTTCGTTTATGTCGAGCGGCGTTCCCTTGTATTTCCACTTTGGCTGCCCGGCGTTTTTGAGGTAGTCGAACTGAACGGCGTTCTCAAATCCTTTGATTTTGCAGATGTCAACATCCATCGGCTCCAGCGTGGAAAGGTAGCAGTACTGCTTGAAGTCCTTTCCGAACTGGTTCTCAAGGTTCCCCACGCCGGCGCACGGGTCGCACACAATAAACTCGTCAAGATTGTAATGTTGCCTCAAAATCTCGTTCTGCTTTTCGACGAAGCAACTCGGCGTGTACTCGCCGCCCGTGTCCTTTCGGTATTTTTCAGAATAAAGCGTCGCGCTGCGCTCCAAAATCTTCAAGAATTCGTTTTTTTCGGGCGGACGCTTGTATTTTTTCCAAAAAAATGCGTATTTTTCGCTGTCGGCGATTGTGTAGAAAACAGAATTTTCTTTCCCCTCGTACAGAATTCGGATTTTCTCGTTCGTGCGGATAATTTCGTAGTGGCTCAAATTCGTGCCTTCACGGATAAGGTCTTGCTGCAAGGCGGAGGTTTCGGTCATTGAGCCTGTCGAAATGACCTGCTGAGGCTTGTCGGTGGTTTCGACACGCTCAACCACCGCATCTTCTGCACTGCCGAACAATCCCGCGTCCGTGACGGCTTTTTTGTACTTCGTGCCGTTTAATATATCCACCAAAAAAAGATTGATTAAATCTTGCTCGTCCTCGATTTTTTCCTTGAACCGGATTTCGTTTTTCCACTGGTTGTAGACGACGTTGAAATTGTGCTCGGTGATGTCGATTTCCGTATCAAGACCGTTTTTTAGCTTTTTGTAAAATTCCTTGATTTCCTCGTTCGTGTAGACGGTGATTTTGCCTTTGATGCGGTCGTTGATTCTGTCAATCGCATCCTTTGTGGGATTGCTCGGCTTTTCGGCGTTCCAGTTGATGTCGTTGTTGTACATGACCGAGTTTTCGCTGCAATCGATGAGTTCAAGCACATCGTTTTTCGCAGAATCCTGATAAATGAGGGCGACTCGGCTCAAAATCGACGCTTGCTTTTTATTCGTGAGGATTACTTGGGCGAGCGCACTCTTTCGGTCTTTTTCGCTTGCCACAAGGAATTTCGCCTCGATGTAAAGAAGAAAATTGCCCTTTTTGTCTTTGAGAAGCACATCGACTTGGTTCAAAACGTCCAAATCCCAGCAGTTCTTGTCAAAATATTTTTCGCAAAAATTTTTTTTGTAGTTGACTTCCTCTGATTTCATAAGGGAATTATACCAAAAAGAAAAATCATGTATAATCGAGGTGATGGAAAAAATAAACTCGGTTTTTCTTTTAGGACCAACGGCGGTGGGAAAAACGGCAGTGGGCGTGCGGCTTGCGTTCCTTTTTGGTGGCGAAATAATCAGCGCGGATTCTCGGCAAGTGTATCGCGGGCTTGACATTGGCTCTGGAAAAGACCTTGACGAGTATACACTTTCTGACGGAACGCGCGTGCCTTATCATGGAATTGACGTTTGCGACCTTTTGCACGAGTTTAGTTTGCTCGATTTTCAAGAACTTTTTTTTAAGGCGTTTTCCGACATTCGTTCTCGAAAAAGACTTCCGATTGTTGTGGGCGGAACGGGAATGTATCTTGACTCGATTCTTCGACGGTACGATTTGACTCCGCTTTTGGAAACGGAGGACGTAAAATCGTGGCGAGAAGAACTTTCTCAAAAAAATTACGACGAATTGAAAGCGATTTTGATACAAGAAAAAAAACATCTTCATAATACGAGTGAATTTGGAAGCAGCGAACGGATTTTGAAGGCGATTCTCCTAAATCGATTTCAAAAAACTGCCGAATTCGCGCGTCTAAAGGAAGAATTGTCAAAGCGCGAAAAAATCGTTCCGCTTGTTTTGGGAACAACGCTTTCGCGTCCCGTTGTCCGCGAGCGAATAAAAAGGCGGCTTTCAGAAAGGCTTTCTTGCGGACTTATCGAAGAAGTCGAACAGTTGCACAAAAACGGCGCGAGTTGGGAGCGTCTTGAATCGTTGGGGCTTGAATATCGATTCGTTTCGCTTTTTCTTGAAGGAAAAATCTCTTCAAAAGACAAGTTTTTTGAAACGCTTTCAACGGCAATCGGTCAGTTTGCAAAACGTCAAGAAACCTGGTTTCGCGGAATGGAAAAAAAAGGCGTAAAAATCCACTGGCTTTCTCAAACAGAAAGCGTTGAAGAGCGCGTAAAAGAAGCCGAAAAAATCATCAAAAATTTAGAATAAGTCAAAAAAAATCGTTGGTGGTGTTACAGAAAGTATGCTGGGAGCGGTGGTTGAGTAGACCGAAGGTCGTATCGAAACCACCGTAGCGTAAGAATATGGTGGTTTCGACAAGCTCAACCACCGCATATTGCTTACAGGTCAGCATACATTTTATAACATCTCCAAATCGTTTTTTCCGCAATCCAAAAGGAGTTTTTTTGCAGATTCAAAAGCGTTTTCTTCCAAATCTTTGCCCGCAATGATTGACGCTTCCTCGTAAACTTTTTTGATTTCTTTGGGGTCGGTTTTTGTTTCGCCTTTCAAAGTCTGGTACGGCGCGTCGGTTTCAAAAAGAATCCTGTTTGGAAAATCATTCCAATGTTTTAGAAAATCGACGGAAGCCTTTTTTTTGTTTAAAATTTGGTGCTTTCCGAATGAAAAAAAAGCGTTTACGCCGTGCTTCAAAATCGATTTTGCGTCATTTTTTGAACCAGAAAACGAATGAAAAACAACGGCAGGAAGTTTTTTGAGCGTGGAAGCGTTCAAAAAAATCATTTCCATCGCTTTCCGAACGTGGAGAATCACGGGTTTTTCAAATTGAAGCGCGAGCGAAAGTTGTCTTTTCCAAAAATCTTCTTGAGTCGTTCGCGTTGATTTGAACTCTTTTGTAAAAAAATCAAATCCGATTTCGCCGATTGCAAAAATGTCGTCTTTTTCAAGGAGAAAACGCAAAAAATCAAGAGTCGCCTCCGCGTCTTTTTGCCCGTATTTCAAAAAAAACTGAGGATGAACTCCAAAGGATTTCAACATTTTCTCGCTCTTTTGATGAAATTGATGAAACGAAATCCATTCGTCTTTTGTACAAAAAGTTGCGATTCCGCTCCAAAACTCAAAATCGAGTGGCGGGCAATGGCACAGGTGCGCGTGTGCGTCAAATAACATAGAAAATCCTCAATAAAGTGCGAATTTTTCCGAGAATAGAATTGTATCCATTTTTCGATTTTTACGGAGATTTTACAATGGCAACGTACACATTGAAAAGCATCGGAAAGAGCGTGGACTACATGACAATCGTGCGGGAACTTGACGACGGGTATGTCGTTAGGATTGTCCGCGACATGGATGGTTACGAAGATGTCACGACAGATTACCTGAGCAAGCCTTTGTTCGACTCTTGCGTTAGAACTGGCTACATTACAAAAGTTCAGGAAGCCACGGCGGTTACCGCGTAAGCCAATTTGGTTTTCGCGATATTTTTAGGGAGGAAACGCCCCAGGGATGGGGGCGTTTTTTTATTTTTTTTAGACTTTTTTGTCAGATAGAATTTTTTTTGTTTCTTCAAGCGCGATTTTGTATTCTTCGTTCATTTTTTGAGAAAGGTCAAAAATATTTCCCGTGTCTTTTCCTCGAAGAACGTCCTCTAATTTTTGCGCGACTTCCGAAAGTCGTTTTGCGCCAAGTTGTCTTCCGGCTCCTTTTACCGCGTGAACGTAAGCGGCGGCTTCAGATTTTTTTCCTTCTCGAATGAATTGTTGGAGCGTTTGCACAGAAAACGACGTATCGGAAAGGAACGATTCAAGAAGCACAAAAAGGAGTTCTTTGTCACCGTCAAGCATTTCAAGCGCAAAATCAATATCAAAAATAACATCATTTTCTTCCATTTATATTTTCTCCGTAAAAATCCTCTCCATCTGCGCTCGTCAAAATAAAACAGGGCAAATCTTTCACTTCAACGATTCTCACCGCTTCCATTCCCAGTTCTTCATAATCAACGACGCGCTCAGAGATTATGTACTCCGAAGCGATGAGCGCGGCAATTCCGCCAGGCGTTCCAAGATAGACGGCTTCGTATTTTTTGCACGCATTTGTAAATGTTTTGCTTCTGTTTCCTTTGGCAAGCGTTACGAGCGACGCGCCACGGGACATAAAATCGTCTGCGTAAGAGTCCATTCTGCCTGCGGTCGTTGGTCCAAAACTGCCGATTACTGCGCCTTTGGGCGTTCTCGCAGGACCTGCGTAGCAAATCGGATATTTTTTTGTATAGTCGGGGAGTTCTTTTCCGCTTTCAAGCAGTGCTTTCCATTTTGCGTGAGCGGCATCTCGCGCCACGAGTATTTTTCCAGAAAGCAAAATTCGACTTCCCACTTTTAACGCTTTTAGATTTTCCAAAACGCTTTTGATTCCGCTTTCCGTGTTGATTTTTGTTTCGGTTTGACCAGTTTCTTTTTTTGAAAACAAAACCGCTTGTGAAAAATGCGGCAATTTTTCTGGATTTTCTACCGTTTTTTCAAGAAAAAATCCGTCTTTGGTAACAATAGTCATAAGATTTCTGTGCGCGGAGCAAGAAACTCCAAACGAAATCGGGCAACTTGCGCTGTGTCGTGGAAGGCGCACCACCGTAGCGTTAAGAGCAAACGCGCTTCCGCCAAATTGAGAGCCGAATCCTGTGTTTTTTGCAATGGCAAGCGCGAGATTTTCCATATTTTTGTCGCGAAAACCTGAATCGTTTGGCTCAAAAGTCATGTTTGAATACGCTCCAGCCGTTGCAAGTTTGAGCGTGAGGAGATTTTGCTCAGGGCTAAGCCCGCCTGCCACCACCGCAATATTGTACGGCGGACACGCGCTCGTTCCGAGTTTTTTGATTTGCTCTTCCATGATGCGCGAAAATCGCTCCAAAGACAAATCCGCTTTTGTTCCTTGGATAAAAGTCGTTTTGTTGGAAGAGCCGCCGCCTTTTGCCACAAATAAAAGCGCGAGCGAATCCGCTGGAGCATTTTTTGCAAAATCAGGAAGCGGGGCAAGAGAAGCGGAATCGGCAAAAATGGAAATTTGCGGGGGCATATTGTCTTTTGACGCTTGTTCGTCAAAAAAAGACGTTGGAAGAAACGTTGAAAATCGAAGTTTTTTTTCGTCGTAGATTTTTTTTGCGCCCAAAAGGATTTGCTCGCTTTCGTTTCCGTTTATTAAAAATCCTTTTTTTGCCCAGCCGAACGCAGTCGCAATTCCCGTGTCTTGGCAAATTGGAAATGTTCCTTTTGCAGAAACACGCGCATTTTCAAGCATACAGGCGCACACGTATCGGTCGTTGTCACTTGAATCGGGGGAAAGGCACACTGAAATCAATGATTCAAGATGCTCTTTTGAAAATTGAAACGATAATCTTGAAAACGCGGCTTTTGTGGCTTCCTCTAAAACGGCTTCATTTTGGGAAATTGGAAAAAAATCAAAATGTTCAAAAGCGTCTTTTTTCATAACAAAAGTATACCACGAAAAACGGTCTTGGAAGAGCCAAAAATAAATCGACCGATTCAAAACTCGTTTTACGGATTTTTGACGGCGCGAACGACTCCCCAAAATCAAAAAAAATCGCTATACTTTTTTGCATGAACACAACCGTTTTGTTTCGTCTTTCCGCAATGCTTTGCGCTTTGTCGGTCGTTTTTTCCGTTTCTTGTTTTTCTTTTTTTGACGGAGTTGCGATTTTTGCGTTGCCGCTTTCGCTTTTGTTTTCCATTTTGCTTTCGTTTTTTTCTCTAAAAAAACTGTTCCTTGAAAAAAATCTCGCTTTTATTGCGGTTTTTAGGGAACTCTTGCAATATGAGCCGTATGTTCTTTTGATTTCTTTTGTACTCAAACGGGCAGGGGATAAAGGAACCAGCGGCGCACTCGATTTATTTCAAGTGCTTTTGTGGGTTTTGTCTTCGATTCTTTGCATTGTGATTCTTCATTTTTTGAACGTAAAGCATCTTTCTCGCGTGAGCGTCGAATGGAAACAAGCGGAAATCGACAGAAAAGCCGCCTTTTCAAAAAAGAAAAAAGGACTTTTTTTTGTTGTTTTTGAAACGCTTAGTTGGATTGACGCTCTTGTGCAAGCGGTTTTTATGGTGCTTCTTTTGAACGTTTTTATTGTGCAACTCTACGAAATTCCCTCGGAGTCAATGGTTCCAGAGTTTTTGGTAAAAGACAGAGTTGCCGTTTTTAAGATTTTTAACGGACCAAAATTCCCGCTTTCAAAAATCGGTTTTCCGCACGTAAAATCGTACAAGCGTGGCGACATCGTTGTTTTTAGAAACCCGCATTATTCTGACGACAGAAAAAGCGAGGTGCGAACGTTTGTAAGCCAGTTGATTTATATGTGTACGCTCACAATGAAAAACATAAACGTTGACGAGTACGGACGCGCAAAGGCAGACCCGCTTGTAAAACGGGTCGTTGGTCTTCCGGGCGAGCAACTGATGATGCAAGACGGCATTCTCTATTCGCGCACTCAAAACTCGGATTGGGCGGAGGTGAGTGCTGACTCTTCTTGGGCGTGCTGGGATTTGAATGAAGTAAAATCTTCTGTAAAAAAAGGGATTCTTGAATTTAATGTGAGCGAAGAGCAAATTGCGTCAATGCTTGAATGTGAAGAAAAACGCCGTTTGCTCGACATTTCTTCCGCCCGCCTTGAGTGCGAAGGGATTTCGTCGGAGTTTTCTCGACTTCGCGCCCTTCTTGCAGTTCCAGAAAACACGGAGGGAATCTCGTTTTCTCCGAGGGAGCGGTACGTTTACACGCTTTTTTCTCAAAACGAATCTTTGACGCGCAATTTGCTTTCTTCTGCGAACGGCGAAAGCGTTTTTAGAGCGTTTATGACGGATTGGCGCGAACGCGATTTTAACGGCGACTTGTACAGCGAAGCGAATTTCCGCTTGAATCTTATGATAAAACTCACCGTTGGGAGGATTGTTGTGCGAAATTGCGAGTTGCTTTTGGAAAAACGCTCTGCGACTTCGCAAGCGTCCGACCCAAAAAAGCAAAAATTGCTTTCCGACGCGCAAATGCTTTTAAGTTACGTTTTTCTCCTCGACAGAAGAAATATGCCGATTTTTCCAAAAAACAACAGCGACGATTCGCCTGCGTTTATTCAAGACGGCTGCTATTTTATGATGGGCGATAATCGTTTTAATTCCCTTGATATGCGCCACTCATACGAAGAGCATTTGGCGGAACTTGACGAAACCGACCCGTTTAGCGCAACGTATCCGAGCAATATAGAACCGCAAACCGTTCCAAAAGAAAAAATCCTTGGAACAACCGCTTATCGTTTTTGGCCAGTTTCTCGCCGCGGAGTTCCTGGACACACGGGAAAATAAAATGTTTCGTTTTCAAAGAAAAAGGGGCAGATTCGCCCCCTTTTTCTTTTTTAGCGTCCGTGGCAGTTTTTGTATTTTTTTCCGCTTCCGCACGGACACGGGTCGTTTCTTCCAATTTTTGGCGACGTTCGCACCACTTGAACGCTTTTTCCCGTACTTGCTCCAGCCATTGTACGCGAAGCCTGCTTTTTTGCAGCCTCTGCCATTCCCGAAGCCTCTGCGTGCCTCGCTTCACCCTTGATTTCCTTTTCGACAGGCGGCGCACTCGGCTCTCGCTGCACTTGAATGCGAACTTTGAATGCTACACCCGCAATTCCCAGCCTAATTTGTTCGATGAGTTCGTCGAATCGGTTAAAACCGTCGATTTTGTACTCGGTGAGCGGATTTTTTGAGCCGTAACTTCTCAAATGTACCGCTTCTCGAAGACTATCCAAATATTCAAGTTGGTCGAGCCATTTTCTGTCAATCGCGCCAATGTACTGGTAGCGAAGGAACATATTGAAATTTTCCTTTCCAACCAAATGCTCTTTTTCGGCAATGTCGCCTCTCAAAATGTCCTCGACTTTTTTTTGTTCAAGATAATCGGGCGAAAGTTGGAGTCCAAACGAATCTCGGATTTTTGTGAGAAGTTCTTTTTGCTCGTCTTTGTTTTTCTTTGAATGTTCGTACTCGCTAAACCAGTTTTTCAGATACTCGGTAGCGGTATCAAGAACGCGAGAAGAAAGGTCGTTATCGGAAAGAATCTCGTCGCGTTGCTCGTAAATGAACTCGCGCTGCTCGTTCAAAACGTCGTCATAATCGATAAGATTTTTGCGGATTTCAAAGTTGCGCTCCTCGACTTTTTTTTGCGCATTCGCGATTCCCTTGTTGAGCCACGGGTGGTCAATCGGCTCGCCTGGCTGCATTCCGATTCTCCGCATGATGTTTTTCATTCTCTCGCCACCAAAAAGGCGCATGAGGTCGTCGTCCATCGAAATAAAAAACTTTGAACGCCCCGGGTCGCCTTGCCGTCCGCTTCGTCCTCGAAGTTGGTTGTCGATTCTGCGGGATTCGTGCCGCTCGCTTCCGATGACGTACAGTCCTCCAAGCGATTTGACTTCTTCGTAATCTTTTTCCCATTTTGCCTTTTCGATTGCGAGCGCGCTTTCGTACATTTCGCTCGAAGCATCCGTTCCGCATCGTTTCCAAGCGCGCATTTCAGGATTTCCGCCGAGTTTAATGTCCGTTCCGCGCCCTGCCATGTTTGTTGCAACCGTAACCGCGCCTTTTGCGCCCGCTTCCGCGATTATGAGTGCTTCCCGCGCGTGATTTTTTGCGTTCAAAACCTCGTGCTTGATTCCTCTTCGAGTCAAAAGATTTGAAAGATGTTCGCTTTTTTCAACGGAAACCGTGCCGACCAAAACGGGCTGACCTTTTTTGTGCGCTTCATCAATTTCCTTTGCGATTGCGTTCCATTTGTCAGTTTCGTTCAAATAGACTTCATCGTTTTCGTCGATTCGGGCGACTGGTTTGTTCGTTGGAATCACAACGCAGTCGAGTTTGTAGATTTTGCTAAACTCAACGGCTTCCGTTGCCGCTGTTCCCGTCATTCCCGACAGTTTTTCGTACATTCTGAAAAAATTCTGGAACGTTACGGTTGCCATTGTGCGGTTTCGCTGCGCGATTTTGACGTGTTCTTTTGCTTCGATTGCTTGATGAAGTCCGTCGGAATAACGTCGTCCTTCCAAAATGCGCCCTGTAAATTCGTCAACGATTTCGACTTTGCCCTCGCGGACAACGTATTCAACGTCTTTTTCGTACAGTTTGTGAGCGCGAATCGCTTGCGTAAAATAATGCACCCACTCAAAATTCTTTTCGTCAAAAACCGAACTATCGCTTTCGATAAGATTTTGCCTGTGGAGAATCTCGTCGATTTTGTTCATGCCGTTGTTCGTAAACGAAACGCGCTTTGATTTTTCGTCGATTTTGTAGTCGCCTTTAAGCGCAGCGCGTTCTTCTGGAAGCATATCAACTTCATCTGGATAATCGCCACGCTCGTTTTTTTCCATTTCTGAAAACTCTCCGACGTATTTATCGACTTCGTAGAATTTGAACGTGTCATCTTCGCCTTGCCCGCTGATTATGAGCGGAGTCCGCGCTTCGTCAATAAGAATCGAGTCGATTTCGTCAACGATGCAATAATGAAATCCGCGTTGCACTTTCCGAGAAAGTTCGACTTGCATATTGTCGCGCAGATAGTCAAAACCGAACTCGTTGTTCGTTCCGTATGTGATGTCTTGCGCGTAATTTTGCCGACGCTGCTCGTTGTCCATGTTTGAAAGAATTGTTCCAACGGTAATTCCGAGGTAAGAAAAAACAGGACGCATTGTATCAGCGTCGCGCTCTGCAAGATAATCGTTTACGGTAACAACGTGAACGCCTTTTCCTGTGAGTGCATTCAAATACGAAGGCGCAACCGCAACGAGCGTCTTTCCTTCGCCCGTTTTCATTTCCGTGATTTTTCCTTGATGAAGCACGATTGAACCCATAACTTGAACGTCATACGCTCGCTCGCCTCTGACTCTGAACGCCGCCTCGCGAACAAGCGCGAATGCTTCTGGAAGAATGTCGTCGAGCGATTCACCTTTTTCAAGTCGCTCTTTGAATAGTTGCGTCTGTTTGGGAAAATCCTCCGCTGAAAGCGATTTTGCCCACTCTTCTTTTTCATTTACTTTTGCGACAATCGGAACGAGTTTTTTTACATCTCTCTCGTTTTGCGACCCGAAAATCACCGACAAAATCTTGTCAACCATAAAATCCTCGATAAAAAAACTAATGCAAATACTATAAAGAAAATCGACCGTAAAAACAACACCGCGCATTTTTACTTTTTTATGCCGTTCCAAAAGAGCGATTTTTGCGCTATTCTTTTTTTATGAAAAACGTTTTTTTCGCTTTTGTTGCGTTTTTGTGCCTCGTTTCATGCTCAAAGAAAAATGGAGTTTCGGAGGTGGGGGAAAACGACCTTTTTACGCTTGAATACGGAAATTTTGAAGACGAGTTGAATCTTTTTGACATTGCCGAATCTGGAAGCGTTGATACGCACATTTTTATGAGAGACGGATTTTTTTTCATTGCAAACGGCGAATCGCGAAAAATAATTGAATTAAACTCTTACGGCGACCTTTTGAGCCTTTATTACAATGCCGATTACGCGCGAAATCTCGATTTTGCCCAAGAAAATGAAGGAAATTCCACAAGAAAAGCGATTTCTTATCCGTTTAACAAACTCGGTTCAATTTCTGTGGGCGGCTCAAAATCGCTTTACGTCGTTGACGAACTTCCAGAAGAGCGGCACGAATTTGACAGCGAAAAGCGTCTTCATTTGTCGAATGTGGTGCTTCGCTTTGATTTGAACGGCAATTTTGTAGATTATATCGGGCAGCAAGGACCGGGCGGTACGCCGTTTCCGTTTGTTCAAAATATATATGCCACAAAAAACGAAGAACTCGTTGTGGTGTGTAAAACAAACGAAGGTCTTAACGTGTATTGGTTTGCTCAAAACGGATTTCTTTTGTACGACATTCCAATCAATCGCTCGACCGTTCCCAATTTTGAAGAAGACGAAAATTATTCTCATTTTTCAATAGAAAGCGCGATTCCAGACGTGAGCAAGCACAAACTGTATTTGAAAGTCGATTATTACGAGGACAGCGTTGACTCGGATTTGAAAGTGGCAACGGGAATCGATTACGCAAAAACCGTGCTTTTTCCGCTCAATGTTGAAAGCGGGCAATACGACGACGGTCTTGAAATCCCTGGCTACGAACTTTCTTTTTCCGACGACGAGCTTTCTCGAAATTGGACTGAAATTCCGTTTGATTTTTTTGGCGTTACGGAAAGCGGGTGGTTTTTCTTTATCGTTCCCACGGAATCTGGCTACCTTGTTCAAATGGTTCGAGAAGACGGGCAAAGCATTGTAAAACGTGCGCTTGCGGTTGACCATTCAAAAATTCTCTATCATTCGATTTCTTTGAGCGATACGGGAATTATAAGCGGACTATTTGCCAGACGAGAAAACGCGCTGATTTCTTGGTGGCGCACGGATTCGCTTTTGTCTTCGTTTGCAGCGGAGTAGGGGAGAAATATGGAAAATTCATTTGGAAATGAAGAAGGAAAAAATGACGGCGCGGAAACTCTCGTTTTTCATTACAACCGCGAAGAGCGATTAAAAAATGCGCCTCAAATCGTCAAAGATTATTACGACGGAAAAATAAAAGCGTATCAGCCAGGCATTTTTAAGGCGTTAGTTTCCACCAAAGCGAATCGATTTATTTTTTTCGCGCTTTTAATTTGCGTGGGCGTTGTCATTTTTAATATGTTTTTTGGACCAAAAAACGACCGCGCAAGCATTTCTGGCATTCCGCTTTCTTTGAGCGCGTTTTCTGTGGAAGACACCATTTATACAAGCGTTCGAGCGGATAAACCTGAAAAAAAATTCCGCGATTTTTACGGAAAAGGAAAAAGTGCTACAATTACGGTTGATTTTTCGGGATTGGATTCTGAAAATACGCCATTGATTTTTGGAAACGATGCGGAACGTTACGAAGGAAATGAAATTTTTTTGCGGACAACGCTCACCGATTTTGATATACTTTTTGTGTCAGCGTCTGTTTCGCTTGTTGTTGACGGAAAAGAGTTGACGGCAAACCTCCGCACAAAAGTCGAGCGGCGGTGATTATGCCAAAAAATCTCGCTGAATCGTAAAAAATCAGGGTTTATTATGCTTCAATTTTACTTTCTTTCGGTTTTGTTAAACGTTGTTGTGGGGTTTGTGTTGGTTTTTGCTGCGCAAAAAAAACACGAGGTAAAGAAAAATCCGCTCGATGAAGACGATTTTTACGCAGAACTCGACGAGTCAATGCCCGACACGCAAAACGAAGACGATATTTTTTCCGACGATGCAATCGAAGATGAACCTTTTGAATCAAAGGCGAGTTCGGCATTTTCGTCTTTTTTGAACGAACCGCTTTTTCAACTTGTTGTTGGCGCAGTGAGTTTTCTCGTCGGTTTTATAAAATTTGGCTATACGCAAGACGGTATTCCGTTTTTTGGAGATTTTTTCACCGCTCTGTCAGGTTTTGTTGGGGGCGCGGTGCTGATTGCGTTTTGGCTCGATTCTCGTGGAGGGCAATTTCCAAAATTTCCTTCTTCCATCTCTTCGATTTTGAATAGTTCTCGCAGATTTATTGGCTTTTTTTGCATTGCCTCTGGCGTTCTTCATTTTATAATTCCACGGGTGATTTTCTTTTAGATTCTTGATTTTTCGGTCTGTATGGGGTAGAATTCGCACGATTTTCTAAATTTTTTCAAGAAATAAATGGAGGAAGAAATGAAGAAACTGGAAATCGTAAAGGTTATTGGACGCGAAATTGTTGATTCGCGCGGAAACCCAACTGTTGAAGCGGAAGTTCATCTCTGCGATGGCACTGTGGCTCTTGGAACGGCTCCAAGCGGAGCGTCTACTGGTGAGTTTGAGGCTCTTGAACTTCGCGACGGCGACAAAAAACGTTACGGTGGAAAAGGCGTTCAAAAAGCGGTTGCCAACATTAACGGCACAATTGCAACGGTTTTGAAAGGTTTGGACGCTCAAGACATTTACGCCGTTGACAAGGCAATGATTAAAGCGGACGGAACAAAAGACAAGTCAAATCTTGGCGCAAATGCAATCCTCGCCGTTTCAATCGCAACGGCTCGTGCGGCGGCAACAAGCCTTGGAATCCCGCTCTATCGCTTCCTTGGTGGCATTCAGGGAACAAAACTCCCCGTTCCGATGATGAACATTTTGAACGGCGGCGCACATGCCGACAGCGCAGTTGATACGCAAGAGTTTATGATTATGCCTGCTGGTGCTCCAAGTTTCAAAGAAGGATTGCGCTGGTGTACAGAGGTTTTCCACGCGCTTCAAAAATTGCTCAAGGAGATGAAGGACGTTACGGCAGTAGGCGACGAGGGCGGTTTTGCTCCAAACAGTCTCAAAAGTGATGAAGAAGCAATCGAAAAAATCCTTGAGGCGATTCGCGCGGCGGGATACGAGCCAGGAAAAGACTTCCTTATTGCAATGGACGCTGCCTCTTCTGAGTGGAAAAGTCCAAAGGGAAAAGGATTTTATCATCAGCCAAAAAGCGGAAAAGACTTTACAACCGACGAACTCATCGCGCACTGGGAAAGCCTTGTTGATAAATACCCGATTATTTCGATTGAGGACGGACTTGACGAGGAAGATTGGGAAGGCTGGCAGAAGATGACGGCAAAACTTGGAAACAAGGTGCAACTCGTTGGAGACGATTTGTTTGTAACAAATACCGAGCGACTTTCAAAGGGAATCAGCCTTGGAGCGGGAAACTCAATTCTCATCAAACTCAATCAGATTGGTTCGGTTTCAGAAACGCTCGAAGCCATCAAGATGGCTCACAAGGCGGGATACACCGCAATTTCAAGCCACCGCTCTGGCGAAACTGCTGACACGACAATCGCCGACCTTGCGGTCGCTCTCAACACCTGCCAGATTAAGACAGGTGCTCCAAGTCGAAGTGAGCGAGTTGCAAAGTATAATCAACTCCTCCGAATCGAAGAGCAACTTGGAGATGCAGCGTGCTATCCAGGATTTGGCGCATATAACGTAAAGCGCAGCTAAGTCGCAAAAACAAAAAACCAGTGTGAAAAACGCTGGTTTTTTTTGCGCTTTTTCGATTTTTCTTGACAAAGCGCGTTTTTTGGCATTGCGATTGACATTTATTCCATTTTTTCCGATTATAGAGTTATAAAAAATGGAAAAAGAAACGTTATCGCGGGCGCATCTTGAAACGCTTTCAACCGCCGACCTTATTGCTCTTTCGGATAGTTATGGACTTGACATTCCAGATGATTTGAATCGCAGATTCATAATTGGGGAACTGTTGGAAATTGCGGAAGAGTTTTTTAATGAATCTGAAACGGATATTCAAGAACTCGACTCGCTGTCTTCGGACTCGGAAAAAAATGTTCCAGAATCGCTTAGAAAGAGTGCAAAATCAAAAGGACTCGACAGCCTGCTTTCTGACAAACTTCCAAAGTCTTTTAACGAAACGCAAATTGACGTTGTGTTTAGAAATCCGATTTGGGCTTATGTGTTTTGGGATTTGAAGGCTGCTGACGCTACTCGACTTGAAAAAGAGGGTGCGACGCTCGCCATTCGCGTTTCGAGTTTTTCGTCCGAAGAGTCAAATTCGCCGCTCACGACGTTTGATTTGAACGTTTCAAAAAATGACAACGGGCAGTTTTTGATGTTTTCGTCCCTTTCGCCAGATTCAAAATTCGTTCGGATTGACCTTGTTTCTCTTTTTCCAGATGGTTCAGACGATTCTCTTGCGGTTTCTCGTCGGCTTCAACTTCCAGAAAGTTCCGCGCTTCTTTCTGCGGTGCGTCCTGGACTTGAGATGCGTTTTCCGCCATTGCTTGAACTTTCGGGGCTTCCTGAAGTTCTAAAGGCTCATTACGAAGCCCACCGCGAAACGTTTGCCTGAAAAACGGAGCAAAAAAAATGAAGTCCAGTGAAAATAGTGTTAAACATAATATCGAAAAAAAACGAAATCTCTGCATAGTTATATCGGCTCATCAGTGTTATATAAGGCACGAGCATGATGCTCAAAGATATGGGGCTGAAAATAACATGCTTTTTGAGTCCATTTCAAATGTCTATCTTCCGCTTTTGAACTCGTTGAATGAAGCCGAGGAGAATGGACTTGATTGCAAAATATCGCTCGTTGTTTCTCCTATTTTGTGTGAACTTCTTACAGATTCTGTAATACGTGAGCAGTATATTGATTGGCTTGACAGGCGTATTTTACTTGGTGAAAGCGAAATGGTGCGTCTTCAAAACGACGGCGAATTACAAAAAGTCGCGCTTCGTACAACTCAAAAAGCCAAAAAAGACAAAGCGGATTTTACGGAAAAATATTCGCGTGGGATTATAAAAGAAATCGCGCGGCTTTCAGAAAAAGGCAAAATTGAACTTCTTGCAACGTGTGGCACGTACTCGTATTTGCCGCATTACGCCGACCTTGAGGAAGTTGTGTGCGCTCAAATTGAGTCGGGGCTTCACGCGCACAAACGTTTTTTTGGACATCTTCCTGACGGATTTTTTCTTCCATATTTGGGCTATGCTCCCGGAATTGAGCGATTGCTCCGCGCTTACGGAATGAATTATACGATAATTGATTCTCGCTCGCTTTTTTTTAGTCCAGACGGCGCGGGAAGCGGCATCTTTGAGCCAGTTCGAGGCGACCCTTCAAATCCGCTCGCGTTTTTTGCCACCGACCCGAATGTTTTGAAAGAAATCGAGTCGTTTTCCACTCGCTCCGTTTTTCGTGCAGTTTCGCGCGACATCGGCTTTGAGGTGGATTCTTCCACTCTCTCTCATTTTATTCCCGAAGGCTCTCCACGGATTCCGACTTTGTTTCGTTATTTTGCAAAAGACGGAAAAATCTACGATGAAGAGAAAGCAATTTCGGCGGCAACGGATGCGGCGGATATGTTTTTGGAATCGCGCACAAAACGGCTTTTTGACGCTTCAAACGAACTTTCTGCAAGCGCAACAATGGTGTGCGTGATAGATGCTTCGTTGCTTGGAAAAACGTGGGAAGAAGGCTCTGTTTTCTTTTCTGAACTATTGAAAAAATCGGCGGAAGAAAAATCGATTCGGCTTTGCGGAGCGTCCGACGTTCTTTGCGACCTTGGAAGCGACAGCGCAAAATTGCGTCAGATTCGAGTTTATCCAAGCGCGTCCACAAAAGACGGTTTTGCAGGAAACCTTTTGGACAGTTCAAACGCATGGATGGTGCGCTATACAAGAAAAATGTGCGAGCGTATGGTAGACATTTCTGACCGTTTTCCGCATGACACGGGATTAAAAATCAGACTTTTGAATCTTGGCGCAAAAGAACTGTTGCTTTCACAAGACGGCGAGTGGGCAAGGCTTACAAGCGAAAATGCCGATTTTAGAGAATATGCCGAAAAAAACTTTAGAGAGTGCATAAAAGCGTTTATCGTTGTATACGATTCACTCGGCTCAAATACCGTAAGCACAGAATGGCTCACTCGGCAAGAAAAACGCCATCCGCTTTTTCCTTGGATGAATTTTAGAATTTTCTCACCAAAAAAATAAAATTAGTTTTTACGCGATTTTTACGGCGACGTTGAATCAATCAAAAACGAATTCTATACAATCAAAGAAAAATAAAAAAGGCTAACTTATTATTGCAACAAGTTAGCCTTTGAATAACTTGAGCGGCAGAAGGGAGTCGAACCCTCGTCTTCAGCTTGGAAGGCTGAGATAATAGCCGTTATATGACTGCCGCAAAATAATACGCGATATTGGGTTTGAACCAATGACCCCCGCCGTGTGAAGGCGATGCTCTACCGCTGAGCTAACCGCGCGGAATGTAAAAAGAATTATGCCGAAAAAGAAAAATTTGGTCAAGTGCAAAAAATCAATTTGTCAAAAAAAGAAAATGAATTTCTTTCTCGCTTTCTTTTCGTTTGGTTTTAGGCTAAAATCGCAATCAAACTCAGATTCTTCGGCAAAAGGATTGCGTTTTTTGGAGTGGTGTCATGGTTTTGGTGATTGGCGGGGCTTTTTCAGGTCGGCATGATGTTGCAAATCGGATTTTGTCTCTCAAAAAAGAAAAGCGACTTTTTTCAGACGTGTACGACGTTACTGAAAAAGATTGCGACGAGTTTTTTCTTGAACAACAAAAAATTCTTGACACTGATTCTTTCAAAAGAAACGTCATTGAGCGCATTTCTTCGTTTTCTGTTGTTGTGGCAACGGAAATGGGCTGCGGAATCGTGCCACTTTCAAAAGAAGAGCGCGAAAAACGTGAGAAAAACGGCAAATTGAACATTTTTCTTGCTAGAGAAGCCGCCGCCGTAGTGCTTGTTGTGTCGGGGATTGCGCACGTTATAAAAGGGCGTTCTCTTGAAAAAGCCGTAAACGCACCGCTTCTTGCTCTTTTTCGGCACGGAAAAACGCTTTCCAATTCCGAAAAACGATTTGCTGGCGGCGTGAGCGACGTTCCGCTTTCAGAAGAAGGCGAAAAATGCGTTTTTTTGTCGCGCGAAGCCCTTTTTTCTCGCACAAAAGGCTATCAAGAGGATGTTCGTCAAGCAATATTGAATCCAAAGGAGATTTTTGTTTCTCCGATGATTCGAGCCGTAAAAACTGCGGAAATTCTTTTTCCTTTGGCAAAAAAAAATCAAATCGAGGATTTTCGCGAAATGAAAATGGGACTTTTTGAAAATATGACGCATTCAGAGCTCGTTTTGGGGAAATATGCCGACGGAACGCAGTCAAAGGAAAATGCCACTTTGTATCAGTCTTGGCTCGATTCAAACGGAAAAAACGCTCCGCCGAGTTCTCCGACTTTTCCTTCCGAATCCCTGTCGGATTTTTTGAATCGGACTGCTCTGTCTTTTAGAAAAATCATTTTTGATTCAAATCAAATCGTCATTGTTTTTGTTGCGCACGGTGGCGTTCAAATGTCGCTTTGCTCTCAGTTTTTTTTCGATTCTTCAAAAGAAAATCCGTTTCGCTGGCAAACGGAAAACGCTGATTTTCGATTTGGCGCACTTTCGCTTTGAAACAAAGGTGGATTTTTTATGGATACGGCGTTTGATTTTCGCATTTTTTTTCTGTATGTTTCGATTCGGCCGTTGCTCGCTTTTGTTTTGGACGCGATTTTTGGCGAGCCGCGCTTTCTTTCGTATTTTCACCCTGTCGTTCTTATAGGAAAATTGATTTCTTTTTTGGAGTTTCCGCTTCGAGCCGTTTTTCCAAAAAATCCGCGCGGCGAGTTTTTTTCAGGTCTTGTTCTCGTTTTTTTTGTTTGTTTGATTTCGTTTTTGATTCCATTTTCTTTGCTTTTTTTGCTTTTTCGTGCTTTTTTTCGTTTTCAAAATCCAGCCTTTGTTTTTTTCGCGCTCGCACTCGATTTATTTTGGGGCTACCAATCCGTTGCCGCTCGCGCTCTTTTTGACGAAGCGCGAAACGTTCTCTCTTCTCTTGAAAAATCGATTTTTCAAGGTCAAAAGGCACTTTCGAGAATCGTTGGCAGAGATACAAAACTGTTATCAATCGAGGGCATTTTGAGCGCGTGCGTTGAAACCGTTGCCGAAGGAACTACGGACGGCGTTTTTTCTCCATTGATTTTTTTTGCTCTTGGCGGAAGCCCGCTTTCGCTTTTTTTTAAGGCGATAAGTACGCTTGATTCGATGATTGGATACAAAAACGCGCGTTATTTTTATTTTGGAAAAGTCGCCGCGCGTCTTGACGATATTGCCAATTTTTTTGGTGCGCGACTGTGCGCGTTTTTTTTGCTTTTTTCCGCTTTTGTTTTTCGCGTGTTTGGATTTAGAACCTTTCACCCGATATTGGGCGTGCGCGTTTTTTTTCGCGACCGAAATAAGCACGAAAGCCCCAATTCGGCGCAAAGCGAAAGTGCCGTTGCAGGAATCCTTGGAATTCAGTTAGGTGGAGGCGCGTTTTACGGCGGAAAATGGGAGACTCGGGATTTTTTAGGAAACGCGCTTCGTAAAATCGAAAAAAAAGACGTTCTTCGCGCGTGTGCTTTGCTGTACGCTTCGAGTGCGTTTTTTGTACTGTTTTTTTGCGCACTTTTTTTTGCCTTTAGAAATGTGATTCCAGTTTGAGAGAAAAAATGCTACCATTTACGTATGAATTTTCACGGCGGCACACAAAAAAAAGGCGTAATTGACCTTTCGGCGAGCGTTTCTCCTTTAGGGCTGCATCCTTCGGCAAAAAATGCCCTCAAAGTTTGCTCGCTTTTTCCTGAAAAACTTTCAAAATATCCTGAAATAGACTCCCAAACGCTTCGCGCTCTTTTGGGCGAGTTTTGGAATTTCCCAAAGGACTCGATAATCGTGGGGCACGGCGCGTCAGATTTGATTTCGCTTGTTTGCTCTGCGATTTTTCACGGAGCAAAGTCCGCCGCTCGCTTTCAGCCGCACGTTTACGGAGAAAAATGCGCTGTCGTTCTTGAACCGTCTTTTAGCGAATATTCGCGCTCGCTTTCTTCGCTTGGTTTTGAAGTGCGGCATGTTTTAACAAATGATGTTCGCGCTTTTCTTTCAAAAACCGAAAATTCGTCAGAGAAAAATCCGTCGGCTCCGCCCGTTTTTTCGCTTTCAAGTACAGAAAAAATGCTTCTTCCCGTTTTTGCGGGCGCGTCAGTTGTGTTTGCTTCTTCTCCTCAAAATCCGAGCGGGGAGATTTTTTCCACAAACGAACTTTTTTCGCTTGCCCGCGTTTGCGCTTCGTCAGGTGCGCTTCTCGTTTTGGATTCGTGTTTTGCGCAATTTTCTTTTGAAGCGGAACAATCTTTGCGCGCGTTGATTTTGCGTCGAGCGGAATTTCAAAGCGTCGTTGTGATAAATGCGTTTACAAAATTTTACGGAATGGCATCGTTACGGGTGGGCTACGCGCTTTGCTTTGGAGGCGCGGGCGTTTTTAACTCATTTTTGAGACCGTGGTCGGTGGACGGGGTTTCATTAAAATGCGCCGAGTCGATTCTTCAAACGGAACTTTTTGAAAAATCCGATTGGACAAAAAATATCCGCAAAATCGTTTTGAGCGAAAAAGAAAAACTCTGCTCGTTTTTTTCAAAAAATAAAATCGAATTTTTTGACGGAAAGGCGAATTTTGTCCTTTTTAGAATTCCAAAAGAGCGGATAAAAATCAAACAAAATCTTGAAACGGCTCTTCTTGAAAAAAATATTGCAATTCGGAATTGCAGCGATTTTTTTTCGCTCGATTCGTCGTATTTTCGCGCGTCGATTTTTGGGAACGGCAAAACGGAACGGTTGATTTGCGCGTTACGCGAAATCCTTGGAATCGACGAAAAATCGTTTTTTGTGCAAAAAAAGAAAAAAACTCGCCCGATTATGATTCAAGGAACTGCGTCGAATGCGGGAAAAAGCATGATTTGCACCGCGTTGTGCCGAATTTTGCGCGACGACGGTTTTCGCGTTGCGCCGTTCAAAAGTCAAAATATGGCTCTCAATTCGTTTGTAACAAAAAATGCCCTTGAAATCGCTCGCGCTCAAGTTGTGCAATCTCTTGCGTGCGGGCTTGAACCGACTGCCGAAATGAATCCGATTCTTTTAAAGCCAGAGGGAAATAGTCAAAGTCAAGTTGTGTTGATTGGAAAAGAAACGGGGCGCATGAGTGCGCGCGATTATTTTTCATTTAGAAAGTCGCTCGTTCCGCTCATTTTGGATTCTTACGAAAAAATTGCTTTTGAGCGCGACGTTGTGGTGGTTGAAGGCGCTGGAAGTCCCGCTGAAATAAATCTCCTTTCCGATGACATCGTGAATATGGGGCTTGCCTCCCTTTTGGATTCGCCCGTTTTGCTTGCAACCGACATCGACAAAGGTGGCGCGTTTGCGTCGATTTTTGGCACGTTCGCGCTCGTTCCAGACGAAGCGCGGCAGCGTATTCGTGGCTTTTTGCTAAATCGTTTTCGCGGCGATAAATCGCTTCTCGATTCTGGCATCGTTTCGCTTGAAAAAATGACGCTTGTTCCAACTGTTGGCGTGATTCCTTTTGTGGAAGATTTGAAAATCGACAGCGAGGACAGCCTTTCTGATTTTCCGCCACCCAAAAAAAATGCCGTGATAAAAATTGGCATTGTGCGTTTGCCATTTCTTTCAAATTCTGGAGATTTTTTGCCACTTGCGCGTTTGCCATTTGTTTCCGTGGAATTTTTTGAGCGCACAGAGGAAATCGAAAAATTCGATGCGATTATTCTTCCTGGAACAAAAAATGTGGTCGCTTCTTGCGATTTTCTTTTTTCTCGCGGATTTTTTGAGGCGATTCGGGATTTTTCCCAAAAAAATCCCGTCATTGGTATTTGTGGCGGTTTTCAAATTCTTGGAAAAACGATTGACGACAAAAACGGAATCGAAGACTCGTCAAAAAGAATCGTTCGTGCGCTTTCGCTTTTGCCGTCAAATTCGACTTTCCAAAAAGAAAAAATCAAAATGCGAGTTGACGAAAAAATCCCTTTGATTTCTGGCGTGTTTTCTTTTTTTTCGGGACTTTCCGTTTCTGGCTACGAACTTCATCACGGAAAAACGCACTATGACGGAAAAGACGTTCGATTTTTGGCTTTTGAAAACGTTTTTGGCACATACGTTCACGGTTTTTTTGATTCAGAAGAAATTGTGTTTGCTTTTTCGGATTTTCTTTTACAAAGGCGCGGACTTAAAATCAATTTTGACAAAAATTCGTTTTTGGTTTCTTCGCTTGAATGTGAAATTGCGCGTTTGGCAAAAATCGTCCGCGATTCGCTCGATATGAAAAAAATCTACGACATCATTTTTGAGGAAAAACCGTGATTCATTTATATTTTGGGGAAGGGAAGGGGAAAACGTCGGCGGCAGTGGGGCTTTGCGTTCGTGCGTTGGGGCAAAACATTCCCGTTTTGTTTGTGCAATTTCTAAAGTCAAGAGAATCGGGCGAGATTTTGATGCTCGAAAAATGGGGCGCAACCATAATTCGCGGAAAAGGCTCAAAAAAATTCACAAAAGACATGACGGATGCGGAACTTTTGGAAGCGAAAAAAAAATGCGCCGAGCATTTTGAAAAAGCAAAGGAACTGTGCAAATTGGCAAAAAAAAGTGAAAACAGTTCGCTTGTCGTTGTTTTTGACGAGATTTGCGTGGCTTTGAGTGCAAATCTTCTTTCTGAAAACGACGTACGCGATTTTCTTTTGTCAACTCCCAAAAATATCGAAATTGTGCTTACGGGAAGAAGTGCGCCACCGTTTTTGCACGATTTTTCGGATTACGACACGGAATTCAAAAAAAGAAAGCACCCGTTTGACAAAGGCTGCGTGGCGCGAAAAGGAATCGAGTTCTAAAAATGATAAAAATCTTTGAAAATGAAAAAAAATACGACGGAATCGAAGAGTTTGAATCAAAAAAAATCGAAACAGAAAGTTTTAATCGAATCCGAGCGGAATTGCTTTCTCGCAGGATTTCTTTTGAAAGCAAAGAGGAAGAAGCCGTTGTTGTTCGCGCGGTTCATTCCACCGCAGATTTTGATTTTGCCAAAAATATTCGGTTTTCTTTGAATGCGTTTTCCAAAGCGTTTTCTGTTTTTGAAAGCGGAAAATGCGTAATCGTTACCGACACAAACATGGCGTTGCAAGGCGTTTCCTCATTTTTGTGCGAAAAAATCGGGATAAAAAAAACGTGTTTCATGGCGGATTTTGACGTTTCGGAATGTTCAAAAAAAAATAATCTCACCCGCGCTGCCGTAAGCGTTGACAAAGCAGCGCAAACTTTTGAAGGAAAAAATGTGATTTACGCAGTTGGAAACGCGCCAACGGCTCTCGTTCGGCTACGGCTTCTTTTTGATGCAGGCATTTTTGAGCCGTCGCTTGTCATTGCCGTTCCCGTTGGATTTGTGAACGTTGTTCGCGCAAAAGAACTCATAATGGAAAGTAAAATGGATTTTATCGCCGCAATCGGGCAAAAAGGCGGAAGCGGAGTTTCTGCCGCAATTTTGAATGCTCTTTTTCATTTATTTTTGGAAAAAAACGAAAAATCGTAAAAAAGAGCCGCCTTTTTGAAACAGGCGGCTCTTTTTTTTTAGAACTTCGCGATTGCGATTTCTTTTACTTTGAAATGATATTCGTATTCGTTTACTTTGAAATCAACGTCGTCGCCGACTTTTTTGTCAAGAAGGTTTGTTCCAAACGGCGACATATAGGAAATAATCCCGCGCTCTGGAGCACTTTCCCACGGACCGAGAATCGTGTAAACCTCTTCTTTGTCGCTGCCTTTGACAGAAAGCGTAACAACTGTGCCAAATGACACAAATGCGTTTGTTGCCGTTGTGGGGTCGAACAAAACCGCTCTGGCGATTTCTTCTTGCAGTCGCTTCAAATCGTGAGCGAGTTTTTGTTGCGCTTTCTTTGCCTCGATATATTCGGCATTTTCTTTGAGGTCGCCTTTTTCCTTTGCTTCTCCAACTTCCTTTGCAATTTCTTGCGTGTCCGTAGTTCGCATTTTCTCTTCGAGGAGTCGTTTTTCGTCGAGTTTTGCCTTTGTAACGAGCATTCCGTGAACTTGCGTCGTTTTTTCTTCTGCCAAATGGAACTGATAGCCAGGATACCATTCGAGGATTTTTCTTCGGAGTTTTCTTGCAATCGAGGCATCGAGTTTTTGAATATCGTCCACGAGCGTAAACATATGCAATACCGTGTCGCGGTCGTTTTCCTCAAACTTTGTCCTCATAAAGCCTTCGTAAATGCTTTCCGACTCGCCTTTCAAAGGCTCAAAAATGAGTTTTGTGATATTTGAGATGATTTTTTTGTTTTCGGTGGCATTTACGTGATTGTCAATCGCTTTGAACGCCTGCGAAACGATGTTTACAAGCGCGATAAGTTGCTTTTGAAGCGGAATGCCGATTTCTGTAAACCACTCGTCTTTTCTACATTCATCAAAGAGAAAATAAACTGTGTCTCGGAAATTGCGCCAATCGTCAAACGCATTTTTTGCAAGCGATTGCAGTTTTTCCGTTTCGCCGTTGTCCAAGAACGTTTTGACCATTTCCCGTTTCAAAACAACGGGGAAAAGCAAAATGTATTGCTCCGTCCAATCTTTGAGTTGCCCCACGGCAAGCAAAAAATCGTCTTTGAGCGTTGTATTTTTTGTGTCTTTGAGCGAAGCGTACATTTCACGCGGTCCCAAAAGAGCCTTGTTTTCCTCGTGCTGCTTTTCGAGTTTTCGGTACAATTTTTCAAAACTGATTTGCTCCGAATTGAGTTTGAGGAAATACGGGTCGATTTTTCTGATTATGAGGTATGAAGCCATAAGTTGTTCAGTTATGTGCATATCCTCGTAAGCGTTTGTATACGATTTTATGTAACTTGCAAAGTAATTCTTCATGTCGAGGAATTGCTCCGTTTCCGTGTCAGAACCGCTTGCAACAAACTTCATAAGAATGTCAACACGCGGGAAAAATTGCTTTTGCGACTTAAACTCGTTTGACAGTTTTTCTTCTTGTGTGATTTCGTCTTTTTCTCGCACCATCCATTCATTTGAGCCGTTTGGATTTACGCTAAACTCGCTGTTGTTTTCAAGAATTCGCTTTGCCTTTGTGTTCCAAGTTGTCCACTCCGAAGGCGAGAGAATCGACGGCACAAGTTCCGCCTTGATTTTTTTAATATCGCAACTGTTTGAAAAACTTTTGATGACCGTTTTGAGCATCCAGACAATTCCGCTGTCGGCTTCTTCCTGTCCGTCCGTTTTCAAAAGTCCCGTCATCGCGTCAACAACAGAACCGTCCTTTTTCTTTGGCAATTTTTCCACAGGAATGCTTTTGTCGCTCTTCACAATTTCAGAAAGCGTGTCGCGATTAAAGAGTGCTTTGAGAACCCAAATGTGGTTTTTGTCGAGCGGTTGCAAACATTCCACCGCCATTTTGAGAGAAATGTCGCGAAGACCGTATTTTTTTCCAAAATGAATGCGGAGCGTTTCTGGCTTGTCCGCGTCGCTTTCCATAATTTTTGCGATAATTCCGACTCCCCATGTTTTATGGTAGACGTAATTCTTCTCGTCAAAGGCGATGTGCTTTTCAAAATCACTGATTGCGTCAAAAATATTTCTGTAACTTTGAGAAATGCCACTTTCGCGAATATACTCGTCAATTCGCCCGTGATTTTTGTATTTATTTGAATAGCAGTCAGCGAGTTCTCTTCGTGCCCAACTATCTTGCGAGTCAATCGAAAGGCATTTTTTGAGAATTTCTATTGCCGTGTCCCACAATTCCTTTTTTGGCGCAATGTTTTTTTGCTCATTTCCGCGCGCATTTTCCTTGTAATGATTGTAAAGCGTCATAAGAAGCGTTGATGATTTTTCCGCACTGTACGCTTTTGCAATTTTCCGTTGGAGCGCGTAGAAAACGTCGATTTTCTCAGGAATGAGAGATACAAGTTTGTTCCAAATGTCAGAAACTTCAGAATAATTCCTTTGCGGAATATAACTATAAATAGCCTTTTTATAGTATCCAATAGCGCTTTCCGTTGCGTCTGCCGATTCTGAAAGAAGCGCGTTTTTCTTTGTTTCGTCGCTTTCTGCCTCTGCTGCCGTTCTTTTTTCCGCGCTTTTTTTCTCGTAGTAAGTGGCGAGAACTTTTGCGCTTGAAGCATCGCTTGAGTCCGCGCTAACAAGTTTTTTGTATACATCAATGAGCGCGTCTTGTTTGTCAGAACCGCCCTCGTTGTAGCACGTTACGAGCGTCCGAAGAGCAAACGTGTTTTTCTCGTCCTGTCTCAAAATCGCTTCGCATATTCCTTCTACGACTTGCATTTTTCGGTGATTCAAGAATGTGTCCACGAGCCATTCGAGTGGCGACGTGTCAAGCGACCCAGAGGCGAGTGCGAGCATTCCAGAGATGTAACTTGCAATAATGCTGTCTTTGTCATGCGAAAGATGTTCATCGCAAATCTGTTTGAGTTCGTCTTCAATTCCAGATTCTCGTGCGTTATCCACAAGTGACGCAAGGGTTGTTATGTTTTTGTTCGTATAATCCCGTATTGTCGCACTAGTAAAATGTTCTTCTTTTAGTTTTTCTCTGACTGTTTCGATTATCGCTTCTGGCGAAAGTTCTTTTGTTTCTGACATCGTTTTCTCCTAGTGTTTGTTTTCGTTTTATCGTTTTATCGTTTTGACGTTTCCGTCTGATTTTTAACTTTTATCATATACTGTGTATATCATTTACACTTTTCTTGATGCTGTGTAAAGGTTATATATTTCCTCGCTGTAGCCTTTTATTCGCCATTGATATTCAAGACTTTTTTGTGCGGCTCCAGCATCCGTACTTCGTTCATAATGGTCTATAATTCTAAAACACATATTTATTAACTTTGGAGTGAGCATTTGTGTGCTATTTGCAGGGTCCTTCATAGCGATTTCTTTATCCGCTATGTCTCTCTCAAGTTTTGTTACCGCTTGAGATGATAACCCGTGCTTTATGTTGAACACGTATGTAAGTTCCCCGTAAACGGGAATCCACTCCAAAAGTTCGCTTTTTGTGCAATTTCTCGTTTTGGCTTTTTTGATGACCGCTTGAATCATCTCGGATTCCAAAAAAGCCAATTCGATTTTTTGCGCATCAAAGAAAAACGCTTCTCTAAAATGAAGTTTTGCTTGTTTTTCTTCGCCAGAAAGTGCAAGGCAATCCGCCACTTGCGCCCAAATCGGAGACGAAGATGGAAGAATGACATTTGCGTCTTGCAAATAACCGATTGCCTTGTTGTATTCTCCCAATTCTTTGTAACAAATGCCGATTTTCAAAAAAAGTTCAGCCTTTGTTGAAACCGCAACGGATTGGTCGTTTTGAATATGCTCTTTTTGCTTCAAAAAACAATCCAGCGCAAACGAAAAAACGCCACGCTTTGTTGCGTACATCGTTTTTGGATTTGCGCGAATTTTTTTCTTTTTTTCTTTTTCGCTCGTTTTTTCAGATTTTTCGTTTCTTTCGAGCAATTCAATAAAATCAACCCAGCGCGAAAAAATCTTATTTCCTTTTTCGAGTTCCGTTCCATTTGCGACTGTTTCAATGCTCTTTCCCCAAAAATCGCAACACCAATACGCAAAATACAATTCCTCGTTTTCAAGGTCTAACTCTATTGCGTCGTAAAGGATTTGAGATGCATCTGCCATTTTTCCCTCTTCGATGAGGGCGTAGGCATTTTTGAGTTCGGTGTCTACAGATTGGTTACTCATATTGATTTTTCTATTTTAGAGAAGAAGAGGGGTTTAGTCAATAAAAGTGAAGAAATTTCTTAGAATTAAAAGGTCAAAGATTCTACAGTTGGACTTTTGTTCTGTCAATATATTTATTGCCTTTTTTTTTGATTTTTTTTAGTCGATATTTACAACGAATCGTTATTTCGGTAAAATCGGCGCATAATGAAAAGTACATTCCTTGCTCCATCATTGCTTTCCGCCGATTTTTCAAATCTTGCCACCGCTATTGAAAAAATTGAGGTTTCTGGTTGTAAATATGTTCATTTGGATATTATGGACGGGCGTTTTGTTCCCGAAATTACTTATGGGCAAACTGTTCTTCGTTCTATTAGACCTTTGACAAACCTACAATTTGATGTGCATCTTATGGTTGAAAAACCCGAAGAGCAGTTTGAGTCTTTTGCTGAAGCGGGGGCTGATTTGATTACTTTTCATCTTGAGTCTTGTGTGCACGCTCATAGAAATGTAGAAAAAATCCACTCGCTTGGAAAAAAAGCAGGAATTGCGATTGTTCCGTCAACTCCAATTTGTATGCTTGAAGAACTGTTGCCAGAAATCGACGTTGCGCTCGTTATGAGTGTGAACCCAGGTTTTGGTGGGCAAAAACTCATTCCGTCGTGTATAAAAAAAGTGTCTGCTCTTGACCAAATCCGTTTTGAGAAAGGGCTTTCGTTTTTGATTTCTGTTGACGGCGGGGTGAATCAGCAGAATATTGAGCAAGTATTTTTTGAGGGCGCGGATATTGCGGTTTCTGGCTCGGCATTTTTTTCAGGTGCTTTGAAATGGGAATCAAAATAGTGAAAAATAGAATCAAAACAGTGTCAGCGATTTTTTCCATTTTTTTCTTTGGAGGTGCGCCTTTTTTTGCCGCTTCTTTTGGAAAAGTGGAAACCGATTTGTCGCGAGGGCTTTCTGCTTATCGCGACGGGGATTTTCAAAGCGCGGCGTTGTATCTAAAGCGAGCGACTTCTGTTTCGGGCGGAGCAGATGAAGACACGATGTTCCTTTTGATTCGGAGCGAAATGAATGCTGGGGAAAAAGAACTCGCGCTTTCCGATTGCGAAGATTTTTTGCGCATTTATGACGCAAGTCGCTATCTTCCGCTCGTTTTGTTTTCGAGCGGAAAACTGCTCGGTCAACTTGGTCGAATAGAGCGGGCGGTGCTTGTTCTTTCCGATTTTTGCCATCGTTTTCCAGACCACGAACTCTATCCAGACGCGCTTTTTTGGATGGCGGAGGCGTTTCTTTCGGATTACGACTTTCAGACTGCGCGGGCGTTGTATTCTCGCGTTGTAAACTCGTATCCTGAAAGCGAAATTGCTCCAGAGGCTCGCTCTCGACTTGAAGAAATTGCGCGGCGTGAGCGAGAAGAAAAACTCCTATACCTTTTGAAAGTAACTGGCGAGGAAAATCTTTCAACGCGGGAAGATTACGAGCGGCAACTTCGGCAGTATCAGGCGGAAGATAAAATCGGAATAAGACGGCAACTTTCCGAAGAAAAAGACCGCGCTGACGCACTCGAACGGGAACTTGCCTCTATTCGTGCGTCAAGTGCTTTTGGTGGCGCGACGGGCGATGAAGAGCGTGCATTCGTTCCAGATGAGTTTGCGTTTAATCCTAGCGAAGAGCCAAAAAACGAGGGAGCTGAGGGCGTGGCGTTGGTAAATGCCTCTTATTCGTCGCCTAATGAAGTCGCGTCTTCAAATGCGCAAGCGGCAGGGGTGAGCACAACAGAAAGTGTAAACGGCAGTTCCGAAAACACTTCCAATGCAAACGACGCTTCTTCTTTTGGCTCGGATGCTTCTGGTGGAAATTCGGGGGCTAGTGCAACAAACGCGGGTTTTGAAGAGGGCAGTGGCGAGGGCGATGATTTGAGCGACGAAGAATACGAAAAAGCTCTCGAAGGGCTTAGAAGAAAGGCTCGAAGAATCCAGCAGATGATGGACGAGCGGCAGTTCATTAACGCAAAATAGGCGTTATGGAGGCGGTGTGTTTAAGAAAAAACTTTCCATAATAATGTCGGTGGCGTTTGGCACGTTTGCGCTTCACTGTGGAGCGTTTGCCGCTCCTTCTTCATTTGGAGTTTCGAGTGGAGAAATTCGCGCTGAAATCGGAAAAAAAGGAATCGTGCAGTTTTACCGCGTGCCACTCGAAGGCGGCTCAAGTCGTGCTTTGCTTGCAGAATCTGAAACGTCGCCGTCGTTTTTGTCGGTTTTTGTTGGAAAACGGGAGTTTCGCTCAACGGCTGCGGGCGTAAAAATTGAAATCAGCGGAAACGAAGAGCGGTGCGAGTTAACCTTTTCGTCTCCAAAGCATTTTTCGTCTTCGATTTTGTTTCGGAAGGCGGAAACCGATTCGATTTGGGCGATAAACGCAAATGGCGACGCGCCTTCGTGCATTCGCGCGGATTTTTCCATAAAAAATCTTTCTGGAGAACGGCAACAATTTTCTGCGAGAACTTTTTTTGACACCGTTTTGGGCGACAACGCCTCTATTCAATTTGACAGCGCGGCTGGCACAGAATTCAAATCTGAATACCAACTTTCTTCTTACGAATTGAAAAAAGAAACGGGACTTCGCTCGTTGGACGGAACTGTTTTTTTGGGATTTTCGTTTTCTGATTTTCCGACGAGTTCTACAATGGCAAATCGCGATGTTCTTTTGCGAGAAATCTCACGAAGCAACGAAGTTCGGAGCGAAAAAGGACGGAGTTTTTCAAGTGCGTCGTCTTATTTGAATTCTTCCATTGCGTTTTCTTGGGACGGAATCGTCCTTGAAAATGGGGAAGAAAAAACGCTTTCATTTTTTGTGAGCGCGGGCGGATTAAAGCGCGGCGAGCGGACAATCATTCGCTACATTGACGTTCCTGCTCCAAAAAACGAGGACGATGAGGAAAACGCGCGTGAAAACAACGCGCCCTCTCCAAAAAACAACGAGCCTTTGCCCGTTCCTGTTTCTGCTCCAAATCCTCCGTTGCAAGAAGCAGAAGAAGATGAAACGGAAGAAAATCAAGGCGCAGATTTTGACGTTTCAAATCTGCGGGATTATCAATTAGACCCCGCGTATGTGCAAGCACTCATCGACAGAATAAACTCGCTTCGGTCAGGCTCTGAAAGTCCTATTGACCGAGATGAAATTGTGCGGCTCAATGCTGAACTCGACGCGATTCTTGAAAAATTGAGACAGGAGCGAAAGTAAGTGAAAAAATTACCGCTTGAGCGTGCGCTTTCGCTCCTTTCCCGAAGAAAATTTCTTGAATGTTTGCGCGTTTTGGAAAATTCCGCTGACCTTTATCGGGAAAGTTTTAACTATTATTTGACTGGTGGACTTGCCTGCCTTTATTTGAATGAATTTGGAACCGCAAATCGTTATTTTCAGATTGCGCGGCGATACAACGTTACAGATCCGCAGTTGCTTTTGGGGCAGGCAGTTTTGTTTCTTCGCGTTGGAGATACGGCGCGGGCGGTTCAATATTACCTTGATGTTCAAGAATCTGACCCTAAAAACAAAACTGCAAAACGCGCTCTTTCTTTTATCCGCGAAAAAGGAAAACCCGAAGAAATTCTTAGACTTGTTGAGTCAAATGCGCTCAAGCGATTTTATCCTCCGCTCGGTTTGAATCCGTCGCTCGTTTTTGGTTTGGGCGGACTTCTTGTGCTTTTTTTGTGCGTGATTTTTTCGCTTTCTTTTGTTTCGCCTTTGATTTCAAAGTTTCGTCCCACGGAAATTCGATTTTCTTCTTCGACTTCGGTTTTGAGCGCGGACGATTATGCTGTTCGGCTTGATTCTTTGAAAGACATGGATTTTTCTGGAAGCGTTGAAGAGGGGCTTCCCGTTTCTGAAAAGGAAATCGAAAAAAGTTATCGTGCGGCGTACAATTTTGCTACCGAAAGCGCAGGCTCTGACGGCACGCTCCGAAGGACGAATATGGCTCGCTTTGAGGCAAATCGATTGCTTTTGTCGCCTGCTGTTTCTGAATCCTTGAAAATCAAGGTAAAAACGCTTCTTGACGCGCTTGATTCGGACAAAGCAAACGAACCTGTTTTCAGTACGCTCCTCGATAATTTTTCGTGTGAGCGCGTTCGTCAAAATCCTTCGCTTTATGACGGCTGTTGGGTTCGCTGGCTTGGTAGGCTTTACAATCCGCGCGTTGAAGACGGCGTTTACAAATGCACTTTTTTTGTCAGCGACGAGGACGAAGTTCAAATGTTTGGAATGTTTGACATGACTTTCCGCGACATTCCAGGAGAGCCGATTACTGGCGACAGAACGCTTGATGTGCTTGCTCGAATTTCCGTTTCAAAAGACGGTCGGCAAAAAATCTCGCTTGAAGAAAAACAGTACGCCGTTCATTTGAGAAATCAAAGTGTGATTCAAGAAAAAAATCAGATGAGCGAGTAATTTTTCTTTTATAACAAAAAATTATAAAAAATTTTTGCAGTTTTAGCCCTGTTTCGACATATTTTTTAAGAGTGGGAAAAATGAGTTTTCCCTAAAAAAATCATTTTGGAGAAAAAAAAATGGCAGAGAAAAAAAATGTTCGTGAAGTCGAGGATTCAAAAAGTGAGAAAATGAAGGCTCTTGAAGCCGCAAGACTTCAAATAGAAAAACAATTTGGCACAGGTGCGCTTATGACTTTGGGCGCACGGGCGGATACAAATTCCGTTGATGTCGTTCCATCGGGGTCGATTTTGCTTGACGAGGCATTGGGCGTTGGCGGGTATCCTCGTGGACGAATCATCGAAATGTACGGTCCTGAAAGTTCTGGAAAAACGACGCTTGCTTTGCACGCGATTGCAGAGGCTCAAAAATTGGGCGGAGTTGCAGCGTTCATTGATGCAGAACACGCGCTCGATCCCGTTTATGCAAAAAATCTCGGCGTTGATACTGAAAACCTTTGGGTGAGCCAGCCTGATTCGGGAGAGCAGGCGCTTGAAATTACCGAGCAACTTGTGCGCTCTGGCGCAGTTGACATCGTTGTTGTGGACAGCGTGGCTGCGTTGGTTCCTCAAAAAGAAATCGAAGGCGAGATGGGCGACAGCGTAATGGGCGTTCAGGCGCGTCTTATGAGTCAAGCATTAAGAAAATTGACGGCAATCGTTGGAAAAAGTCGTTGCATAATCGTGTTCATAAATCAAATCCGAATGAAAATCGGTGTCATGTTCGGGAATCCTGAAACGACTACAGGTGGAAATGCGCTCAAATTTTATTCGACGATACGAATGGAAATTCGGCGCATTGGTTCGATTGACGGAAAGGGCGAAGAAGATGCCGTTGGAAATCAAGTCCGCGTGAAAATCGTCAAAAACAAAGTTGCGCCACCATTTAGGAAAGTCGAACTCGACATTTATTTCGGAAAAGGTGTTTCGTCAGTCGCGTCGCTTCTTGATTCTGCGGTAAAACACGGACTTATTGATAAACGCGGTGCGTGGTACACGCGGGGAGATGAAAAAGTGGGGCAGGGTAAGGAAAATGCCATAAAATACCTTACGGAAAATCCTGAGTACACGCACGCGCTTGAAGTGCAACTTCGCGAGGAAATCTTTCCAGGTCAAGTTCTGAAAACGAGAGATGGCGAGGCTATTTATCCAGAGCAACTTGAAAAACCGAGCGAAACGCAAGAAGCGGAAAAAAGTGAAACCGATGTTTCGTCAGATTCGCAAGCAGAGTCTTTCTAGGAAATGCAAAAAAAACAATAGTAAACAAGGGGAATATTCCCCTTGTCTATGTTCAAAAAAATATGGAAAACGAAAATCCTTTTGTTGTATTAGGTTTGGGTTCAAATTCGGCTTGGAATGGAATGAAAAGCGAAAAACTGATTTTTTCGGCAATTTCGTTTCTTAGACCGTTTTTTTCTTGCGATTTTGTTTTTTCGTCTTTGTATCGAACAAAACCGATGTATTTTGAAAATCAATCAGATTTTTTGAATATGGTCGTCGCGGGAAAAATCAAAAAAGACATAACGCCGCACTCGCTCCTTTTTGAAATCCATAAAATTGAGGAGTGTCTTGGACGAAATCGCGCACTTGAAAAAAGAAACGGTCCGCGCTCGATTGACATTGATATTGAGTTTTTTGGAAATGAGCATTTTTCTGCCCATGATTTACAGATTCCGCATCCAAGAATTTTTGAGAGACCTTTTGTCTGTGTTCCGCTTTATGAAATCTTACCAGACTTTGCGTCTTCGATGAAAATCCCTCATTTTTCTGAAACAAAAGACGTTTTTCTTGAAAAAAGTGCAACCGATTTTCCCGCTTTTGAAGGCAGTTCAAAAAAAACTGAAAAACTGAAATAATAGACTAAGTGAAAACGTAAAAAATGGAAAAAAGATGTTTTTCAGTTGGAGAATTTGACGGTCCTCTTGAACTTTTGTGGAAACTCATTCGCGATTGCAAGGTGAGCGTTTTTGATATTCCGATAAAAGAGATAACAGAGCAGTATTTGTCGTGGCTTGATAAGGCAAAAGCGGTAGAACTTGGTGATTTATCAGACTTTTATCGTATGGCAGCAAAACTGGTGCTGATAAAGACGAGCGAATTGCTTCCCAAAAAAGACGACGGCACAGAAGATTTTTATGAAGACGACCCGCGCGAAGAACTCGTTGAATCTTTGATTGAATACCAGCGTTTCAAACTGTTGACATCGATGATGGAAAAAATCGAAGCAGATGGCGAGTGGGAGTTTGAGCGAAAAAAAATAAAAAGGGAATTGCCCGAAAACAAAATGACAGAAATGATGGAAATTGACACGTCCGAACTTCTTTTGAAAATGCAAAAATTATTTTACAATATTATGTCAAAATATTCTGATTCCAGAATACTTGATATGTATGAAGAGGTTTCTGTTGGAGAAAAACTTACTTTAATCGAAGAGCATTTTAAACGAAAAGGAGAATGTTTTTTTAGCGAAATTGTTGGAAAAAACGGCACTTTGCTTGATTTCGTTTGCTCTTTTATGGCTGTCCTTGAGGCGGTAAAATTTAAAATTGCAAGAGTTTATCAAAGTAAAATGTTCGGAGATATAAAGATATGCAGGTATTAGAAGAGGATACGAAAAATATCGGCTTTTCCGAAGAAAAACGTTGCGCTCTTGTTGAGACGATTCTTTTTCTTGAAAGCGTACCGATTTCCGCCTCCGAAATTGCAAAAATCGCCCATATTTCAAAAGACGAAGCGACGGACGCGCTTTTTTCATTACGTTTGAAACTTGGGGCGGAAGATTCTGGAATTGTATTACAAGAAACGAGCGGAGGCTGGCAACTTTCTCCAAAAAATGAGTGTTGGGAAATTTTGTCTGAGCGATATGGTCGAAAAAATGATTCACGGCTTTCGCGGGCGGCTCTCGAAACGCTTGCTATAATTGCGTATAGACAGCCGATAACTCGGCATGAAATTGAGTCTATCCGAGGAGTGCCGCCAGACGCGATGATTCGTCAGTTGGCGGAACGCGGTTTAATTTGTGAGGTTGGAAAAAAAGAAACGCCAGGTCATCCTGTTCTTTTTGGAACAACAGGTGAATTTTTGCGCTTTTTCCGCCTAAAATCGATAGCGGAACTCCCAAAACTTGATGAGCAAGATGAATCTCGATTTAGACTTGCTCGATAAGAGAAACGAAAAATCGAAAAATGTTGAAAAAAAATATTTGTTATGGAAGAAAAAAAAGAAAAAGGAATACGTCTTCACGTTTTTCTTGCAAAATGCGGTGTTGCAAGCAGACGCTCTAGCGAGAAAATGATATTGGACGGGCGAGTTTTTGTGAACGGACAAGTTGTCTTGCAACTCGGAACAAAAGTGTTTGATTCCGACTCGGTTATGCTTGACGGAAAAATCGTTACTCTTGAAAAAAAAATGCGGTACGTTCTTTTGAATAAACCTGTCGGGGTTGTTTCCACGCTTTCTGATGAAATGGGGCGGGAAACGGCTGCGCATATCCTTTCATCGTCTTTTTCAGAACGGCTTTACAATGTCGGGCGGCTCGATATGTTTTCTTCGGGGGCGTTGCTTTTTACGAATGACGGCGATTTTGCGGCAAAAATTTCGCATCCGCGCTCTGAAATTGAAAAAGAATATATCGTTGAAGCGAGTTCACATTTGCCGCGCTCGCTTGCAAAGGATTTTATGAAAGGAATGAGAATCGAGGGCGTTTTTTATCGTGCGAATTTTGCCGAGGACGTGAACTCGCACGAAATGCGCATTGTGCTAACGGAAGGAAAAAATCGTGAAATTCGTCGTGTTTTTGAATTTGCAGGCGTGAAAGTCCGTTCTCTTAAACGTATTCGCATTGGTTGCGTTCTTCTGGGAACTCTAAAGCCTGGCGAATTTCGGGAACTTGAAAGCATGGAGGTTGAGAAACTCCTTTCTCTCTGCAAAAATAAAAATGATTCGGAAACGTATTAAACATAAGGAGAAAAAAAATGGTAATTGCAATCGATGGACCTGCGGGAACTGGAAAATCAACAGTCGCTTCAATCGTTGCCGAAAAACTTGGCATAACGTATTTGAACAGCGGAAGTTTTTACCGCGCACTTACGCTCGCTTTAAACGAAACGGACATTGCGACGGAGGATTGTGAAAAAGTTTTGGATTTTTGCAAAAAGCAAAAACTCGATTACAAAAAATCGCGACTTTTTTTGAACGGAATTGATGTTGAGGATAGGCTTCACGAAGACGCGGTGAGTGCGAGAACGGCGCTTGTTTCCTCGATTCCTGCACTTCGGCATTTGGTAAACGACCGTATGCGCGAGATAACGCATGATTTGAGTATAGTTTGCGAAGGACGTGATATGACAACAGTCGTATTTCCTAATGCAGAGTACAAATTTTATCTTGATGCTTCGATAGACGTTCAGGCGGAACGGAGGTTCAAGCAAGGCGTGAGCGGAATGTCGCTCGACGAAATCCGCGAGGCAATAAAAAAACGCGATGAAATCGACCGAAACAAAAGTGAAGGTGCGCTCCGTCGCGCTCCAGATGCTTTTTACATTGATACGTCCTCCTTGACCATAGACGATGTTTGTGGAATAATCATAGACAAAATTCATTCATAAGGGTTTATTATGGAACAAATGGACGAAGAAAAGGACGGTCAGCACGAAAACGTTGCTTTCCGTGCTCAAATGGAGGAGTCCTTGAAGGGGCTTAAAACCGTAGAAGACGGTCAGCTTATTGAAGGAACGGTGGCGCAATTATTAAATGATTACGTTTTCGTTGACATTGGCTACAAATCAGAGGGGCGCATTCCTGTTCTGGAATTCGCCGACAAACTTCCAGAGGTCGGAAGTCGCGTAAAAGTCGTTGTTATTAACAAGGACGGACGAAATGGACCTGAGATTTCGTTTTCAAAAGCAATGGCAAAGCAATTGTGGCGCGACCTTCGCAAGGCGTTTGAAGAAAATCCGCCACTTCCAGTTGACGGAATTATAGAAAAAGAAGTCAAAGGTGGGTACGACGTTAATCTCGGAGGCGATATTCACGCATTCCTTCCGATTAGTCAATCTGATAGTCAAAAAGTTGAGAATACGTCAAAACTTGTAGGGTTAAAAGCAAAATTCTACATTGAGCGACTTTATTCTGAAAATAAACAGAATATCGTTGTGAATCGTCGGAAATATCTTGAAGAAATTGTCGAAAAAAATCGCGATAGATTTTTTGCCGAAACGAATATTGGGGATACGGTAAAAGGTATCGTAAAAAGTTTTACCAATTTTGGAGCGTTCATTGACCTCGGAGGGTTTGACGGGCTTCTTCATATCAACGATATGAGTTGGGGACACGTTACTCGTCCAAAAGAATTCGTAAAAAAAGGTCAAGAAATCGAGTTGAAAGTCATTCGGCTTACGCCAGAAGAAAAACGAATAAACCTTTCTCTCAAGCATTTTACAGAAGACCCGTGGATGCATTTTGAAACAAAGTATCATGTAAATGACATCGTTGAAGGAACGGTAACGAAACTGACTGATTTTGGGGCTTTCATTGAACTTGAGGAAGGAATCGAGGGGCTTGCTCACATCAGTGAGTTTAGTTGGACAAAAATGGTTCATAAACCGTCCGACGTTGTAAAAATCGGGGACAAAATCAAATGTATGATTCTCGGTTACGATATTCAGGCGGGGCGCGTGTCGTTGGGACTTAAGCAGGTTACTGACAATCCGTGGGATTCTATTGGAGAAACGTATCCTGTGGGGGCAAAAGTTCATGGCAAGGTTGTAAAAATTACGCCGCACGGCGCGTTTATTCAGTTTGATGATGGAATTGACGGATTTTTGCGAGCCGAAGATATTTCTTGGACGAAAAAAATTAAGCACGCGGGAAGCGTTTACCACGAAGGGGACGAGGTCGATGTTGTAGTTCTTGAAGTGGACAGCGAAAATCGGCGAATTACTGTTGGTGTAAAACAACTCCTTGATAATCCGTGGGAGGCGTTCGCTTCTGAGTACAAAACTGGTTCAACGCTCGAAGGCGAGGTTACGTCGATTACATCGTTTGGAATTTTTGTAAAAGCACCAAATGGAATCGAAGGACTTGTGAATAACGCGAATATCTCTGATGACAAAGAGATTTCCTCGGAGGAAGCAAAGGAAAAATTCAAGGTCGGCGACAAAGTGAACGTTTTTGTTGTTGATGTGAATGTTGATAAATGCAAGGTCGCGTTCTCCATTAAAGAGTACAAAAAGGCTCTCGCCAGAAAGGAACTTTCGCAGTATATGGCTTCTTCGTCTGACAATGACGAGGCGTATACCCTTGGAGATGCGATGAAATCCCAATCGAAAAAAGATTGAGAAAGTAGAGTCGAGTAGCATGGACGAAAATGCGAAAATAAACGATTTATCGTCGAATTTCAAAAATGTGGGGCAGATTGGATTTGAGCAAATCTGCACCCTCGTTGAGATAAATAGTCGTATAAATTCGCATTATTCTGATGTTGATGCATTGCTTGTTCATATTTTGCAATCGGCGATGCGGCTTGTAGATTGCGAGGCATCTTCGATTCTTCTTTTAGGAAAGGATGGTTCTTCGCTCATTTTTGAGGTCGCGTTAGGACCAAAGGGGGCGGAGGCAAAAAAAATATCGGTTGATAAGGATAGCATTGCGGGGTGGGTTGTTGAAAATAATCACCCGCTCATCCTAAACGATGTTGCTTCTGACCCACGTTTTTTTCGTTCGGTTCAAGAGCGCACGGGATATGTTAGTCGAAGTATGATTGCAGTTCCCATGCGTGTAAAAGATGAATGTATCGGTGTAATTGAGTTGATAAATAAATCGGGAATAGAATCGTTCAACTCAAAAGACCTTGCATTGCTTGAATTGTTATCGAATCAAGCGGGTATTGCATATATGAATGCTGATACCTACCGAAGCGCACGTGATAATATATCGGTACTTTCAAATGCTGCCGAGTGCGGAGCGGAGTATCATCCTTTTGTAGCAAAGAGTCCTGCGATTCTTGAAATTATGAAGGTAATCGGAGATGTTGCACCAACGGGGACAACTGTGCTGATTACTGGAGAAAGCGGCGTTGGAAAGGAACTTTTTGCAGAGCAGATACACATAGAAAGCGGTCGAAAGGGGGCTTTTGTGCGTGTAAATTGCGCTGCTTTGTCGCCGTTACTTCTTGAAAGCGAACTATTTGGACACGTGAAAGGGGCTTTTACCGACGCTCATTCTGATAGAGTCGGACGCTTTGAAAGTGCAAACGGTGGAACGCTTTTTCTTGATGAAATCGGGGAGTTGCCGCTTGACCTTCAAGCAAAACTGCTTCGCGTGATTCAAGAACGAAAATTTGAGCGAGTCGGTTCGAGTGAAACGATTACGGCTGACGTGCGAATCGTTGCTGCAACAAACAGAAATCTTGAGGAGATGGTTGTAAACGGAACGTTTAGAAGCGATTTGTTCTATCGGTTGAACGTTGTTCCGATTGACGTTCCTCCGCTTCGGGCGCGAAAGGAGGATATAGAGCCGCTTGCTTCGTTTTTTTTGCAAAAATTTAGCATTGAAACGAAAAAGAATTTCATGGGCTTTGATAAGTCTGCGCTAAAAGCCTTGTTTGATTACGGTTGGCAAGGAAATATTCGTGAACTTGAAAATTCGATTGAACGCGCGTGTGTTCTTGGAAACCCGCCGTTGATTCGGTTTGAAAATCTCGGTTTACGTTTTTCGACGGAAGAGGTGCATGAGAAAAAGGAGCGCGAAAATCGTTCCAATTTGTCTGCATGTGGCGAAGACATCATTTCTGAAATCGAGTCGAGTGGCGATAAATCGCTAAAAAATGCTCTTGTGTCGTTCAAGCGAATGTATCTTTCGCGCATAATTTCAGAATGTGGCGGGAATCAAACGCGGGCGAGCGAAGTTTTGGGCGTTCAGCGGACGTATCTTTCAAGACTTTTGCGCGAGTTGTCGCTTAGGTCGTAAACTGTCAAAGCAGTTTTTTTTGATTTACTGGATATATCGATACTGAATCTATCCAATAAATCTCATATATTTTTAGTATTTTACAGGAGTTTTTATATGCCTGAAAGTGAAGTAAAAACAATAGAAGTATCCGTTAATTCAACGATAGAGCGATTTCGCAAAGTTCTCGTTGCCGCTCTTATACTTGCGGTGCTTTTGGTGATTGGAATTGTTGTTGGAATCATTGTGAGTGGAAAAATCGTGTCGTCTGGAATTGAGCAACTGGATACGATTGAGTTTGTATTGTTAAAAGACGCGGCTTCTCTTTCTGGCGAAGAACTTTCTACGCGGCTTTCTTTGGCGGAAACGCAACTTATTCCGCTTTCAAAAAAAAGCGGTGTGGTGGGTTCTCGTGCATCGCTTCTCCTTGCCGACGTTTATTTTAAGCAGGAAAAGTTTGAAGAGGCGCGTTCTGCTTGGATTCGCGTGGCAGAACTGAAAAAAAAGGCGTATACGGCATCGCTTGCGTATTTTAACGCTGGCGTTGCAAGCGAAAAATTGGGAGATATTGAAAAAGCCACGATTTATTATGAAACTGCCACAAATGATGACGAGTTTGTACTTGTAGACCATGCTCTTTTTAGTCTTGGACGAGTGCAAGAGGGGAGGGGCGATTTTTCTGCGGCAGAAAAGGCATACAGTCGTATCGAGGATATTCGTCCGTCTTCAAAATGGGCAGATTTGGCGAAATCTCGTATTATTGCATTGAAACAAACAGGAAAAATTGAATAGTGAAGTTTGCCCTTTTGTCAAAAGTTTTGAGAGAAATTGTCGCAATACTGTTTTTTGCGACATTTCTTTTTTCCTGTGGACTTGATGATGTGGTTACTGTTGAATCCCCTACGATAACGTACCATGACCCGCTCTATTCCAATTCTGACTATTTGACGCATTATTTTGACTTTCTTTCCGCTGATGATTCTGGCGATTCTTTTATGGGAACTGAAGTTTACTATAAAATTTACAATAATTCGTCTACGCTCGTTACGGAACGAGATAGTATCAATTCTGTTAATACTGCAACAAATAGTAGTGCTGCTGCAACACGAATGATTGATACGTATACATATCAACCGTTAGGAACGAGTCCTCAAAATGGAAAGTCAATTTTTGTTGATTCAAAAAATTCTGTGAGAATTACGCTTAGATTGAAGTCGTACAAAGGCAATGAAAATCATGAGGGAAGTGACTGGCATAATTTTCGCGCTGGAATCGATGGTTATACTTACAACTATACACAGGTTGTTCCATTTAGAAGCGGAAATCAAAAATCGTTTGATTTTTTTGACGACGACGATAATGATGTCAACGGTACAAGAGATGTAGAACCTGTTGAAAGCGACCCTGATTATAAACATTCTTCGAGTGCAAGTGCTTCCGATACATATTATGTACAATTATTTGCTGTTGGGGTAGCATATGACCAAACTACACTTTCAAATGCGTACAGCCTTGTTTTAGACTTAGGTTCAGTTTCAATAAAAAAAGAAAAATAGAACAATATTTTTTTGAAGTAAATAATCAAAAAAGACTTCGACTTGTACATATCAATGTAATTATATTCTAAGCAACTGTGGAATAAAGCGTTTTGTCGTTTTAAAGATAAGCGGATTTAACCATTGCATGAACGTAAGATATTTAAGCAAGGCAACCTTTGGGGCAGAAATGCCGTTTTTCTTAAAATATTGCACGCGGGAAAGATTAAAGTGTATGCTGGAAAACGTTGCGAGGCTACGCACTTTGTCTACTGACCTTTTGTTCCCGCCACCAGAAAGGTGGATAATCTTTGGACCGTCAATAATCAGCCGCGTTTTTCCTTTCTGTGCCAGTTGCAATTGCAAGTCGGCTTCTTCGCAGTACATAAAAAATCGCTCGTCAAAGCGGGCAGCACTATCGTTTTTTACGAATAAGTCTGCGCCCGTTATATAATCTACTTCGCCCGCAAAAAATGCGGTGCGGTCATCTTGCACGTCGGGCGGGGGAAAACGCTTGCTAAAAACTGAGAGCACCGTGTAAACCGCCGTTGCTCTAAGTGCACGCAATGTGTTTTTTAGTTCTGTTTTGTAGCACAAAAAACTGCCGTAGGAATGGATAACCTCGCCGTTTGCATTGAGCAGGTTTGCTCCCAGTGCGCCTAGCGTGCCGTCGTCATGCGTCTGCCACCAGTCATAAAACTGTTTTACGGCATTGTTTAGTAGCACCGTATCGCTGTTCAAGTAAAAAAGGTATGCGCCCTTTGCCACCGCAAGAGCCCGGTTGTTTGCCGCGCCAAACCCCAGATTTGCCTTGTTTTCAATCAGAATAACCTGTGGAAACGCTTCCCGCACCATCTCCACTGAGCCGTCCGTAGAGCCGTTGTCGCTTACGATTACTTCAAATGCAATATCCTTTGTCTGCTCATAAATGGAACGGAGACAGTCTGCAAGGAGTTTTTTTGTGTTGTAGTTTACGATGATAATAGAAACATCCATAAAATTATATGCTTTCCTTTATTCTGAGTATTGCATTTTCGCAATCAAGCGTATGGTATGCAGGATAAAGAAGGCGCATTGTCTGCGCGTCACATTCTTTTACGATTTTCTCGCTACTTTCTTCAGTAAGAAAATGCCAGTAGCGGTATATATAGCCAAGCCAAAAAAGTGTTTCGCTGTCGAATGGAGTTCCCTTTGGCAAGGCCGGATTTTCATCGATAACATCCTGCAAAAGGTTTTCTGCTCCGAGCCACTGCGTCCTGTCATAGGGAAGGTCAAAATACTTTGCGGTCTGGCTATTCATATAGAAATTTATAAAATTTTCACTTTCCAATGATTTTTTTGCAGAGCATGCAAACATCTTCCCTTGAATAGCGCATAATTGACGTTCAAATTTTGAAAGCGTGTGGAGCGTTTTATGCTCTGATGATTTCGTCAAAATAAAGTCCCTCCCTTCGATATTTTCTGCAAATTTCATCTGCAAGCGAAATACCTGTTTTTCGATTTTCAGAACTCAGCATTTTTAGATGTTCTCTGTCTGCGTCCGTAATCTTCTTTTCTGATAGTATTTTTATTGCATCACACGCTTTTTGCGTTATGGCGACATACTGAATTCCGAGTTTTAATGCAGACAGACTTTCTACCAATGCCCTGTCGGTAATATCGCCGTCAAAAAATCGGTCAAGCACAACAAACATTCGGTCATTCGCTATGAATCCCGTAAAAACATCGACATTTTCTGTATAATGAGTATACTTTTCATATAGTTTTGGCGCAGTTTCTTTTGTGAGTCGTCCCCTGTTGAATGCAACGAACAATGCCCAGTCAATTCCAAGCGGTATTTCTCTTATGTTTAGATTTGATGTGTTCAATTCGAGTTCATATAAAACTGCTGTTTGATAATTGCAGATAAGCGTGAGCGGCTGAGTTTCTTCTGTTCCCATGTAAAACCCTTTTCCAAAATCACAAAGGTCTCGGCTTATGGGTTGGATATCGCCCTGTAATCCGCTTTTTGAGCCGTGGTACAAGGTTATGGTTTCTTGCTTAAAATCACACATTACGATTACTATAGCATAAACGGCAAGGGATAGCAAATATAATGAGTAATTGAAATGCAAAACGGCATTTGTTATACTCCTTATTTGGGGTGATAGGTTATGGTTGATTATGTTTTGTTCCATAAAGAAAATCCTGTTTTGCAATTTTCTCTTGATGTTGATTTCAATATTATTGCGGTTTCTCATGTATGTAATGCTGACTTAATTCCTGTTGGAATTACAAAAGCAATGGGCAAAAGCATAACGCAAGATGTTGACGAAAAAAAATTTGACAATTGGTGGAAAAATCGTTCTATTCCTATAGGACGTAAAAATCTTGAGAACGCTTTTAAAATTTTAAAAGTAAAGACAAAAGAACAACTTATTGATAAAACTCATAGTTTCAACCTTATCGACCATTATTGGATAAAAAAAGTCAATGATGATGTTACATGGGAAAAATGCAATTTTTTCCAGAATAACTTTGATGATACCATTGGGGAGTATTTATTGCTGGAAAGACACAGGACATTTTCCGCAGGTACATATAATTCCCCTGATTTGTTCACGGACGGAATGCTTCCTAAAAAATGGATGCTTGTGGATAACGAACGTTTTTTGCTCAAAGGCACGGAATCCTCATTTCAGCAAGAGCCCTTTAATGAAGTTCTGGCAAGTTATCTGTGTCATAGACTTGGTATTTCTCACGCTCGCTATCTCATACAGGAACTCAAAAGCGATGATGGTGAAGTCGAATATTTTTCTCTGTGTAAAAATTTTATAGATGTGCATACGGAGTTGATTCCTGCATACGATGTGACAAAAGTGCTAAAAAAAATGAACAACGAATCTGTGTATCAGCATTTTTTGCGTTGTTGTAATGCGCTCGGCATTCAGAATATAGAGGATGATTTACAAAAAATGCTTGCCGTTGATTTTATAATTGCAAATACAGATAGGCATTTGAGAAATTTTGGTTTTATTCGCAATGCAGATACGTTGGAATGGCTGGGGCTTGCGCCCGTATATGATAGCGAAAAATCTTTGTTTTTAAATAAAGTCTTACCCAAAACTTCGTATGCTGCTATAGATATTCCTGCTCGTCCATTTAAGGATAATCAAGCCGAGCAATTTAATCTTTTGGATAGAAAAAATCTAAAGTCATTGCCACTTGAAAACGTATCTGACATACCCGTTTGGTTTGATAGTTTACTCCAAAAAAATGTCTTTATTTCAAAAGAGCGGCGCACTTTATTGTGCGAAAATTTAAAGAACAGAATACAGGGCTTTACTTATTTGGTAGAAAACGACAAAAAAATTCCGATAACCAAAAACAAGCATCGCCGAACGCTTGACAAATTACAAGGTTTAAGTCTTGTTTTTACGGATATTTTCTGATATAATAAATGTAATATGATTTTAAGTCGGTTTCTTTTCTTTTTTATATCTTTACTTTTTCTTATTGATACTCTTATCGTATGCAAGGTGTTGCAAAGAGAATTTCGTAAAAGACAACAGAAAAGAATCTCCACTTTGCTTTGCAAAAAAAATAATAATTTTGATATAGTTTGGTATGACCCGAGAAGAGAGTTGCTTGATAGAATTTTTGTTGGCAGAGGTTCTTATGGGGATTTGCATATAGAAGACTCTACGCTTGCAGATACAAAATTGTATATTGGAAATTATTGTTCAATAGCAAAGAATGTATGGTTTATTTTGGGAAATGAGCATAAACTTGATTCTTTGACGAGCTATCCGTTAAAAGTAAAGCGATTTGGGTATGCGCATGAGGCTCTTTCTAAAGGTGATATTGTTGTAAACGATGACGTTTGGATTGGGTTGAATGCTATAATTTGTTCAGGGGTAACGATTGGACAAGGGGCGGTTGTTGGAGCGGGAGCGGTGGTAACAAAAGATGTTCCGCCGTATGCAATAGTTGGTGGTGTGCCAGCAAAAGTCATTCATTATCGTTTTAGTGAAGCAGTAATAAAAAAACTGGTCAGTGTTGATATTGCAGAATTGTTAGACGGAGTTACTAGAGGTGCGCTTGACACTGTATATACTGCGCTTACAGATGGGAATATTGATGAAATCCTAAAAGGACTTCAAAATGTTGAAACGAAGGGATAAAATAATGAGTAATGTATTATCAATTTCAAAAACAACGAAAGTATATGTCTATTGTCCAGCAGGAATTGTTACAGGCGGTGCAGAATTATTACATCAATTAGTAGATGTGATTAATAAGAATTCTCTCTGTGCTGGAGGATATATTGTTTATTTTGGAGATGCTCCTCATGAGATTCCTAATGACTATAAAAAATATGATATAAAACTAGCCTCTACTATAGAGGATTCTCCTGAACATGTTGTTGTTATTTATGAAGGCATTTTTAATTTTTACTTTGACATTTGCAATGCTCAAGTTGTTTTTTGGTGGCTCAGTGTAGACAATTTTTATATTTGTCAAGCAGAACATATAGTGTTTAATGACTTGGTTCGGTTTAATATTCTATTAGCATTTCGAGCTTTAAAACAGCGTGTAAAACTTTTTTTGCTTCGAAAAAAAATAAGACGTTATTCTTTGAAAAAACTTTGTGATGATAAAAAAATATGTTGTCATGCATACCAATCTGAATATGCGAGAGATTTTCTTTTAAAAAAAGGTTTTGAAAATTTAATGCCTCTTAAAGATTATATAAATGAAGATTATGTACATATAACAGACTATCCAAAAAAAGAAGATATTGTTATATATAATCCAAAGAAAGGCTATGCTTTTACAAAAAAACTGATAGAACATGGGAAAACTATTCATTGGATTCCCATAAAAAATATGACAAGAGCGCAGGTAAAAGAAGTTATGCTAAAAAGCAAAGTTTATATTGATTTTGGGTATCATCCTGGAAAAGATAGGTTACCAAGAGAAGCCGCTATGTGTAGGTGTTGTATTATTACAGGAAAAAAAGGGTCTGCAAAGTATTATGGCGACATTCCCATTGATGAAGTACAATATAAATTTACGCAGTCTCGAAAAAACATTCCCATGATTTTAAATAAAATACAATTTCTATTAGATAATTATGAAACAGAAATAGAAACCTTTTCTGAATACAGAAACAAAATTTCCATAGAGAAAGAAGAATTTGCTAGAGAAGTTGCAGCACTTCTTTGTGATTCATAAAAAATCTTTATTGCTTACACCTTTTTGATTATGGTAAGCAGTTCTTTTGCAGGTTTATTCTGAAAAAGAACTGATGAGAAACCATACAAGAACGTTCCAGCAAGAATGGATAGCACAATCTGCAAAACAATGTTTTGTATATACTTTAAGCAAAATAACACCCCTAATCCCATTATCGTGCAAGAAATTAAGCATTTAAAAATAACCATACACTGCTGTTTTTTGTGGATACATTTTCTGGCAATAATAATCTGCACCATTGTTACAGCACTTTCTGCAAAAACAGAGGCGATGCCTGCACCAAATGCACCATAGCGTGGAATAAAAATAATATTGAGCGAAAAATTTATAACTGCGCCGATTGCAACGGAAATAAGTGTCCATCGTTCTTTTTTAAGCGGGGTAAAAAATTGGACACCAATAAATCCACTGATTGATATAAAAAAAATAATCGGTGTCATTAACTGCATTGTGAAAATAGCAGGTATATAGTGCGTACCGCTAAAAAACAGGGTAAGCGGTCTGCTCAATAACGACAATCCCACCGCGCAAGGAATGGAAATGAAGCATACGTACGAAAGTCCTTTGTTAAATAAACGTATTACTTCATCATTTTTTCCCTTCTCACTATAGATAGAAAGACGAGGAAGGATAACACCTGTTACTGCGGTTATAAGCGTTACAACCATTTTATTTAATTTTGTGGCTGATGAGTAAAAACCTACTTGCTCGTCAGAAGACAGAAATCCTAACATAGAATTATCAAGTAACATATAAACACTTGTTATAAGAACCATTGCAAAAAAAATAATGAGCGGTTTTACGTGTTGTAATGGATGTAGTATATGCTTTTTTCTAAATGCAATGTGTGTGTAAGAATGTATAAAATTGACGATGTTAGTTCCCACTGAACAAAAAACCGATAAAAATAAATACCATAAAATATCTTCTTTTGTTTTTACTAAGAGAAAAAGAAATATAAGACTAAGACCTTGAAAAATAATGCTTCTTAATGTGATGTATGCAAAATTTTCTTCCGCAATGTAGAGCCAGTCTATCTCAAATGTTGAAAAAATAATAGTAACGCTTGCTAGTAACAGCAAAGTCTGATAACTCTGTAATTTTGGAACAAAGAAAAACGCTATTAAAAACAAAAGGTATGCAATGAGAGTAGAAACTATGTGTAGCACAAAAATTTCTTTAAAAAAACACGAAAGGTCATCTTTGTTTTCCCGTCTTTTTGCAGCCTCCCTTATGGCATATGTACTAATTCCCAAGTTTGCAATAAGTGTAAAATATGAAATTATATTGTTTACAAAATTGACTTTCCCTATACCGCTTGGAAGTAAAATGCGCGAAGCATACGGAAACGTTATAAGTGGGAAAAGCAGGGCTACGACAGAACGGATGACATTAAAAAAAACATTTTTCTTCAAAGATGTGTTCGCCATATAAAATCCTTATGTATAAAGAAGGAAGTTTGTCCTTATAACTGAAATTTTCCCGCAATTTTAAATGCATAACAATATATATTTCTGTCATTGTATAAGGGGCGATGTATTAATATTCTGGTGAAATTTCCCATTATGCAAAAGGTGTGTGTAATATAATGTGATACTTCAAATCCATATGTTCTGTATGCTTTGTTCTTGATAAAATATTCATCATGTACATCATCTGCTGTTGCATTGATAGCTTTGTTGTAAATATAATTGTTGTCAGGACAAAATCTTTGATAAAAAAATGAAATCATACCATATTTGTAAAAAAATCGATAATTTACGAATATGCTGTTTCCGTGGTATCCTGTACCAGCACCAAGAATTTGACCTTTTTGTGTATAACCTTGTGATATTAAACCATGAGAATAAAAACCTGTGTATGTAATAAAATCTAATTGATAATCTTGAGACATCTCAAAATTGTTCCATTCAAAGATAAATTCGCTCCGTAGGTTTCCTAGATATTTTTGTACGCATTGAAGAATCGGTATACTCTGTTTTACTCCAGCAGTATAAACGGCAGTACGAAAAAAATCAGATTTTTGGTCTGGTGAAAAATCATCAAAACCGATTTCGCCATAAAATTCAGCCCCCACTTTGTCAAATTTCCAGTCGGCAAACAACGCGACCTTTTGGTCTTCGTCTTCTCCAGTTCCCACTTGGCTACCGTTGCTACGTGACAGCGTAAACAATCTTCCGATGTATTTGAGATTATGCACCGCCCAGTCCGTCAAAAAAATCCTGTTTACGCCAACGGTCAGACCCGGAATGAACGCGGGCGCAAAGGAAAGCGAGATGCCGTTCAGCAGGCGGTAGTCATTGTCGCTGTTGTTGTCAAAATAGTCCGACTCTTCCAGCCGTCCGACCCAGATGCGTCCTTCAACGTCGCCAATGTACCAGCCCAGCCACGGCAGGTGAACTGCCGTTTTCCGTAAGCCCAAATCGACTTTGGGGTAGGTAGCGGCGTTGTTGCTTCCCAGCATGGGGTTCAGCCAGGCAGGACCAAGCCACGGCGACTGTGTGCCAAAGCCTGCGGTCAGGTTTTTCCAGGTGTAGCGGATTTCCGTGTCGCCCCAGTCAAACGTCCAGAATGAATCATCGCCAAACCGCTGCGGCAGGTCAATGCCGCTCTGAAAATAACTGTACTCGCTGTCAGAGACGGCGGGCATCAGTTCAAAACTCTTGTTCTGACTAAAACTCACCTGTGGCTTTACCGTCACCTCAAAGCCGAATCCTTCTAGCCGTGCGCCCGCCGTGAGGCTGGTGTTGTAGCCTTTTCCTTGCCAGAGTGCGCCGTCGTTCTGCCCGTAGGGGGCTGCGGTGTTGTAAGAGTTGTACCATTCTGGTCCATATATCTTAAATTGTATGCTTCGGTCGATTCCGCGCGTGAACCAGTTTTCTTTTTGGGAATCCTGCTGCCAAATCGTGCGTTTTTTTCCGAGATTGTTTTCTTTCCAGATATTCTCGTCGGAATCTTCGAGCGTGTTTCCTTCTTCGTCCGTGTTAAAAATCCATTCCGAGTCGCTCAGTGTGCGGTAGCCGAGCGTGGGGCGTTTGGTAAGCCCCGTGAGCGAAAGAAAATCGTAGTATTCTTCTTCCGTGGATTTAAGAGCCTCCTGTGCGGAAATGAGAAAAATACTTGTGGTAACTACTGTAAAAAAACAAATAAAACGTTTCACAGCAAAATTATAATGAAAATCTCTTCTTAATTCAAACGGCTTTTGTCAAAGCACGGAGAATTGATGAATGAAGAAAGGCTTTCCTTCCATTCGGGAAGCGTTATCCCAAGCGCGTTTTGGATTTTTGCCTTGCTCAGAACAGAATAAGCGGGGCGGCGGGCAGGCGTGGGATATTCCGCCGTGGCGCAAGGATTTACGACGCAGTTTTTGTTTGTGACAAGACCTCGCTCAACTCCAAGCGAAAAAATTTCTTTCGCAAAGTCGAACCAAGTCGTCTCGCCCAAATCTGTCACATGATAGATTCCGTTCGGAATGCGGTGGTTTCTACACGGCTCAACCACCGTGCGATTTTCATTGTTCTGGTGATTGCGTTTATCAAAATCTCCACTTGCGATTCTGTTCTGAATGATTTTTGAAATCACATTTGAAAGCGTCTCGCAGTTGGTAGGCGTTCCCCTCTGGTCGGAAACGACTTTGACGCTCTCACGGGCATTCATCGCGCGAATCATCGTGTAGACGAAATTTTTTCCGTAAAATCCGTAGAGCCATGCCGTTCGGAGAATGTAAAAATCCTCGGTTTCTTCCTGAAGAGCCTTTTCGCCAGCCGCCTTAGTCTCGCCGTACACTCCAAGCGGGCAAATCGCAGAATCTTCAGAATATGGAATCTGGTGATTGCACTTCGACTGGCTCAGTGACCGTTCATCAAAATCGCCTTTTCCGTCAAACACATAGTCCGTCGAGATATGAATGAGCGGAATGCCGAGTTTTTTTGCAAGCCGCGCGATATTTCGCACTCCGTCACAGTTCAGCGCGTGTGCAAAATCCGCATCGCTTTCCGCCTTGTCAACCGCCGTGTAAGCCGCACAGTTTACGATACAGGAAATGTCTTTCCCGCCCGCAAAATTTTCGAGCGCAGAAAAATCGAGGATGCTCACGGCACTGTCCGTTCCGACAAAGGGGAGATTTTTTTCTTTTAGCGTGCAGCAAACTTGAGTGCCGAGCATTCCGTTACAACCGATAATCCAAATCATAATTCAGTTAGAAGTTAGCAGTGTGCAGTTAGCAGTTTTAACTTCTCACTGCTAATTGCTAATTGCTAACTTATTTCCTTTCCCCGTAGTTTTTTGAAATCCAGTTTTTGTATTCGCCGCTCAAAATGTGGTCAACCCACTCTTTGTGACCTAAATACCAGTTCACCGTGAGAAGAAGCCCTTGCTCGAAGGTCATTTTTCGCTCCCAGCCAAGCTCGCGCTTGATTTTCGTGCAGTCGATTGCGTACCGAGCATCGTGACCGGGACGGTCTTTTACATGGACGATTGTTTTTTCCACTTCTTCCGCCGACTTCTGCACTTTCGGCGCGGTGAGTTCAATCACCTTGTGGAGCAACTCGATGTTCTGCCATTCGTTCTCGCCGCCGATGTTGTATTTTTCGCCCGTTTTTCCGCTGTTGACGATTTGCCAGACGGCGCGGTTGTGGTCTTCGACATAAATCCAGTCGCGGATATTTTTGCCCTCGCCGTAGACAGGGAGATTTTTTCCGTCGCGGATATTTGAAATCATGAGCGGCAAGAGTTTTTCAGGGAACTGATACGGGCCGTAGTTGTTCGTGCAGTTTGAGAGCGTAATCGGCAAGCCGTAGGTATGAAAATAAGCCATAACGATGTGGTCAGAACTCGCCTTTGAGCTTGAATACGGCGAGCGCGGGTCGTAGGGCGTGGTCTCGGTGAAGTAGCCTGTCTCGCCGAGAGAGCCGTACACTTCGTCCGTGGAGATGTGATGAAAAAGAACATCATCGCGCGGATTGTCGAGCGAGACGCCCCAGTAAGAACGCGCCACATCAAGAAGCGTGAAAGTTCCCGTCACATTCGTCTTGATGAAGGCTTCCGGGCCCAGAATCGAGCGGTCAACATGGCTTTCCGCCGCAAAGTGAATCACCGTGTCGATGTCGTACTGTTTGAAAATCCGCTCGATTTCCGCCCTGTCGCAGATGTCAACCTTCTCAAAGAAATACCGCCGTTCGTCAGAAGTTGCGTTGGTTGAGCCTGCGGTCACTGAGCCTTGTCGAAGTGCCGAAACCCCGCTTCCGAATTTCGCGTCAACGGCAGAAAGATTCTCCAAATTTCCCGCGTAGGTCAGACAATCGACATTGACAATTCTGCCCTTAAAACCCGAATCCATGAATTCAGAAGAGCCGGTCGCGCTCTGCCCGAAAAGATAGTTGATAAAATTCGAGCCGATGAACCCCGCCCCGCCGGTGACCAATATGTTAGTTAATTTCCTTTTCATAATTTCTCCCTAATTTTTAACCACAGATTACGCAGATTATAATTTTTGTAATTCAACGCTCTTCGTAAAAACGAAAGCTTGTCATAGTAAAAACACGAAACTAAAAATATGAAGCGACCAAGTATGAAATATGATTCATACCTCATACTTCATACCTCGTGCCTCATGCTTAATTTATCCATTTCCCGTTCAAATAAAAATACTTCCCGTTCGCATCGAACGCGGGGTGCTTCGTGTCCTTCTCAGAAAGAATCGGCTCAATTTCGGGGGCGACGCTCCTCCAGTCGATTCCGATTGCCGCGTCATTCCACGGTAAGCCCCCCTCGCCTTTCGGGTCATAGAAGTCGGTGCACTTGTAGGCGAACACGGCGGTGTCAGAAAGTACATAAAAGCCGTGCGCAAAGCCCTCGGGGATGTAGAACTGATTTTGCTTTTCACCGTCCAAAACCACGCCGTAATATTTTCCGAATGTGGCAGAGCCTTTTCGTAAATCGACCGCCACATCGTACACGCGACCGCTCACCGCCCGAACGAGTTTTCCCTGCGGATGCGCCGTCTGAAAGTGAAGCCCGCGAAGCACGCCCTTTGTCGAAGAACTCTGATTGTCCTGCACGAACTTCATTTGTAAGCCCGCCGCAAAGAAATCACGCTCAGAATAGACTTCGAAGAAATACCCGCGCGCGTCGCCGAACACTTTCGGCTGAATCTCGTACAGTCCCTCAAAGACCGCGCTGTCTGCTGTAACGCATTTCTTAAACTCAAAAGCCATCAGTTTCGCTCCGCAATGTATTTCAAATACGCGCCATAGTCGGTTTTGTAGCCAGCGGCGAGACTGAGCAACTGCTCGCGGGAGAGCCAGCCGTTCGCGAACGCGATTTCCTCGATGCAGCTCACATACATTCCCTGCCGTTTCTGAATCGTGGCGATGAAGTTGCTCGCCTCTAAAAGCCCGTCGTAAGTGCCCGTGTCGAGCCACGCCATTCCGCGGCCTAAAAGCTCCACGGAAAGAGTGCCCCGCTCAAGGTAGGCGTTGTTCACGGCGGTGATTTCGATTTCGCCCCGTGCGCTCGGCTTCACCCCGCCCGCGATTTTTACGACCTCGTTGTTGTAGAAATACAGCCCCGGAACCGCGTAATTCGACTTCGGCTCGCCCGGCTTCTCCTCAATTCCAAGCACTTTTCCGCCATTGTCGAACTCGACCACGCCGTATGCCGTCGGGTCTTTGACCATGTAGCCGAAAATGACCGCCTCGCTCGACTTTGACTCGATTTTTTCTCGCGCATTTCTGAGCGTTTTCGTGAAGCTCTGCCCGTAGAAAATATTGTCGCCGAGAACGAGAGCCACATCGTCGCTTCCGATAAAATCCTTTCCCACGATGAATGCGTCCGCAAGACCACGAGGCTTTTCCTGCACGGCGTACTCAAACTTCATTCCAAGCCAGCCGCCCGTGCCGAACAATTCCTTGAAAAGCGAGATGTCGCGCGGAGTCGAGATAATCAGGACTTCGCGGATTCCTGCGAGCATGAGGCACGAGAGCGGATAGTAGACCATCGGCTTGTCGTAGAGCGGCAAGATTTGCTTTGAGACAGCCTTTGTGATTGGGGCGAGTCGAGTGCCAGAGCCACCGGCTAAGATGATTCCTTTCATGAAAAACCTAAAAAATTTTTATTTCATTATGGAAGAAAATTGAAGGATTTTCAACTTAAAAATCAAATTGTTTCTATTGATAGAAACGTCTTTTTTTGCTACGATGTTTCTATAAATAGTAACGCAAAAAGGAGTTCGCAATGACCCGCACAGATTCAATATATTTTTCACTTCCATGCGACCGGTACACGCCGTTTTCTTTGGCGCGAAAAATCGGGGCGACGGCGATTCTGGAGAGCGCGAGTTTTGCGCGCGGAAAGGAACGATATTCGATTCTCTTGCTGGAGCCGGCGTTTCACATCGTGCAGGATGATGAGGGAGTCGCCTTTTTGATTGACGGTCGCCGCTTGCCATATAAAGGAAAAAACACCACGGGCGAGACGATTGCGCCGGGAAGCCGCGTTTTGCACACGCCCGACATTCTCGACGCGCTTTTGTATGTCGCCGGGCAGAATGATTTGACGGTCGTGCGCGACGAAGATGGCAACGAAAGCCCGAATGCGATTCCCGTGCCTTCAAGCGGCTTGGGCTATCTGAGCTACGAATTTTCCGCTCGCTGCGACACGATTCAGCTTTCTCCCCAGACCGACGAGCTTCACATTCCCGAAAGCGAATTCGTGGCGGGGCATGTGTATGTCGTCTTCGACCACTTCACCGAAAAATTGCACATTTTCGCGCTAAACTACAACGAGCATCAGATTGACTTGGACGCGACTGTCGCGAATCTCAAAAAACGCCTGAACGACATGGATTTCACCTATCTTTCCGCGCCCGAAGAGCCTTGCCCAGTGCGCACGATTACGAATCTGGAGCAGAGCGAGCGCGAATACAAAGAAAAAGTCGAGGCAATCAAAAAAGAAATCATTGCGGGAAATCTTTTACAGGCAGTTCCGAGCCGACGCTTGCAGCTTGAGTGCGACAATTCCGCGCTTGAAATATATAGAAGACTTCGCGCCGTGAATCCAAGCCCTTATCTTTTCTACATCGACTTTGGCGAGCGGCAGCTCATCGGCTCTTCTCCCGAAAGTCTTGTGCGCGTACGCGAGGGTGTGGCTTCAATCCGCCCGATTGCCGGCACTCGCCGTCGTGGAAAGAATTCCGCCGAGGACGAAGAATTGAAGCAGAATCTTCTGAGCGACCCGAAGGAGCGGGCGGAGCATCTTATGCTCGTGGATTTGGCTCGCAACGATTTGGGCAGAGTTTGCGCGAACGGAAGCGTGGATGTCACCCGCTTTATGGAAGTCGAATATTTCAGCCATGTCATGCACATCGTGAGCGATGTTCAGGGCAAAGTCGCTTCTGGATTCAAGCCGATTCAAGTTTTGCGGGCGGCATTTCCCGCGGGAACGGTCAGCGGCGCTCCAAAAATCAGCGCGATTCAGATTTTGAGCCGATTGGAAAAAACGAAGCGGCGGTTCTACGCGGGCGCGGTGGGCTACATTCAGTCGAACGGCGACTTGGATTTCTGCATCGCAATCCGCTGTGCCTTGAAGCAGGGCAAAGTGTGGAGCTTGCAGGCGGGCGGCGGAATCGTCTACGACTCGAACGCAGACCGCGAATGGGAAGAGACGAACGAAAAGCTGGGCGCGCTTAGGAGCGTGTTTGAACAGCCAGCAAAATAAATGATGGTTGAGCAGATGAAATAGCGGTGGTTGAGCAGGTGAAATAGCGGTGGTTGAGGCTCTCGAAACCACCGTATTGCAAAATGGTCATTTCGACAGGCTCAATGACCGCATTTTTAGGAGAAGACAATGATTGCATTTATCGACAACAAAGACAGTTTTACATTCAATATCGTTCAGTCGCTGGAGCGTGTTTCGGGCGACAAAGTTTGCGTGTTCCGCTCGGAAGAATCGACGGTCGCGGAAATCGAGGCGGCAAAATAGTGATGGTTGAGCAGATGAAATAGCGGTGGTTGAGGCTCTCGAAACCACCGTATTGCAAAATGGTCATTTC
>ERZ842401.95-NODE-95-length-110755-cov-27.657218_pt1 | contig 110755 bp, 105 predicted proteins | sample MGYA00521270_ERZ842401 | MGnify/ENA primary metagenome ERZ842401 (study PRJEB31892, sample SAMEA3878208) | bioreactor metagenome | biome: Moose rumen | place: Sweden | collected 2011-10 | study: EMG produced TPA metagenomics assembly of the PRJEB12797 data set... | reverse complement strand
ATTTAGTCATATCGAGTAATATCGAGTGATGACCGTTAATCGTATTCTATTTTCCGACGCAGAATGTCGGATTGTCGTTGTAACCCCTCTGAAAATCAATGAGAAGAAACGATTTCGTGTGATGTTTAGCAACAAATTAGCAACAGAATTGCGATTTTTGAGGTGTAAACAGGGCGAAACGGTAGCCCCTGCAATACCGTCGCGTTCACGGTTGCAGGGGCAAAGGTAGCGAAATAATTTGAGAATGGTGCGAATTACATCGAAAAAATGCGTCTCGCCAACGAAAATAGTTTGAGCCTATACTTTATCAACAGCCAAAGCAAAAGTGCGTAGGAGGCATAGAAACGTGTCTTATCCCACCACGAATAGTCGCGCTCCACTTCCTTGACCTTGGTAATGGTCTGTGTCTTGAAGCGGTCGCGATAGACGATGCTGTCCTTACGCTCGACGGGCTTCTGAAACTCGACGGGCTTCTGCTGCGGCTTGTTGGCCAGCGAGTGGAACAGGGAGCCGTCGGCATTGATACGGGCATCGCTTGTGGCGTAGTCGGTTTCAAGATGGCTCACGCTGTCTGCGGTCGTGCGCTCTGCTGTCTGTGCTGGTATCTCCACTAACAGGGTGTCCGTGACATAGACGGTCTCAATCTTGACCTCTACACGGGTGCTGTCTTTCTCTTCGGTGTTCTGTTCGAGGTGCTTGCTGGAAGCACAGGAGCCGAACAGGGCACAGATGCACAAGGCTACCACTATTGCCACAACGTAGCCTATAGCAGACAGACAGCCTACACTCATCCTTTCCTCGTCGCTCAGTCCTTTCATCATGTCGGGAGTGAGCCAGTTCTCGTTAGGGTTGTGGTAGTCCATCATAAGGCGTTAATGAAGTTTGTTATGCCGTCGGCGTGAGCCTCTACGAGCGTCTGCACTACGGCAGCGTCCTGTAGCATGGTCACATCTTCGCGGTTGTCCTGGAAGAAATTCTCTGTAAGCACCGCAGGGCAGTTGGTGTCTCTGCAGATACCGAGGTTCTGCGGCCAGTACGGCTGCTTGGGTAGGGGCTTACGCACCTTGAAGCCCCGTGCCTCTACGGACTCGGCTATACGGGTAGCCAGTTGCTTGCTCTTGGTCGAGGCATTGAGGCTGACATGAGCCGACCATCCACGGGCATCATGCCATTTTCCGTCGGAGCCAGCCGCGTTGTTGTGGATAGATACCAGCAGCACATTGGCCTTGCCGAACTCCTTACATACGAGATTGACGCGACGGCAGCGTTCCTTGATGCTGATGTCGCGCTCCTCGGTCACGATACGCTGGGCGTTCATGCCACGAGCCTTTAGAGCCTTTTCCAGCCGCTCTGCGAACTGACGCGCCCACAGATATTCGCGATGCTTCCCGTCGGGGCTGCATTTGCCAGCGGTGTTTGAGCCGTGGCCGTTGTCAATCAGTATTATCATCTTCATGCTGTTTACTTCGTTCATACTCGGCAAGCATTTCGCGAGCGACTTCTATCTGCTCCTCTGTTACTCTGCCGCCATTCCTTAACTCGTCGAGCGTGATGTCAAAGTGCCGCTCCGTCTTATCTACCATAATCTTTTGCAGCAACTTCCAAAATCGGCTGTCCTGTTCGCTCCGGCAGGAACTCTCATTCTCCAGTATCGACCAAGCCTGCTCAAAGCATATCGCGCCCGTGACGATGTAGGAGAGCGGTATTGACACATGGATGAACACCCAGTGCTCCGCTATGTAGGCAAGGAGGATGAGCCACAGCCGCTTCGGGATTGTCTGCTTGATGACCTTGCCAAAGGCAAACGACGTAAATTTGGCCTCTCTGCGCCTCGTCTTGTCGGGGTACTTATGGTGTACGCGCTTGTCGAGAGCATAGGCCGTGTAAGCGTCATAGACAATGAAGATAACTGCTACGATGATGAGAGGGAACGTAGGCTTGAACTCGGCTACGAACCAGCCTACGCAGCCACCGATGAATGCGAAAAACGCTTTCCAAATGTTATATATATACTGCATATCGATATGAATTACTTTGCAAAGGTACTCAAAATGTTTATAATATAATCACAATTAGGCAAAAATCAACGCTCCGAGGCTCTGAATTTGTGATTTCTTAACCTCGGAGCGTCAAAATCAATAGTCGTACTGGCCTACCTGCTGCCAATACGTGCCGTCGAAGATGAACATCTTGGCGCGTCGGGTAGTGAGGTAGATGTAATTACCATAGCCGGTGTAGTAATCATCGTCAGCAAGGCCGTTTCCGCTAATCTTATGCCCGTTGCCGTATATCATCAACTGGTTGCTACCCTCATTCTTGATGATAAGCAACTGGCCGACGTTCGGGTTTGGGGGGAAAGACATGGTCTTGTCATTGTAATCGCTCGACTGCGGCTTATAGACGCATAGCGAGGTTGCTTTGCTAATTGTCTTACCTGAAGTAGTGATAGTCTCTACTTTCAGTATCAATCCGCTTTCTGCATTGATTACCCCCTTGAACGTGCCGCTGTTGGCCGTGATATTCGACATGGAGACGTTGTTCATCGTCACGTTGCCGTTTTTGTCAACGGCGAACTTGCCATTGCCGATGTTCACAGAGCCGTCCGAGAGGAACTGTACCTTGCCGCCAGCGAAAGAGGCAATGCCGTTGTTGCCGTCGAGGAACACCATAGGCGTTGCCGTCGTAGCCCCGTCGGTGGTCGTGCCGTCAGCGAGTTTCTGCGACTCCAGCCTGTTGTTACGGAAGATGAAGCCAGCGATGTTAGCCAGTTCCGCAAGCAGGAGGCTCGTTGCCACGCTCTCGAATGACGATCCGAACGGGTTCCAGTAGTCCGTGTTTGTAGGCGCAAAGCCGACAAAGCCGCCTGTGCCGTTAGGGGCATCCACACGCGCAATGTACCACGCCGTGCCGTACTTGACAATATCGACGCGCTGGCTGTTGCCGTAGTACGTCTTGGTAGCACTATAAGTGCCTCGGTACACGGCAGCAGCCGAAACACCGTCCTTGCCGTCCTGTGGTGTCAGACGTAGCGGAGTGCTCCACACGCCTATGAGAGTGCCGTCGGTACGTTTCTTCGCACAGGTAAACCACATGTATTCCCCAGCGTTGAGCGTCGGCTGTTCGGTACTCCAGCCAGCAGGTATCGCGTCTGTAACGACGATAGAGGGAGCAATGGTGGCCGACGTGTTCTTGGCGTAGCGGAACTCGTAGCCGTTGCCGTGGAGGTCGCTGCTGTTTGGCTGGTAGGCCGTTGCCGACATGCCCTGTTCGAGTTTCGGCTGGCATATATCCACCCATGCAGCCGCTTGGTCGCACACCGTAGGCAGCAGTCGGAATAGGATATACTGGTCTGCAGTAGTCGGGATAGTGGCTTTCGTCTTGAACGTGAACGTGTGCTTGACCCACGTCGAGCCAGTAGGCGACAGCGGCCACACATGGTTGCCGTCGGAGGGCTTGCTGGACTGCTCCACGCCGTCGGCATACTGCTTGGCCGTGGTGTCGATGGCCGACGGGTAGCAGTAGGTGTAGAGTACGCCGTGAGAGCGGCATTGCAGCATGTAACTCGTGAGAGTGAACATTTCGCTGCTTCCGATGTTGCCGCCGTTGTTCTTCTCTTCATACGACCCCATATAGGCCATGATGATGTACGTTCCCGATGTCGGCTGGTCGGAGAAAGTCACGCTCTTGCTCTCGCTGTAGGAGTTGCGGAACTGCATCGACTTGCTCCACGTCCAGCCGCTGTTGAAGATATAGACGCAGCCTGTATGCCCTGCGCTCTTGGCGGCAGCGTTGAGGTAGCCGACAGCCGTGAAATTATACTGCTTGCCTGCCTCAAGATACACCTCATATCGGGCGAAGCCGTAGTTGTTGCTCGTCTGATTGACCGTGATGCCGTTCTGACCGCTCCGCATCCACCACGAAAGGGTGTACCACGTCGAGGGCAGCAGTTTGCGGATAGTGCCGCCCGTGTTCCAAATGGGCTGTTGCAGCACCTCCTTGTAGTATTCTTCGCCACGGGTGCGCAGCGTCTCGTCGTGGTAGTAGTTGAAGCCGTCCTTGCCGTTGGCGCGTATGTGACTGCTCGCCTCGTCGGAGTATGCAGCGTTGTTGTGTCTGCTTCTCGTAGTCCACTTGTTGATGTTATCCACGCTCTCGAACTCCGTCTGCTCCAGCAGGTTCGGGTTGCTCTGCGAGGCAAAGGTAGCCCACAGCGCAGGGCTGCTGAAATAGCCCCACACCCCGTCGGACTTCTTACGCATGGCAAACCACTCGAAAGGCCAGTCAGCCGTCACACCCTGCGGATCGTCCGTCCAGCCGCTCGGCACATAGTCGTCGTTTTCGCGTCCGCTGCCCTCCGTGAGTGTGGGGGCTTGCTCCGCGAGGGTGCGCTGGTAGATGAACTCGAACTCGTCGCCGTCAGCACCTACTATCAGTCCTGCGTCCGTCCACTTCGAGCCGTCCGACACAATGAGGTGTCCTGCGTAGTTCTGTGACGTGTCGCCCACAATATAGCAGTCGCCCACGTCGGGGGTCTCGTTGACGTACTGGTCACGCGACTCGCTCCAGTAGTACAGGCCAAAAGGACTATCCACAGCCCACACCTCCGAATCAACCTTGCTGTAGCCGCTCCGTGAGGGTCGCCAGTCATCAACCTTTCCTTTGATGTTGATACCCTTGCCGTCGTTGCCGTCTGCACCCCAATGGCCTATGAGGGAAATGTCCGTTTCCTCGCGGTTGCCGTTGGTGTAGAGGATGATTTCGTAGTTGTAGAGGTAGGGCTTATCCCTGCTCACGCTCTGTACGCTGGTGCTCCAGCCGATAGTATTCTTCGTGACACCCGAAGCGAGAGCCGAAGCAAGGTACATTTCCGTGACGCTGGTAATGCCTACGCCCGTGTCGCCGTACACGCCTATCACGACGGGGGTAGTGTCCTCGTAGGCCGTGCCCTTGCTGTAATAGACGCGCTCCTTATTCCACAGGTATTTCTTCGTGGAGGTCATAGTGGGAATGGTGGTCTGCCACGATGTAGGAGCGGTGTAGCGGTTTTCGCTGACTTGGTAGAACTCCGTGACGCTGGTAATGCCGCGTCCGTCCTCGCCATCCTCTCCGTTAGTGCCGTTCTTGCCGTCGGCTCCTGGCTCTCCGTCCGTACCGTCGTAAGGCGTTATGCGTATGGGCGTAGTCCACTGGCTCACGAGCGTCTTGCCGTCGCCCGACTTGACAGCCGTAGTTAGCCACAGGTACTGCAATGCCCCTACGCTCGGCATAGCCGTTACCCAGCCCGACGGGTTGAGGGCAGTCTTGGTCAGCGAGGGTGCTTGACTGGTTGAGCCGTTGACACGGTAGCGGAACTCGGTGTAGTTGCCCTGTTCGCCGTCCTTGCCATCGTCACCCCGTATCTGTCCGACATCTTTCCAGCCCTCGTCGGTTGCTACCCACAGGTGGCCGTCCGACTCCATGATGTAGCCGTCGCCTATCTCGGCAGTTGTCAGCACATACGACCCTCCGCTGGCGAGTTTTGCCACGCGGTTATACACCTCGCCGTCCTTGTCTATGAGGTACAGGCCAGCGGCCAGCCCAGACTTGGCAGACGTGAAGTCGGCCAGCGTAGCGTAGTGTCCGAGGGCTGTGCCGCATATCTTGACGCTCGTACCGTCCTCGGCATAGCGCGACCACAGGGCAGGAGCGGAGAAGTTACCCCACACGCCCAGCGTTTTCTTGCGCGTAGCGACATACTCGTAGGGCATTGCCTTACTCACGCCCGTTGGGTCGTCAGTCCAGCCCTGCGGCACAAAGTCGGTATCAGTGCGCTTGTGCGTCGTTCCTCCTGCGTCCGTCCAGTTGTCCTCGGACAGGGCAGGGGCAGTCTCTGTGGCCGATAACTTGAACACATACTCGAAGCCGTCGCCGTCAATGCCTTGGTCGCCGTAGGCACTCCACACGCACGGGGTCGAGAAAGCCGACCAAATGCCGCCCTCTTTAGTGCGCATGGCCATCCATTCGTACTTGTAGGAGGTCGAAACGCCTTGGGGGTTGTCCGTCCACCCAGTAGGGACGTAATCGTCTTTCTGCGAGGTTGCAGGGGTATCGGCAGCGGTCGGTACGGTGTTACTGCGCTTGTAGATAAATTCAATGTCCGTGCCGTCCTCGCCAGCGTCGCCTTTATCTCCGCTGATGCGGACGGGAGCCGACCAGTTGCCGAATACCCCGTTGCCGTCGATAGTACACTGGCTCATCCACAGCACATAGCCGTCGTTGCGCGTCGGGGGATTGACAGCCCAGCCCGTAGGAGGATAGGCTTTTTCTGTAGGTGTCGCTGGTGTCGCGCCTTTCTCCTTGACGCAGAACACGCTGACGATATGGCTACCGCTCGACCCGTTCTTGCCAGCGGCCACGACCTGCCAGTACAGACTTTCCGTAGGCGTATGGCCTCGGCTTGGCTCGCTGTTGATGTAGCGATAGGTGGCGGTGTAGCCGTCGGTGGTGTACCATACCTCGTCGCCGTTGTAATATACCACGTCCGACTGCCACTGACCGCGATAGCAGCCCAGCGGACTCTCGTCACCTCCGAGGCTCTGCACGATAGTACCTTTGAGGCGCAACTGGCCGTCGCCCCTGCTGTTGAAGTCGAGGACGTTGCCCAGTTTCATGGCATTGTTGAGCATGTCGAAGTACGAGTTGCCCGACCCGTCCACGATGCGCTCCGTAGTGATGCGGCCAGGCAGCACCTCGGTAAAGCCGTAGAGGGTCACAAACGACCGCTCCCCCTCGCTCTCGCTGTTCAGCACACCTACGAGCAGGTGGTAATGGTCTGCCACTCCCTCCAGTTTGATTGCCGTCTCGGACAGGAGGAACACGCCCGTCTGCGCATTCTTGCGTACCTTGGCGTAGAGGTAGTATTTCTTTGCGCCGTCCTCCAGCACGGGCGAGGTGTATTCGGGTACGCTCCAAAACTTGTATTCGTTCACGTCGTGTGCGCTGCTGACCGACGCAATGCCGAGGGTCATGTGCTGGATAATGCCAGCCGGAACTTTCAGTTGTTGGCTCTCTTGGTCGTACACGATGTTATGAGGCACGGCCACGACAGGAGCCGTAGCACCGTTGACAAAGCGGAACTGGAGGCTTTCGTCACCTACCAGCATCTGCATCGTCTGTACCGTAATGGGGCTTATGCTGTCCGTGAAGTTCTCCAGCATAGCGGCCTCCAGCATGGAGATAGTTTCTTTAGCGTCGCGCCAGCGTCGCTTCGTGAAGTTGAGCGCGTCACGGTGGTTTTCCTCAATCAGCACCTCTTGGCTCTCCAGTTGCTTGACCTCGCTGGAGAAACCAGCGGAAACGGTCTCGTTGGATAGTTCTATCACGGGCGAGTGGGGCTTGTTGATGTAGTCCTTAATGCCCGTGATACGCACCAGCACGCCGTCCTTTTGGAAACGCTCGTCAGTGAACTTGACAAAGCCTCCCAGCACGATACGACCGCCGATGTTCAGCCAGTCCTTTTTCGCCCAAATGCCGTCCAGTTCACCCTTGAACGTGAAACGCTGTTCCTCATGGTCGAACAGGTAGCGCACGGCCATACGCAGCATGTCCCATTCTGCACCCGTCTTGGTCTCGTTGTCGCAGATGTAGGCGTCGGGCAGCATACAGTTGAACACGGCATAGGTATCGTCGGCCTTGGGGCAGAACGTGCTATTAGGCATGGTCATGCCGTCGATGTCCGCAGGCACAATCTCGAAGCGTCTGCCCTGCTTGTAGTCCTTGGTGTTGGGCGTGCCGCTGGCCTCGTGGTAGTATTTGATGTCGAACTCACGGCCAGCCAGCATTCCCGACTGGAAGATTATAGTCATTTGCTCACCCTCAATCAGGCAGTCGTTGTAGTCGAGGGTGTCGGGGATATTCTCGTCTATGATGTCGTAGAAGTATTTAGCACCGTCCACGACCACAACCTCGCTGATAGTGCCGACACGCTTGGGGTAGATGTCGGAGCAGTCGAGGCTGTCTTCTGCCAGCGTACTGACAGAGCCGTCCAGCCTACGGACGGACAGGCCGAGGTCGTCCACGATATAGTGACGGGCATTCGCCTCGTTGTAGCCGTCCTCGTCCTCGAAGTGTTCGCCGTCGAAGCCGATAGTCTGATTCTTCGGCAGCAGCAGTTCGCCAGCCCCGTACTTGGAGCGGTCAATGTTCGTCTCGCCGCCCTGCACAAAGAGCGTTTCCACGGGAGGCTCTTCGCTGCTGTTGCTACGTCCTACGTTGGGCTTGAAGCCGTTGCCGCGCCCGTAGGACAGGGGGAGCGGATTGCTCTTGTTGTACTCGACCTTGCGGAGCGACACGCGCTTGCCGCTGATTTCGTACTCTGTATTCAGTTGGGAGGCCATCATGCCGAGGGCTTCGAGGCATTTCACATGGTCGTAGGTTATCAGCACCTCCGTACCGTCCACGCAGTCGCCTACCGACCAGCCGCTATCCCTGCGGTTCATGTTATCCACGAACATCTGCAAGTGTTCCTTTGGGCGTGCCGTGAGGGGGAATTTCAGCCTCCCGTCCACGGGGTTGCGGAACATGAATAACTTGGCCTTGGCCTGTTCGCTCTCCATCGTCACGGTGTACTCGAAGTAACGGCTGTGCTTCATCTTCAACGCTTCGGGGCGCATGAGGGTGTACCGCTCATTCTGATACTCGCAGTATGCTCCTACGGGTATCTCGACGTGTTCCGCGAGGGAGTAATGCAGGATGAGGTTGTGGTCGCCCATTATCACCCTGTTCCTGTAACTATTATCATCGACCATAACATCAAGTATGAGCCGATTGTTGCTTCCGTAGATTTTCATTGTCGAATGGAGTTATTTTTATCAAATTTGGCCTCTCGCAAGCGTTCACCCCTACGCTTGATAAGTTACCAACCGCAAAAGTTTTCGTCTGCGAGAGGCCGTTTTAAGTGGGTCAGCGCGAGGCCGTGCTACTTGATGCCCAGCGTCTCGCAGTCGGTGTCAATCTGCGCCTTGATTGCGGCACGGGCTTCGAGGAAGTCCTTGTACTTGGCAATCTTGGCCTTGGCCTCGTCGCTGGTCTTGGCACCATACAGGCCGAGGTTGGCCGCATTGTACTCGTTAGCCAGTTTCTGCTCGTAGTTGTTCGGCCACGTCGCGCTGATGACAGCCTCGGTAATGCCGTTGCTGGTCAGCGGAGGCCACACGGTCACTTCGTCACACTGCCACTGCTTGCGCGGCTCGTCTGCGTTCTGCTCGTCTGCGTCGGTAGATGCAGGAGCGTCCACTTCCTTGATGTTGAAACGGTACAGGTAAGAGCCGTTTCCCACTGCCTCCAGTACGGAGGGCTTCATGTCGTAAAATGCCATAATACTGCTTGTTTTGGATGATGGTTTTGAGTAAATGTCTGCTGTTGCTGTGCTTCGCCCAGCCTATCCACGATGCAATAGCCATCTTGTACGCCTTATATGGTACGGCAGGCTGCTTGCTGTTGAGTTTAGCCACGACGCGGCACAGGTTTGTCTTGATACTCTTGCGCATGAGTTTCTGCTTGCGGTAGAACTTGTAGCCTACATAGTCGAGTGCGCGACCGTGCTTGTCGTAGCGGTTCTCGGCAATGGGGAATATCTGATAGTTGCCCTTGATGTGCAGGTGCAGTTCCTCTTCCATGAAACGCTTGACGGCTCGGAATACCTTGTGCAAGTCCTCCTTGTTGTCGGCGAAGAAAGGTATATCGTCGGCATACTCGGTAGCGTCCACAGGCTCCTTGCACCCTATCTCGATATGCAGCCGCTCGTTGACCCAGTGCATGAAGTAGGCAAGGCACAGGTTGGCGAGGTACTGGCTGAGGTAGTTGCCTATCGGCAGTCCTGGAGCCGAGTCTATAATCTCGTCAAGCAGCCACAGCAGATCTGCGTCCTTGATTTTCCTGCGCACGATGCGTTTCAGCACTTCGTGGTCGATGGACGGGTAGAACTTACGGATGTCAATCTTTAGGCAGTAGAGCGGTCGCCCGTCATACTTGCGGATAATCTTCTCCACGGCACGGGCGCAGCCCTCAATGCCGCGCTCCTTGATGCAAGAGTAGGTGTTGTGAGTGAATACTGATACCCATATCGGCTCCAGCACGTTCATAATGGCATGATGCACGATACGGTCGGGATAATAGGGCAAGCGATAGATGATGCGCTCCTTTGGCTCGTACACCTTAAATATCTGATACTGCGAGGTGTGGTAGGTCTTGGTAAGGAGTGCTTCGTGCAGGGCAAGCAGGTTGGCCTCGCGGTTACGCTCATGCACCTGCACACCGTAGGTACTGGTTTTCCCACGGCGAGCCTTTTCATCAGCCAGCCGCAGGTTCTCCAGCGATATGATTTTCCCGTATAAGTTACCTACACGTTTCATCTTTGTTGCTTTGCTTACATAATCGGGGCGTTCGGTAGCCGTTACAAAGGGCGTTCCTACTAGCTCCTTTCTGACTTCGGAAGTATTTTGCCAAGAGGCATGGTTGCCGCTCCCCTCTTGTTTGTTTTATATCGTTAGGCGTGAGCCTAATTTATAAGCATAGGTGAGAGCCGATGTTCGCATTCGTATTCGAGGGGGTGTTATTCGAGTTCGCATAAGCGAAGCCGCAATTCGCACCGTTATTCGCATTACCGCTGAACAGGACACCACAGGAGCGACCAACCGTTAGTATTCACTCAAAATAGTATCTGTTCCCGTCAGCGCGAAGTGTCACGCGACGTGGGAACTTGTTCATTTCACGGATTTTCTGCAGCACATACAGGATGTCCTGCGACCCCGTGAAGAATTTCTGCGCTTCGGACTCTGGGCTGTCCCTGTTTGGTCTGATTTGCACGAGTGTCTGTCCGCTCGTTCCCTTGCTCTTGCTGAAACGGGTAGGCACATCTTCGAGGAAGTCATGCACCCAAAAGGAGGTGTTTACAATCTTCGACTGCTTCACCTCTTCACCTTTCATCGAACGGCTGTTCTCGTCTCGTGGTATGTTCAGAAAGGCAAGGCTACCGTCATCCTCTGCCCCTACTGGTTTTATGTTCTCGTTGTTCATATACTACACTTTTTTAAGTTGTTTTTTCTGTTAAGCCCCCACCGCCCAGCAAGGGCAGTATGCCAAGGCGAGGCGACGGGGACGATTTTTCGGGGGACGCTTACGCTGCGGGTATAAAGCAAAGGCGAGAGCCGAAGGTCGCATGCGAATTCGAGGGGGCGTTATTCGAGTACGCAGAAGCGAAGCCGCAATTCGTACCGCCAGTCGCATAACCGCCGAACAGGACACCACGCAACGTAACGGAGGCGGGTATGTTCGTATAGTGGTAGTCGCAGAAATAGGTGCTGGAGCCACCGCCTACGGCCTTTGGCATAATCTCACCTCCCTCTCCGAAGATAAGTTCCTTGACATAGCCCTCGGTACGGGCTTCGTTGCCGACGAGGCTGTAGCCCGTGTAGTTGCTGTCGTTGAACTTGCTGGGGTCGCTGCATACGAACACCTCCGAGAGGTTGTTGCCTCCGTTTTCGGTGGTCGGGTTGATACGGACGTTGATGCCATCCGTCCATTGCCAAATGTGAGCAAACGGGTTCTCCACGCCACGGTAACGGGGTACGCTGACAACCTTTGTGTTGCCGCTGTCGTAAGAGGACGGCATAGTATATTCCACCACGCCCGATCCGTTGCCCAGCGAGTCGGTGTGACCGCAAGGAATGACGGGGTTGTAGCCGTTGAACGACGACCACAGCGTACTGTTGAGGTCTGACACGCCAGCACCCAAACCGCCCTGACGGTAGCCGTCGGCTGTCAGAGCAGCGTTGTAGGATGCCTGTGAGTTCAGAGTGGCATACTCCACGACAAAGAGCCAGTAGAGGGCTTTCTGAATGTCGTAGGTCATGCAGTTCCACTCTGTGCTGCCAGTCTTACGCTTACGGGCATAGGCACGGAAGTTTGTGCGGCTGATACCCGTCGCTGGCATACCCAGCAGGGAGTTGGCTTCGCCGTCCCATGCGCTGTTGTTTGTGCCGCCACGATACTTGGTAGCCAAGTTCACCACCGAGGCCAGCGTGTTGGTGTCGCGGTCAACGGTGGCTTGGTAGGCCGACACGTACTGCTGCTTGACTTGATGATAGCCAGGCAGGGGGAACTCGGAGATACGGACACGACGCTTCGTGCCGTCGGTCTCGAACTTGCGGTAGTGCAGGGGTATCTCCACCATCACCTGGCCGCGTGAGCCGTCACGCACCGCACCCGTCCAGTCCGTCGGGTCGAGGTATTCAACCACGCCTCCGTTATCGTCCAGCAGACAGCCCTTCATGCGGCTCTGCACGGGCAGGGTTCTGTGGAGGTTGGTGTTGCCGATACGGGTACAGGACGGCGACGATACGCTGGTGTCAAACTCGATGCCGTAGGAGCAATCCTCCTCCATGTATGGGAGCAGGGAAGCAAGAGCGGCTTTCTTGCTCTCTCCGTCCTCGTCGAGAACTTCCACAAGCAGGTTATACGGGTTGGTACCCGACACGTTAGGCAGGTCGGAAAGACGCTTGCCGTTCTGAAACGCCTCGATAATCTGTACGAGGACTTCTTCTTGCGCTGTTGTAAGTGCCATAAGATTTGAAATTTGGGGTTATACAAAAAATTAGTTTAGTCTCATTGCGCCCGATGAAGTGAAGCGCATTATTCTTCGGGTGTTCACAAGCCGCAGGGTCGGCTCCGTCACCCTCACCTGTACCGTCTTGAAAAGAGCGGTGTTGCAGGTCGGAATGACGTGTATCTCGCTGACACCAGTACGCAGGACGGTAATCTTTCCGTCGGGCGATACTTTCACGGCCTCGTTGTCGCTCATGTAGATAACATTCTTCATAGCCGTGGAGGGCTGGAGCGTTACCTTGATAAGCGGCTTGTAGGTGTTGCCGACGGTGAGCCTTTCTGGGGCTTCTACGCTCATGCCAGTAGGAACGAATATTCCCATGGTGTTCCGTACCTCCAGCACGGCTGCGTCAGCCTCCTCACGGGCATAGGCAGCGGCAGCGTTAGCGGTGCTTGTGGCATTGCTGGCTGCTGTGTCTGCGTCCTGCTTGGCCGTATTGGCAGCGGCAGCAGCGGTGTTGGCCGCATCCTTGGCGTTGTTCGCATCGGTCGTGGCCGTCTGCGCTTCTGAGGTGGCAGTCTCGGCATTCTGTCGCGCCCTGTCAGCAGTACCAGCGGCATTAAGGGCAGTCGCAGCCGCATCGTTGGCAGCACCAGCGGCATCGTTGGCAGCACCAGCGGCAGAGGTTGCAGCACCAGCGGCTTCAAGAGCAGCCTGTTTAGCCGCCTCTGCCTGTTCCGTTGCGGCGACGGCATTAGAGGTGGCCGTCTGTGCGTTGGTCACGGCTTGGTTGGTCTTGGTCTCGATGAACTCCAGCGACACCTTTACGCTACGGTTCTGTGCGTCGGTGCCGATTGTAAACAGCCCAACAAGCGACTGATACAACGGAAGTTCGGAAATCTTGATTTTCTTCATACGAATATATAGATGGTTTAGTTGTTGAAACGGAATGAGCCGTTACCCGTGAGGCGAAGCATCTGCCTGTTATTGACGAGGCGCACAGACGGCACGGAGAATGAGTAAGGCAGCAACTCAACGGCATAGTCGGTTTCCTCCGTGAGAATGACAATATCATCCTCGCTGGCCAGCACAATGAAGTCGTCGAGGTCTTCCTGTGTCTGCCCGTATTCGGGAATATCGTCGGTGCTTACCGAAGCGGCCACGCGCTCACGCACGGTACGCGCATCCTCGCTCGTGTCCGTGACAGGCGAAAGGCCAAGAGCCTCTTTCATGTCCTCGCCCGTGACACGGGAGTAGAACGTAAGCGTCAGCGTGAACTTCAACCACAACTTGCCGTCGGGGAAGAACTCACTCACGGCACAACTCTTGTAGGCGCAGTAGAAAGCCTCTTCGTTGGTCGTGGAAGTGAACACGTGTCTATACGGTCGTATAAGGTCGTATAACAGAGCGTCGTAGTTACGCCATAGTTCCGTGAGGCTTTCAGCGCGTAGCAGACAGGTCAGTTTCACGTCCTTGCTCTTGTAGGTCACGTTGCGGTTGTCGTAGGACGCTCCGCTGATAGTCGCGATGTTACGCAGGAGGTTGGGCTTGACGGCTGCTTTCTTCTTTACCTCGGCCAGCGACCCTTGCAGGATGCGCACACCGTACTTGGTAAACATGAAGCCGTCCAGCAGGTAGTCGTAGGAGGGGATAACGCCGCTTACAGGAGCCGCGTAGGTATATCCGAGCATCGGGAAATCATCGGCAAATTTCAGCGTTGTATTCTCCAGCGGCTTCAAGATGGAACGGCTACCCTCGTTGACGAGACGCAGCCTGTACTTGCGCCCGATATACGCGCAGTTGAACTCATGGTAAGCCCCGTCGGAAAGCATGTACACCATTGCTTGATAACGGCTGTAGAGTCCGGCAATGGCAAACTTTATCTGCACCTCCCTTGTGTTCAGCACAGGATTGGAGAGGTCTGCTTCTATACCGTCCTCCTCCTGCCAGTCGTTATAGTCAACTGCTTTCAACGGAGGCATAGCGACCAGTTCGTTCCAGCCGCTCTGCGTGACATACACACCAAATTGCAGGTATGCGTCGTTTCCGTCGATATACAGTCTCCCTATCATAGGATGATGGCGTTATTGTATGCTGACTTGATAACCTCGCTTTCACGGTCTGCATGAACACGCACGACCGCCCATTTCCATGCGCCTACGGTACACTTGGCACCTTGCAGGACTACGACCTCGTGATGCTCCAGCGTGTCAAAGGTCACGGTGGCCGAGGTGCGCCCGATGAGTATAGCCCTTTCGGGGTTCTTTAGCGTGATAGCCCCAGCGTCGATGTAGATGCCTTTCTCCTGTAGTTGCTCGTCGTACTTTTTGAAAGCACGGTAGGTCGTGATGTTGGGGAATGAGTGCTTGATGCAGAACTCCAGCCCCTGCGGACTGGTAAAGAGGGCTACGATGTCCTCCAGCGTGCGCTCGTTGCCCGTGAACTTGTCGCAGCAGCCGATGATTTTGGCCTGCTCGTAGATTTGCTTGATTGTCTGTTCCATAATTGATTTTGTTTATTTGAGTTTAATGCCCTTTGTCACGATGTCGCTAACATCGTCGCGCAGAGCCTTGATGTCTGATTGCATGGTGTCAACTTTTTGGGTCAGCCCGTCGGTGCTGGCCTCGATATTGAGGACGCTTTCGAGGATAGCGTTTGCCACGCCCAGCAGTAGCCGTGTGTCGTTGGCAATGGAGTAGGTGTGCCCCTGTATGGCCGTGGCGCGTCCGTTCAGTTCGTCCACGCTGTCCTGCGAAGCCTGTGCGATACCTTTCTCCGCACCCTCGCGTGTGCTCTCGGTGTTCATCAGCAGGGAGCGCAGATCCTCGGGAATAGCCTCCATAACGTCGGCGAATGAGCCGTAGGTGCTGTTGAGGTCGGTACGGAACTCTTCCATGCTGGCGACCACTGCGTCTATGCCAGCGAAATTGCCGTCCTTAAACCACTTGGCCTTGTACTTGTCGAATATCTCGCCCAGCGGTTCTTCGAGGAACTTTGACACCATCATGCGTTTCAGCACGTCGGCCACGATAGCGTCCACTTTCTTGCCCCATGCCTCGGCAGCGTCCTCGCCAGCCTCGAAAGCCTCGAAAAAAGCGTCTGCCAGTTGATTGGCTATATCGGTGGAAGTGCCGCCTATGATGTCCTCGACCAGTTCGTTGATGAGTTGCAGGGCGTCGGCTCCCAGTTCCTCAATCTTCTGCTCCCAATCGGCTATCTGTCCGCTGTCGCTGTCTTTCTTGCTGCGCTCGGTGTCTATCTGCTCCTGTATGAGTAACTGCTGCTGCGCGATATTCTCCAGTTGTGCGCGTGCGTCGTTGAACTTGGCAGCACCGAGAGCCTTGTCTGCGGTGTAGCCCATGTTAGCGTAGGCGGTGGCGATACGGCCAGCACTCTCGCGCATGAGGGTGTCGTTGAGAGCCACCTGTGCGGCTATCCTATCCCAAAAGTTGCTTATCTGGCTCAACTGCTCGTATTCGGCAGCGAGGCTCTTGCGCGTATCGTCAATGGCTTTGTTCATAATGTCAATGGCCTTGCCGTTGCGCTCCTGCAGACGGATGATGTCGCGGTTGTCGAGTTCCCACTGGAGTTGGTCGATGCGCTGCTGGAGGCTTTCTATTTCCTCCTGCTTGCTATCGTCGTTGTTAAACAGGCTGGCGACGGCTGTAGCCAGTTGGATAGCAGCGGAAATGATTGCGAGGATGGCCGACGCTTTCTCAATGGTGGAGATAGCAGCGGCTCCCGTCGTGGCTGCGGCCTTTGCTCCCTGCGAGGTGGCCTGTACCGTCGTTTCCACGCCCTGCGCCACGTTCTTGCCGAGGTCGCCTATAGCGTTGATGATGGTCGATGAAGCCTCTATCGCCTCGTCCATGAACGTGACGGCCTTGCCTATGCTCTTGGCTACGTCGCTGTCGAAGATTGCAGCCAGTTTCTCTGCGTTACGACCTACGTCGCCCACCACGTCGCCCACGCTGCGTAGGCTGCTGGCAAACTGCTTGTAGGCTTGGGTGTTCTTGTTCAGAGCCTTGTTATATCGGGTGTCGGCTTTCTCTGCGTCCTCGGTGGCCTTGCGGACACGTTTCTTCGCTTTCTCCAGTCGGTCAAAGGCGGCAGTCTGCTCGTCGCTGTCCTCTGCGAGGTCGCCCGACTGCACGCGCTCCAGTATCTCGTTGTACTCCAGTTGTGCCGCATTGCGCTCCCTCACGGCTTCGGTCAGCTCGTCTTGGGCTACCTTGATTTCAGCGAGGGCAACGACCATTTCGGCCTTGCTGGTCTTGATGTCGTGGATAGACTTTAGCATGGCCGAGAACGGGTTGCGACTGGCTATCTCCTGCTCCATGTTGGCAATGGCCTCTTGATAGTCCTTTATCTCCTGCGTTGACATGGACTTTTTGTTGTCCTCGAAGAACTGCTTGACCTTTGCCAGTGTGCGCTCCAGCACGGGCACGGCCTGTTCCGAGAGGTTGCCGAAAACGCTCTCCCAGTCGATGCCAGCCTTGAAGCGGTCGCTGTCGAGTTTAGCGAACTCCTGCTCCATCTGTTCAAGAGCCTGTGGCAGGAACTCGGCAGGGAGAAAGGCGATTTTCTTCGACCACTCGCGCATAAGTTTTTCCTCCTTTTGCGCCGACGTGCCGAACTCGTCAATGAGTGCGTCGGTGTACTTCTGCTGTGTGGCCTGTATAGCGGCTTCGCCGTTCTGCGTTATCTGCGCCCATACGCGGTCGAACTCCGCTATGACCTGCGGAGTCTCGCCCTTGATAACATTAATCCAGTCATCAATGCTTTTCTTGCCGTCTGCGGAGTTAGCCCAGCCTACTTCGGTTGCTCCCTTGGTGTTCATGTACTGAGCCTTGGCAGCGGCCTTGCGAGCCTCGGCCAAATTGCGCAGTTGCTCATTCCATGCCTCCAGCCGTTTACGTGTGCTCTGCCGTATCTCATTAAGTTCACGCACAAGCCCCTGCTGCTGACCGCTGATGATAAGGGCGTTCACTTCATCGTTAGCGTCCTTGACGTACTTGCTGACGGATTTTTTGTACTCCTCGATGGCTTTCTGTGTTTCAAGAGCGGCCTTGGCAGGGTCAAAGGTCTTGCCCTTGCCGCTGCCTGGCTTTACTTTCGTCGGGTCGGTATGGCCTCCTATGTTGAAGTCAATACTCATCGACTGAGCCTCCTGCATCTTATCGTTGTAGGCTTTCAGCCAGTAGTCAGCCGTTTTTTGTGCGTCGGCCTCGGCTTCCGCTTTACGCTTCCTGTCTCCGGCAGCGGTGGTGTACCAATGACCGTAGTCACTTGCTTCCTTTTTACGGGCTTCTTCGAGTGCGATATATGCCTCCGTGTACTTCGACAGAATGGCTTGTGCCTCGGCCTCTTTCAGCAGAACTTGGCAGTATATCTCGCCCTTTTCTTTCAGCACGTCTTTCCATTGAGCCAGCGAGTCGTAGTAGCCGAGAGCCTCGCCATACTTCGTGTTTAGTTCCTTGACAAGGTTTTTCTCCTGTTCCTTGGTGCCGTTGAAATGCTCAATCTTGGTAATGTAGCCAGATATTTCGCCCTGTGCCTTGGCGTAAGCCTTTGCGCCCTCGTTCATCACCTCGTTAAGTGCTTTCTCCTTTTCCGCTGCCTCGTCAACGGTGTCAAACAGGCTTACCAGCCAGCCCACCAGTTCGCCCACCAGTACGATGAGCGCACCGATACCCGTACTGATGAGAGCGGCTTTCAGTCCTTTCAGAGCCAGCGAAGCGGCCTTGGTCGCTATGGTCTGTGCTACGGTGGCCGTGGTGTGCGCCTTGGTAGCGGCAGTATTGGCTACCTCCGCTCCCGTGGCGGCATTGGTGGCAGATGTTCCGGCTACGGTGGCCGTCCTGTTGGCTACCTCGGCAGCGGTGTCGGCTGTAGTGGCTGCTGCTTCGGCTTCCTTGGTGGCGGTGTTGGTTGCCACAGCGGCATTCTCTTCCTCCAAAGCCTCGGAACTCTCGCCCATGAGTTTGTTCCACAACTGCTTTAGGCCGTTGAGCGTGACGAGGGAGAAAGCACTATCCTTGTTGAGGGTGTTGCTGACCTGTTGCAGTCCCATGGTAATAGCCATGAGCGACTGCACTTTCAGCATGATAGACTGGAGGTGTTCATTCTCCGCACCGTACAGGCCGAAGATACCCGTTGCTACGGATGCAGCACCAGCGACACCCTGCAAGCCAGATATGACACCTTGGAAGCCGCGCTGGTCGTTGGCAAGGATTGTGGCCTGTGCCTGTGCGTCAGCCCATGCGTCGGTAAGCCTTGCGGCCTCCTGCTGCAACTGCTGGTACTTGGCTGTGCCGCGCTCTCCAGCGGCCTCCATTTCCACCAGTTCCAACTTGACCTCACGCAGACGCTGACGGAGGGAAATGTGCTGTTGGGTGTTCTCCTCTACGGCCTTGGCCTCTTTCTTCATCTGAGCCTCACACTTCGCAAGTTCATCGGCTGTTTTTGCGGCCTCCTTGTTGATATTCTTACGGAGTGTGATGTTGGACTTGATGGCCTGTGCCTCATTTCTCAGACGGTTGTACTCCTTGTCGTTGCCCGACTTGTAGGCATCAGACATGGCTTTCTGTAGCCGCTCGTACTCCTTTTCGAGGTCGGCAATAGCGGCCTTGTTGGTGTCAACGACACGGTCTATCTCTGCGAAAGCCGCGTCTATGGAGTCGAGGGCTGTAGAGGCATTGGTAACGACATCAATATTGACCGTAGGAACGTCAGAGAGCAGTTGCTTGATGTTGGCACTCTGCGCCTCTGCCTCCTGTCCCACACCAGCAAGGATGCTACTGGCCTCCTGTGCGTCGGTCTGTAGTTGCGAGTTGTCGAGTCTCGCACCGAAATATATTCCTGCGTCTTCTGCGTTCATTGTTGCTATTCTATTCTGTCAAGAAATTGTCTTACCTTTTCACGGTTGCTCGGATCGTCGGCCTTGATAACGTCCTGTTGTTTTTCCCCGTCCTTGCCGCCCTTATGGTTGTAACTCGGCAGGACTGCGCTATACATGACCATGTTAGCATAGGACATTTCGTATAGCACATAGTCGGGAGGGAGGTTGTAAGCCTTTGCCGTGCCAGCGACTATCGCCCAAATGCTGTCGTTCAGTTCTCTTCCACCACTTTCGTCGGGCGTGTCAGATTTACTCCTGTCAGGAAAGTGGTAAGCCCGAAAAAATCCCCTATCTGCATCTGCTGTAGTATCTGCGACATGAGCAGGTTCAGTTCCTTGGGCGTTAAAGCCTCCAGTACCTCGTCAGCGAGTGCGTCCTTACGGGTCATGGTCTGCTTCACGGTGACTGTGCGCTTGATAAGGCCGAAGCGACGCTGCACCTTACGCTCGACCTCCACCGCCTCATTGACGGCCTTGGCACCAAGTATGTAGATGGCTACTATCTCGCCCAGCGGTCGGCAGTCCTTGGCCTTGGTCAGAGTCTCGCCCATGATGTTGTCGTTGGATAGTTCGGGTAAACGCGAAACAGCCTCCGACACGAGTATCAATGTTGCGACGCTCGGAGGGGCTGCGTAGAATGTCTTTTTGCCGATGTGTATCTCCGCTGGCTGCTGGAGTATGGTTTCGGCTACTCTTTTTTCAATGTTGCTGTCTGCCATAAATCACATGTAATTAGAACTGGTTGCGGTGGCAAGAGTCGAACTTGCGACCTGTAGGTTATGAGCCTACCGAGCTACCAACTGCTCTACACCGCGATGTAAAAAAAATGGCGGTGGTATTATATTCCCCCACCGCCACGGGGCACAGAGTGTTAAGTGGTGCTGTTACCTGCGGGCTTCGTGTAAGGCTTCACGGTCTTACCCGTTGCAGGCTTCAGACACTTGGCCACATAGTGCAGCAACTTACCGTCGGCTGCGGAGAACTCCTCCAAGAGGGTGATTGTGCAGCGGTCAATCAAGATGCCCTCGCACGCTTCATCCTCGGGAGTGACGCGCAGGGCGTGTTCCCCAGCAATGATGCCGTCGTCGTCGGAGAAAGGACGTGTACCGCCCTTCTTCACAAAGTTGTACCACTCAAACTGGTACTTGGTCTTACCAGTACGGGCGTCCACAAGGTCGCCGCCCTCCTCGGTAGCCTCCACCGAATTGCCAGCCGTAGGGGTCAGTTTGCCGCTGTCCTCCTTTGGCGTGTCAATGGCAGTCCAGGAAGAGCCAGGAGTACCATTGGTGGAAGTCGTGTGTTCAAGGGTAAATTTACCCCAAGAAAGTACAGACATAGTTGTAGAAATTTATTGAGTTATTACTTCGTTTTTCTTTTCGTTCAGAGGCAGTATCTCGACCTCCTCGCCGTCCTCGGTGGTAAGCAGGGGCAAATAGCCCTCGTTCCCGTCCTCGTCGAGCGCGTCGATGAAAGCCGTCTGCGGAATGATGAGAGGTGCTTCATCGTCACCAAAATACTCATATGCGAGTTTGACCACGACAAAGTGCTGGTGTATCGTCGGCTCCTCCTCCGTGTAGATGGTCTGCTGCAACTTGAACTTGTAGTTTGACACCTCGGCTGTGAGGCTTTCAGCCCAAGCCTGTGCATAGACCTCTACCTCCTCCGTGCGCTGGCTGTCCTCAACCAGTACGCCGTTGTCGTAAGCGTCGATGTCAGGCACAAAGATGTTGACCGTTACCACCCCCGTCTGTATCTGCGAGGGTATGCCAGCCGTGAAGATGACCTCTGCATCCTCTAACTTGCTGTCACGGGGACGCATACCAGCCCTATAGACCTCACCCGAAATCATCGTGTAAAGAGTGCTGTCACGCAGGAGTTGGTAGATGTCTCCCTGTATCTGTCTGCTTGTCTTTGCCATGTGTCGTTACATTCCAAGTTGTTTAAGCATCTGCGGAACGAGTTGCTGTGCCAGCAGTTCTGCGCTGTCGAGTACGTCAAAGCCACGAGCGGAAACATATTTCGCGTAGTTCTTTCCGGCTACCACGATGAGAACAATTCCCCTCGGGTACTGCTGGGCTATCCTATGCGCGAATGCCTTGCCCTGCCTTGCTCCCTCGGCACCCTCCTTTACAACTTCAAAGGTACTTTCCATGACTATCTCGCCGTCCACTACGATAACGTAGCCGATACTGCTGCGGAGGTTGCCCGTTTGGTCTGTGAAATCCCGTCCTTTCTCTCCCGTGATACGCGCTCGGTTGAGCACCTTTTCGGCGACCACTTTGAGATTGTAGATGATGGCCTGTCTCATGCGCTCTACACGCTGTGCGACTATGGCATCTATCTCGCTTTTCGGGGTCAGTTGACTAATAGGCATTTCTTCGAGTTATTTTTAGCAAATTTGGAGCGAGAGCGCGTTTCTTGCTTCCGGTGGTAAGTTATCCAGCCGTCGGTTTTTCGTTGCCTCTCGCTGCCCCTTTTCTGCATCAAATCAGTATCTTCAATTCGCAGACGGCTTCGAGCGGTTCCGTCGAGAGGATGGAGAACTCCCCGATGGTCTTACCTCCCATGTCCTTTAGCCTTATCTGCTCGGCCTCAAATGGCTGCTCCTCAATCAGCACCGTATAGGATGCCTGTGTGAAGTGCTGGCCTGTTGAGACACCGAGGTTATTATGGCTGTTGGGTATGAACTGGCAGGGTATCGGGTCGCCCCATGAGGCTGCTGTCGGCTTTCTTGGGTGTCCTGTATCGAGGTTTACACCGCCAGCGGTCTTTACCTTGGTCTCGATGGTTCCGTTCTGTATAATCATAGCCGTTTACCTTTGTAGCCGTATATAGACTTTGGCGCATTATCCTCTTCCTCGAACTCGTCATAGAGCTGCTGCGCGAGGTTACGCATGTCTGTACGCTGCTCGTCTGTGAACGAGTAGGACTGACCGCCCTGTGTGATGTTCGGGGCATACGAGAGCCACAGCAGCAGGTCGGCGCGACACAGGTTGAAATCCTTGCCTTTTAGAATACCTGCCGTTGTGGTCTCGTCGAGCGACACACCCCGACGCTCCGCAATCTCAGAGAGAGTACGGAGCGGAACGGGGTAGGAGTTTATGCCCTTTAAGGCTTCGAGAACATTAGCCATGAGTCAGAGTTGATTAGGAGTTAGCGGCCTGTTCAATGGTCACTTCAACCACGTTGTAGCCGTCGGTGACGGTCACGGTAGCCTCACGAGCAGGAGCGGAGGCTGCGCTGTTGGCAGCAACCTTGACGATAATCTTGCCGTCGGCTTTCTTCACGGTAGCCCACGACTCGCTGGACTCTACGGACAGCAGATCCTCGTCGCCCTTGTAATTGACACCGAGGTTGACGGTAGAAGCAGTCTTGGCAACGGAGATTGTGTTGTCGGTCATATCTTCATTAGTCAGCACCAGTGCGCCAGTAGCGGCCTCGTCAGCGGTCAGCATGTAGATTGCGTCTGCACCGTCGATAACGGGCATACACAGAGCCTGTGCTGCGGTGAACTCCTCCAACGGGTCAGTCTTCGAGTACTTCGACACGAGGATATGGCTACCCGACTTCTGATAGGACACGTTGGCAACGGGGTTGGTCTCTTCGGCCAGCGTACCGTAAACCAGTCGGCCTACCACCTCGCCAGGAACACCGATAAGGTTGGCCTCTACCCAAGGACGTACTGGAGTAGTAGAGCCGTCGGGGTTCTCGACCTTGAAGACGCTATCCACGATGTGGAAAGTAGCACTGAACTCGTCGGCCAGCGCGTCGAGCATCTGCTGACGGCTCGGAACGGGCAGGAGTACCAGCGACGTAATGACTTGGTTCTGGAATGTGGCAGAGAGCAACTTCGACTGCTGGCTGTTGCGTATGTAGTTGAAGTATTTCTTGGTCACATAGACATGGGTAATTACGTTGCTATCCTCGTTGGCCTTGTCGAACATCTGACGAATATCGTCAAGAGGACGCGCTACCTTGTTGCCCCAAGGAGCAACCGTAGCCTTGAACTTGTTCTCGCTCTTGTAGCCGAAGTCAGCGCGTACACCCGTGCCGTCGTTGTCGGAGTCGTCGTCGGAGGCATCAGCCACAAGCACTTGGCCTGTAGAAAGAGCCTGCTCAAACATAATCTCCTTGCGCACGTCAATGGCCTTGACAGCCTTGGGAGCATCGTCGAATACCTTGCTGGCAACGGTAGCCTCATCAGCACCGCGAGCAACCATGATGTTGATGTTGGTAATCTGCTTCTCGCCCTTGCGGAACTTGACACCAAGTTTTGCGATGGTGCCAGTAGCGTTACCAATCTTGCCGCGCTTTTTCAAAGGCAGAGACGAGTCGAGCGACACCACATCGGCGGCTACGATGGAGTGGTTGAGTTCCGTGCTGCCCCAAGAAAGGTCTGCGGAGTACTCCTCCGTGAGCATAGTCTTGTGGAGCAGGACAGGCTCGGTCTTATTGCCGTTGAACTTCTCTGTGATTTTACCAATCACAAGACGGAAATACTTCTCAACGATTTCCGCGAATAGACTTGTTTGCATATTCTTTCAGTTCTTTTTCGGGTTGAACATTAGTACAGCCACTGAATATTCGGCAGAGCCGACTTCATGGCGTCCGTTACTTTGTATGGGCAAGCCTTTTGATTGACCTGTCCCATAGTGAGGATGGCTGCGCGAGGGTCTTTGACGCTCACGGTAGCCTTGAGCACACCGAGATACGAGTGGTTGGCTGGCAGAGAGCCGTAGGCCGTTCCTCCACTGTTCAGCGGCATGGGCTTCACGACACCCTTGTTGCTGGCAATGAGCATATGACCCGACTTGATGACGGTAGTGCCGCTTGCGACACCCGACACATCGAGAGTACGACCGCCAGGAATGTCACCGAGGCAATTCACGATGACAATGCTCTCCAGCCCGTCCTCAATCTCGTACTGCTCTCGAATAAGATTTGCTTGTGGCATAGTCTTTTGCTTTTAGAGGGTTGAACACTAAATGTTGAGTTTGTCCACGACGGCGGTTGCTTCTGCGTCGGTTGCCTCCTGCGCGTTGCCGGAAGCACCAGCGGCCTTGCCCCCGTTGCCTGTGGGTCTGCCGAAAACAGCACCCTTGGCACCCTGCTCCTTACTGATGCCCTCTACCTCGGTGGTAATCTCGCCTTTCAGAGTAGCCCAGTCCTCTTCGGAGAGGGAGTCCACGCTGATGCGCTGATAGCCTTTGCGGAGGCTTTCGGGAAGTTTGGCAATGATGCCGTCAAGTTCTGCCTTGCGGCTTGCAGCTGTGCGCTCCCCCTCCATCTTGTCGAGACGCTCCGTGAGTTTCTTGTTTTGGTCAAGCAACTGCTGGAGCAGGGCATTAGTGGTTGGGTCGCCTCCTGCTGCTGGAGGTGTTGTGGTGGTTGTCGTTGTCGTGGCTGCTGGCTTTTCCTCCACAGGCTTGCCGTCTTTCAGTCCGTGCTTCTTTTCGTAGTTAGACACGGCTGACTGCTGCGCATCTGTGGCACGGCTGTCGCCGTAGGCCTCGATAACGTCGATGAAGTCCTTGGTCACTCCCTCTACTGCGGTCTTGACCTGTTCCTCTGTGGTGACAGTCTTCGCCAACATGGTGGCTATCCTGTCGAGAATGTTTGCATTGACCCCCGTAAACTTGGCTTTCAATGCGGCTAAAATCTTTTCTTTCATAATTCACTAAATTAGTAACCTGTTCAGTTTACGCCGCCAAAGGTACACAAAATTCTTCAAAGTGATTACAAAATAATCAGAAAAATGTGCTTAAAGGGCATATTTTTATTGATTTTTCACACTTTGACACCCACGGAAAGCGATTGTCTGAAAAGTTGAAGAAAGTCTTAATTCCGACTTCGTAAACGTAAATGAAAGTTAAAAAATAAACTAAAAAATAATTTTTCCGCAAAAAAATTTGGTATTTTCAAAATAACTTACGAACTTCGCGGCGTGTTTACAACGTAATCACATTTTAAGTTGAACAAAATTAAAACTCGAAACAATGAACGCAACTTTGAACTACAGCACCAGCGAAATCAACCGCAACTTCAAGATTAAGATTAGCGGCTATGTGAACGGAAAGAAAGTGAATACGCTCGTAGGCGTTAGCGGTCTCATCCGTATGCTGGACGGAGCCATCGACCTTATCAACCGTCTGCTCGACCGCGCTTTCCGCTGCATGGGCGACAAGTGCATCTGCAAACTCCGTCGCGGTGTAAAGGTGTCGTTCTACTACTACTAAATCACGAGTAATAACCATTTAACAACAATACGACTATGGCAAATAAGATTGACCTCAACATTTCCCTTATCGGGAGCACAGAGTACAAGCAGGGTAGCAAGCGCATCCACGCTTTCAACTCCTATCGCGGCAACAAACGCATTATCGAGGTGTACTACTACGACGAGGAGTACGACCGTACCAGCATGACCAAGGGCTGCTGCTGTCAGTCGCCCACTTTCGCCTCTACGGAGGCTGGCGCACTCCGTCAGATTAACAAGTTCTTCAACGCGAAGTAAGTTTCAACATTCAATAACCCATTAAATTACAGCATTATGACTATTACACAGATTGAGCAGCCTACGACGCTGCAACAGGGACTCAACGAAGTCGTGATTAACAAGGTTCAGCACATGATTGACGGCAAGGCCGCTGGTGTGCAGGCTACCATGGAGCGTCTTATCTCCGAGGGCAAGATTGCGCAGGACTACATCGCTCCCCTCGGCGTGAACTTGAAGCGCAACGACCACCAGCCCGTGATAACCTTTGACGGCATGGGTGACGCGCTGAAGATGAACATGCCCGAGGGTCAGTTCTCGCTCCACGCTAACGCCGTCGGTCAGTTGGCCGACCGTATGGGCGTTCCGCAGCGTTACCTCCGCACCCTCTCGCTGGGCGAGGAATGGGAGCGTCAGTTAGCCGCTACAATCCTCAACCAGCACTCCGACTGGACGCAGCGTAGCCGCGTACTGGTTCGCACCGTCGGTATGCAGGTTCGCGGTGTCCTGTCCGACTCCTACCGCCGCTTGAACTCCGTGCAGATCCTCACGGCATTCGTCGAGGAGGCCGCAGGACAGGGAGCCGTGATTTCAGATGCCTACATGAACGACACCAAGGTGTGGGCTGAGACCATCCTGCCGCAGCCCATCGTCGTGCCGACGGCAAAGAACGGTGACGTGGTAATCTTCGCTGGAGCGCGTTTCTCCACCAGCGACTACGGCGACGGTGCTGTTGACATGAGAGCGTTCATGCTCAACGGGGCTTGTCTCAACGGCATGGTTCGCGAGTCGGTCATGAAGCAGGTACACCTCGGTAGCAAACTGCCCGACTCTCTCGCCCTCAGTCAGAAGACCTACGAACTCGACACCAAGACCACCGTGTCTGCCGTCCGTGACCTCACCCGTGGCCTGTTCTCTGCCGACAACATCAGAGAGAAAGCCTACGAGATACAGGGAGCCTCGGAAATGGAGGTTGACTTGGAGAAAGAGGTCAAGAAACTCACCTCCAGCGGTGCGCTGCTGAAAGCCGAGGGGCAGGAGGTCGAGAAACTGCTGATGAAGAATGACCCCAACGACGGTGTGCAGGGAGGGGCTACCCTGTGGAAACTGACACAGGCCATCACGGCACATGCCCGTGACCTCACGCCCGAGCGAAGCCGAGAGTTGCACGAAATCAGCGGCCACCTCATGAGCCGTGTGAAGTTACCAGCCTAATGTTCAACAGCCCCTCTCGCTTGTCGGGAGGGGCTTAAACTACAATTACGATTATGACTGACACAATCTTTAAGCAGTTCCAAGACTTGAAGGCGAAGCACCCCAACGCAGTTCTCCTGTTCCGCTGTGGTGACTTCTACGAGACCTACGAGGATGATGCGGAGGTAGTAGCCCGTGACCTCGGTATCACACTAACCAAGAGCAGCAAGGACGGCTCACGTATGGCTGGCTTTCCACATCACGCCCTCGACTCCTATCTGCCGAAACTTATCCGCGCTGGCCTCCGTGTCGCTATCTGTGACCAGTTGGAAAACCCCAAACTGACAAAGCAACTCGTCAAGCGAGGTATCACGGAGTTGGTAACGCCACAACCGAAGCCTACGGCCAAGGTGCAGTTACCGCCTCTGACCCGTAAGCAGTACGACCTCCTGTGTGAGTGCATCCGCTATCGTAGTGCTGACAACAGCAAGGAGAGAGCCGAAGCAGAGCAGCACGGACACTTCACGGCCTGGTACGACGATTTGGCAAAGCAACTATCAGAATTGAAATCACTCATCTACGACAGTTATACGACCGTATAGGAACGAATACGATGGTTACGAATGAATACGATTTATACCTATAATGATAACGATAATGAGTATGATAATGATAATGGGTACATACTCACTATCGTTCGTATGGGTACTAAAGAAAAAGAAAAACCTCTAACGAGGTTAAAAGAAAAAGAAATATCGCCTATAATATAGAGAGAGGGGCGATAAGGTCAAAAACAATAGAGGCTGGGCTATCGGCTGGACGGGCAAATATCCTATGGCAAATATCAATGAACTGCGCCTCGCGCAAAAGAGCCTCTACAATGGGGCAAGGCAAATAGGTGACGCTGGTATGCGTCTCAATGGCACCAAGTACGAAGCCGACTACCGAAAGGCATGGACGGCTATCGAGAAACTAAACAACCGCCTCATAGCGGACATCAGAAAGGAGGGCAAGTGATGGCAGGGGAGTTTATCTACAAGGTCGCTTTCTTCGAGCGTCCTGCCGGTTCCCCGTCAGAGCAAAAGGATTTCTACTTCGGGAGCCTCGCCGCGATCTACGGAATGTTCACGCCAGAACAGGTTGGCTGCAAGGTGGAAAACCTGTGGAACAACCGCGTGTCTGAGGGAGAGCCATACGCTAACAAGTTATGCCGCATCACCCGTGAGGCAGTAGTAAGGAAACAGCAGAAAGCACCCTCTCGCAAACGAAAATCTACGGGGCAATAAACCGCCCAAGCGGAACATTTTCGTTGAACTCGCGCAAAAATTGAGAAAAATAACTTATCTTTGCAACCGATTATGAGTAAGACAATTCCTAACAAAGTCCGTGATATAGCGGCCAACGAGGGCTGCAACCACGTTGAGTACGTCGGCACCATCGAGGGTAACACCCGTAGTCACGATGTTTTCAGTATCAGCGAGGTTGATGAAAACGGCCTCCCAATCCCGACGGGCTTGCCCGTGCTTATCCTATGGGACGGGGAGGAGGTCAAGGAAGTGATAACAGGAGCGCGCAGCCTAAAACTACTTTCGCGCCTTGATTAGGCGGCTGGCGAATTTCGGGTTGATGATTTTATCGTCAATTCGTACCACGCTGATTAGGTCGCTCCGCATCCTGTCAGCATAGTTCTGAATACTTTTACCACGGTGTCCTGATTGTGGGTCATACCACAGCAGGTCGCCGTCTTTCGTTTTCTCTATGATGAACACGTGAGCAGAGCCGCCTTTCCACCCGCAATAAACCTCGTAACGGCCTACGTCGGTAATCTTTCCGCGAATGTAGGCCAGTCGTGCCTCGCTGGTGTCCGCGAGGTGAGCCGTACTTGAGTATTCGTAAGTGATTTTTGAGCCGTCGGGATTGAGGAAGCGGTCAGTCCATTTGGTGTGTTTTGCGAAACAGAGGCGGTCAAACTCCCTCGACTTTTTATAGCCCTTGGCAATTGGGTTGGCTTGTGCCTCAACGTTGAAGCCCCTGCGCCGTAGTTCAAAGGCCATTGTGCAGGTTTGGCAGTTGTGGACGTAGCCTAATTTGGTTGCGTCGGGAAGGTCATAGTCGGGGTTGCTTCTGCTATGGTCGGCCTCCGTGAAGTTCATCACCTTTCCCTGCACTACTGGAAGCACCCGTGATAGTTCCGCGTTGTTCTTACGGATGGGAGCAGGAAATTGAGCATGGATGCGGTTATAGCGCATGGCCTTGGCGTACTCATCGTAGGTATCGTAGGGCATACGCGAGGCATAGGCCTCCCGGAACTCAGCAGGAACATACTTCATGTTGTCCTTTAGGAAGTACGGCACAGAGTAACTGGTGGTCGCTCTCTCTTGGTTGTCGCCCAGCCATTGTTTGAAAGCGTCGGGAACGTCCTGCACCCTGTTCACGCTCTCCCCGTCCAGCGGCTCCCCGTTGAGGATGCGCTGCGTGTCACGGGCTATCTCCTCGTCTGTTTTCAGTATCGAAGTAGCATAGCATCGGCAATGAGGGTGCCAGCCCGTAAACTTGAAGTCCTTTGGGTAGCGGCCTTGCAGTTCGTCGCAGATGTCATGGAAGGGATGCGGCTTGCCGTCACGCCCCTTGCAGGTGTGGTTGTTGGAAAGGTGTATCTCTATGCCTACGACAAAGTCCATTTCCTGCCAGCGCATGTGGTCGGAAGTCCTGTAGGCGATATTCCCCTCCGTAGCGGCCAGCCGTCGGGCGTTCATGTACGAGGAACGATAGACACCACGGCCAGGATGGAAAGCAGCCGCATGTTTCGAGAGGTGCAGCATACCGTGCTCGTCGCGCACCCTGCGGAAGAGCATATCGGGGTGCTGGAGGTACTGCCGCAGATCGTGCGTCATTTGGTCTGCTGACAGGCCACCCCGTAAGCCGAGGTCAAGCCCCATTTCTATTTCCTCCTTGAACTCGCCCGTGTAACGCCACACTCGGTCGGAGAGGCTCAGCCCTTGCTCCTTGCGCTGCAGGAATGCGTCACGAGCAGCCTCGTTGGTGCTGTAATAGCGTCGGTACTGCTCCTGTGTGAGCTGTCCTACGTTGTGTCCGAATACGCGGTTGGCAAGTTCGTTGTTCTTGTTGTTAGCCAGCGTCCACTCGCTTTCCACTCCGTTCACGACGCACACCTCAACAGCAGCCTTGAAGCGGAGCATAAGGCTCTCGACGCGCTGACGGGTCAGGGGGTAATCGTCAAAGGTGAAAGGACGGTCAGCGTTGAAGTCGTTTATACTCACGCCTATTGCAGCGGCCTCACGGGTCGCCTCCATGTATATAGCGTCTATCTGCCGCTGCAACTGCTGTAGGTGTGCGAGGTGCTGGCGGTCATACTTGTTTGTCGGCTTCGGCATAGTCGGGTCTCAGTTTGAAATGTCCTTCACAGGCAGGGTCTTTGAGGAAGATACAGAACTTGCCGCCCTGTTGCTTGTAGGGGCAGCGGCAGAGTATCAAGTGGCCGTCGAGAGCCTTGCTGTGCCAGTCGTAGGAATGGGCACAGTGTCGGCACTCGTATTTCGGCCGCTCCTGCGCTCTCTCGTTGCGTCTCGTTGGTTTTCGTAGTGCCATTTGATAAATTTCCTTACTCGGTCAGAGAAAATGCGTCTAACGCGCTATCTTGGGCTATCTCGGCCAGCGTAGCGTCCACATCGTCAGAATGGCCGAACTCCTCGATACTCTCGCGCTGGCTCATGATTGGTTTATTACCGTTGGCCATCATCAAGTTGCTGATAGTGTCCTTTTCTTCCGTGATAGTGAACGGCGTAACGACATTCTCGACGGGGAGCGAGTCGATGGCTTCGTGATAGGCCTCTCCGAGGGCAATCTTCAGAAACGCCTTGACCACGTTCACCTCGCGGTCGAAGAACTCAATCAGACGGCCAGACTCGTCTTTCACTTTCAGCTGTGCGTCGATGAACAACTGCTTCCGGCTCTCGCCACTCATGGGGTTGGCTTTCATGCTCTCATACGACCAGTCGGGGAGTTGCAACTGCGTGAAGAACGACTGCCGTAGTTCCGTAATGTGGTATTTCAGATTCTCGATGGCCTGTTGCCATGTGACATAGCCAGCGGTGCTGCCCTTGGGGTACTGGAGTACGCTCTTGAACTCCTCCTTTTCGTTGCCCTCGTTGTCATAGCGTATCTCTTCGTCGGCGAACACGCAGAACAGAGGCTTGGAGTTCTTACGCAGGTAGTTACCGTTACGGCTGACACTCCACTCGATTTCATAGACAATCTTGCTGGTGTCCTCCCAAATGGGTGTCGGTCGCCACGCATACACTCCTGGTATCTTGCCTATCTTCTCGATGTTGTCCTCCTCCAGCAGTTCCCAGCCGCCGCTGCCGTTATCTGCCCATTTATAGTGCCTGTCGGCTGTATATGCGTCGAAGTAGGAAACGGTCTTGTTGGCTACCTTGCGCTTGTAGCCGATAGAGAGGGCTATCATATCGCCCATTTCATCCATGAGGGGATAGAGGTTGTCGCCCAGCATGGGGGAGTAGTTCTTACAGCGGAACTTCAAAGGGCTGTCGAAGCCGTACTTGTTGTGTTTCTCCTCGACGGCATACCACAGAGTCAGCACCTCGCAACCAGCGAACAGCATAGCCAGCCGCTCGTTGTTCACGCAGTCGATGCGGTTGCGCATGAAGATTTTTTCGAGGTAGGTGCTCACTTCTTTCTGCTTCGCGTCACCGTCTGCAGGGGTGTAGATGCGCTTCACGGGGATGCCGCAGCAGAGTTCCGTCATGCGCTTCACGGCCAACTGCTGGAGGTTGTAAGTGACACGGGTGACATAATCAATCGTGCCGTCTTCCTCCACTACGTCGGGGTAGAGCGACTTGTTCATAACAGGGTGCTTTTTCGGGTCATACTCGCAGGAGAGACCTTTACGGCTACCGCAACTGCCCCATGCAGGGACGGGAAAAGCCTTGTCTTTGAGGTTGGCAATGATTTCCGATGCAGGGCGTTCCTTACGGATGATTTCTTGGATTGTAGGCATAATGCAATGAATTTTGGGGTTGTTAAAATACTTTCTTTGCCGTCCGCGCCTTGTCTATCGGCTTGAACGGGTTGGCAATATGGTAGTCGATGGCATAGCCGAGAATATCTACATACTCGTCGTGAGGCTTGGCAGGGAAGCCGCAAATCTCATCCTCGAAAGCCTCATTCCAAGCACCGTCAACGAGTATCACACGGCCACCCTCAACCGTTGGCGAGGCGGCATAGAGGCGCGTTTCCTTGCTGTCTTTCGGGCTGGGGGTGTTTACCACGTTCAGCCCCGTAGTCTCTTTCAACTGGTCAATAACGGAGATACCGTTGGCTTTCGGCTCAATGCGGATCGTGGAGCGACGGCTGTAGCCATGTTGCTGCACATATTCGGGGATGAAGCGCAGGAGGTCGGGGAACTTCATCATCACCTTGTGGGCGTGAGTAACATACAGGTCGCCCCCTATCTTGCAGGTCGATATGATGCCCGTCGGGTCGTTGCTGGTCTTGTCGGTGAAAGCGGTGTCGAGGAAGAATACTATAGGCTCGTTGTCGTAGATGCGCTTGAACTCGGCCACCTTGATATGCTTAAACCACTCGCGCTTGATGATGTTACCGCCAGCGATGGTAGGCCGCTGCTGATACAGAGCCGCAAAGGTTCTCGGACTGCGTTTCTCCACGTCAAGCAGCCGCTCCAGCGAGTGCCTGTCCTCCCATAGTGCCTCTCCTACCTGTCGGGGGTCTTCGGGGAGGTTCATGTCCTCGCGTATGGCAGGGATAGACACCACCGTCCACTTTTCGGGTTCCCGTTCAAGCAGACGGCCAGCAAGGTCATCTTCGTGCCAGCGCGTCATGATGAGTATCTGCTTCGAGTTGTTATGCAGACGGGTGAGGAATACGTCGGTGTACCAGTCCCAAATGCGGTCTCGGTACGTCTGACTGCCAGCCTCCAGCGCGTCCTTTACGGGGTCGTCGATGATGCCGAGGTCAACGGGAGTACCCGTAAGGGAGCCACCGACACCGACGGCCTTATAGAAGCCGCCGTAGCCCACCGTCTCGAACTGGTCAACATTACGGAGCCAGCCGCGCTGCGTGTCTGTCTTGACGCGCATGTTGTTGAGGTAGGTGTTGGGGAACACCTCGCCGTACTCGCTGCTGTCTATAGTGCGCTGGATGGAACGGGAGAACTGCTGCGCGAGATCTGCGGAGTATGAACTGCCGACAATCTTCAACAGGGGATTGACACCCAAAGCCCACGCAGGGAACTTGCGGCTGACAATCTCGCTCTTGCCGTGCTGTGGAGGGACAAACAGCATCAGACGGTCGGTGCCAAGCGTACCCTCCAGGAGTTGCTGGCACTTCTCGGCAATGAGTGTATGAAACCACTGGCGGTCGTATGAGGGTGTGGTATAGTCGAGAAACACAGGAAAGCGCACCCTTGCGTCTCTCTTGTGCAACTCACGTTCCAGTTCAAGTAGTCTCATAGCCGTTCTGTAGTCCATGGTTCGCTGTTAGTGACTTCGACTTGCCTTGATACGCTCGATTTCAGCCTTTATCTCATCCTCGGACATCTTCTCAGCAGGGATGAGCGGTGTGCCGTCCTTGCCTGTCACCTCGGTCTTGGTGGCGGCATAGAGGCCAAGGAGTTTACGACGCTCGGCCAGCTGCTGGCGTATCTCAGCAATATAGGCAGGGTTGCCCAAGCCTATCACGTTCTCGCTCTTGTTCTCGCGCTTGACGGTGACAATCTCGGTAGCCTCGCCGCCACCTTGACCCTCGCCAGCCGGAACAGGGACACCGATGCGCTTGTTGTACTCACGCACCCAGTCCTCCTTGCTCTTATCCCATTGCTCCCATAGTTCACATACTGCATCGTCGATACGCTCCAGTTCGAGTTGCAGCCGCTGGTCAACATCCTGTATTCGGGCTGCTCTCCATTCGTCCAGCAGTTCGTTGATGTCATTCCATACGGTACGGGTGGAACAGGTGGTATTCATCCGTGTGCGCACTTCCTCGGCTATCTTCGCTATGCTCCAGCCGCGCTTGTAGAGAGGTGCAATTATCTCCTTGCGCCCCTCCTTGATATGATTGCGTTTGCTTGTGTTACGGCTCATATTGTACGTTCTTTGTTGTAGGTGTAAATGACGTTTCCGTTCTCGTCTTTGCCCGACGGATGCATGACACCCTCGAACATCTTATAAGGCGACTGCCCAGCCTGTGGGTTGTTCCACAGCCAGCGCATGTACTCGGCCATGCTCATAGCGTAGAACTGCGCCCGTTTCTCGCTGGAGTTCGCATTGAAGCCCGAAGCCCTGCCCCAGTCGTACTGATGCAGACTCTCAATGTCGGGCTTGATTTCATCCCACGTCACCTGTCCGTTTTTCTTGCAGAGTTGCAGAGCCTCGCAGAACTGGCCGTGCGAGTAGTTCCATGTGGGAGGGAGGCCACAGCACGATCCATTGTGGCATAGTTCCTTGAAGTGAGCGTCGGACACATAGAAGCGCATACCCACTTCGTCGCACACCTGTTTCATGTTCTCGATGAAAGGACGCTTGACTTTTCTGTTCAGCCGTAGGTAGCCCTGTGCGTAGGAGAATTTACGGTAGAACGCCATGAGGTCGAAGCCGCAGAGTTCGGAGAGTTTTGGCATATACTCCTTTAGGGTCTGACTGCGCTGCTCCACGCAGAAAAACTCTGTAGAGAGAGCCGTTGCGCCCCTGCCAGCGGCCTCACGTATCAGGTCGAGGTAGGTAGGAGTGGAAACGCCTATGATGAACGGGCGCAGTCGCAGGGTAGCCCCTCCAGCGTCAGCCTCGGCAATACGCCTGATAGCCTCCAGCCTCTCCATGGGCGACGGCACACCCTTTTCGATGATGCGCGCTTTCTCTTCGTCAAGCGTGATAATGGAAAACTTGAAATTCCAGTTGCGCTGGCCACGCACAAGTTCCATGTATCGCTCGTCTTTAGTCCACCATGTCGCCTTTGTGGAGAAACAGAGAGGGTAGTCTATCTCCTTGAAGAAGCGCAGCAGTTCAAGCGTCTTGCCGTACTTGTGCTCGAAGCCGTCGAACTGGTCAGAGAGGCCTCCCCACTGCATGACGCGACGCTGCTTGATGTACTCGGCAAACTGCCCAGCGTACTTGTCGGGGTCAGTGAACATTTTCTTGATTTTCTCCACGTTCACGGGGTTTACCTCCTTTGCAAGGTAATGTTCCTTTGCACCTCCTATGCCGCGCTGGTACTGGCTGAAACAATACATGCAGCCGAAAGCGCAGTTGCTGTAGGTGTCAAAGGTCATAGGCATGGAGCAGTCGGCTATCTCCGCGCTCCACCTTGGGGATTGATAATATGCCATGATTACTTGTCTTGTTTGATTGTTAATTCCATTTCATAGTCGGCTCCTTTCACGTCCACGATACGCGCTCCGATATGAAGCCAGAATTTTTGCGCCTCTTCAACGATTGGGGTGCGGAATGTGAGTTTATACAGGCCAGCGGCTTTCATGCGCGAGAGAAGCCGGAAAAGTACCTCCTTGCCAAACCCTCGGCCTTGATAACGGGAGCGGACGGCTATCTCAATGAGGCGCACATGGCTCTTGCCACGAGTGGCGAAGTAGAGTGCCTGGTCGCCGTAGAGTTCCGACCACACCTTGTCACCGCTGGTGTATAGCATCCTGCGGAAATAGTTGTACGCTGCCTTGCTCACGGGAGAGCCGCAGTCGTAGCATATCTGCTTGGCTATCTTATCGTCGTATGCTCTCCACATAGTTGCTCGATGGCTGTTAGTACATTCTGCAATTCCTCCTCAATACTCACCTTGGCCGTGTCTATCTGTAGCACCTTGACACCGATAGACTGCCATTTCTGCGCTGCCACCATGGCCTGTCGCTGCTTGCGTATGATAGTCGGCCAGTTGCGCTTGCCAGTACCATACTTCCCGTTGCTCCTACCACAGATACGCTCGTATATGGTCGTAGCGTCCGTATAGAGCGACACGATGAGGTGACGGTCAGCCTTGAACATGGCATTAGTGAGGTTCAGTCCGAAAGTATTCATGAACGACCCCTCACATATCATCACGTCGGCATGGCGCAAGCCCTCTTCCACGACTTCTGCCAACTTGGAGGTACAAGAACTGCCCTTGTCGTTGGTTATCCTATCTACGCCGCCGTAACGGGTCACTCCGTACTTACCAGCGAGGCATATACTGCCCTCGACGCAGTAGGTCACGTCGTTGGTTATCCTATCTACGCCGCCGTAACGGTCGATGATAGCCCAAGCAAGGGCAGATTTTCCTACTGCATTCGCGCCTGTAATGAACACGCAGGTCTTAGGTCGTTGGCTCATGTCATTGTGCAAGTTGGTAAATAAGTGTTTCGTACTTGGTTCCCTTGGCCTCCTCCAGCATACGCTCCGTGTAGTAGCCATTCCAGCGAGTACCCTTGTTGAACTTGGCTACAGCGCACAGGCTCGTCTCGATTGCGAAAGCGTTGTCTCTTGCGTCGATTTTCGCCCGACTGAGGAACTTATCAAGCACGGCCTTTTCGTTGCTTCTCGTTATCGAGACGGCTCCTTTCGTGTAGTTCTCGTCGGGTTCCCAGCCGTAGGCCACGTTATCCTCCCATTGGGGAGTGAACACGTTGCAGTACACTTCGAGGAAGAGGTAGGCCGCATAGCGTCCGAAGAAATACCATTGCTTCACTACGTCGTAAGCCTCCTGTGTAGTCCTTACGGTCAGCAGACGGTCGTACTTGTCATGGGTGAGTTCCTGCAGGAGTCGGGGGAAAGCCCCGTTGCAGCGTACATAACGCCTATCGGTACGGAAGTGCAGCCGCTTGATGTTCCTCTCGCCCTCTATCAGCATATCCAGCGCACTCGGTATGTGGTAGGTCATGGTGTAGAAGTATATGAGGCGAAAGGCATCCCAGCCCGAAAGCGCAAAGTGACGGCAGAGCGAGGCTATCATGCGTTCCTCGACCCCTGCGTCACCTTGCCTGTGGTATGCTATGTACTCTTCGTAGGTCATTACTCGTCTGCTGGCTGTTCCTCGGCTTTGGTGTCGGGGATAAGTTCATTGATGTTGTAAATGACCTTGTCGATTTTCTCCAGCCCCAGCAGCCGTGCTATCTCCTCGGTGCGCTCCTTGGGGTACACCAGTATGACGCGCTCCATGGCCGTCTCGTTGTCGCCCTCAATCTTGGGGAGGTCGTCGGGGTTGATGTCCTGCCCCTGTAGTTCGGGAGGGAGGTTGCTGCCGTCAAAGGGTGCTTCCCCTCCTGCGGCCTCCGCTGCTGCAAGGCCATTCGCGCCGCCGCCGCTGGAACTGCCCTGTGGGGGGTCGGGTTGCCATACGTCCACGCCCCAGTTCACGAGGTCGTTGCTGTCCCACTCGTTGGCCAGTTTGTCGTAGTCCCATTCACCGAATGAGGCGTTGTCTGCAATGATAAACTCCTTCTTTTCCTCCTCGGAGAGGTCGGAGGCCTTTGCCACGCTCACGGTCGGTTTCTCCAACCACTTCTGCCAGTACTCCAGTAGTTTCTCCTGCTCCGCTTTCGAGAGCCGCTGGAAGTTCTTTGTCTTGGCCAGCACCTCGGCAATGTTCTCAATAGTCATGTGGCTAATGGCTATGAAAGCCCGTAGCCTCATGTTACCGCCCAATGCAACAAAACTGCCGTCCGTGATAACGGGACGCAGGGTAATCATCTTCGGGAAAGCAAGCAGCCGCTCGACGAGCAACTGTAGTTTCCTGTTAGTAATGGTACGCGGATTGGCCGCATTTACTTTCAACTGCGAAAGTAGCACTTTTTCTGTTTTCATTGTGTAACTAATTGGTTGTTAATATGTTATATTTTGGTCGCCTTATCTATGAGGTGAGCAGGGTCGGCTATTCCCAAGCCTTGTCTGCCTGGAACTCTCCGAACAGCCCCCAGCGGCACATAGAGGCGAAGATGGGCTTGTCGAGTCCGTAAGCCTTGCGCAGTTCCGCAGGGTCTATATCCCAACTGCCTTCTACCAGTATGTTGTCTGCCGCGTCTCGGATAGATACATCTACCTGTTTCTTGCCGATGCAGCAGGCAAGGGAAACGAACACGTCGCACTCGTAGGCCATGGCGTAGTTCTTTGCCAGTTTACGAGCCGCGAGGTTGAGCGTCAGGTCGGCCTTGGAAGCGTCTTTAGTCCACGGACAGCCGCCGCCTATCTTGCAGTTGCCTCCGTAGAAGTCCACGGCCAGTTTGCGGCCTGTAGTGCCGCAGTCAGCTATGCTGGAGTGCTGTACGTAGCGGCCTGTGCCATTGACGATGAGCTGGTAGCCTCGGAGTCCGCGAAGCCGTGACTTGATGAACTTCTTTACTTTCTTCATGGTGGTGTCGGAAAGCAGAGGGATAGCCACTATGACCTTACGGACACGGTTATTGTCCGTGACGATCTGCGTCTTGATGTCAAGCCCTCCGAGTCCGCTTTCAAAGAGTGCTTTACACAGGCGTTTCGCCAGCGTGTGGTCGTAGGGCATTCCGCATGTCTGCTTATCGTAGGAGGCCATGCCGAAGAATATGCCTTGGTCGCCCCAGCCGGAAAGTCCCTGTGCAATATCGGGTGACTGCTGCCGTATGAGTACGGACACATCGAGCAGGTCGCCGCAGATAGTGTTTTCGGCTCCCCATTTCGCCATGTACTCTCGCGTATAGCCGATGTCGTTCACGGCCTCGCGGACGTAGGCAGCAATCTCCTCGTCTGTGAACTGCGCCTTTGAGGACACTTCGCCTCCGAGCGTTACCTTGTAGTTTTTGATTTGCACTTCCACCGCATAGCGCGTGTCGGGGTCGCGTTCAATGTAGCGGTCGAGAAGATACTGACTGATGTAGTCAGCGATTTTGTCGGGGTGTCCCAGCGAGACAAATTCTGAAAATCTAATCATGGTTCAATTTTTATTTATTTGCATATTTGCTTGCAAAATTACACAAAATGCTTATAATATAATCATTTTTCGGGCAAAAAATCGCAATTTGGGGTGCAAAACGACCCAGAAATAGCATTTTTTAGCAAAAGTATGGTCGAGTTCGTGAGTAGTTTGTCGGGAGTGGTGCGGAATACGCGCCAGCCGAGCAGGGTAGCCGTGTTGTACTTCTCGATGTCACCGAGGAAGCCCTGCGGCCTTATGTGGCGACCTGCCGTCCATACACCGCCCTCAACCTCAACGGCAATCTTGTAATGCGGCAGGGCATAGTCGAAACGCCACTTGCGCGGCTGGTAGAAACGATGTTCCTTGACACACTCGACATGGAGGTGTGAGTTACACAGCCTCGTAAACATATCGTTCTCCGTCTGCGGTGGCTGGTGGATAGTTATTTTTCTCGAATTTTGGCGAGAGCGCGTTTTCTTCGCTCCGCTGGTAAGTTCCTTGGTCATGGGTAAAATCGTTGTTTCTCGTTGTTTTCTCGCCCTCTACACGGCTTATCGGGGCAGGTGTTAAGCCTTTCCCCGATAAGTTCCCGTAGAGAGAATGTCGTTTCACGTCAGAACGGCAGGTCATCGCCGCTGGTGTCTAACTGCTCAAAAGGCACTTCGCCTCCGACCTGCATAGACGGCTGCGGCTTGGGCTGGATAGGCCGCATGCCTCCGAGAATGGGGAGGGCACGTTTCTCCTCCTCTGTGAGGGAGTCGCGTTTCTCCTTGGGGAGGTCGCCCTTGATGCAGTGGGTGTCGTTGTACTGCGGGTTTCCCATTTCAATACCCGTCATGTTGAGATAGCAGCCTTTCTCTCCGAGGAAGATGCTGTCGCAGTCGTCAACGGGGATAATAAGGCAGCGTTTGGTTGCGGTTGTGCCTTTGAGGTTCCGCATGAATGCCCCCTTGATTTTGAGGAGGTCAATCCTGATACCGAAGTTTGGCATAGTTGTAAAAATGGTTTGAATTGTTAATACTCCTGCTTCTCGTGATAGAGTTCGCAGTATGACAGGGGCACGATGCCGTCGGTGTCGTATGGCTGTGCCTTTAGTACGATGAAAGAGTTACGGGGGTTGCTTTTCAGCGTTTCCTCCCACTTCTTTTCGCAGTAGTCCGTGATGCGCTCCTTGGCCTCTCCTACGTCGTGAGACTTGATGATGTAGGTGTAGTTGCTTTTCTCCACATCATCGTCGAGGTCGTTGAAGAAACGGCTCTGTACCGTGACCTTGTAGTAGTCGAAGTCGCTGTTGTAGTCCTTGGGCGCGTTTTCGGGTATGCACTCGTCGTTGTCCTCGATGATGTAGTAGTCGCAGTATTTCACCTGCTTGACGGTAGTCCACCCCGACAGGCCGAGGTACATGCCAGCGTATTCTGTTGCCACCTCGATAGCCTTTTCTACCGACTGTGCCCTCACGAGGTAGAGGAACTTCTGCGAGTCGCTGGAGGCCGACACCTCCCACGGGCAGAGTGAGTTCGTGATAAATCGTACCATGTCGTAGGGCGTATCGGTGACGGCCACGTCCTTGATTTCTTCGGCCTGTATAGAGAACATGACCGACGAAATGAGGTCTTTGTCGAGGTGCTGGCCGCGCTCAAAAAGCACCTCGTTACGCTCGATAGACACCGTCTCTTTGGTGTCCTCGTCGATGAAGTCCTCAGTCCATGATTTCTTGACGCGCTCGGCAAGGTACATTCCGAGCATTTTCTTGGGGTCGGCGGTGCGCGTTACCTTGATGTCGCACGGTCGCTTCCACTCCTGCTGTGCAGGGTCTTTCTTGTCTGTTTTCTTTGCCATAATTGTTTTTAACGTATAATTTGATGATGATTTTGCGTATAATTCGGAGCCGTTTCTGTGAGGTTCCCGTCAGTGGTAGTTACGACGGGTCGGATTGCTTCTGATGCGTAGCCAGTAGGCGTGTCGCTGATAGTCCTTGCGAGGGTGCAGACGCTCATAATAGGGTGGCGGTGGGAAACTCATACTGCTGCTGTTTTTACTTGGTTGATTTTTTTGCAAAGAGCCGTGCAGAGTGCGCTACTCATGTTCACCTCCACGGCGTTGCCGATATACTTTTTCTGCTCGGCCAGTGTGCCTATCAGTATGTAGTCCGTAGGGAAGCCCATTATACGTTTCAGTTCGCCGATATTGAGCATTCGCATCTTCACGTCCACAATGCCGTATGCGGCCATGAACTCCTTGATGCGCACGGTCATGGGGCTATCGTCCTCGTAGATTTTGATGCCCAGCCCTTTGTCAGTCGTGATGAGGTACGGGGGCATTTTATCCATACGGGCAATGAGCGTGAAACAGGGCTTGTCAATACTGCCTCCTGCGCTGGCAAATTGTGGGTTCATCAGGAAGCGTTCGGCAGTAACGAGGTTCTGCTTTGGGTTGGCCGTGACGGTGGGCGACGGCTCCTCGGTCGGGGTCTGAAAGCCATTGCCGTACTGCGAGTCCAGGAACTGACTTGTTACGAGGGCAAAGCGATCGTCGCACGTTATTGTTCTCGCTGGCTCCTCCAGTGAGGTGTTGAAGCCGTTGTTGTAGTAGGCCGTGATGAAAGCGTGATGGTCGCGGCACGTCACCGTACCTGCTGGCCTGTCAATACTGATGTTCTTTCCTTTAGGGTCGCCGCTATACTGCTTGGAAAGGAACTGCACCGTTGTCTTGGCAAATCGGTTGTCACAGGTCAGAACTCCACACGGCTCGTCAAGCGATTTTACGGTGTCCTGCGGACGTACGGTATTGTAGCGCATGAGGAAGTCTGTTTTACCTCCAGCGACAAACTTAATCAGCCCAGCGTAGATGCGCTCCAGCGTTTTCTCCACAAGCGGCTTCTTACGTCCGAAGATGCTTTCGCCCTCGTCGTTGAGGTCAAGCACCTCGCGCACGGGTCGCCATTTCTCGAATGAGTAGAACAGGTCTTTACCTCCCTGCTTGGAGTGGGTCGGTTCGGGAAAGGCTATCGGCAGTCCTCGCTTGGCGAACTGGCCAAAATACCGCTTGCGGCTGGTGTATGCCCCGAAGTCGGCAGCGTTCAGTATGCGGTAGTCGAAGTCGTAGCCGTAGGACTTGACTTTTCGGAGCCAGCGCATATAACACTTGCCCTGCTCCTTGCTCACGGGCTTGCCGTTCTCGTCGAGGTCGCCCCAGCACATGAACTCCTCGACGTTCTCTATTTGGATGAAATCGGGCTGTAGAGCCTCGATGTACCGGAAAAGGTGCTCAGCCAGTGTGCGGCTGTCCGCGTCACGGGGTAGCCCTCCCTTCGCACGGCTGAAGTTCGTACATTCCAAACTCGCCCACAGCACCAGTTTAGCGTGAGGGTAGCGGTCGTGCATATTGATTACATGATTGACGAGCGGTAGCAGGTCGAGGGTGCGAATGTCCTCCGTGAAATGCAGCACGTCGGGATGGTTGGCAGCGTGCGAGGCTATCGCGTTGGGGTCGTGATTGACACAGGCGATAACCTTGGCGCATTTCTTACCGTGGAGCCTCGCTTGCTCCACGCCTGTAGAAGTGCCTCCTGCACCGCAGAACAGGTCGATATAAAGCAACTCAATCATACCACACCCTCCTCTGCTTCGATGAAACTCTCCAGCCTTTTCAGCAGCCTTGCGCACTGCTCTTTGGTAGGACGTATATCCCACGGGTCAATCTGTTGCCGTAGGTATGCGTCGCAGACACCGCGCTCCAGTTCCTTGATGCGCTGTGCCGCCTCGTGGTTAGCCTCCAGCGCAGCCTGTAGCAAGTCCTCTAAATGGAGTTGGCGGTCGGTTTTCTTGGGCGCAATCTCCAGTTCCCGTATGCGCTGGCTCAACCGCTTTGTTTCCCTGTTGGCCGCAGCCAGTTTGTTCTTGACGCTCTCCAGTTCTGCCTCCAGCCGTTTACATTTCTGCTCCGCTTCGGGGCTGGTGACGTAGCGGTCGCAGTACACAATTCGGGTCTGACTACCCCCACCGTGCATGATAGTACCATAGTTGCGCACGGTCACGTTCGAGCCTCCGAGGTGCATTATCGTGCCGTGATTGACTACCTCGGCATCGTGCAAGTCCATTCGCATGGCTGTTCCGTTGATTTCTACTCTTTCCATTGTTTTGCTGTTATATTTGGTTATTATTGAATGTTCGCTGTTAGAATGGGCAATCATCGTCGTTAGGCTGGAGCATGTCGAAGTCGAACACAGCGGCCTCGGCTGCTTCCTGTTCACGTCTGCGCTGGTCGTCCATGAGGTGATTAGCGTTGTCCCATTGAGGCTCGAAGTTCTCCACGAAAGGAGTGTAACGGCCATTGTTGAGGTTATACTTGAAGTAGGCAGTCCCGACCTCTCCGAGGTGTCGGAACTTGACTTTCTGCACCCGTACCTCGACGGTGTTCTTTATGCGGTCGCGGTGTACGACCAAGCCGAAGTCGGCCTTGTTGTAGAAATTGGCAGAGCCGCTGATGTCGTAGAGCGACGGCACTTCTATCTGGCCGTCCTTGTTCTTCTGCATCTTCGTGGGGTGCGCCATGAGGATAACCAGTATATCGTTCTGCTGTGCGAAGTTCGTCAGTTTATCCAGCAGTCCGCTGATGTACTGCGTCTCGTTCCGGCCTCCCTGCTCGTTCTCCAGTCGGTTGTAGGGGTCGATAACAAGTGCCTTGATACCCTTGCGCCGCACGAGGAACTTTGCCCTCTCCAGTATGCTGTCAACCTTATAGTCAGCAGCAGGGCTGATGAAGAAGAAGTCCGTTTCGAGGTGTTCCTTGACCTGCTTGTACTCCCCGAAAGTGAGCGATTTCTTGCTGAAATGCTTGCCCGTGAACTTCTCAATGAGTTTGCTTGCATGGTAGGCCAGCGGTGCGTTCTCGGGGCTGAAATAGGCGAAACGCCACCCGTAGCGCATATTCAGCCGTTCGGCTATCTCGTCTATGAACTCCGACTTGCCGCTGCCTGGTATACCCGTCACGACGCACAGGCGTTTCGTCTCGAACGAGCAGAGGCGGTCGAAGTTCTCATGCCCTATAGTCACGCCTCGCTGTAGGCCATACTCAAAGATAGCGTCCAGCGAGGACTCAAAATCAGACACCGAGAAAACACCCTCCAGTTTGATTTCGGGAGCGTTGGCGAGGCATTGTAACAGGCTTTCACGGCCATACTTCTGCAGGTGCTCGTTAGCGTCCTTGCAGCCCTCGCCATACTCCAGCACTCGGCAGCGTTCCACCCCGAAGCGTCGCAGCAGCTCGTCACGCAGCCCCACGCCCTTGGTGTCGGTGTCGCTGGCTATGTAGATAGTGTCCTTGTCGTCGAAGTAGTCCTCAATGTAATCGTCGAGGTATGACAGATTGGCATTAGCCCCGTTGGGTACTGATACAACGTCATGCCGTCCGCACTCGTAGAAAGAGAGAGCGTCCATTTCGCCCTCCGTGATGATGCACTCCTTTGTACCCTTGATAGCGTCGAGGTTGTAGGGCAGCAGTTCGGCTCCCGACACCATCTTGAATTTCTTGTCGCCAGTGCGGAACTTGGTATTGACCAGCACCCCGTCGAGGTAGTAGTTGAACTGCACCGTGTTCGACTGCGCGTTGTTCTGTGGCATAAACTCCAGCCCCTCGGTTATCTTCATGGCCTCTACCGTCTGCTGGCTGATACCACGCGAGGCAAACCACCGCAATGCCCGCTCGCTCATGGGGGCATGAGGCTTCGGTGTCGGACGCTTGTAGGTCGGCTTCTCCCTGCGTATGGACTTGGGGTTAAACCACGGCTGCTGCTCCATCCAGCGTTTCTTCTCGTCCTCGGTGTGTTCGAGGTGGCCACCCCAGCCGCAGTAGTGGCAGTTCCACACGCCTTTGTCGAGGTCAACGGACAGCGACTTGTCGCGCTTGTCGTGCCGCTGGTCTCGGCATTGGGGGCAGAAGCACTTGATTTTGCCTGTCCGCTTGCCCCTCGGTATGTCTATTCCGTAGTCGCTATAGTCTTTCATACTCCGCTTACCCATTGATTGCTTTCTGCACTCCAGTAACTACCCTCGCTCGGACGTGGCGGTGCGCTCATGGGTGCTGTGTTAGTGCCAGTACCGTAGCGACGCGCTCCCTGCTCGTCTATCCATTCGCCCACACCCAGCGTCACACCCTTGGGGGCTGGCTTACGGGTGCGCCCGTCGCGCTGCTCCCACGTCCTCACGGCTGCTTTCCAGTCTTTCATCGGGCTGTTGCCCACTTTCCAGCCCTTGCTTTCGTAGAAGTCCACGAAATGCTGTGCGTCAACGTAGTTGCCTCGCTCCTTGCAGTAGGCGGCTACCTCCTCGACCTTGGGCTTACGGAAGCGCACAGGAGCGGCAGCGACTTTCTTTTTTTCTGTACTCTTTTTTTCTTTATTCTGTTTATCGCCTACTACGTTAGTGGTAGGCTCATTATCATTACCATTTACGTTCTCGTTATCATTTACATTCTCATTATCGGTAGCGGTCGTATTCGGTCGTATTCGACTGATAGCGGTCGTAGCCGCTGCCTGTTGCTGTGCCTCGCGCAGACGCTTCCAGCGGCTGGCGATGTTACGGCGGTTACGCTCACATTTCTCCTCGTACTTGCTATTGTCACGGTCGATTGTGGAGCGCATGAGAGCCGTAGCAGCCTTGATGAACTTGTCACCTGGCACGGTATCATCAAAAGCATACTGCATGATAGCATCGTAGGCTTTGAGGCGTTCATCAGGCGCAAACTCGTTGATGGCCTCGTACCAGTCCTTGTAGAAGATTACCGTATTTCTCATATCACAATGAAGCAATTATTGATTTCCTTAACTTGTCGTTACGCTCGTTCCACTCAAAGGCTCGTATCATCCACTCGCGATAGTCACGGGGAATGTCCTTGATACGGTCGCCCTTGTATTTCCCGAACGGCATTATCTCAATGGGTGCGTCAGCACGGGCATCCACTACCTGCGTGTCAGCACGGGTGTACTTGCCGATGTCGTGTATAGGTATGCCTGAAAGGAGCCTGCCGCCAGTTCCGAACATACGCCACATCTTGCCCTGCTCGAAAGTGATGTCCTCGACCTTTCCGAAACGGCGCACGTTGCCGCCCAAGTCCACTACAAGGCAGTCGTACTTGTCGGGGTCAATACGGGTTCCTCGGCCAATTATCTGATAGTAGAGGGCAATGCTGGCCGTGCTTATACCCAGCACGATACAGTCTATACCCGTGAAGTCGAAGCCAGTAGAGAGGACGCGCACATTGAAGATTACGCGCAGTTGGCCAGCCTTAAAGCGTCTGATGATGTCTTCGCGCTCCCGTTTGTCCTGTTCCCCGTACACCACACCCGAATTAGGGTAAACGGCAGCAAGGTCTATAGCATCCTGCACCGACGGCACATAGGCGAGGATATGGCGTCGCTCTGGGTGTGCCTGTATCGCGTCCACGACCTGCTGCAAGCCTCCGTTGGCATCGTAGGCTATCTTGACACTCTCCTCCGTGTACTCCGACTTGCTGGAGTTGAACACCAGCAGCGAGTCGTCAAAGGCGGTCTCTGTGTAGGATATGGGCGACCAAAAGCCCAGCCGTACCATTTCCTGCACCTGTCCCACATGGAGAATGTCCTTGAAGAAATTACCTTTCTTGCTCTTGGAGGTGAGCATGACGAGTTTGGAGAAATTGTTACCGTTCAGATCGCGGTTGGTCTGTAACTTTACGGGGGTGGCCGTGATACCCAGCACATGAGTTATTCCGCTGTCCTTTAGGAAGCGGCCTAACATGCTGTCAGCCTCACGAGGGTATAGGTGTGCCTCGTCAATGAGCATCTTATTGAAGCCTAATTGCTTGAATTTTGCTCCGAGAGCCTTGATTGAGCCGATGGTTGCATAAGTTATTGGCATAATCTCTTTCCGTCCGCAGGAGGCAGAGAAAATGCCCGCATTCATCCCGAAGCCGCCACACAGGGTGCAGTACTTCGTATAGTTCTGTTCAAGCAGTTCTTTCGACGGCTGTAGCACAATAAGGTGGTCTCCGCTGTACTTTGCCACATAAGCCGTGAGGATGGACTTGCCCCATGCCGTAGGCAGCACAATGAGGCTTGGCCGTGGCTTTTCCTCACGGAAGAATTTTATGGCCTTGTCGATAGGCTCGACTTGGTTTTCTCGCAGTTTTATCATCCTGTCTTTTTTGGTTAGAAAAGAGTCCCGTGCCGTAGGGCTAACCACGCATAACAGCATTGCGTAGAAGAGCCTTTCGCACTCCCCACCCGTACACGGGACTCGGAATATATAATCGTATGAACATGCTGCGTTCGGTTATTGGAGTTGTCAGCGTTTCTGCGTGACCCAGTTCTCGGTCGATTGAAGGTAGCCAGCATCCCAAGCCTCCTTGGGGGTTGCTTTAGGGTGCTTTTTCAGCCACTCCTCGCGTTGTTCGTGATAACTCATACACAAGGGCTATTTAAGCAGGAAACGACGCGCTCCCTGTGTCTCGAAGATGTATGGAGCGCACAGGTCGGGGTGCTCGGCTTGATAGGCTTTCGCGTCGAATTTCTTGGACGCTTTAGGTGCTTTCCAAGTAGCCAGCGTGTCACCTCCGTAACTGATGGCCTCCGCATCACCGAAAGCCAGTTTGATACGACCCTCCAGCGTCTCTTTGCGCTCTTCCAGCGCATCAATCTGCTTGCGCACGTCCTTTAAGTCTCGGTAGTCGTTGTAGATGTCATCCCCAACCTCCAGCACTTTGCCGTCGGTATGGCGATTGTACTTCAGAAGCACGTCCTGTACGCTGACGGCAGACGGCTCCTGCCTACCCTCGACATTGTCTTTCCAAAACTTCTCGGCCTCCTCAACGAGCCAGCCGTAGAAGTCGGGAACGAAAGCAAGGTCTTTATAGCCAAACTCACGACCGCTGCACAGCCAAGCAAGGGAGCCGCGCTGCAACTCGGCCACTCCGAGCTGATACTGCACTTGGCAAAACCAATGCTTGGGCAGATCGTCAGCGTCGATGGACTTCTGCGTAGTCTTACATTCGAGAATACCCTTGTTGGCATTATTGTGTGTCATTCCGGCCAGCCAGTAGGTACGGTCGGGGCTGACCTGCAGGAAAGGCCGCTCGTCGTTACGGATGAGCCAGTCACCAGCCGAAGCCTTGATGATGTCCTGTCCTGTCTCGTCGTGCCAAAACTGCGCAACCGCATCTTCGAGGTAGTGACCTGCTTTCATGGCAAAATTCTCCTGCTTGGGTGGGTCAATACCAAGTTTGCGTCTCCATAACTGATAGGGGGTTTCCCATGGGTTCAGTCCTACAATGGTTGCAATCTCGCTGCTACCGATACCGCTCTCGCGAACTTTCAGCCACTCCTCACGGTTCTGTGGCTTGATTATTGTGTTACTCATAATAAATGCTTTTGAAAAAGTTATTAAACGGGGAGAGCCAGCACGGACGGCCAGCCCTCCCAACGGAAAAGTTACTTACGAATAAGATAGAAGTCAGCCCACAGGTCGGCGAACTGCGTGCCGCAGTACGTGGCCGTGTTTTCGTCCTTTAAGCAAAGGCGAGAGCCGACGTCCGCATCCGAAGTCGAGGGGGCGTTAATCGAGCTCGCAGAAGCGACGCCGCAATATCCTGTCGCCTTATAATCTCCCTCGTCGCCTACCTTGAGGAAAGCACGGTTCTTATACCAGGACTCACCCTTATCTTTTAGTTCATCCTTTGTGTAGAGCCAGTACCACGGGTACCAACGCTCTTCATCCTTTGTAAACTGAGGTTCCCAGCCCTCATTGAGTGCGGCACACACAACCTGCAACTTGGCGTAGGCTAACATCTGTGCGGTGGCAGGAGCGTAGGCGAAGTTACATGCTAATGTGCGATACATAGCGACAAACGGGTTGTCCTCTCCGAGTGCTTCCAGCGCGTCGTCGAACGTCTTGATGCGTTCTGTTACGGGACGTTTATCAACTTCTTGCTGGTCGAACGATACGGCAGGAAACAATGCTTTGAGCAGGTTCTTTCCGCTCTCATCAGCGACCTCGTAAGCGGCCATGATGTTTTTCTCTTGAATTTCCATGATTAAATGCTGTTAAAGGGTTATTTCTTGGTTGTTTTCTTAGGTGCTGGAGCGGCTTCTGGCTGCTCCTTTATCTCTCCTGTCTCGGTGTCAACATTAGCAGGAGCCTCGGCAGCACCAGTAGCAGCGGCCATGGCGGCAGCGGCCTTGCCCTCGGCAGTACCAGTCTTGGCCTCGGCCTCTTTCTGTAGTTTGGCCTGTTGGAACGGCTTGATGAAACTTTCATCAACGGTGGTCGTTCCCTCCTTGATAGCGTTGGCCGTAGCGCGAAGTTCAAATATCATCTGTTTGTCAATCTCTGCTACGGTCTTGACACCGAGGTAGAAGAACAACTGCTCCTGTGTAACGCCTATCTTGTTGAAGTAGGCCAAGAGGTTCTGACGGCTCTGTTCGAGGTCGATAGACTGGCCGAGAGCCACTTTCTTGACCTCGTTGATAACTTTCTTCGTAACCGCCTTGGGAATGACGGCCAGCACAGCGTTACGGAAAGCGATAGAGGCGGCAGCGTTACCCGTCACTACCTGCATGTCCTCGGAGAATGTGCGACCGTTACGATCTGTGATGCGACGCTTGACCTCCTTACTCACGGCAAGGTTGGTTTCGAGGTCATGGCAGACGGCCTGTGCCGTAATCATCTTCCCGTCGTTGCCGATGATACGGGTAGCAACGCGGAGGTTGCCCCATGCGCCAGCAATGATTTCTGCCATGCGGACAGACAAGCCCTCGATTACGGATTCCTGCCCTCCTGCGCCCTTACGTCGGAGAACGTAGAAGCAGTCCTCCGCTGTCTCTTTGTCCATCGTGGCGTAAGTCTCAATCTTGTTGAGAGTTGTCTGCAAGTCACGAGGGTACTGCTTGGCGGTGGCTATCTGAATATCCACCTCCGAGCGGTTCAGTGCCGATAGCATTTCAGCCTGTGGCACAACCATGATTTCTTGATTTTCCATATAAACGATGATTTCAAATTGCCGCTCTAAAGGCTTCGCGGCTCTTGCCATACGATTACATTGTAATCACTTTGAATTAAAATTGATAGAAATTAGTGGGTTGCTACATACGTTGAAGCCATGCTGTCAATCTCGGCCTTGGTAGGTACTTTGTGCTCCAGCAACCAGTCCTCCAAATCGGCTTTCTTGAAATACAGATGGCGGCATTTCTTGAAATGGGGTATGCCCTGTTCGCTGGTAAGGCGATACAGATGCCCCTTGCTCAATCCCGTAAACAGGACGGCCTCTTCGAGGTTCAGCACCGACTTCGCCCCAATGAGGGTCAACTGCTCTATACGGTCGAGCCGTGCAGTCAATATCTGCATTGCCTCCTCACTCATGGCCTATTCCTCCACATCGGGCAGAAGCCCCTTACGGTTGAGATACTTACCTGCGAGAAAACACAGGCCGAAAACTAACAAGGCTGTACCCTTGATGAGTAGGAACTTGCCCAGCGGTGTAGGAGGATCGTTTGGCGCATCCTCGCCTGCAAGCACGAGGAACGAGGCGAAGCCTACCAGCACGAGGGCGGTCAGACGCGCCCACTGCTTGATTGTAGTGCTGTTAAATGTCTGCATGGTCTCTGATGTATTGATGTACTCCGATGTTGATGATTTCCTGATAGCGAGTGAGCAGCCGTTGTAGTCTTCGGTTCTCGCTTTTCAGTACTTTGTTACTCTCTACGAGGGCGTTGATGTACTTCGCGTCGCTCATTCCGTTGCGACTAAGATGTATATCCAGTCCATCATCTTTCAAAACGTCAGCGTCCAGCGAGATTACTATACCCTTGGCTGGCTGCTGGTTTACGACGGTTGAAGCCTTACGCTCCCAGCGTGCATCTTCATCCTCACGCCGTAACTGCGACTTGGTCTTACCCGTCTTGGCGGTGCGTCGTTGCCAGTAGGCATCTACGCGTCGCTTGTTGGCCTCGTTCTTCATCTTACGTGCTTTGTCTGTCATGCTTTACCCTCCTTCTGTAGTCTCTTCTCGACACGCTTACGGATAACGTAGATAGTGCCGAGGGAATGGATTTTGTACTTGGCCATTAGTACCTTACCGACCTCGGTAGCACTCTGGCCAGGAACACTCATCATCCGCTCGTAGTCGGAATAGATAGCAAGGTCGCGCTGTTCACGCTCACGTTGCAATTCGGTCTTCAATACTTCCATAAATCTTAAATTTGTTTAACAATATGTATTTACTTATCAGTTTATTTCCGATTTTATTTCTTTTTCCGTAACTTTGCACGGAAATTTAGAAATGACGCGGCAAAATTACGAAGAAATTTCGGTCTGCGCAAATTTTTCGCGAGAAAATTTCGGAAAAATTTTTGTTGAATTGTATAATTAACAGAAACACAACAAGTTATGGTAAATGTAAAAATTCTACGTGAAAGGCTTGGCATGAACAAGAAAGATTTTGCCGAGAAATGCGGCGTTTCCGTGCGTACCATTGAAATGTGGGAAAAAGGCGATAGCACCCCGTCGGGGTCGGCTCTAATCTTATTGCAGATGCTTGATGATGGTGGCGAAAAGATTTCGTCAACCGCATCGGGAAACGCAATCAGCGTTGCAGCAGGAAAGGGCAGCGACGTAAAGGTTGAAACACAAACGGAAAGGTTTATGAACGCTATAGAAAGTCAAGTCGCGATTATGAGTAGACAACTGGACTTATTATCTAAACGTGACGAACAAATAGATAGATTGATAACTTTATTAGAACGGAGATAGTATGGTTGAAGTAAATTTTGATTTCTTTATAAAACTTGTAGGCTGGCCTAAACAAGACTACTATGTAGCCAAATCAACAGAGGCTATATTGAACGGACAAAGTAGTATTCTCATTCCAAAGGAAGATTTCGAAGAAGCCAAGCGTGTACTTGCAGAACGCCAAAAGGCTGATGAACGGCTTGCCGCTGTCGCTGGCAGAAATACTGACGGCATACAACTCGAAAAGGAGGGCAAGATTGCGGATGCCATCTTGTTATATGAAGCAAATATCGCCGACGGCTACCCTGCAACACATTCGTTCGACCGCCTTATGAAGATTTACCGCAAGCAAAAGGACTACGAAAACGAAGTGCGTGTAATTCGTAGGGCTATAGAGGTATTTTCGATTGAAAATGAGAAACGGGCAGAACTTTCCATTGAACGTATGCCGAGCAAAGAGGCTGAAATTAGAAACGCCTTAAACTCATGTAGCAAAGTAATGGGTGACGATGGCCTTTACTGCTTTGTTCCCTATGATGTGACCGCCTATCTCGTTAGGCTTGACAAGGCATTAGCCCTAATGGAAAAATCGAAATAGTTATTTTTCCAAATTTTGCGTTCTCGCAGCTTTCTACCCGTCGCCTACATAAGTGTTAGGCTGAAAGATTTTCGTTTGCGAGAGGCCGCGAAAAGAGGTTGAGCCTATACGGTCGAATACGGATGAATACGAACGCTACCGATAATGATAACGAATACGATAACGATAATGAGTATGGGTATATACCCAATTACTCGTTATAACTCGTAATGTGGGCAATATACCGACATACAAAAAAGAAAAGAGTATAGAGAAAAGAAAATCGCCCTCACTCTGTATAGGGTGGAGGCGACAAAAAAGGAAATAGCAATGAACAACAGACTGCGTGAGATAATCAGATACAAGACGCGAGGCAGGCAGAAAGACTTCGCGGAACTGGTCGGCTGGAAGCCCCAGTATGTAGCCAAACTGCTACGCGGTGATGATTTCGGGCTGAAGCCCGTGCTCACCCTACTTACGGCACTACCCGAAATAAATGCCCGTTGGCTGCTGCTGGGGGAGGGCAGTATGCTCATGGATGATAGGGTCAGCGATCTGCACCGAGGAACTATCAACCATATACAGGCCGTGCTTGACCTTGAAAAGTTCGTACCTGTGATGTCACCCGAGGAACTGACCGAGTACGAGCAAGTGATAAGCGGCCATAAGAAGCCCGATTTTAGCCCATCTGTGCGCTTGAAATGGCTGGAGCGTACACTTGAACGGGAGCAAGAGAGAAACAGCCGTATTGACAACGCAATAAAGCAATCCGAGGAACTATGCAAACAGCAGACAGCCAGCGAATAGTGAGACGCTTCTTTGAAGCCCTGCAGCGGCTCAAAAATGACAGGAAGATACGGGGCAAGCAGACGTTTACCCGTGAACATGAAATAAATCGCTGGAACATGAATACGCTGGAGAAAGACCCCAGCCGCGACATCTTCCAAGTGGCTTGGCTTACCTACCTCATCGAGGACTACGGCGTGTCTGCCCAATGGCTGCTTACAGGCCGTGGAAACTTCTATAAAGAAGGATAAGAGAGAGGGGAATATCCCTTCTCTCTATCCCTCTTTATCTGCTTTGTCGGTTACAGGGTTGAGTATGGACGGTATCTTTGCCACCGCCGCCTGTTTGTTCTTGTCGAGCACACGGGCGTATATCTGCGTCGTTGTCAGTTCCCGATGGCCGAGCAACTTACTCACGGTATAGATGTCCGTGCCGAGGTCGAGCATCATAGTGGCAAAGGTGTGACGTGCGCAATGAAATGTTATCTCCTTATTGATACCAGCCCGTGCCACCCATAGTTTGATAGTATTGTTGGTGCAGGAGGGGGAATGCAGGTCTTGGAAAACGTAGTCTGTAGGCTTGCCTTTCTCGCCCATGAGAGACACGGCTTCGGGTGTGATGTCGAGGTATTCCTGCCCGTTGGTCTTTTTCTGCTTGAAGATGATGCGCGTAAACTCGCCCTGCTGGTACACGTCGCCCCATGTCAGACGCAGCACGTCGGAGCGTCGTAGCCCCGTGAGGCAGGAGAACAGGAAAGCGTCCTTGATTTGCGGATAGTCGCAGGGTGTCTGTGCGAGTTTCTTGACCTCGTCGATAGTGAGGTACATGCGCGTCCCCTCCTCGGCCTTGAAGCCCTCAATGCCCCGTAGCGGATTGACGGCAATGATACGCTCCTCAAAAGCCTTGTTGAGACAAGCCCGCAGTTTGTTGAAGTAGGACACCTTGCTATTACGCGCCAGCGGTTTGTCCTTTAGCCGCTTGCGGTAGTCGTGCGTCCAGGCACAGGCCTCGTTGTCGAGGTAGTCCTTGAAGCCCTGCACCCATTCGGGCGTTATCTCGGCAAATGTGATGTCCTCGCGCTTCTCGTATTTCTTCAGATGATGAAGACAGGAATACCAGTTGCCCCAGTTCCCTCGGCTCTCACCTCCCAGCCGCTTCTCGCACAGGCTGCGGTAGTAGTCGAAGAAACGGGTGTTGGTGGCGAACTGACGCTGGAAGCCGTACAGCCCGTTTCGCAGTTCAATGACGCGCTTGGCTCGGATAGCGTCTGCAAGTTGCAGGGTCTCGCGGTTCTTCTCTCTGTCTGCCCGTGTCTTTTCCGGCACGAGGTACATTTTCAGATACTCATAGGAACGTCGCCCGTTGATGTAGATGTCGAGGTACAGGCTGATGTTGCCAGTCGGCATTTTACGCTGCCGAAGTCGGATAGGTTCTTTAGATTTCTCCATGTTGCTATTTTGTTGCGGTTATTCTTTCGAGCAACAAAGTAACAACAAATAAACGACAAATCAAAACATACTCACGCAAAATAACTCACTTTTATGGAACTTTAGCAACTATCTGTCAAAAAGGGCGTTATTTTTCACAATTTACATCTGATTTATACCCGAATTGATTTCATATATAGTCATCCTTACTTTCCGACGCAAAAGTTTTTAAAGATATTTCCTAATACTTCGTTGGGGGTGATTTGGCCGCCTGTGATTTCGGCAAGGGTGTCGAGGGTGAGGCGGAGGTCTTCGGCAAGGAGGTCGGGAGGGGTGACCTCTCCCCAGCCCTCTCCTGTAGGAGAGGGAGTTAGGCCATCGATGACTCGTTGCAAGTGCTTGTTGGCGCGTACCAGAGCATCGTAATGGCGGGCGTTGGTTACGATGACGTCGGTATCGGTGGTTTTGGGTGCGGCATCTATCAGTTGCTGGCGAAGCTGGTCGAGACCAACGCCAAACTTGGCTTGGAAGTGTTCGGTCTTGTTCTCAATACGTATCACGGTCTGGGCGTCGCGAACAGGAATATCGGGATAGGGCGTGCCTGGCACCGTCATCATAATGATTATCTGTGCACGCTGTGCAGCTGACAATGAGCGGTCGATGCCCATGAGTTCTATCTGGTCGTCGGTATGGCGGATGCCTGCTGTATCAATAAAGCGGAAGGTGATGCCCCTAAGCTGGATTGTATCTTCGATAGCGTCGCGCGTGGTGCCCAGAATATCGCTGACGATGGCGCGTTCTTCGCCTACAAGGGCGTTGAGCAGGGTAGATTTTCCTACGTTTGGCGCCCCAACGATAGCTACTGGGATGCCATTCTTCAGGGCGTTTCCTGTTTGGAAAGAGTCGGCCAGGCGAGTGATGTGCTGATGAATGGTCTGGCTTAGCTCCATCAGCTCAGTGCGATCGGCAAACTCTAGGTCTTCGTGGTCGGAGAAGTCGAGTTCAAGTTCGAGGAGCGATGTGAGCTTGAGCAACTGTTCGCGAAGCTGGGCGAGTTTTGATGAGAAGTGGCCTCGCAACTGACTCATGGCTATCTTGTGAGTGGCCTCGTTGGTTGAGGCTATCAGGTCGGCCACGGCTTCAGCTTGCGAGAGGTCCATTTTGCCGTTCAAGTAGGCACGCTGGGTAAACTCGCCAGGGCCTGCCTGGCGGCAACCGTTCTCGATGAGCAGGGCCAGCACCTTGTTTAATATATAGCGCGAGCCGTGGCAACTGATTTCTGCGCTGTCTTCGCCAGTGTAGGAGTGGGGGGCGCGGAAGACGCTGACCAGGACGGAGTCGACGGGGAGGGGACGCTGTGACACAGCGTCAGACTCAACGATTTGGCCGAAATGGATGGTGTTGGGAAGGGCGGCGGTGAGGTCTTTGGTGAAGATACGAGAAAGAATCTCAAGCGACTGTGGGCCCGAGATTCTTATTATTCCAATGGCGCCACCGGCAGCTGTAGCAAGTGCGCAAATCGTATCAGTCATGTCTATATATAAACCTCAAATCTCAATCCTCAATCCTCATAGATTAAATCCTCTCCAGCACTTTTTCGATGAGCGTGTCGATGCTGTTCTTGTACTCCGTGTTCATCTCCTTGGCATAGCGGTTGGCGATGACCATGCTGCACGTCATGGCACGGTGTCCCAGCAGCGAGGCAAGGCCGGCCAGGGCCGACGACTCCATCTCGAAGTTGCAGATGTTCATGCCCTCGTACACGAACGACTCAATCTTCTGGTTCTGCTCGGGGTCTTCAACATCGGCACGCAACACACGGCCTTGGGGACCGTAGAAGCCACCGCAAGCCACCGTGTAGCCCCGTACCATATCGTCCTGAGCCACCTGGTCGATGAGGTCTTGGTCGGCTACGGCCACGTAGGGAGTGCCCTTGATGGGGTTCCAATGCATGTGCTCGCAGAAAGCCCGTTCCATCGGTATGTCGCACACCACGTTGCGTCCGGCATAGTAGTTCAGCAGTCCGTCGAAGCCGATGCTCTTTACGCTGGCGATGAAGGTGCCAACGGGCGTGAAGGGTTGCAGGCCTCCGCAGGTACCTATTCGCACCATGGTCAGCGTGCGGTGCTCGTCGTTTTCGGTGCGCGTCTGGTAGTCGATGTTGGCCAGCGTGTCCAGTTCGTTGACCACAATGTCGATATTGTCGCAGCCGATGCCGTGACTCTGACAGGTAATGCGTTTGCCCTTATAGGTTCCTGTGATGGTGTGGAACTCACGGCTGCTGATCTCGTGCTCAATGCTATCGAAGTGTGCTGCAACGGTGTTTACACGGGCGGGGTCGCCCACGAGTACCACCTTGTCAGCTAGGTATTCAGGCTTCAGGTGCAGATGGAAGCACGAGCCGTCGGCATTGATAATGAGTTCGGATGGTGCAAATGTTTTCTTTTCGTTTGTCATAGTTGTAAGGCTTTTTAGTTAGTATGAGTGTTCCGGTTTCTCTCTTCTTTCTCTTTCTGGCGAATCTCCAGCTGAAGTGTCTCCAGCTCGCGCTCGCTTTTCAGAATCTCGCTTCGCAGCGTCTGACGGTCGGCAACCGAGGCCTTAGCATAGTAGTTGCGGGCCAGCAGCAGAGCTTTCTCAAGCACTTCGGCCTGATGGTGCAGGTTGTCGAGCTCGGAGGCCTGCTGCTTGATGCCACCGGCTGCCTGAGGCTTCTGCCGGGCTTGCTTCAGTCGTGCCTGTGCCTGCTGACACACGGCTTTGTCGGTCCAGGTGTCGGCTATGCGACTGATGGCAGCCAACGAACGGAGTTGCTCGTTGGAGTAGGCCTCCGACTGATACACCTTGCGCTTCTCGTTGGGCACGAAGACGTAGATGCACACAGTGTCCTTGGGTTGGCGGCGGTCAGTGACGAAATAGCCCAGGTTGTGGGTCTCGTCAATGGCATAGAGATAGTCGTTGGCGGTCGACGAGAAAGGCATGCCCAGGTTCTCGGCACGGAGGAAGGTGCCGCTGTCGTTGTCGTATCGGGTGACGAAGATGTCGTAGCCGCCAATGCTTTTCTCGCCTTTCTGGGCGTAGTAGAGGGTGATGCCGTCTGGCATCAGGTAGGGGTAGTTTGCATCGGCCGGAGCAATGCCCTCGGCGCGCTGCTGCGGTGTCCATGCGTTGCCTATGTAGTCGCTGGTGCCTATGTGGCAGAGCGAGTCGGTGGTGTCGAAGTAGGCAGCCAGCCGGTGGTCTTTCAGCTCGTTGGTAAACTGACAGAGGCTGTCGTTCATTTCCAGCTTCCCGCATTCAGGGGAGAGAGGGATGTGGCGGAGGAAGTCACGCTTGCCGACCACCATGCTGTCGATGAACACGATTTGCTGTGTGGAGGCCAGCATCTGCTGGATGCGCGGGTCTTCGGTGACGGCGGGCTTTCTGCCCCTTTTCTTGCGTTGGGCTTGTGCGGCTGAGGGTATCAGCAGCGTCAGGGCCAAAAGTATGATAGCGTATTTTTTCATTTCATAAAGACCAGGTAGACGGCACAGATAATAAGCAGAAAGGCCAGGATGTGGTTCCAGTGCAGATGGGTGCCCTGAAACAGGATGTTGGCGATGATGCAGAATACCGCCAGCGAGATGCACTCCTGAATGACCTTGAGTTGGATGAGGTTGAAAGGGCCGCCGTTTTCCACGAAGCCGATGCGGTTGGCGGGCACCTGACAGCAATACTCGAAGAAGGCGATGCCCCACGAGAAGAGAATGACACCAATGAGGGGCCAGTGGCTCGAGGTGCCCGTCTCCTGAAGTTTCAGATGCCCATACCAAGCCAGCGTCATGAAGACGTTGCTTAGTATGAGCAGCAGGATGGTATAGAATCCGTTCACAGTAAATTGTCAATTATCAATTGTCAATTATCAATTCCCCTTCAGGTATTCGTCCATATTCAGGGCAGCACGACGACCGTCGCCCATAGCAAGAATCACCGTGGCACCACCGCGCACAATATCGCCACCGGCGAAAATCTCGCTGCGCGATGACTGCATCTCATCAGAGACCACGATGGTGTTTTTTCGACCAAGTTCAAGACCCTCGATAGATTTCGGCACGAGTGGGTTGGGTGATACACCAACGGCCACGATGACCTGATCGACGTCGAGTGTCACGATCTTACCCTCAACAGGTACAGGACTGCGACGACCTGATGCGTCGGGCTCACCCAGCTCCATCACCTGAAGCACGGCCTGTTTTACGGCACCCTGCTCGTCGGCGATATACTCAATCGGATTGTGCAATGTGAGGAACTTGATACCTTCCTCTTTGGCGTGCTTCACCTCTTCGAGACGGGCTGGCATCTCGACCTCTGAGCGACGATAAACCAGTGTCACCTCAGCACCAAGGCGCTTGGCTGTACGACAAGAGTCCATAGCGGTGTTGCCACCACCCACCACGAGCACGCTCTTGGCTGGGTTCAGCGGGGTGTCGGTAGTGGGGTTGGCTGCATCCATCAGGTTCACACGGGTCAGATATTCGTTCGATGACATGATGTTGATGCTGTTCTCGCCAGGGATATTCATAAAGTTGGGCAGACCGGCACCAGAGCCTACGAAGATGCCCTTAAATCCTTGCTGCTCAAGTTGTTCTACGCTGATGGTTTTACCAACGATGACGTCTGTCTGGAAGTGTACGCCCATCTTGGCAAGGTTCTCTATTTCCACATCGACAATCTTGTTGGGCAGACGGAATTCGGGGATGCCGTATTTCAGCACACCGCCAATCTCGTGCAGGGCCTCGAAGACATACACGTCGTAGCCTTTCTTCACCATATCGCCTGCGAACGACAGACCGGCAGGACCTGAACCCACAACGGCAATCTTGATGCCATTGGAGGGTGAGATCTCAGGCAGAGAGATATTGCCGCTCTCGCGTTCGAAGTCGGCAGCGAAACGCTCCAGATAGCCGATGGCCACAGCGGGCTCGTTCATCTTCAGATGGATACACTTGCTCTCACACTGCTTCTCCTGAGGACAAACACGACCGCAGACAGCGGGCAGGGCAGAGGTGTTCTTCAGTACCTTGGCAGCAGCCAAGAACTGACCACGCTCGATATTCTTGATGAACGACGGGATGTTGATATTAACTGGACAGCCCTCCACACAGGTTGGTTTAGCACAGTCGAGACAACGCTTGGCCTCAGTCATTGCCATCTCCTTGGTGAGTCCGATGTTTACTTCCTCGGTGCGTGTTGTAGCACGATAGACGGGGTCGAGCTCAGGCATGATGACGCGTTCAATCTGTGTGCGCTCCTTGGGCTTCATCGAGGCACGCAGCTCCTTGCGCCACTCGGCATCACGGTCGGTAAGCACCTCGATGGTATCGTTTGTCGGGTCATTGTCCATCACAACATCGGTGGTAGAATTGTGAATTCTCAATTGTCCATTGTCAATTGAACAAAGGTGTTCCTCGTAGTGCGTCAGCTCGTCCTGCTCCTCGCGCTTGAAAGTACCCATGCGCTTGAACATCTCGTCCCAGTCAACAAGGGCACCGTCGAACTCAGGACCGTCGATGCAGACGAACTTCGTCTTGCCACCGATGGTCAGTCGGCAGGCACCGCACATACCCGTACCATCGACCATAATGGTGTTCAGGCTGACTTCGCAGGGGATGCCGTGCTTCTGAGCCGTGAGGTTCGAGAACTTCATCATAATGGGAGGGCCGATGGCAAAAACCTTATCTACATGGGGCTCCTGCTCAATGAACTTCTCGATGCCGACGGTCACCACACCCTTTTCGCCATACGAGCCATCGTCGGTCATAATGATGACCTCGTCAGAGCTCGCGCGTACCTTATTTTCTAATAAGATGAGGTCTTTTGAGCGACCAGCCATTACGGAGAGCACACGGTTGCCTGCAGCCTTCAGTGCCTGGATAATAGGTAACATGGGAGCTACGCCCAGACCGCCGCCAGCACACACCACCGTGCCGTAGTTCTCAATGTGGGTGGGGTTGCCCAGCGGGCCGACAACATCCATCACAGAGTCGCCCACGCCGAGGGCACACAGCTTCTTCGACGACAAACCAACCATCTGCACCACCAGCGTGATGGTGCCTTTCTCAATGTCAGCACCAGCGATGGTCAGCGGCATGCGTTCACCTTTCTTGTCAACGCGCACGATGACAAAGTTGCCCGCCTTGCGACTCTGTGCGATGAGCGGGGCTTCGATTTCAAAGAGAAACACTTTCTCTGAGAATTGCTCTTTTCTTACAATTTTATTCATAATGGCATGTGTTTAGTTTCAATTTTGGCTGCAAAGTTACGAATATCCTTGCAAAGTGCCAAAGAAAAAGCCAAGAAAATGACTGATTGACAATCCGACGGGGACTTAGGCGTAGAGGTCGAGCACAAAACGAGTACCCTTGCTGTAGTCGGAGTCAATGTCGAGGTCGCCATTCATCTTCAGCGCCATCTGCTTACAGATGGGAAGTCCAAGGCCGTCGCCCTCTTTCAGGTCTTTGATCTCCACGAATGGCTTGAAGACGTCCTCGCGCTTCTCCTCGGCAATGCCGCAGCCAGTATCGGTAACCAGGAACTGGAACTTGTGAGCGCTGCGCTTCTTGTATTCAAGTGAGATATGACCACCCTCGGGGGTATACTCGGCAGCATTGCGCAGCAGATGGAGCAGAATATGCGAGACATAGTCCTTGTGGATATTTGCACTCAGTTTGGGGGCATTGACCTTCAGCACTACGTTGTCCTTGACCCAAGGGCGAACCTGCTCTATCAGCGATTCACAGAACGAGAGCACCTGAACCTCCTCGCGTGCATCATCGGCAATGGCATCGTCCGACTCCAACTCAGAAAGCGTCTGGATGTGACTGGAGAAATCCTGCAGGGCCTTTACAGCAGGCTGACGGCTGTCAAGCTGCTGAAGGGTGGGTGTGAGCTGAGCCGAGATGTTGCTGATGAACTTGGCTTTCAGGGCGTTGGTCTCGTTAGCCTGCCGGATGGTCTTCTTCTGCTTGCGTGTCAGGGCGATATACCGGAGCAGGACAATGGCACCGAAGACAAGGGCTGCTGCCAGAGCAATAGCCAAGATGCCAAGTGAGGTGATGATGAGCTGACGCGAAGTCAGCGAACTGTCTTTCTCGGCAATGGCGGCCTCGTTGTCGGCTATCTGCTGCTGTAAAGCACCGATTTCATCGGCACGCTTCAGGGCGTTGACAGAGTCCTTCCAGACGATGTAACTGCTGTAGGATTGAGCCACAAGACTAGCATTGTTGCTCTTGCGACCGTTGGCAATCAGCGTCTGATAGACCTGGTCAACCTTGTCGTACTCTTTCTGAGAGGTCAGCTTGGCAGCCATCTCCTTAAAAACGGCATCGCCTTTGGCAGTCTGTCCGAATGTGTAGTAGTAGATAGCCTTGTTGTAGAGCAGATCATTGGCGATTGACTCATCGTTGGCAGCAGCGGCACGGCTCTCCATCAGCTTCAATTGATCCATCGCACTCTCGCTGCGGTGCATCTTGATGTACATCTGCAGGCGCTCCTTGCTGGTCAGGTAGTGAAGCGCGTCGGGGGTCTTGTCGGCGGCGATGATTGCCTGGTCAATACGGCGCAGCAACTCGAAGGCCTCCTGGTAGAAATTCTCCTTATAGTACAGCGCCGTAGCCCTGACGCCACACTCCACGCCCTGCTTTATCTGCCCCTTGTTGGCATAGTCGTTGAAGGCGTGTATAAACAGCGAGCGGGCGTTGGCAATGTTGCCCTTGGCATCTTCGTTCTCGGCACGCTGCTGCAAGTCACTTTTCTGCTGTGCCTGCATGTCAGCCGGTATGCAGCAGCAGAGTGCACTCAATAGTAGGATAATGAATGTTTTGTTCATCTTTATTATGGTCGTTTATGTTGTTTACAGGGTGCAAAGGTAATAATAAACGGGAAAACAACCAAAATATTTGTCAGCTTTTTCGTCATTTCATCGATATTCACGGGTAGAAGCGCTTACGACGCTCAGCCGGACTCATACGGGCCCATTCTCGCCATTCCACCGCCTCGTGGGTGTCCAGGTAGTGCAGGTCATCCTCATGCCGGTAGGCCTCCAGTTCGAAGGGGTTCAGCAGGTAGGCAGCATCGCACATGTAGCGGCATTGCGGCAGGGCGCATATCGAATACCAGCCGTAGCGAAGATAAAAGAGCAGCCACGAGTCGTGAAGCGACTGTGCCTGCCGCAGGTGTATCATTTCGTGGTTCTTCAGAACGCTGCAACGGCTGTTGAGCCGGTCGGCTTCTTCCTGTGTGGCTGTGATAATGGTGCCGAAGAAGGTCATCGCGTCGTAGCCCTTGCGCAGCCAGAACGTGTTGCGCACGGCGGGCATATTGCTGATTAGGCTGGGCCTGCGCGAATGCCAGAAATAAGTGAATAGTTTCAGCGGATTGTCGGCCATTATGGTGCAAAGTTATAAAATAATTGTGAATAAATGGCTGCTGGTTATGATTTTTTTTGTAATTTTGCAAGCAGAAAACAGAAACCGAACGTTCCCGTACGAGAAACTAAAAAGAAAACCGAACATACATGGACGAGAAGCAGAGAATCATGGAACTGCGGAAGGAACTGCACGCCCACAACTACCGCTATTACGTGTTGAACCAACCCAGCATTGGCGACCAGGAGTTTGACCAGATGATGCATGAACTGCAACAGTTGGAAGAGCGCCATCCGGAACTGTACGATGACAACTCACCCACACAACGCGTGGGCAGCGACCTGCAAGAGGGCTTCCGACAGGTGGAGCACCGCTATCCGATGCTCTCGCTGGCCAACACCTATAGTGAAGTAGATGTACGCGCGTGGTATGACAGCGTGAGCAAGGGGCTGGCCGGAGAACCCTTCGAGGTGTGCTGCGAGATGAAGTACGACGGCCTGTCTATCTCGCTGACATACGAGCAAGGACGGCTGGTTCAGGCAGTCACTCGCGGCGACGGTGTCCGGGGCGACGATGTGACACGCAACGTCAGGACCATCCGTGCCATCCCATTAGTGCTGCCAGGCAGCGGCTATCCGTCCGTGTTTGAGATTCGCGGCGAGATACTGATGCCCTGGAGCTCGTTCGAACGCTTGAACCGCCAACGCGAGGCTGCCGAGGAACCGCTGTTTGCCAATCCGCGCAATGCGGCCAGCGGCACGCTGAAAAGTCAGGATGCCAGAGTGGTGGCCGACCGTCAATTGGATGCCTATCTCTACTATCTGCTGGGCGAGCAGTTGCCAGCCGACGGACATCTGGAGAACCTGGAGGCGGCTCGTTCGTGGGGCTTCAAGATCTCTGAAGGCATGCGCAAGGTGAAAAGCGTGGAAGAAATCATCGATTTCATCGACTACTGGGACAAGGAGCGTAAAAATCTGCCCGTAGCCACCGATGGTATCGTGCTGAAAGTAAACTCGTTAAGACAACAACGCTCATTAGGATATACAGCAAAGAGCCCTCGATGGGCTATTGCTTATAAATTCAAAGCCGAACGTGCGTGCACGCGCCTGCTGGAGGTGACCTATCAGGTAGGGCGTACAGGTGCCGTCACGCCAGTTGCCAACATGGAACCCGTGCAATTGGCAGGCACTATGGTGAAGCGTGCCACCCTGAACAACGAGGACTTTATCAAGAGTTTCGATTTGCATATAGGCGATGCCGTCTATGTGGAGAAGGGAGGCGAGATTATCCCTAAGATTGTCGGTGTAGACATCGACCAGAGACCTATCATCGCACAGCCGGTGCAATTCATCAGACGCTGTCCGGAGTGTGGTACGCCCTTGGTGCGCTATGAGGGAGAGTCGGCTTGGTATTGTCCGAACGATGGGGGCTGTGCGCCTCAGATAAAAGGCAGAATAGAGCATTTCATCGCACGAAAGGCTATGAACATCGAGTCGTTGGGGCCTGAAACGGTTGACGAATATTTCCGTCGCGGTTTGATAAAGAACGCTGCCGACCTGTATGCGATTGATATTCAGCAGATTAGCGGCAAGGATAATAAGCGCATCATCTCGGCACAGCGCATTGTCAACGGCATAGAGAAATCGAAGGAGGTGCCATTTGAACGGGTCGTCTTTGCCCTGGGTATTCGTTTTGTGGGCGAGACGTCGGCTAAGCTGCTAGCTCGTCACTTTAAGAACATCGATGCCCTGATGACTGCCAATCTGGGAGAACTGCAGGAAGTGGAGGGCATCGGTGAGGTGATGGCTAAGAGCATTATCACCTATTTTCACAATGCTGACAACCGTGCCATCGTCGAACGTCTGCGTCAATACGGACTCAGCATGGCGCTGTCAGAGCAAAATGTGCCCGTTTCATCGATTCTGGAAGGTCAGAGCGTGGTCATCAGCGGTGTGTTTGAACACCACAGCCGCGATGAGTATAAGTTGATGATTGAGCAGAATGGCGGCAAAAACGTGGGCAGCATCAGCAGCAAGACCTCTTTCATACTGGCTGGCGAGAACATGGGACCGTCGAAACTTGAGAAAGCAGGAAAACTGGGTGTCAGGATTGTCAGCGAGGACGAGTTCCTGGCTATGTTCGGATAGACCGTTAGCGCATTTTAGGATAGGCTGTCAATGCATTTCACTACCAGCGTGCGGGTAGTGTCGTCACCAACGCAAAAACGACCGTCGGGCCGATGTCCTACTACCCAGAGTATTTGCCCGACGGCATTCGTAAGCACCAGCGTGTGACGTTTCTCGAATACCGACAGGTGGCGATCGGTCAGGAAGTCGCTGACAAGACGGGTGCCTTTCATGCCGAAAGGCTGAAAACGGTCGCCTTTTTGAATGGGGCGCAATGTCAGGGGGAAGTGTACGGTGTCGGCATCAAGACAGGCACAGTTCTCCGCACGGATAATCGTTTTGTGCGACTCGACCTTGATGCTAATGCGGATGTCGTTGGTGTATATATAGGTGCCAGGTTCTGGCAAGCGTAGGGTGGGGCGCTCGCTGTCTAATGGCTCTGCTATCAGCCGGCCACGGCTGATCGTAAGTTGATGAGTGTCGGAACGCCATTCACGTCCAGGCTGAATAGTAGGCAGCATGGCGTCAATCTGTTCAATGACAGCAGGCGAAAATCCTAATGGAGCGAGCCATTCGAACAGCACACTCTCGGGCGACGGTTCGTTGAGCAAATCCTGCACATCGATGGAATCGGACTTTTTAAGCCGATTGAATGTTTCACGCATGCTTTGGTCGTAAACAAGTGTGGCTTCGCCAATATTCTTTGCAGTATTCAGAATGCCCGTGCAGCCATTGGGTAGCGCTTCTTGAAGTCGGGGAATGATGTCAAGGCGCAACTTATTCCGAAGGATATCGTCGCACAGATTGCTGGAATCGGTGATAAACGTCTGATGCTGTTGCTCGAGCCAGGCTTCAATCTGCTGTCGGTTGACGCAGAGCAGGGGACGCAGTACAAACCCGTTGCGGGGCTTGATGCCCGAGAGTCCGTGGATGCCTGTACCACGCAGCAAGTTCATGAGCACAGTCTCTACAGAGTCATCTTGATGATGGGCTACACAGATGCCAGCAGCCCCGATATCACAGCGTAGTTGTTCGAAGTAACGGTAGCGAAGTTCGCGTGCAGCCATTTCAATGCTCACTTTATGTGTATCTGCATAAGTAATTGTATCAAAGTGGATTAAGTGAAGCATAATGTTTTCATTCTCGCACAAATCCTTGACAAACTGCTCGTCACGTTGGCTCTCGTTGCCACGCAGATTAAAGTTGCAATGAACGGCTTCGACGGCATATCCCAACTGCTGGAGCATCAACAGCAGGCATACGCTGTCGGCACCGCCACTGACGGCTACCAGGTAGCGTTCGTTGTGGTTCAGCAACTTGTGTTGCTCTACGAACTGTGATACTTTCTTTTTTATGATGACTACAATTGCTAATGATATTTTTAACGTACCTACTCCACAAAGAGCACCAACCCCTTCAGGTATTCGCCTTCGGGATGATAGATGTTGATGGGATGATCAGCAGGTTGGTGCAACTGGTGTAAAATGCGCACCTTACGTTTTGCCAATGCAGCTGCCGTGAATACCGCATTGCGGAAATGGTCCTTGGTGACAACCTGCGAACAGGAGAACGTGAAAAGAATTCCACCTGGCTGTATCTTCTCGAAAGCTTTCTGGTTCAGACGGGTGTAGCCCTTCAAGGCGTTGTGTAGCGCCCCACGATGCTTGGCAAAGGCTGGCGGGTCAAGGATAATCAGGTCATAGCCTGACATATTGTCCAAGAATTCAAAGGCATCCTCACAAAAAGCTTCATGGCGAGAGTCACCGGGGAAGTTCAGTTCAACGTTACGGCGCGTCAGCTCAATGGCTTTGGCAGAACTGTCAACAGAGTGAACGACCTTAGCACCGCCTCGCATCGCATAGAACGAGAAACCACCCGTGTAGCAGAACATGTTCAGCACGTGGCGTCCTTTGGAATAGCGCTCAAGCAGGGCCCGGTTTTCGCGCTGATCTACGAAAAAACCGGTTTTCTGCCCTTTCAGCCAGTCAACATAGAACCTCAGCCCGTTTTCTGTGGCGGTGTTGTCATCGCTATTACCCAGCAGGAATCCGTTCTCAGTTTCCATGAAGGGTAGTGTGGTTTCGCTCTTGTAAAAGATGTTGGCAATACGACCATCCATCACACGCTCGAGGGCTTTTGCTATAGCGTGACGACTGAGATGCATACCAATACTATGTGCCTGCATAACGGCTGTCTGTCCGTAGATATCGATGATTAAGCCGGGAAGCAGGTCGCCCTCACCGTGAACCAGTCTGTAGGCGGTAGTGTCGGTTTTATCCGCCAGACCTATTGACTGTCTCATCTGTAAGGCCGAGTGTAGGTGTGACTCCCAGAAGGTCTGGTCGATAGGCACATCGTGGAACGTGAGTACACGAACGGAAATAGAGCCCTGCTGGTAGTGACCTACAGCGATGAAATCACCCTTTTCCGACATAACCCTTACCGTCTCGCCCTCCTCGACGCCCTGGTCAATATGGTGGATGGCACCAGAGAATATCCAGGGATGGAAGCGCAGCAGACTTTCTTCTTTACCGCGTTTAAGAAATATTTGACGCATTATCGTCTTCTTTAATGATTAGTTCGTATTCCTTTGTATTCTTGAGTCTTATGAGTTCATTATAGAGCATGATACAAGCCCAGGCATCGGTAGCCGCATATAGTTTTTGCTTGTCTGTCAGGATGTCGGCCTCCCAATTGCTTAGTTGCTGGCGCTTGCATATCTTTTGCCCGAAAAGGTTGGCATAGAGTTTCTGTAGGCTCAGGTCTTCAATCCCAATCTCTCGCACATGTTCTTGAATGTCAATAAAACGTCCAGTCTTGAAATCACCCAGTTTATGGAGTGAATTCAGATCGTCATGCCACGACAGACCGACCTTTGTTACTGTAGTGTCTTCCAATAGTCGGACTAAAGCCGGAGTCAATCCCGTATGATTCAGACGAAACAGGAAGCATGTGTCAGGTGTGGACACCTGCAACAGCGCTACTTTATGCTGCTGGCCCCTGCGAAACGACGGGCGCGTCTCCGTATCGAGTCCCAGAATGGGCTGTTCCATCAGGTAGCGCACAGCTTTTTCCGTTTCCCCTGCGGTGATGATTACAATAATTCGTCCCTCGAATTGTACCGTGGGAAGCGATGAAATCTGAGCTTTTTCGTACTTGTTGTATATTGTTTTAAGCATTGTCATACGTTTTCGAGGTGCAAAAATACAAAAAAATTGTGATTTTATGACGATAACTGATTTTTTTCATTTAATTTTGCACAAGAATTAACGAATCAGAGTAAAAAAAGATAAATATGGCAAAGAAAAAGAAGAAAACGACTTCAGCGCCGCAACGTCATTCGTTGTTGGAATCAATTGGATTGGAACATATTACACAGATATTTCAGAACGAACGGATACATTTCTTCGCAGGGATGCTGTTGTTCGCCCTATCCATTTGTCTGGGATGGGCATTTGTCTCGTATTTCACCACAGGCGCTGAGGACCAGAGCCTGATTGAGAATCTTCGAAATGGCGACTTGGCCAACGAGAACTACCAGTTTCGTAATACGATAGGCAGCCTTGGGGCCTATTCCGCCTATTTCTTCATGAACCGCTGTTTCGGTGTTGCCGCTTTCGGTATCCCTCTGTTCCTCTTCTTTCTGTCGCTGTCGATGATGCGTGCCTATCGTCCGCCTCTGCTTAAATGGTTCATGTGTATTACCGTGGTCATGATATGGCTATCGGTGACGGCGGCTATGTTTGTCACACCGCTGATACCTGACTGCCATTTTTGTCCTGGCGGTGAGCACGGCCTTTATGTCGGTCATTTTCTGGAACGCTATGTGGGTTTGCCCGGTTTGGTAGCCATCTTGGCATTGGTGGCTATTTTGTTTCTGATGTATGTCAGCAACGAAACGGTGATTTGGATACGCAAGCTGCTGAATCCTATGGGTTTCCTGAAAAAGGTGAAGTTCAGCATCAAGGACACGTCAAAAGAGCCAGCCTCCGAAGAGGATTCGTATGAAAAACTGATTAAGACCGAGGAAGATCCCGATGTCTTTGACGACCCCGAAACGCAGGTGGTGGACTTCGAGGCTGATGGAGACAGACAGGACGACACCGATGACGATGATGATGACACCCCGCTTAGCCCGTCTACGGACAACAATCATCCCGGCGACCCTGAGATAGAGATTGTGGTGGCTGAGGGCGACCCCGAGGGTGACGGCAATCCTGCCGGGCAACAGTCTACCATTGATGACATGGAACCCTACGACCCCAAGCGCGACCTGGAGAACTACCACTATCCCACGCTCGACCTGCTGAAGACCTACGAGGACGACGGACGTCCATACATAGACATGGACGAACAGACGGCCAACAAGAACCGCATCGTGGAGGTGCTGCGCAACTTCGGCATCGAGATCAGCAGCATCAAGGCTACCGTGGGTCCCACCATCACCCTCTACGAGATTACTCCCGCTCAGGGTGTGCGCATCTCGAAGATTCGCAACCTGGAGGACGACATTGCTCTTTCGCTGAAAGCTCTCGGCATTCGTATCATTGCTCCTATTCCAGGCAAGGGAACAATAGGTATTGAGGTGCCTAACGAGAAGAAGAACGTGGTGTCGATGCAGAGCGTTCTGAATTCCAAGAAGTTTCAGGAAACTACGATGGAACTGCCTTGTGCCATGGGTAAGACCATCACCAACGAGGTGTTTATGTTCGACTTGGCCAAAGCTCCCCACCTGTTGGTGGCAGGTGCTACGGGTCAGGGTAAGTCAGTAGGTCTGAATGCCATTATCACCTCTTTATTATATAAGAAGCATCCGGCAGAGATGAAAATCGTGCTGGTAGACCCGAAGATGGTGGAGTTCAGCATCTATGCGAAGATAGCCAACCACTTTCTGGCTAAAGTACCCGACGATAATGCGTCACCCATCATCACAGACACCTCGAAAGTGATTCGTACGCTGCAGTCGTTGTGTGTGGAGATGGATGCTCGCTACGAACTGCTCATGGCCGCCGGCGAGCGCAATATCAAGGACTACAACCGCAAGTTTATTGCCCGCAAGCTGAATCCCGAGAAGGGACATAAGTTCATGCCTTACATCGTGGTGGTCATCGATGAGTACGGCGACCTGATTATGACAGCCGGCAAGGAGATAGAGCTCCCCATAGCCCGCATTGCCCAGAAAGCACGTGCCGTGGGTATACACATGATTATTGCTACCCAGCGACCTACTACCAACATCATCACGGGTACCATTAAGGCCAACTTCCCCGCCCGCATTGCCTTCAAGGTGTCGCAGGGCATTGACTCGAAGACGATTCTCGACCGCATGGGTGCCCAGCAGCTGATAGGTCGCGGCGATATGCTCTATCTGCAGGGCAACGACCCTGTACGTGTACAATGTGCCTTCGTCGACACCCCCGAGGTGGACGATATCAACCAGTTTATTGCCGACCAACAGGGATATCTGGAGCCTTACGAACTGCCCGAACCCGCGATAGAGAGCGATGGAGACCTTGGTGGAAGCAACGATGCCGACCTCTCTCATCTGGACCCCATGTTCGACGATGCCGCACGCCTCATTGTGAGCAGTCAGCAGGGCAGTACCTCGCTTATCCAGCGCAAGTTTGCCATCGGTTACAACCGTGCCGGCCGTCTGATGGATCAGTTGGAGAAGGCAGGTATCGTGGGTCAGGCTCATGGTTCGAAGCCCCGCGAGGTGCTCATACAGGATGAGTTGAGCCTTGAGACGCTGTTAAAACAGCTTCGCTGAATTATGGAATCATGTATCAAAGTAAAACATAGAATTCAGTTTTTGTGTCATTAATGGATATAATCGTTAATAAAACTATGAAGAAGATTGTTTTTGCTATGGCGTTGATGTTTGGCTACCTGCCGTGTCTTCACATGCAGGCGCAGACGGCCAAAGAGGTGCTCGACAAATGTGCGGCAACCGTAAGCGCCAAAAGCGGTGTTCAGGCCGATTTCACCATGGAAAGTGCGCAATATGGCAGCGCCAGCGGCAAGATTCAGGTGAAAGGCCGTATGTTTCATGCCACGACACCAATGGCTATGATGTGGTTCGACGGCAAGACGCTTTGGACCTATATGCTGAAAAATGAAGAGGTAAACGTGACGAATCCCTCTGAGTCTCAGTTGCAATCCCTGAACCCGTACAATTTTATCAATATGTACAAGAATGGCTACAAGTCGACGATGACGCAGTCGGGCAGCTCGTATGTAGTCCACCTGACGTCCACCAATACCAACCAACGTGTCAGGGAACTGTTCATCACCGTCGACAAGGCCTCTTATCATCCTACAGAGGTGAAACTGCTTCAGAAGCAGAAGTGGACGACCTTCCGCATCAGCAACCTGACATCTGCCAAGTTAGACGATGCCCTTTTCCGTTTTAACTCAAAAGACTTCCCCTCGGCCGAAGTTATAGACCTGCGCTAATGAACCGTCTGAAACTATTCCTCCTTCTGCGGCGGCAAAACAGCTTGGCCCTGCGCCGCAGTCCTGCGTTCGAACAGAGCGTGGTGGCACGTGTCATGATGGTGATGGGTGCCGGTTTTATGATTATCTACCTGATGTTTATTGCGACCCTGATGGCTATGCCGGCCGCAAAGGAACATATTCCCGGACTGTTGCTGAACCTGATGCCGCTGTGGATGGTGATTGACTTTGGCGTGCGCTTCCTGGTTCAGCAGACACCCGCCATGATGGTGAAACCCTACCTGCTGCAGCCGATGTCCTTTCTGGCTGTGGTAGAGACGTTCCTCATCAATTCGCTTCTCGAGGGCTATAATCTGGTGTGGCTGGCGCTGTTTGTCCCTTATTCCATCATCGTTTTCTTCGGAGGGGTGTCGCTGTTTGAAGCCCTCATGCTCATTGTCAGCGGAATGGTGCTGATGATGGCCAACAGCCAGTTCTACCTGATGGTTCGCACGCTCATCAACCGCTCCCTGCTCTGGTGGATACTGCCGATAGTGGCCTATGGAGGTTTCTGGGTGACCCTGTTTTTCGACGAGGACTTGTTTGATGCCCAGATGGACTTCACCTGCGAGATGTGTGAAGCCTGGTGGTTCCCGCTGGCGTGCATCGGCCTGCTTTGCGTGCTGTTTTGGACAAATCGCTGGATGCAGTTCCGTTTTGTGCGTCAGGAGGTGATGCGTCAGGACAAGAAAGAGGCAGCCATCAAGAATGTGTCGCAGTTCACCTTCTTGGAGCGTTTCGGACAGACGGGCGAGTACCTGAAACTGGAAATCAAGTCGATCATGCGCAACAAGGCCATCCGCTCGCGTGTCATCATGAGCCTTGTTCTCATCGTGGTGCTCACGCTCCTCATCGCCTACACATCTATCTACGACGGCTATATGATGCTCAATTTCTGGTGCTTCTATTGCTTTGCCATCTATGGCATGACGGCTCTGGTCAAGGTGATGGGGCCCGAGGGCAACTATATCGACCTGCTGATGACGCAGCACGAAAACATCCTGTCGCTGCTGAAGGCCAAGTACTATTTCCATGTAGCCATCCTGCTTATCCCGCTGCTGCTGATGTTGCCTGCCGTCATCGCAGGCAAGTTCTCGCTGCTGATGATGGTGGCCTACATGCTGCTCAGCGCCGGCCTGCTCTACTTCATGCTCTTTCAGCTGGCCGTCTACAACAAGCAGTCGCTACCCCTCAACCAGAAAATCACGGGCAAGAACAACGTGGAGAACGGCATCCAGCTGATCATCGAACTGGTGGCTATGTTTGCGCCCCTGGCGTTGGTGGCGTTGCTCATCATCGTCTTCGACGAGACGACGGCCTACTTGGTGCTGGCAGCCATCGGACTGCTTTTCACTCTGACTCATCCCCTGTGGCTGCGCCACATATATAGTCGCATGATGCGCCGTAAATACGAAAACATGGAGGGCTTTCACGCCAGCCGTTAATTATTGTTCAGCCGTTAGATTTTATTGATTAGCCGATAGATATTATTGATTATGATACGCAAACTATTTACTGTACTAATGACGGGAGTCCTGCTGACGGCAGGAGCCCAGACGCCCTTTGTGAAGGGGCACGCTATTGACAAGAAACTGACAGACATCACCTTCGTTGACGACAGCGTGGTACTGGCCTATTCGTCCAGCGACCTCCAGAAAGTGGGGAAGGGCGACGTGGTTGTCACCTTCGGACGGGTGAACATCCTTGAGAGCGACGGTTGGCTGGAGTCGGCATACGCCACCTTCGACCTCTATCCCGAGGCAGCCGCCTATACTGTCTATGTGAAAGGCGGACAGTATGCTGACTACACCAAGGTCGACGACCAGCTGGTGCGCAACTACGGCTCGTATGGCCGTGTGGATGTGCCGGGACTGAAGGCCGCCGCCGACTATCGTGTGAAAATCGTTCCCTGCGATGCTGACGGCGATGAGCTGACCTTGGCAGCTGCCGAGACGAGCACCCTCAGCGTAAAGGCCTTCGACCGCAGCGGCTATGCCCATTTCAACTATTCTGCCGGTGTGGGGGCCTACAACGACGACGGTACGCTGAAGAGCGGTGCCAAAGTGCTCTATGTCAGCAAGAGTACGGCAAAGACCATCAAGACCACCGTGAAGACCTCGTCGAAAGGTGCGCTGACCGAGTGTACCGGCTTGCAGGCCATCATCGATGCCTATCAGAAAGGCTACGACACCACACCCATCGTCTTTCGTTTCATCGGACTCGTCACCAAGGACGATCTCGACGCTATCAGCTCGTCGGAGGAAGGTCTGCAGGTGAAGGGAAAGGCTGCCGACTCAGAGCTTAACATGACCTTCGAGGGCATTGGCAGCGATGCTACCGTCAAGGGCTTTGGTTTCCTGGTGCGTAATGCCAAGAGCGTGGAGTTCCGCAACCTGGGCATCATGCGCTGCATGGACGACGGTGTGTCGCTCGATACCGACAACTCAAACATCTGGATCCACCATCTCGATGTGTTCTATGGTCCCAATGGCGGCGGCGACCACGCCAAGGGCGATGGTTCTGTCGATGTGAAGAGCGACTCCAAGCTGGTCACCGTCAGCTATTGCCGCTTCTGGGACACGGGCAAGACCAACATGTTTGGCATGAAGAGCGAGAGCGGACCCAACTACATCTCGTACCACCACAACTGGTTCGACCACTCTGACTCGCGCCATCCGCGTGTGCGCACCATGTCGGTACATGTGTGGAACAACTATTTCGACAATGTGGCCAAGTATGGGGTAGGGGCCACTTCGGGTTCCAGCGTCTTTGTTGAGAACAACTACTTCAAAAACACCAAGAAGCCCATCCTCGCGTCGATGCAGGGTACCGACGCCAAAGGCAGCGGCACCTTCTCTGGCGAGGACGGAGGCATGATCAAGGCCTACGGCAACTACTTCGACCGCACGGCCAAGAACTTCAGCTATTACACCCAGAAGAATGCGGCTGCTACAGGCTATGACGCCTACGAGACCGAGAGCCGCAGCGACCATGTGCCCTCGACAGAGGTGACCCGTCAGGGTGGCACCGCCTACGACAATTTCGACACGAACAGCAGCCTTATCTACGGCTATACCCCCGATGCTGCTGCCGACGTGCCCGCAGTCGTCACGGGTGCTTATGGTGCCGGCCGCATGAATCACGGCGACTTTGACTATACCTTCAAGGACAATGTGGGCAACGATACTGACGACTCGGCCTACGACTCCCAGCTGGGTGCTCTGCTCGACAGCTACAAGTCGGCTCTGGTAGGATTCTTTGGCGACGGTTCGTCAGCCGTTGACGATGGTGACGACGATGGTAATGACGATGGTAATGATGATGGCGACGACGACAACGATGACCCCAATACGCCCGTCGTGCAAGGCACCGTGCTCTGCACCTTCGACAAGAGCGGCACGCCCAGCAGCAGCCTCTTCACCGTGTCGGGCAACGGCTCTGACTCCAAGGGCACAGCCACTGTTGACGGACAGACGCTCAGCACCTGTCTGAAGATAGAGTCGTCCACCAGCATCAAGTTCACCATCAGTCAGGCGATGACGATGACCCTCTACTTCGGCGCCTCCGAAACCGCCAGCATCAAGATCAACGGCACCAAGATTTCGGGCAGCGGCAATACCTACTCCCAGACACTCGAGGCCGGCAGCTACGAGCTCACCAAGGACAAGAGCGTCAACCTGTTTGCCATTAAACTGATACCGGTGGAATGATGTCACTCAAGCGAACCTATGTCGGCACAGCCCTTCTGCTCCTCTGTCTGGCAGCAGGGGCACAGACCGTGTGGAATGCCCGCTACCAGCAGTATATCGACCAATACAAGGACTGCGCCATCGAACAGATGCTGAAGTGGAAGGTGCCCGCATCCATTACGCTGGCACAGGGACTGCTGGAGAGCGGTGCCGGCGATAGCGACCTGGCACGCCGGGCCAACAATCATTTCGGCATCAAGTGCCACAACTGGACAGGCCCTTCGATTCATCGCGACGATGATGCCCGCAACGAGTGCTTCCGCGCCTACAAATCTGCCTTCGAGTCGTTCGAGGACCACTCGCGCTTTCTGGTCTCAGGCCAGCGCTACCGCAGTTTGTTCAACCTGAAGCAGACCGACTACAAGGGCTGGGCCCGCGGGCTGAAGGCTGCGGGCTATGCCACCAACCCAAAATATGCCGACCGTCTCATCGACATCATCCAGGTCTACAAACTCTACGAGTACGACAAGGCCAAGTCGTACGACAAGTTTATGAACCAGCGCACCAAGGACCACAGCGTGGGCGGTGCTCCGCTCCATGCCATCGGCATTTACAACGACAACTACTTCCTCTATGCCCGCAGGGGCGATACCTTCCGCTCCATAGGCGAGGAGATAGGCATCAGCTACCGGAAGATAGCACGCTATAACGAGCGCGACAAAAACGACAAACTGGTCGAGGGCGAGGTTATCTGGCTGAAGAAGAAGCAACGCAAGGCTCCCAAGGAGTACAAGCACCGTCCGCACATCGTACGCCCCGGCGAGTCTATGTACTCGATAGCCCAGAAATACGGCATCCGTCTGAAGAATCTGTATAAGATGAACGACCTGAGTCCCGACTACGACATCCAGGTAGGGGCCGAGCTAAAGCTGCGGTAGCAGGCTGGCGACGTACGGTCGTTCCCAGTCGCGCTCGTGATAGCGTTTGTCGTCGAAGAGCAGCGTGTCCAGGTCTATGCGCACGATGCCCTGCTGCCTGTCCTCGTTGCTGCGTCCCATCCGTTGCTCCATGCTTTTCAGCCATGTGTTCAGTTCGTCCAGGGTCAGCGTGGTGGCGCCTTTCACCAGCTGGTTCAGATAGGGGGCTTTGCGCTTGCTGCCTATAGGCTCCGTCCAGATGGCATCCGAGTATTTGCAGTCAAATAAAATCTGCTCGAGGCACAAGCGTGCTTCGGGCAGATTCTTTTCCGCATCGCAGTTCGATGCCAGCGATATGATGCAGCGATGGTGCGTCATGCGTTGTTGCGGCTGGCAATGCGACTCTTCACCTTGTCCACGTAGGCATCGATGACGGCCACAGCCACGATGTTGACCACATCGCGCACCGAGGCACCGAAGTCTATGAAGTGGATGGCTTTGTTCAGACCCATCTGTATCGGGCCAATAATCTCCACGTCGGCATCCAGCATCTGCAGCATCTTGTAGCTGGAGCGGGCCGAGGTCAGGTTGGGGAACACCAGCGTGTTCACGTCCTTGCCGAAGAGTCGGGTGAAGGGGTACTGCTCGTCGCGCAGCTCCTTGTCGAGTGCGAAACCTATCTGCATCTCGCCGTCGATGGCCAGGTCGGGATACAACTTCTGCATCTGCTCCACGGCAGCCCTTACTTTCTTGGCTCCGTCGCTCTGGCTGGAGCCGAAGTTCGAGTGCGATATCATCGAGATGACGGGCTTCTCGTTGAAGAAGCGCACGCAGGTGGCCGACAGTTTGGCGATGTCTACCAGCGTGTCGGCATCGGGGTTCTCGTTCACCAGCGTGTCGCCCACGTAGAGGGTGCCCTTGGGCGAGTTGATGATGTGCATGGTGCCGAAGTGCTTGTATTCGGGACGTATGCCGATGACCTCGTTGACCACCTTGATGGTGTTCGAATACTTGGTGTACAGACCTGTGATGAAGGCATCGGCATCGCCCGTCTCCACCATCATCATGCCAAAGTAGTTGCGCTCGAACATCTTGTCGTTGGCCTCCTGGAAGGTGTATCCGTCGCGCTGCCGCTTCTCGGTCAGTATCTGTGCATAGCGCTCGCGGCGCTCCTGCTCGCTGGGGTGGCGCAGGTTCACTATCTCTATGCCCTCCAGACTCAGGTCCAGCTTCTTGGCCAGCTTGGCTATCACCTCGTCGTTGCCCAGCAGTATGGGCTGGCAGATGCCTTCGGCCTTAGCCTGCACGGCGGCTTTCAGCATGGTGGGGTGCACGGCTTCGGCGAAGACCACGCGCTGGGGATGAGCGGCGGCCGTGGCGTAGAGTTTCTGCGTGAGTTTTGTCTCCTGTCCCAGCAGCACGCTGAGCGAGTCTTTGTACTGGTCCCAGTCATCGATGTTCTTGCGGGCCACGCCGCTGTCGATGGCTGCCTTGGCTACGGCTGCCGACACCTCTGAGATGAGTCGCGGGTCGACGGGTTTGGGTATGAAGTAGTCGCGTCCGAAGCGCAGGTTGTTCACCTTGTACACGTCGTTCACCACGTCGGGCACGGGCTTCTTGGCCAGGTCGGCGATGGCATGCACGGCGGCCATCTTCATCTCCTCGTTGATGGCTGTGGCATGCACGTCGAGTGCGCCGCGGAAGATGTAGGGGAAGCCGATGACGTTGTTGATCTGGTTAGGATAGTCGGTGCGGCCCGTTGACATCAGCACGTCGGGACGGGCGGCCATGGCCTCCTCGTAGGTAATCTCAGGGGTGGGGTTGGCCAGGGCGAAGATGACGGGGTCCTTGGCCATCGAGCGCACCATGTCCTGCGTGAGCACGTTGCCCTTCGACAAGCCCACAAACACGTCGGCATCCTTCACGGCCTCGGCCAGCGTGTGAATGTCGTTGCGCTCGGTGGCGAAGAATCGCTTTTGCTCGTTCAGGTCCTGACGACTGGTGCTGATGACGCCCTTCGAGTCGAGCATCACGATGTTCTCCTTGCGTGCGCCCAGGGCCATGTAGAGTTTTGTACACGAGATGGCGGCGGCGCCGGCACCGTTGACCACGATGCGCACCTGTGCGATGTCCTTGCCGTTCACCTCCAGCGCGTTCTTCAGTCCGGCGGCGCTGATGATAGCTGTGCCGTGCTGGTCGTCGTGCATCACGGGGATGTCCAGCGTGCGCTTCAGCCGCTCTTCTATGTAGAAGCATTCGGGGGCCTTGATGTCCTCCAGGTTGATGCCGCCGAAGGTGGGGGCTATGCGCTCCACGGCCTCGCAGAATTTCTCGGGGTCTTTCTCGTTGACCTCGATGTCGAACACGTCTATGCCGCCGTAAATCTTAAACAGCAGACCCTTGCCCTCCATCACGGGCTTGCCGCTCAGGGCGCCTATGTCGCCCAGACCCAGTACGGCGGTACCGTTGCTGATGACGGCCACCAGGTTGCCCTTGTCGGTGTAGCGGTAGGCATCGTCGGGGTTGTCTTGTATCTCCAGACAGGGGAAGGCCACGCCGGGCGAGTATGCCAGGCTCAGGTCGGTTTGTGTTCTGTAAGCCTTTGTGGGCTTCACTTCAATTTTTCCGGGCCGTCCGCTTTCGTGATATTCCAGGGCGGCCTCTTTGGTAATCTTTGCCATACGTGTATCCTTTATAATTGAAAAGTCGTGCAAAATTACAAAAAACTCGGGAAAATAGCAATAGTTTTTATACTTTTTAGTAACTTTGCACCCCAAAATAGATACTTATGCAAGAAATAAAGAATATCTCGGCCTACAGGCGCGCCCTGAAGCATCGCATACTCGACCTGGCACTCGACCTGTTCGGACGCCACGGCATCAAGGCGGTGAAGATGGACGACATTGCCAAGGGGCTCAACATATCGAAGCGCACCCTCTATGAAATCTACGACAACAAGGAGCTGCTGCTCTTCGAGGCCATCAAGTCGTACATGGAGCAGAAAGACCAGAACATGCAGCGCTTTGCCGACGACCACCACAACGTGATGGACATCATCATCCACGTCTATATCGTCAAGGTCGACGAGTTCCGGCGCACCAACCCCTGCTTCTTCTCCGACATCGAGAAATATCCTGCCGTGCTGGAGTATCTGGGCCGGTGCCAGGAGAAAAACCGGCAGCTGCTGGTCGACTTCCTGCAGCGAGGCATCAGCGAGGGCTATTTCCGCCCCGACATCCATCAGGATATTATAGTGATGCTTTTCGAGGAACTTGGCAACGTGGTGATGAACAGGCAGTTATACCTTCGATATCCCATTGAGGACATCTTCCGCAACCTGCTTTTCACGTCGCTGCGCGGACTCTGCACGAAGAAGGGCATCGACATCATCGACCAATTCCTCAGCGAACAAGGACAATGAACGGCACCCTGCGCACTTTCCTCATGGTGGCACTCGTGGTGGCCATCCTGCTGGGGCTGCACTTCCTGCCTCCCATCAGCATTGGCGACCGGCCCCTGCGCCGCGTCAACATACTGAGCGACCTGCTGCCGCCCGACAGCAGCCGCCATCCTGCTGTGCTGGCACAGATACCCGACCTGCCCGAAGTGCCCGTGCGCACAAGTACGACCGACCGCCTGACCGCCAAGCCGGAAGCTGCTGACAGCATGGCAGCATCCGACAGCCTGACCGAAGCCCCCGCCATAGAGAGGCCCGTCGTGCCCGAGGGCGTCACCATGATACTGGACTACGGACAGGGGCAGCCGGGCGGCATGGACCACTTCTACAGCCAGCTGGCACGCATCGATGCCATGGACCGCCCGCTGCGCATAGCCTATTTCGGCGACTCGTTTATCGAGGGCGACATACTGACCGCCGACCTCCGCGAACAGCTTCAGGAGCAGTACGGCGGCTGTGGGGTAGGGTGGGTCGACTGCGCCAGCCAGATAGCAGGCTTCCGCCAGAGCGTGGGCCACAGCTTCAGCGGACTCGACGAGCACGAGGTGGTGCGCCGACCCTTCAGTCGGCAGCGGCAGGGACTGGCACAGCGCTACTTCACCGCTGCCGACAGCGTGGCCACCATCACCCTCAGGGGCAGTCGCCACCGCCGTCACCTGGACAAATGGCAGCGCGCCACGCTCTTCCTGCGCACCGACACCGACCTGCTGCTGACCACCATCGTCGGCAGCGACACACTCAGCCAGACCATCGGCGCCTCCGCGGGCCTGCAGACCATCGGCAACCGCTATACCGCACGCCGCATCAGCTACCGCCTGTCTGCACTCACGCCCGCGGCCAGCCTCTACGGGGTGGCTCTCGAGGGCAAGAGCGGCATCGTGGTCGACAATTTCAGCATGCGCGGCTCATCGGGCACCACGCTGGCCGACATCCCCGCCAGCACCCTCCAGCAGTTTGCCGACGTCAGACCCTACGACCTGCTGGTGTTTCACTTCGGGCTCAACGTGGCCAACGAGAAGTTCCACACCGAGGGCTACGACTTCTACATCAAGGCCATGGGACAGGCCATAGAACACCTGCGGCAGGCATGGCCGCAGGCCAGCATACTTGTGGTGAGCATGCCCGACCGCGACCAGCGCACCGACCAGGGACTGCGCACCATGCTGGGCGTAGAGACGCTGGTGTCCTGGCAGCAGCTCATGGCCGCACGCCACCACGTGGCCTTCTTCAACCTCTTCCAGGCCATGGGAGGACCCGAGAGCATGGCGCTGCTCGTGGACCGCGGACTGGCCAACAAGGACTATACGCACCTGAACTTCAGCGGAGGCCGACGGCTGGCCACGCTGCTCACACAGAGCCTGAATGCCGGATTCGACAACTATCAGCACACCGCACCATGATGACCGACCGACTGCTTGACCTGCTCACCTACCACGCCGACGCGCCCATGCTCTTTTCCACGGGGCTCTTCCTCGTGCTCTTCCTCGGCTTCTGCGGCGTCTACGCCCTGCTGCGCCACAGGCTCACCCTGCGCCTGCTGTTCGTCACGGCCTTCTCCTACTATTTCTACTACAAGTCCAGCGGACTCTACTTCGGACTGCTGGCCATAGTCACCCTGAGCGACTACCTCATAGCCCGCCGCATCTATGCACTACAGCAGCACCGACCCTCTGCCGCAGCCCTCTGCAAGGCCCTGGTGGGGCTGTCGCTCGCCGTCGACCTGGGCATGCTGGCCTACTTCAAATACACCAACTTCTTTGCGGGCATGTGGGTGCAGATGATGGGCGACAACTTCCAGCCCTGGGACATCTTCCTGCCCGTGGGCATCTCGTTCTTCACCTTCCAGTCCATGTCGTATGTCATCGACGTCTACCGCCGACAGCTGCAGCCGCTGACGTCGCTGCTCGACTACGCTTTCTACGTGTCGTTCTTCCCCCAGCTCGTCGCAGGCCCCATCGTGCGCGCACGCGACTTTGCCCCACAGATACGCCAGCCGCTCAGCATCACGCCCGACATGCTGGCCCGAGGCGCCTATTTCATCGCCATCGGACTGTTCAAGAAAGCCGTCATCAGCGACTATATCTCGCTCAACTTCGTTGACCGCATCTTCGACAATCCCGCACTCTACAGCGGCATAGAGAACCTGCTGGGCGTCTATGGCTACACGCTACAGATCTACTGCGACTTCTCGGGCTACAGCGACATGGCCATAGGCATAGCCCTGCTGCTGGGGTTCCGATTCCCCATCAACTTCAACGCACCCTACCGCGCCGAGAGCATCACCGACTTCTGGCGACGCTGGCACATCTCGCTCTCCACCTGGATTCGCGACTACATCTACATCTCCCTGGGCGGCAACCGCAAGGGACGGCTCCGACAGTACGTCAACCTCATCATCACCATGCTCCTGGGCGGACTATGGCACGGAGCCAGCCTGAACTTCATAGCATGGGGAGGCATGCACGGACTGGCGCTCGCAGCACACAAATGGGCACGACAGCACCTCTTTCACAGTAGCCAAAGTCCCCAAAACGCCTCCCGCAGCCAGGCTTCCCTTGAAACCCAGAGCCAGGGCCTGCCGTCCCTGCTCCGTCGTCTGCTGTCCATTCTGTTGACTTTCCACTTCGTAGCCTTCTGCTGGATTTTCTTCCGCCAACACACTTTCCAGGCCGCTGCCCTCATGCTGTCGCGCATCGCCACCGACCTCCATGCCGAGCTGCTCCCGCAGATTCTGCAGGGCTACTGGCTCGTCTTCGCCCTCATGCTGCTGGGCTACGCCACCCACTTCCTCCCCGACAGCCTGCACGAGCGCGCCATACGCCTTATGCAGCGCGGCACCTTCGTCCTCTGCGCCCTCGTCATCGCCGCCGTCATCTACCTGGTCATCCAAGTCAAGAGCAGCACCATCCAGCCCTTCATCTACTTCCAGTTCTAAAACTACACAGCCGAACCGTTTTACTCCCTCTTAATCGAATCTTTCATCGTTTTTCTTGTTTTATTCGGAAATTATTCTTAATTTTGCAGCCATAAAACAGATTGAAGATATGACAGCAGTACAGTTAAATGCACAGATTTGGCGCGACATGAGTATTCTTGCTGATAGTGAGCCAATGATGAAGCGAGTAGCAAAATACTTACGTAAGCTGGTCGCCGAGAAAGAAGACTCCACATTGATGACGAAGGAAGAATTCTTCGCCAAGATTGAACGTGCTGAACAGCAATCTGCGCGTGGAGAGGGTATGAAAAAGCTTCCAGGAGAAGACCTGACAACCTTTTTGAGGCGCAACGGATATGACGTATGAGGTTATCGTAATGCCTGAGGCCGCATTGGATTTGTAGAAGTCCTCTCTGCCTATGGACATTACGATGACAAATGAGTGCACAGCGGACCGATCCAACTGTGCATGAATGTTATCTGCGAAGATTCCACAAGCTGTTACAAAAAAGAGCAGTTTTATTTTGTCGTATTAATTTTTTTTTATATCTTTGTCGGCGAAATGTCAAATAACTAAAATGTATAATCCTTTAATCAATAGTGCTGATGACATAGAACCAGAACAAATGTAACACTAACCGACCCCTAATGTTGAGGCTCAGCCCAACGAGGTCACAGAGACTTTATCTACAAACTTATTAACTTACAGAATAGCGTTTCTGTTCGTATCTTACATATAGACTTTGAGCTTTCAGCTCTTGTTCTCGTTACTTTGAATACCGCCAAAATATTCGCCACGAGAAAACAAGTAGTCATGAGGGTTCACGTCCAATGGGCGTGAACTGTTTGCATACTTGTTTCGTGGCAGGTCACTTGGCGGTAACCTAAAGTAACAATAGGTATCGAACGGTTCCGCTCTTTTATATTGACTATGAAAATGAAAAAGTTTTTTATTGCTTTGGTGATGATTCTTTCATCATTAAATGGCCTTGCACAAAATGAAACGATTGACAATCAGACTGTCTTGGATTTGTTAAAGGAAGGTTTTTCATCTGAATTGATTATAAGCACGATAGAAACAGCAAGCACCCGTACCATTTCTTGGAGTATTGATTATATGCGTCAGCTAAAAGAGGCTGGTGCAGACAATGACCTGATTATGTACATCCAGAAGATTGGAAAGACGGATTACGGATATGAGGGAGTGTATTGGTGGAATGCAGGAGAAAAACCAATGAAACTTCATCGCGTAGCTTTTGAGAAAGAAAAGAAAGGTTTTAATCTGGGGACGATAGGCGCTATAGCCGGAACTGCCTATGGAGTAGGAAGCATCGTTGGAGGTAGACGACCTTCTGGTGGTGAAGCCGCTGCGGTAACAGCAGGTGTGGGTGTTATGATGTCGAGTGGCAAAGACGTACAGAAATTAGCCATTATGGGTAAAAATGCCAAAATGGTGATGTCTGGTGAAAATGGACGCCGCCCGGTATTTCGTTTTTATCTGCCCAAGAAAGACTTAAACAGTTTTGCTAAGGAGTCTGAGAATTACCTGTTCTATTCTGTGATGAATGAGATAGAAAGTCCCAATGAATTCCAAGTAGTGAAAATGAAACAAAAGAAGAATCGCAGGATATTCCCAGAGAAAATGAGCTATACTGTTGCGGGCTTTAGTGGCAGTAATGCTTCTACAAGAGAAATCATCGATTTCCAAGTTAACGACATTAATAATAATACTTTTGAAGTGACTTTCGATCAAGATCTGGAACCTGGTGAATATGTTTTCTTTTGGAAAAACGGCTTGAGCAGCGAAATGTTTAAACAATATGTATTTGGATTTGATTTTACAGTAGCAGAATGATTTAGATAAGCATGAATTATAATGGGATTATGATGAAAACTAAGATTAAATACATTCTATTAGCCACAGTATCCTTATTGTTCTCTTTAAGTTTTGAATCATGTAGTAGCGATAGCGATGATAATGAAAGAGGTGGAGGGTCAGGAAATGGAACAAATACCGCATTCATTATTGGTGATAAAAACTATGGCTATATTCCATATGCCTATTTCATAGACAATGGTATGGATGGGAAGGAACGCACGTGTTCGTTTATGTTCTCAAATGTTAAACTCCCCGAAGGCTTGTCAGGTCAGGATGTGAAATGGACCTATTTAGCCGTTCGTCTGCCTTACGATGGCTTGACAATTCCTGTAGGAACTTTCTCAGGAAGTAGTGTTGATATGGACTTTGATGTCAACTACAATCTGAATGACAACTCGGTAGAACTGACTGGCTGGAGCCTGAATGTTTCGGTAGAGATTAAGAAATCAGGCGACAATTATTATATAGACGTTACAGCTTCAGACCTTTATACGGAAACAGACCATGACGTTAATGCCAAGAAGTCGCCATACAATGTCGTGTTCCACTATGAAGGTGGGGTTAACATTTTAAACAAATAGTGTGATGGATAAGAGAAAAGGTATTCTTTTTTTGATGCTCCTCTTCCCCTTGGGTCTATTGGCTCAGGTTCCTGCTGACATGACTTATGAGAAGGCTATCAGTCTCCCTGCTATGCAATGGACATGCCCAGATATAGAGAAGAACATGAGCATTCTTGCCTCGTTGAAAGACGAAGATGATCGTACATATGCAAATAAGGTGAAGTGGGTAGTACAAGGCAAAAGAAATCTCCAAATCATTTGAATATATATTGCGTCACCAAAAATCTACAAGCTCGAAAACTCAAAATTCGCGTTCAACAAGAACGACAAGAAGATAGTCACAGATTATTGAGTTCCTGTCCGAAGGGAATTCCCTATGAATGTTTAGGGAGTTCCCTTCGTTTTTTTGGGGATATTCCTTAGTGCATTTTACTTAAACGATGTATCTTTGCAGCATACTAAAAAACAAGAAACTATGAATAACAAAGAGAACTATCGTTTTTTTGAAGACGAGCAAACGGCAGACAAATGGGTGAAGGCTATTAAGAGCGTGGTGGCTAAATGGGTAAAAGAGCAAGGCCAGGGCTATTGGTATCTGGTGCTATGGGTCAGCAAACAAGAAGGATTCTTTTTGAATGATAAACAAAAGATTACTCACCGTCAATTCTGCGCCTTGTTGATTGATGAATGTAGGGAAGTACTACTTGAGGATGCAACTGCAGATAGCATATACTATAACTTGGAGAAGTTTGGAAAAAAGAAAGACCTTAAGAAGAAGTCTGTAGGTTCGATAGATATCCGACGCAAAACAGACCAGTTGAAGGAAATGCTGCTGACGGGCGGTGAAGAACCAATATCAGACAGTAATGATACCGAATGGTTCTTAGAGCAGTTTGTGAGAAAAGTGAACCAAGACAAAGACGATCTCACTATGTTTTACCCACGTCATCCCTATGGTGGAATGGTGGTTTCGATGTTGGTTAAGCGATTCCCTAACAAGAAATTTAAAGAAAAGGATGATCCTTCGGAAATTATATTATACCATTGTTTCAACAAGAAGGTGAAAGAAACGGATATTATGGAACTGGTTGGTAGATTTTCCAAAAAGCAGTTTAAATATACTAAAATGTATGTGGCTTCGACCTCAGAATTTACTGAGAAAGTTATTTCGGAAGCAAAAGATAATTTTATCGGCTTAATTCGTATTCGTCCTGGTTACGAAATCATAGATAAGGATTTTATAGTGCCCCGTACTGCGACCAATGGCAAGGACGAAGCCTCGCTCATGGCTATGTTTAAGGGCGAGAAGGAAATGTCCGTGCCCATGATTGTCTGTGACGGCTCGCACATCAGCCCCTCGCTGGCCCATATCCTTGACCATCATTCTCAGTCCGTCAGCCGTTCTGATCTTATGAGGGCACCTTACTTGACCAATGAGGAGATTGAGAAGAAGGCTGATAGTCTGAACAGAAACGATGTGGAAAAGTTCCTACGTCTTGACCTCGACAATCTTCTGTCGGACGACGAATTCTCTTTTAGCATCAATACCTTTGAGATAGCCATTTCCCTAGGCATCTATTTTGAGAGAAGGCATATTGAGAACTGCAAGAGTTACATCGATATAGAAACGAAGCATGTAGTTCTAAGTAGCGACAATAAACCGGGTTCTGCCATCGATTGCTTCTCCCTGGCACATGAATTAGGTCATTTCGTACTGCACTCCTACTTGCTACAACACAAACACATCAACTACAAATTGCTTGATCCCAGCGAGAAGAGTTGGTTCGAACACCATGCCAATTTTTTTGCATCCTGCCTGCTCATGCCTGCAGTTATCGTCAAGATATTGTATGAACATTATTACAAGATACGTTTCCGAACCGAAGATGTGAAGATTTTGAAGATAATAGGAAACATCGATAAGGACAAAATGTCCCGAAGCATCGTAGAGCCCATAGCTCATCGGATGAAGGTTTCTGTGAAGACTGCTGCCATTCGTCTTGTCAAGATGGGGTTGGCCGTAGAAATCAAAGCAGCATGATTTTTTCCTTCTAATCATTCCTTTTTTCGGAAAGGAATGGTTTTTTCTTTTCCTTGTGGCCCGACAAGGCTTGGCAGAGTCGCAGGTGGTCACTATCTTTGCAGCAGAAATTTCTAACCGGAGTTTCTGCTGCATCTTTTTTAGATGTCAGTCAGCAGTCAAAAACTGAGCACGGCTTCGGGCACGAGATGAAGAACGCCTATCTATATCATCGTGTAAGTGCAAGAAGGCAAATAAATACCAGTAAAAAAATGAAAAAGGTATTTGATTGCAGTATTTCGGCTGGCTCAAAAAGAATGAACGAGCCTCGCCTCGTAGGAAGCATCGTAGAAGAGATGCTTCAGGGTTGGAACCGCAACACGGACCTGTCCGTGGACGTGAAAACACTTTTGCGCAGCGACGTGCGCATGAGGGTAGGTAAGGACTATCAGGGCATTCTGAGACTCGACTCGGAGGCCTGCGTGGACGATTATCGCAGCCGCGACGCGCACTATACGTTCACGGAGACGGTGCCCACAACGGACGGCAAGCGCAATCCGCACGTGTTCCGCGGCCAGTACATCACGGCCACCCGCAGGGACGACGGCACGCTGCGCCTGAACTTCCGCCCGCTGAAGACGGGCAAGGACTTTAGCGCCTACCGCTATTCGCTCGGGGTGTTCAACGAACTGATGTATGTTCTCGAAGACCTTATAGAGAAGTAAAAAAAATGGCCGATGTGTTTCAGTTGTTTCAGTTTCAGTTTGATTTCTGAGATGTCCCAATATTCAAAACCCTCTTTATTTATCTTTATAACTATCTAATAATTAATTAGTTATATATATAAGAGAGAGATAAGAGGTATAGGTGCCCCTCGAAAAAAACAACTGAAACAACTGAAACTGAAACGCTCGGTCAACGTAAGTTTCATCTAAAAAGCAGAAAATCAATGAGATACAACATTTCAAAACAGACAGCCCCAGCAATGCCAGCACTCGGCAAAGGCACAGAATGCATCAAATTACTGCTCTCGCAGGTCTCGGAAAACATGCAAGAGCCCATGGTTCCGATGTTTTTCCCAGTACTTGGCGCACACATCAGCGGCACAGAATTTCTGTACCCAGACAACAGTTGGAAGGAACCGACGGGCATGATGACCAATCTGGTGGCACATTCTGGCGACAACAAGGGCCAATTCAGGGATATCACGAATGCCATTTGCCGTGACTTCCGCGAGCACGACAAGGCTGAGGAAAACAAAATCTTGGAATGGCAGAAGAAGAAGCAGACGGAGCCCGACAACAAGAAAAAAACGGCTCGACCGGACGTCTACTTCCGTTTCCCGCCTACGAATACGACCAGTGCCGGCTTGATACAGAATGCCCTGGCGCTGGAGGCGCATGGCGGGCTGACGCAGTACTTCAATCTGCCCGAGGTGGAGATGGCCGACCGTCTTTGTGGCGGTCACAAGCAGGTGTCGGTGTTGCTCCGCAATGTCTATGACCTCGACCGTGCAGGTGCCCTGCGCGCTACGGCCGACGGCGTGTCGGGCAATCCTGTCATCCGCGCCTGCTTTACAATATCGTCTAATCCAGATTCTACACGCAAGTTCTACAAGTACGAACTGACCAACGGTACCTTCGGCCGAATGGTCTTCTCTTACAAGCCGCGTGGCGACCGTAAGGGGGAGATACCCCGACTGGGCAAATTCCCCGATGAGTTCTACCAGAAGCTGGACGAGTACATGGCACGGCTCGACCTCAGCAAAGGCCGATTCATCGTCCGCCCCTTGAACAGACTGACAGACCGCCTGGCTCGGGACATGGCAACGCTGGCCGACCTGGCCGACGATGACCTGCTCTTCGAAATATCCCACCGCTCACTCGTCTCGGCGTGGAAGGCTGGCTGCATCCTATGGGTGCTCAACAATCAGACGTGGACCAAGGCGATGGGCGAGATGGTAGAATGGCTGGTCTACCACGACCTGTGGAGCAAGATGGCTGTTTTCGCTGACATGCTGAAGAATGGTGACACAAATCTTTCCGAGGTTGCCAAGACCGGACCAAAGAACATGCTCGACGATCTTCCTGACTCATTCAACGAAGCACAGCTGGAGGCTCTTCGCGTAAGTGTCGACAAGTCAAAGGATGGTACCAAACGTCAGCTGCGCGTATGGATGAGTCGTGGCTTTATCGAGTACTCGGCAGAAACAGGACTCTACTCGAAGACCGAGAAGTACCTACGTAATTGATAATTGACAATTGATAATTGACAATTGATAATTGACAATGATGGATAAGTTTGAACTGCAAAAGCTTCGCGACCTCCCGATAGAGTGGGTCGCGGAGCGACTCGGACTCAACGTCGTGCGACACAAGTGCCTCTGCCCCTTTCACGATGATCACCATGCGAGCCTGTCGTTCAAGGTGAGCCGCAATACCTACCGCTGCTTCGTCTGCGGAGCCTCGGGCGGACCTATCGACCTGGTGATGAGGTACCTGAGGAAGGACTTTCTTGATGCCACAAAATGGCTGGCCGACGAAAACAACATCATACTGACAGCGTATCGACCTCAGACCTCAGACCTCAACCCTCAGACAGCTTTCGACGCCAGCCGCTATGCGCGCTTCTTCGAGCACCCCTGGCTCATTCCCGAGGCGCAACGGTTCCTCTTCGACGAGCGGCGGCTGGATGCGAGGGTGGTGCGCTGGTGCCGGCTGACTTCGTGGCGCGACAAGCAGGGCGTGCCTTGGCTTCAGATACCTTACTTCGACCGCGAGGGCCGGCTGATAGGCGTGCAGAACCGCAACCTGGTGAAGGGTGCCATGCCCCGCTTCCGCTTCCCGCAGGGCTCGGCGTGCCGCATCTACAACCTGCCCGTGCTCAACCGCCTGCGCCCCGGCGACACGCTCTTCATCACCGAGGGCTGCTCCGACTGCTGGGCCATGCTCTCGGCAGGCCACAAGGCCATCGCCATCCCCTCGGCCACGCTGCTGAACAGGAAGGATGTGGAGCTGCTGAAGGAACACCCAATCTCCTTCGGCATGTTCCCCGACAACGACGTGCCTGGCGAACGGCTGTTCCTGCAACTGCGCGAACTGCTGCCCTCGCTGGCGCACCACCAGTTGCCCGCCGACTGCAAGGACTTCTCGGACTACTACCTGAAACGTACGGACAGCAGTTGAGGAATTTTCTACAACGAATTGAACGAATGGAACGAATTTTTTTCGACCACGAATTGGACACGAATGGACACGAATTTTCACGAATTGTTTATTACGACCACGAATTACACGAATGACACGAATTATTTTATTCAACCACGAATTACACGAATGACACGAATTCCATGCGGGGTGAGGGCTGAAATCAATTCGTGAAATTCGTAATAATTCGTGAAATTCGTGTAATTCGTCAAATTCGTGGTTTTTATCTTTTCAAACCCTGACTTTCCTCCGTCCAAACTGGGAGTTTGCTCCGTGCAAACTCTGGTTTTCCTCCGTGCAAACCCCGGGTTTTCGCGGTCTAAAAAATAAATGAAAAAAGTGCGAAAAAAGTTGAGGAAATATTTGGTAATGTCGGAAAAATTTTGTACCTTTGCAATGTGATCAAGAGTGATTGCGAGAGGCGGGAGCGGGCGGCCCGATGCAGTTCGTCCGAAGGTTGTCTAATACCATGAAAAACATTTACAACTATGGCAGACAGCAGAATTGCGATGCAGTACGATCTGTATCAGAACAACAACATGGAGAGCAAGGCGTACAAGAAGTGGTATGCCGAGCCGGTAATCGTGAACACGCTGAACCTGAAGGGCTTCGCGCGCCACATCCACGAGCACAACGGCACGTATCGCGAGAGCGTGATCAAGGGCGTGATGGGCGAGATGGTGGAGTGCCTGACGGAGATGGTGTCGCAGGGCGTGGGCGTGAAGCTCGACGGGCTGGGCACGTTCTACCCGACCTTTGAGTGCAAGGGCGAGACGAACATCGAGGACTTCAACGTGCAGGAGAACATCCTGGGCATCCACATCCGCTTCCAGCCGGAGGGTGCGAAGGACGAGGAGCTGACCTCGCGCAAGTTCAAGGCGAAGTGCACGCTGAAGCGCCGCTTCCCGGAGACGATTACTCCGGAGCCGGAACCCTAAACCAACGAAAAGGTCCGGACACCCAACAACAGGGTGCCCGGACTTTTTTCTACAACAAATAAAACTAATTAATCGAATTACACGATGCCCTGAGCCATCATGGCCTTGGCAACCTTCATGAAGCCGGCCACGTTGGCACCCTTGACGTAGTTGATGTAGCCGTCCTTCTCGGTGCCGTACTTCACGCAGTTCTCGTGGATGTCGTTCATAATGCGCTTCAGGTAGTTGTCCACCTCCTCGGCGGTCCAGCTCAGACGCTCTGAGTTCTGCGACATCTCGAGGCCGCTGACCGACACGCCGCCGGCGTTGCTGGCCTTACCGGGAGAGTAGAGAATCTTGGCGTCCTGGAAAATCTTGATGGCTTCGGGGAGCGAGGGCATGTTGGCACCTTCGGCCACGGCGATGACGCCATTCTTCACCAGAGCGGCGGCCTCGTCGCCGTTGATTTCGTTCTGCGTGGCGCAGGGTAGGGCGATGTCGGCCTTCTCGTACCAGGGGCGCTTGCCCTCGTAGTACTTGGCTGTGGGATATTCCTCAACGTACTCCTTGATGCGTCCGCGCTCCACGTTCTTCAGCTCCATGATGTAGTCGAGCTTCTCGCGCGTGATGCCGTCGGGATCGTAGATGTAGCCGTCGGAGTCAGACATGGTCATGGGGATAGCTCCCAGCTGCAGACACTTCTCAGCAGCATACTGAGCCACGTTGCCGGCGCCTGAGATGAGCACCTTCTTGCCCTTGATGTCGATGTTGCGGGTAGCGAGCATAGAGCAGAGGAAGTAGACGGTGCCGTAGCCGGTGGCCTCGGGGCGGATGAGCGAACCGCCGAAGGGGATGCCCTTGCCGGTGAGTACGCCCTGGAACTGGTGGGTGAGCTTCTTGTACTGTCCGAACAGATAGCCTACCTCGCGGCCGCCCACGCCGATGTCGCCTGCGGGAACGTCCTCGTCGGGACCGATGACGCGGTAGAGCTCGTTCATGAAGGCCTGGCAGAAGCGCATCACCTCGGCATCGCTCTTGCCGCGGGGCGAGAAGTCGGAGCCGCCCTTGGCACCGCCCATGGGCAGCGTGGTGAGCGAGTTCTTGAAGGTCTGCTCGAAGGCGAGGAACTTCAGGATGCCCAGGTTGACACTCTTGTGATAGCGCAGACCGCCTTTGTACGGGCCAATGGCGTTATTGTGCTGAATGCGGTAACCCATGTTGGTCTGCACCTTGCCCTGGTCGTCGACCCATGTGATGCGGAACTCGCAGACGCGGTCGGGGATGCACAGGCGCTCGATGAGGTTGTACTTCTCGAACTCGGGGTGCTTGTTGTATTCTTCTTCAATGGTGGGAAGAACTTGACTTACGGCCTGGATGTACTCGGGCTCGTTAGGAAATCTCTGCTTGAGAGACTCAACAACTTGTGCTGCATTCATAATCTTTTACCTTTTAATTGATTTGAACTAAATAATGTTTGTTTGCGTTTTGCGGTTGCAAAGTTACAGCAAAAATCCGAATCGGCAAACATTTTATCAACTATTTTGCTAAAAAAGTAACGTTTTGACACTTTTTTCGATAAACTCTTAATCTATATCAAGGATTTGGGCTCTTTTCGGTGACATTTCGGCAACGACAAACACCGCTTAGGGGTCGCTTAGACACATTTCAGGGACTGACGGCAGCAATATGACTAATTTCTTCGAGAATCGGCATTATGATAAATAGGGAAAATAATAATTCGTGAAAATTCGTGTCCATTCGTGTGCAATTCGTGGTCGAAAAAATAAAATCCGCAGACTTCCCTGAACAAAATCTGAGAAATCTGCGGAATCTGTGGTTTCTATCTCACGTAATCTACGTAATCTGCGAAATCTGTGGTCTTAGAACGTGTAGCCGATTGTGAACAGCAGCTGGTGGCGGTTGCGTTTGACACTTGTCGGCGTGCAGATGTTTGTCTCGTTGACAAACTCTCCGGCATCGTTGGCCACGATATCCGTGAAGTCGAAGTTGTTCTGGAAAGGCCAGTACGTGCCCTTGGTGGTGCTGTACTGATAAGCCAGGTCGAAGTTCCAGCCCTCGTACTTGTAGCCCAGTCCGCAGGTGATGCGGTGCGTGTCCTTCCAGTTGGTGAAGTCGGCTGTGGAAGCGTAGTACGTGCCCAGGCTGTTAACCGACATGTCGCGTACGGCATTGTCCTCATACATGGCCGACACGTAGTTGTAGCCCAGTCGTACGGCCAGCGCGGGATCGGGCTTCAGTTCGGCACCCAGGCGCACGGTGGCTACACCCTTGAGCGAGCGGTCGGTGTGCTGGTTCATGGCGTCGTCGCTGTATGACGAGGGTTTGCCGTAGTAGTCGTAGCCGTCGTTCACGCGTGTGTCGCTTTTCGAATAGTCGGAATAGTCGATGCCGGCACCCAGGGCCAGGTAGTCGTCGACGGTATGACCCAGGCTGAAGCCGAAGCGCCAAGGCGTGTAGTAACGGAACTCGTAGGTCTCAGAGCACCCCATCTCGTCGAAGCCCCAGTTGCGGTATTCGGGGTGCAGGGCGCTGTAGTCGGTGGCGTTGATGAGCACGGTCGAGTTTTTCGACTTCAGGTCGTACCAGGTGGGCGTGGCGATGCTGAGACCAAAGCGGAAGGGCGAGTCCTCGATGGGACGTATGATGGCTCCCACCTTGATGTCGACGCCTGTGCCGGTAATCTTGTGCTCGTCGGCCAGCACGGTATTGCCTATAGGCTGGTTGTTGCCGTCGACGAGGAACTCCTGATACTCGCTGTAGCCCTTGTAGTTGACGGAGTGCAGCCCGACGGTCAGGCCCAGGAAGATGCGGTTGTTGATGTTGCCGCTCAGGTTGAAGTCGAAGTCGGAAATCCATCCGCGATGTGCACGGTCAAAGCCATATTCAGAGGCCTCGAAGAAGACGTTTTTGAACGGCTCGTCGCTGCCGTAGTTGACATCGTCCCACAGCAGGCCGTTGGTGTAGAGGTAGTCCCATTGCGAATAGGGCCAGGCATCCTCGTTGCTGTTGCGGTCGCGGTAGCCGTAGACGTTGTTGTTGCCCTTCTGATACAGGTAGTAGCCGCCCTGCCGGTCGTCGCCCAGGGTGCTCTTGCCGTAGGCAAGCTTGCCCAGCGACGCTCCCTGACCGTTGTGGCGGGTCATGGCGTTGGCAGCCGAGAGTATCTGGTCGAAGTTGCGACTCTTGTGGTAGTTGAAGGCGAAGTTGATAAACGAGTTGTCGCCTGTCTGCGTGGAATAGACGAAGCCGGCCTGGTCGAAGCTCAGGTTGGTCGTGCCCAGCCCGTCGAACTTGTTGGCATCCTGCTGAATGACGGCGCCAAACGATGCGCTGGCGTAGTGATGGCGGAACAGACCGATGCCTGCGGGGTTGGTCGAGATGGTCGAGATGTCGGCACCAAGAGCGTCGAGCGCACCGCCCATGCCCACGTAGCGGGCCGTGCCGTTGAGGTCGCTGCCCAGCAGACGGGCATTCTCGTAGGTGTCTTGTGCAGCGGCGGGCAGCATGGCCAGCGTCAGGGCTGCTATGGTAAAATAATGCTTCATAGTCATATTATATATATATTATAGGTGTGACTTTTTACAGGAAAAGGTGTGACTTTTTACAGGAAATTCAGACATTCGTGTCGGCAGAAAGGAGCGCACTTAGCGGCGTCCTCCCCCACTCCGGCTGCCGCCGCCACCGCCACCACCGCTTCGGCTTCCACCGAAACTGCCTCCGCCGCTGCGACTGCCGCTGCTGAAGCCGCCACCGCTGCTGCTGTGGCTGCTGGAGCTGCCGGAGTAACCGCCACCGTAGGACGATGAGCCGTAGGCGCTGCCGCTGCTGATGGTGCGTGTGCCCGAGTTGGTGTCGCCCACGGTGACGCGGGTGCTGGTGCGGGTACGCGTGGTGCTGCGCGACCCGTAGCCGCCATAGCTGCTGCGACTGCTGCCGCTGCCGCTGCCGTAGGCACGCTGACGGGCACCATCGAAGCGTCCCTGGCCTGCATATGTAGAACGCCCGCGACCGCTGTTGTAGCCCTGGCGCGAGCCGTGGTTGGCGGTGCCGGTGATGCCGTGGTTGGCATAGTAGTGGCGTCCGCCGCCATGCCAGCCCGTATAGCCCCAGCCGTAATAGTGGCGGTAGTAGGGATAGTGCCAGCCCCAGGAGTAGTCATAGTACCAGGGGTCGTACCAGCCGAAGTGCCACGAATTGTAGTACCAGGGGTCGTAGTACCAGGAGTCGTACCAGGGGTAATAGGCCGAGTAGTACCAGGGCGAATGCCAGCCCCACGAAGCGTCGTAGCGCCCCTGGCTGTAGCCTTCCCAGTAGGCGCTGCTGGGCGTATAGCCCTCCCAGCGCTGCATCTGCCGCGTCAAATGGAAGTCGCCCACAGAGTCGGGATAGACGCCCTCTACGGGTGCGAAGGTGATGATGTCGCCCGTGTCGGCCGGCAGCACCTCGTAGTAGCTGCCTCCACGCCGGTTGTATTCGTCAACATCGCGCTGGCTGCCGCTGTAGTAGGTGCTCTGCTGATAGACAGGCTGCTGCTGTTGGCGTGCGGCAGCCTTCGCCTTCTTGTCGGAAGCAAAATACATGTCGTCTTGTGCCGTCATCGCAAGGGGTGCAGCGGCTAAGACCAAAGATAAAAACAACCACTTTTTCATATCCTTTATTCTTTTAGTTATATTTCTACGATGCAAAAATAATACTTAATTTTCTGCAAAGATACGGAAAAACCCTAAAACGTGGTAGGATTTTCCCTAATTTTTGTAATTTTGCGCCCAAAATTAACAATGACATGAAATATTTCGAAGTAAAATTCAACATCCAGGCGCCTGACGGACTGATGCAGGACGCACGCGACATTCTCTCGGCGCTGGCTGGAGAGACCGGTTTCGAGACCTTTGAAGACACCGAGGCAGGACTGACGGGATACGTGCAGCAGACGCTGTTTGACGAGCCGATGCTCAAAGCGCAGATAGACAACTTCCCCCTACCCGACTGCCGCATAGACTACAGCGTAAGCCAGGCCGAGGACAAGGACTGGAACGAACAATGGGAGCAGCAGGGCTTCGAACCCATCGTGGTGGACGACAGCATAGTGATTCACGACGGAAGGCATCTGCCGCAAAAAGCATGCGACATCAGCATAGAGATTGACGCGCACCTGGCCTTCGGCACAGGCACCCACGAGACTACACGCATGATGGTGAGGGCGCTGAGACAGCAGAACGTGGACGGCCGGCGAGCGCTTGACTGCGGCACCGGCACCGGCATACTGGCCATTGCCGCGCTGAAGCTGGGCGCACGCGAGGCCGTGGGCTACGACATCGACGAATGGAGCGTAGATAACGCCCGACACAACGCCGTCATCAACCGGACCGACAGCAGCTTCAGAGCGCTGCTGGGCGATGTCTCTATATTAAAAGAGGTGGAGGGAACGTTCGACATCGTGATGGCCAACATCAACCGCAACATCCTGCTGACGGACATGCCGGCGTTCGCCGGCAAGATGGGCCCCCACTCCACCCTGCTGCTGAGCGGCTTCTACACCACCGACACCGGCCTGCTGACAGCACGCGCCGGCGAACTGGGACTGCACACGAAAGCCCAGCTGCACGACGGCAACTGGGCTTGCATGATATTGAGCAACGATGACTGCGACTAATTGTTGACCGAGCCGCCCACAATATCGAGCAGCTCGCTGGTGATGGCCTGCTGGCGGCTCTTGTTGTACTGCAGGTTCAGCTGGCGAAGCAACTCGTCGGCATTGTCGGTAGCGGTCTGCATGGCCACCATGCGGGCGGCATGCTCCGAGGCCACGCTGTCGAGCAGAGCCGTGTAGAGCATCAGGTGCGCCATCTTCGGCAACAGCTGCGAGAGCACGGTGTCCATGTCGGGCTCCACGATGAAGTTGTCGTTCAGCGGCTTCACCTCCTCCTGCTCCTCAGGCGCCTTCCTGCGGCGGTTCTTCTTCAGATAGTCCTGAGCCTTCTTCGTGGCGATGTTTGTCGTCAGGTCGCGCTCGTGGTCGCGCTCCAGCTCGCTCTCCAAGTCAATAGGCAGGAACGTCTTCGTGGTCAGAATCTGCGAACCGGCACTCTTGAAGTGGTGGTACACCAGGTCTATCTGGTCGAGTTCGCCCTCTTCAAACCGACGGCCCAGCTCAATGGCCAGGTCTATGCATTGGTGGACGTTGGGCTTGTCGACCATATCGGCAAAGTCGCCCACCACATGATACCCAAGTTTGCGGGCCTTCTCAGCCACCTTGCGACCGATGGGATAGATCTCTACATTCTCGGCACCCAACTCCTCGCTCAAGGCATTCACGGCATGGGTCATCTGACGGATGACGTTGGCATTAAAACCTCCGCAGAGCGACGAGTTGCTGGAGAAGACCACCAGCGCCACACGCTTCACGGGGCGCTCCTGGTCGTAGATGGTCTGGGCCTCGGCCTCGGCCGCCAAGAACGACTTGAGGATATGTTCCAGCATCGTCTCGTAGGGCAGCATGTTCTGGATAGCCACCTGAGCATGGTGCAGCTTGGAACTGGCCACCATCTTCATGGCAGAGGTTATCTTGCGCGTGCTGTTGACCGAAGCGATGCGGCCTTTTATCTCTTTCAATGACGGCATAGGCTATCAGGCTTTAAAGGTGGCGGCAATGTCGGCCATGACAGCCTCGATCTTGCCGGTGGTCTCGTCATCAATCTTTCCGCTGCCCAGGGTGGCGATGACCTCGGGCGACTGCGTGCGCAACTTGTCGAGGAAGGCATTCTGGCACTCACGCACACGGTCGATGGGCACCTCGCGCATCAGACCATGCACTCCGCAATAAAGAATGGCCACCTGCTCGCCTACGGGCATGGGGCTGTACTGGGGCTGGATGAGCAGCTGGTTGTTCTTACGTCCGCGGTCGAGCGTCATGGCCGTCACAGCATCCATATCGCTGGAGAACTTCGAGAAGGCCTCGAGCTCGCGATACTGTGCCTGGTCAATCTTCAGCGTACCGGCCACCTTCTTCATGGACTTGATCTGTGCCGAACCACCCACGCGGCTCACGGAGATACCTACGTTGATGGCAGGACGGAAGCCCTGGTTGAAGAGGTCGCTCTCGAGGAATATCTGACCATCGGTGATGGAAATGACGTTGGTGGGAATGTAGGCCGACACGTCGCCTGCCTGCGTCTCGATGATGGGCAGGGCGGTGAGCGAGCCGCCACCACGCACATGACCCTTCATGCACTCAGGAAGGTCGTTCATCTGCTCGGCCACCTCCTGCTGCTCGTTCATCTTGGCAGCACGCTCCAGGAGACGGCTGTGGAGATAGAACACATCGCCAGGATAGGCCTCACGGCCTGAAGGACGGCGCAGGATGAGCGATACCTCACGATAGGCCACGGCCTGCTTCGACAGGTCGTCGTAGACGACGAGCGCGGGGAGGCCTCGGTCGCGGAAATACTCGCCGATGGCTGCACCGGCAAACGGAGCATAGTACTGCATGGCGGCAGGATCGGCAGCCGTGGCAGCCACCACAATAGTATAGGGCATGGCGCCATGCTCCTTCAGCGTCTGCACGAGGGCTGCCACCGTAGAGGCTTTCTGGCCTATGGCCACATAGATACAATACACGGGCTTGCCTGCCTCGTAGAAGCTCTTCTGGTTGATGATAGTGTCGACGGCGATAGCGGTCTTACCCGTCTGGCGGTCTCCAATAATCAACTCACGCTGGCCTCGACCGATGGGAATCATCGAGTCGACAGCCTTCAGACCCGTCTGCAGGGGCTCCTTCACGGGCTGACGATAGATGACACCAGGGGCCTTGCGGTCGAGGGGCATCTCGAACGACTCTTTCAGGTCAATCTCCCCCTTGCCGTCAATGGCCTGTCCCAGAGGGTTGATGACACGACCGAGCATGTTGTCGTTGACACGGATAGAGGCAATGCGCTTCGTGCGCTTCACCACCATGCCTTCCTTAATGCCCGACGTGGTGCCCAGAAGCACGCAACCCACGTTGTCTTCCTCCAGGTTCATCACGATAGCCATCGTGCCGTTCTCAAACTCCAGCAGCTCGTTGGCCTCGGCATTGCGCAGACCGTAGATGCGAGCCACGCCATCAGAGACCTGAAGCACGGTACCCACCTCGTCGAACTGCTCGTTGCCGGAGATGCCCTTCAACTGCTCGAGCAACACCTGAGAAACTTCGCTTGGTTTAATTTTATCTGACATATAATTCTAATTCTTTCTTTTCTACCACGAATTTCACGAATTTCACGAATTGCTGCGCTTGGCAATGATTCGTTTCATTCGATTCTTTCGTTGTCGTTTTTATTTCTTCAGCTGTGTTAGAATGCTGTTGAGCTTGGTCTTCACGCTGGCATCCATGCGAAAAGTGTCGTATTCGAGGATAAAGCCGCCGATGATATCGGCATTGACCTCGGTCTCAAACTCTACAGTACCTTGAGTCTTCCTTTCAACCATCGTGCGCATCTTCTGCTCCATGGCAGGAGAGACGGCTACAGCGGTGGTCAGTTTTCCACGGATGATGTTCTTCTGCTTACGATAGAGCGTGACGTACGAATTGGCCATGAACTGAATCAGGCTCTCACGGTCCTCCTTAAGCACAAGGGCTATGAATGCCTTGGCCAAAGCGGAGGCCGATGCACCACCTACGGCGGTATCGAGCAACTGCTGCTTCTTGTCCTTGGCGAGCATCGGATTGTCTATCGTCTGACGAAGTGCCGGCACCTCCAGATAACTCTTGGCTAAGAGCACCATCTCCTGGTACACAGTATCCTCCATCTTCGCGTCGGTGGCACTCTTTAGCAGAGCACGCGCATAACGAACCGATATGACTCCTATGTCCATACGCTAACGTCTTTACTGGTTAGTAGATACATCATCCAGCATACGGTCGATGAGATCCATCTGCGCCTTGTCGCCTTTCAGATTCTCGCGGAGAACCTTCTCGGCAATCTCGACGCTGAGCGAAGCCACCTGCTTACGGATGTCGGCGATGGCTGCCTTCTTCTCCTGGTCGATGGCCGCACGGGCATCTTCCAGTAGACGGGCACCCTCCTCACGGGCCTTCGCCTGGGCTTGCTCTACAATGGCCTCGCGGGTGTCGGCAGCCTCCTTCAGTATCTGAGCCTGCTTCTCGCGAGCTTCCTGCAAGATGGATTCACCTTCTTTCTGTATATTGGCGAGCCGCTCGTTTGCCTCGTGAGCCTTGCGTAGTGAGTCGTCGATGAAAGCCTTGCGCTCCTTCACCATATTCGTGATGACAGGAAAGCCGAACTTCCACAGGATGAACAGCACCACAAGGAATGTCAGAGACATCCAGAACAGTAGGCCAGTACTCGGAATCAATAAATCCATACGCTGAAATTTAATCCTTGGTTCCTAATTGTTCTTTACTACGGCTGAAGGTTATCCCAGAGCCATGAAAGCAATCACAGCAGCAAACAGGGCAACACCCTCAATCAGAGCGGCTGCAATAATCATGTTGGTCATCAGCTTGCTGATTACCTCAGGCTGGCGGGCCATAGCGTCCATGGCCGAACCGCCAATCTTACCAATACCAATACCTGCGCCAATAGCTGCAAGACCTGCGCCAACTGCTGCGCCAAACTGTGCGACACCTGTGATGTCCATTAACAATGATGTAAGCATAATTGTAAAAAATTTAATTTGTTAATATTTAATTTCTGTTTTGTTTTTCTATTATCTCTCTAAGCATGCTCATGACCTTCTGGTATGGCACGGGCCATTCCGATAAACACCGACGAAAGCAGGGTGAACACCATGGCCTGAATGAAGCACACCAGACACTCCAGACACATCATGAAGATGCTCATAATGATGCTGACGCCGCTCATGCTGTAGAACACACCTGCCGACATGCCGGCCACAAGGAAGATGATGCAGGGCATGGCGACAGCAATGGCGTGACCCGCCATCATGTTGGCAAAAAGACGGATCATCAGGGCAAAAGGCTTGGTGAAGATGCCCACAAACTCGATTACGGGTATCAGAGGTACGGGGCACTTCAGCAGCAGGGGTACGTCGGGCCAGAAAATATCTTTCCAGTAGTGCTTGCTGCCCGAGAACTGCACGATGATGAAGGTACAGAGCGACAGGAAGAACGTCACGGCTATGTTGCCAGTCACGTTGCCAGAGCCCGGTGGGAAGGGAATGATTCCCATCACGTTGCAGGTGAAGATGAAGAAGAAGCAGGTGAGCAGGTAGGGGGTGTATTTCTCGTAACCCTTCCCTACTCCTGGCTTGATAATCTCGTCGACCACATACATCACCAGCATCTCGATGAACCCCACAAAGCCTCCCGGCGCAGCATCGCTGGCCTGACGCCGTTTATACCAGCGGGCACAGAACAGGATGCAACACAGCAGGATAGCTACATTGATGAACATCACAGCCACCGTCTTGGTGATAGAGAAGTCGAGCACGGGGACACCGCCCTCAACAATCTTGCCGGCATTCTCGCCCTCGGTAGCGATGGCCAGAGACTGGATGTCTGAAGGAGCATCGGCCTTTACGCGGCGCAAACCGTCGGCAGCGGCCTTGTGCTCAAACTGCGACGAGAGAAACATATGCCAGCCCGTTGAACTCTTCACAATAACCGGCAAGGGGATGGACAAAGAGTGCTCCTGACCATCGGCGGTCTTGTAGTCGGTCACATGCCAGTCGTGCGCATCCTTGATGTGCTCTATCACTACCTCCTTCGCATTGAAGTCGGCAGCCTGGACACAGGTGGCCAGCCCCATCGCAAGCAGCGCTATACTCAGCAGTCGTTTCAACTTATAATTCATAATTTTCTATTCATAGTTCTTTTATTCGTCAGTGTCTCAAGGTGAGCGTCACAGCCATCATTATCGCGTACATTATTATATAAACTATAACGAAGCGGTACGTCTGGCTCCTGTCGTCCATGAGCAGAATAGCCGTAGCAGCAAAGGTTATCAAGAGCAACAGCCTTGCCACCGTCATCAGCAGACAGAATTGCGGCAGATGCGTTGGGGAGCGGCGACTCACTTGGTCGAAACCTGCCACATAGGCTGCGCCGAGCACGATAAACAGCAGTACTGCGAGCAGATAGACGAGCATGACTACTCCGTTTTCTCCACGCAGAGAGAGACCTCGTTTTTCTGCACCTCTACGAAACCGCCAAGGATTTCCAGTTGCTGACCGTCATACTCTACAACGCCTTTCTGCAATGTGGAGATGATGGGAGCATGGCCGTTGAGTATCTCAAACTGTCCCTGGGTGCCCGGCACTTTCACGCTCTGCACCTCACCTGTGAACTCAATCTTCTCGGGCGAAACAATCTTTAGTTTCAGCATAATTCAATTCATTGACCATTGAACATTGACCATAGGACATTAGCCCTTGGCTGCTTCAAGAAGTTTCTTGGCCTTTGCCTTAGCGTCCTCGATTGTACCCACGTTGAGGAATGCCTGCTCAGGCAGGTCGTCTACCTCACCGTCGAGAATAGCATTGAAGCCCTTGATGGTCTCTTCTATGGGAACCATCACACCAGGAAGGCCGGTGAACTGAGAAGCTACGGCGAACGGCTGCGAGAGGAAACGCTGCACACGGCGGGCACGGTTCACAGTCAACTTGTCTTCGTCTGACAACTCGTCCATGCCGAGGATAGCAATGATATCCTGCAACTCCTTGTAGCGCTGGAGAATCTCCTTGACTCGCTGTGCACACTCGTAGTGGTCCTTGCCAACAATCAGAGGGTCGAGGATACGTGAGGTAGAGCCCAGCGGGTCTACTGCGGGATAGATGCCCAACTCGGCTATCTTACGGTCGAGCACTGTGGTGGCATCCAGGTGGGTGAACGTAGTGGCTGGTGCAGGGTCGGTCAGGTCGTCGGCAGGAACATAAACAGCCTGCACAGAGGTGATAGACCCTTTCTTCGTTGAAGTGATGCGCTCTTGCATAGCACCCATCTCGCTGGCCAGCGTGGGTTGGTAACCTACAGCCGACGGCATACGGCCTAATAGTGCCGACACCTCGGAACCGGCCTGTGTGAAGCGGAAAATGTTGTCGATGAAGAACAGAATATCGGCTGCACCGCCATCCTTGCCGCCACCATCGCGGAAGCCTTCAGCCACCGTCAGACCCGATAGTGCTACTGAGGCACGTGCACCAGGGGGCTCGTTCATCTGTCCATAGACCAGCGTGGCCTGGCTCTTCTTCAGTTCTTCTGGGTCAACGAGCGAGAGATCCCACTTGCCTTCATCCATGGCCTCACGGAATTTCTCACCATAGCGGATAACACCCGATTCTATCATTTCGCGAATCAAATCGTTACCCTCACGTGTGCGCTCTCCTACTCCTGCAAAGACCGAGAAGCCGTTGTGCCCCTTGGCAATGTTGTTGATTAACTCCATGATAAGCACCGTCTTGCCTACGCCTGCTCCACCAAAGAGTCCGATCTTACCACCCTTCATGTAGGGTTCCAACAGGTCGATCACCTTGATGCCCGTGGCAAGAATCTCCTTCTTTGTGGATAGTTCCTCGAAGGTGGGTGCCTCACGATGAATAGGATAGGCACCCTGCATGTCGAGTTGTTTCATACCATCGATAGGCTGACCTATCACGTTGAGCATACGGCCCTTAATCTGATCGCCAGAAGGCATCAGAATTGGGGAACCGATGGGAATGGCCTCCAATCCACGCTGAAGGCCGTCGGTATTGTCCATAGCAACACAGCGTACCGTGTCCTCGCCAATGTGCTGTTGCACCTCAACGATCAGAGTCTGTCCGTTACCGCGTTCAATACGAAGGGCTTCGTGGATTTTTGGCAGCACTTTCTCCGCATCAAGACCTTTGGTGTCGAAATAGACATCGATAACAGGGCCGATAATCTGGGAAATGCGTCCAATAATTTGTGACATAAGCGTAAATTATAGTTTAATGTTTTAATTATTTGCAAATGTGACTGCAAAGATAGCAATAAAAATTGAATTGCCAAACGCTTTTTCAAAAAAACTACGAAAAATATTCGGGTCACCTGCAAAACCCTGTGTTGAAAAATTAGTCTAATTGCTTATTTCTCGTTATTTGTTAGTACCTTTGCACACAGAATCTACGGATTTTATGACAATTTAGGAGAATTGCGGCAAAAACGTTGCAGATAAGGGGTTTCGGGAGATTGGAGAGAGACGGTCGATACAGATGAGTGCAACTTGAATACGGTATTAAGGAAAGATTTACGTCTCTAATTCGTAACCTGTTTTGGGATTTGAGAAAATCGTGGAGAATAGGTTACTTTCGGACATCGAAACGGCTGAAAATCAGCAGGATTGGATTTTAGGAGCAACCTTGGTACGAAATGCCGAAATTTGAATGGATTTGCGTAGTGACTGGATGCTTGACTTTGACTAATTTTGCAAACTGAAAAATGAATGTCAAACTTGTAAAATTAGAGAAGAAATGAAAAGTACGTATTCGGTGATTTTCTACCTCAAGAGGGAGAAACTGAAGAAGGATGGAACCTATCCGGTGATGGGTCGTATCACGGTGGACGGCACACAGTGCCAGTTTAGTTGCAAGGTTAATTGTGACCCGAAAATTTGGGAAACGAAGGGTGGCCGTGCCAAGGGCAAGAGCGTGATGGCACGTAATGTCAACATGGAACTTGACAAGATTAAGACACGCATCGACAACCATTATAAGGAGATTGTGGAGCGCGACAACTTTGTCACGGCTGAGAAGGTGAAGAACGCCTTTCTCGGTCTGGAGTACCGCCAGCAGACTCTGATGACAACCTACGCCCAATGGGTGGCTGACTACGAGAAGCAGGTGGCAGGCGGTCTGAAAGCACAGAAGACACTTGAAAAGTACCAGTCTGTCTATAAGCATGTTTCCAACTTCCTGCAGTTCCATTACCATGTGAAGGATATGGCATTGAAGGAGATTATGCCTTCGTTCATCAGCGACTTCGAGATTTATCTGAAGACGGAGAAGCATCTGTCACACAATACGGTCAACATCTATGTGAAACCGATTATGATGCTGATGCACCGTGCACATGAAAACGGCTGGGTGAGCCGCTATCCGTTTGGCGAATACAAAATCGGCAAGGAGGAAGTGGAGAAGGGATTTCTGACCAAGGAAGAACTTCAAGCACTGATGAACATTCCCAACCTGAACCCCAAGCGTTCGTTGGTGCGTGACCTCTTCGTGTTCTGTTGCTTCACAGGCCTGGCATGGGTGGACTTGAAGAATCTGAGTGAAGATAACATCGTGAAGAATCCCATTGATGGCAGTCTGTGGATTCGCACTCGCAGACAGAAGACGGGCGTGGCAGAGAACGTCAAGTTGATGCCTGTTCCGCTGGCTATCTTGGAGAAGTATCGGGGACTGTGCGATGACGGCCACATTTTTCCTGTTCCCAGGTTCCAGAGTGACTGCATGATACTCAACACCGTTGCCAAGATGTGCGGCATCACCAAGCATCTCACATGGCACATGAGCCGGCACACGATGGCAACCGTTGTTTGCTTGGCCAACGGAATGCCGTTGGAAGTAGTGTCTTCAGTGCTGGGGCACAAGAGCATCGACAGCACCCAGATTTACGCGAAAATTACTCAGGAGAAATTGGGCAGTGAGATGGACATGCTGGCTTCACGACTGTCAAAGATCGAGCAGTTCGTGCCGAATGTAGGTGGTGTAATATAATAATGTGGAGGACATGACTATGACAAAGCAGATGAAACGAGACCTGATAGTATTCGAGCATGAGCGCTTTGAACTGACAGGCTATGACGTATGGATGACGGCTGGCGAGATTGCCAGTTTGTTCGGAGTGACTATCATGAAAGTGCGTGGCTGCATCAGGAAGATGGAAAAGAACATGTGTATCAACATCCTGTCCGTATCGCGCTACGAACTATTGGAGAATGGCTACAAGGATGACCAGTACAATCTGGAGGCTATTATTGCCATTTCGATGTATATAGACACAGGCTTGGTCCATGAGTTCCGCCACTGGATATGCGACAGAACGACCAAGAGAAAGGAACGTGCTATGATAGTCTATTTCTAAGAAGAAGTTTGAAGCCCTGCTCGATTCACATCGGACAGGGCTTCTTCTTGAAATCATGAACATTGAAAATATCGTATGAACTTATCTTCTGAGAGATTTCCGCACATCGTTATCTATACGCTGCTCCATGGCGTTCCGCAGTCTGGTAAGGAAGTACGTACGGTAGCCGTCCTTTGAATTGCGGTTTTTGATGTTGATGTAAGTGCGTGTATAGATTATCGGATCCAGACCGAAAGCCTTGAACAGCTTGTTGCCCACCTTCTCTACTGTTGCTTTCCCGTCATTGAAGCATCCCAGTTCCATCAGACCGTATGCCAGTTCCACAAGGCTGGTGGGACCGTCAGTCCAATTCAGTGGCTCGTCATCTGTACTTTCAAAACCCGTAGATGAAACCTCGGAAGGACATGTCACAGGCATCCGCTCCACCATTCTCTGCATTTCCGTGATAAATTCCAGTGCCTTCGTGACAACCTCGCAACTGTCCATTCTTTTCAGTTCTATCTCGGTGTACAGCAGGGTTGCGAATGCTGCTGTCCTGTCATTATTACGACCGCAGACCTCTATGACCTTGCCGATGAACTCGCCGTATGAAGCGGTCATCCCGTCAGTGTCCTTGTTCTGAGCGGCATGAAAGAATGCCGTTTCTGTCAATATGCTATATGTCATTGCTATTGTTTCTTTTTCTTGTTACTAAATGCGTTTATTTGCGATCGCACCTGTAACATAAGCATGGATGCAATAGCCTTGACCCTATAGAGTTCTGCAAGCGCTGTGTAAAACGCTGAACGACAGCCGAATAAGAATTAGAAGAAATTTTTAGTTTGTGAAAAGTCACGAAAAAACCTGTTCAAACCCTGAACAGTTGTTCAATTTTTGAACAGGTAAAAGAGGCTATTACCAATATTTTGGTTATTTGGCAGCAAACGGATTCTTCAGCCCAAGTCTTTCGATATGCCCATAGAGTGTGTTCCTGCTCATTTTCAGGATGCTGGCAGCAGAAGTAAAGCTGGGAGATGTATTGAGAACATGGACAATGCGGATTCTGAGGTAGTCATCCAGTTCCAATGTCGCTACGGAGTCCTTCAGTAGTGAAGTGGCTTGACGGCTATATTCAAGAGTGAAGTCCGCTGGCAGGATAGCGTTTCCCTTGCTTTTCGACACTGCATCCCTGACGGCGGTCTTCAACTCATGCACATTTCCCGTCCACTTATGAGCCATCAGCAGGCTCTTGGCTTCTGCACTCAGATACTTCTCTTTGGCAAACAGTTTGACAAAGAAATCTGCCAACGGGATAATGTCCTCCGTACATTCCCTGAGTGGCGGCACACAGACCTCCCGGTTTCGCAGATAGTGCAGGAAGTCCAGCCGCAGCGGATTGTTGCTGTCACCAAGAGTATTCATCGTCGCGATGAACATCACATCCGCTGGCTTCTCGATGATTCCACCGACAGGCTTGTAGGTATTGCCCTGTAGCACATGCAGCAGCATCTTCTGTGCGAAGTCCGGCAGACAGTCCACATTCTCCAGCATGACAGTCCCGCCCTTGGCCTTCTCCAGCAGTCCTCCGTCAAAACGCGACGGATGGCGCACGTCCTTCTCCTGTCCGAACATCAGCAATGCCGTCTTTGACGTATCGGTCAGCGAGGCACAATCCTGTCTGACGAACTCACCAGTCCTGTCGCAGTAGGCATGATATAGTTTGGCGAGATTGTGTTTCCCGGCACCGACCTCCCCTACCATCATCAGGCGGAATCCCAGCATGGCATACCGTTGCAAGTCCTCACGCAGTTTCTTGAAGGGTTCGCTCTGCCTTTCATAGACACTTTCGTCATAGATAAAACTGAGCGGTTTGAGCCTTTCCACCTGTCCCGTGACGAACGGTACCAACTGCTCCTTGAGGTCTTCCTTCCTGATGAACTTGGCGGCACCGTTGTTGATGGCCGTCAGCGAGGTGGCGAAGTTTCCCCATTTCGACATGACGAGGAAGGGCTGATGATAGCCCATCGCCTTCATCCAGTACAGGATTTCGAAGCACTGGCCGTCTGGCAGACGCATATCCGCCAGCACAACGTCCATCGGTGAAGCCTTTCCGACAGCCTCCTTTCCGCTCTTCACCGAACAAGCCTCGATGGTCTCAAACCCGGCATTGTTCAGCATCTCGCAGATTTTCTCAAGCTGCGTAGGACTGTCTTCTATGACAATGACCTTACTCATCCTGCAGTTGCCTGATTCTCTCGTCCGACTTACTGATGATGACTTGTCCCATGGCTTCCACCTTTCCGATAACCAGTCTCAGCGTATTCTCATCGATGACATCAGTCGATTTCAGCAGTTCGTGCAGTTCGTCCAAAGGCTCGTCAGCATGAACCATTCCCCAGCTGCCAGCTAGACGATGGCACCAGTCATCTATTGCCTCGATGTCGTTCCTCTCCAATGCGTCGCTCAGTGCAGCAAGTCCTTCCTCCGCCTCCTTGGTAAGTTTCGCCAGCATACGAGGCGAGGCGTTTGACAGATCTGGAATCTCCCGTTTTCTTCCTTTTGGAACAAACTGGTTGACGACATCCATCATGTCCTTCGCATTAAACGGCTTCGGCAGCATACCGTCAAAGCCCTTGTCCAACAGTTCCTTCGGGTCGTGTTCGTCACTCCATGCTGTCGATACCACCATCTTGACGCTCCTGCTGTTGCCCACCTCAGACTCACGAAGAATCTTTGCCAGTTCGATACCGTTCATCTCAGGCATCTTCAAGTCTATAACCAACAGGTCGTAATCCTTCTTACGCATCATTTCTACAAGGTCTTTGGGCTTGGTGCAGGTGTCGCATTCCACACCGTTCGCATGAAGTATGTCCCTCATCATCTCAAGGCAACTCTCCGTATCGTCAATGGCAAGTACGCGCCGCACTTCCTCTTTGTCAATTACTTTCTGCTCTGCCTGTTCGTAGTTCGCTTCCGTCATTATCTCTAAGGGGATGGTTACAAGGAACGTGCTGCCCTCACCGTTGCTGCTGCGGACTTCGATATGGCCGTTCATCAGTTTGACAAGTTGCGACACGATGGAAAGTCCAAGCCCTATGCCGTCCTTTCCGAGCGCCTTGGCTTTTCCCAGTTGCTTGAACGGCTCGAAGATTTTCTGCTGCTCCTCCTCGGATATACCGATGCCGGTATCGCAGACTTCCATCGTGAGACAGCCCTTTTCATAGGACACATTCAGACTGACACTGCCGGCATCCGTGAATTTCACGGCATTGGCAAGCAGATTACTGCCAATCTGGTTCAGTTTGCTTTCATCGCCCATCAAGGCAAGATTCTGACATTCTTTTGCCTTGAACTCCAGGTTCTTCTGTCTAGCCTCCAGTCCATACGTTGCCGTGAGGCTGTCAACCAATGCCTTCAAGTTGAAGGGCTTCTTTGCTACGTCCGCTTTGGCACTCTCAATGGCGAAGTATTCTAGCAGACTGCCTATCAGCAGGTTCATCTTCTGTGCCGACTCGTATATCTTATTGAGATAGCCGCTGTTCTTCTCGTCAAGCAGTGCCGTTTCCTTCATCAGGCTTGAATAGCCAACGATTGGTGACAGCGGTGTCTTCAGTTCGTGCGTCACCATATACATCATCTCACGTCGTGACTTGTAGAGTGTCTTGTTCTTCTCAGCCTCCTTCTCCAGACTTTTCACGACCATTGCCCTGCGTTTGGAGTTCCAGAAGTTAATTCCGAAGATTATTAAGAGAAATGCCATACCGCCCATAAACGTATGCTGTCCTATGGAACTGGCTTTCTCCTGCATCTGTGTCGCCTTTTTTTCCGCTTTGTCGTCATCTTCGTCGAGAATCCGGCTCATATTCACATCCAACCATTTGTTGACACTTGCAAGACTGTCGTTCAATATGCTCAGGTTGATTTTGCACAGTTCCTTGTCAATAAAGGCCATCTCGTTGATGGAAGGAATAGTCATTGTCCTGTCCTTTGTCTTTGAATAAACCTCTTCCCTGCTGCTCCTGAACACATGGCCTGTATAATGTTTGACGTATGTAATGGTATCTTTTACGGTCAAGGTCTTGTCCTCTCGCAAGTGTTCTTCATTCGCATTGCGCTTCTGGATGGTCGTATAGATCTCGGACAGCAGATGTCCCTTCAAGGTGAGTGCATTCTTTACAGAGTCAGTCTTTGTCTTTGCATAGAAGTCTCCAAGTGTGGTGATTCTCACCAGCGACTCAGCCAGTTTCCTTTGATAGATGGAAGAGTCCGATGGCGTCCATTCATAGACGCTCTCACCCAAGTGGTCAAGTTGTGAGGTGCTTTTCATGGCACCATGAATAGCCTTGTATTGTTCCTGACTGGCATTTGAGTCAACAAGCACGTTCTGTAATAACTGCCATCGCCAGTAACCGAACACGAAAATACCCACAAAAATTATC